>Ga0209624_10001548_pt1 | contig 17841 bp, 20 predicted proteins | sample JacPinW_OM2H0_O1_FD_188565 | JGI IMG/M metagenome (GOLD analysis project Ga0209624, IMG submission 188565) | Forest soil microbial communities from Algoma, Ontario, Canada - Jack Pine, Ontario site 1_JW_OM2H0_O1 (SPAdes) (version 2) | ecosystem: Environmental > Terrestrial > Soil > Boreal...
TTCCCTTTACGTTCACGTCGAAGGTCTGGTCGAAATGTCCCTCGGTAGCCACCGCGAGCGGTGCGATTGTACCCGCGCCCGCGTTCGCAAAGAGTATGTCGATGTGACCATGTTTCTCTTTCACAACGGCATAGAGGCGGTCCAGATCTTCCAAGCTCGATACGTCGCCTGTGACCGTTGTAACGTTTCTCTTGATGAAGGCTGTTGCCTCCTTCAGCTCTTTCTCTCGTCGCCCGGTGATCACCACGTGGGCGCCTTCTTCCACGAAGCGCTTGGCTGTGGCCAAGCCAATCCCGCTACTTCCGCCTGTGATAACCGCGATCTTTCCCGCCAATTTTTGTCCATGGATAGGATTCATATGTTTTTCCTTTGTTCGTTATTTTTGAGAATCTGAGAATTACGCTTTTCCTCAAAGCTGACATAGTCTCGATCACTGCTCCTTCTTGAACAAATCCTGGAAGATCAGCCGCCCCCCAAGTCTTGCCGCGTGCGTGCACGAGCGCACCGCCCTCGTTGAACTTCCCCAACTTGACGGGTGCGAACCCTAGTTGTTTGGCCAACTCCGCCACGGGGGCGACAGCGTCCTCGTCGTCGCTCGACAGAAAGACGACACGGTGTCCGCCCTCGACGATCGGATCGGCAGCCAGGATGGCCGCAACCAGGTGATTAAAACCTTTTGCGAGCTTGGCGCCGGTGAAAGACTTCGCAACGAATGCGGAGGACGGGAGACCGTCCAATTCCTCAGGTGGGACTGGAAACGAGTTCATCGCGTCGATGACCGTCTTGCCTTTCCAGCGCGGCAGGGCCTTCGCAACCTCGCGATGCTCCCCGAACGGGATCGCCAAGATGATGGTGTCGGCCTCGAGTGCATCCCGCAGCGACTTGGCGAGGACCGTGGGTCCAATCGCCCGAGCCTCCGGTGCCAACGCCTCGGGAGGCCTGCGACTCGCGACGGTCACGTTGATGTTTTTACGGGCGAAGGCGTGAGCGAGGGCCTGGCCTATCTTTCCGAATCCTACGATTGCATAGCTCATAATGTTTCTCCGATCCGTGTTGATAACGATTAAGGTGTTCGACGGCGGGGACATCAAATGCCGTTCTGTGGAGACCTTCCGTAACGTCCAGCGGTAAGTTAGTTTGCGGGCCGCTGGAAGGTCAGCCGCTAACAGAGATCTGCAGACGTTAGATCGCCGTCGTGCCGCCGTCGACGAACAACTCCAGCCCGTTCACGAAGCTCGAATCATCTGAAGCAAGAAACAGCGCGACTGTGGCGACTTCCTCAGGTTGGCCCATCTTTCCCCGCGGGATTAGGGATTCGAAATACTGTTTCGCTTCCTTGGTGAGAACTGCTTCCTGCATCGGTGTGGCAATAGCACCGGGAACCAGGAGGTTCACCCGGATCTTTCTGTCCTTCAGTTCGTTGAGCCACGTGCGTGCGAAGGAGCGCAATGCCAACTTGCTCGCCGCATACACGCTGAAACCAGGAAAACCTTTCGCCGCAGCATTTGACCCGGTCATGAAGATCGATCCGCCATCGTTCAACAGTGGCAACGCTTTCTGCACCGTGAAGAGGGTGCCGCGCACGTTCAGGTCGAAGGTCTTATCGAAGTGGTGCTCGGTGATCGATCTTGCCCTTTTCCCGCTTCACGATGTCGAACAGCCGGTCGAGGTCGTCGAGATTGGCCGCGTCACCCTGGACGCCGGTTACATTCCGGCCGATTACCTTCACGGCCTCGTCGATCTGCTCCTGCTTCCGGCCCGTGATGAAAACGTAAGCACCCTCTTGCACGAAGAGCTTGGCGCTTGCCAGCGCCATGCCGCTAGACCCACCTGTGATGACTGCAACCTTACCTTCAAGCTTTCCCATAAAGACTCCCGTCGGAATGTGTAGCATCCGCACAGAAGAGTAGATTTCTTTGACGGTGGACGAGAACTGCTCTGCCGTCCAAAGATTTTGTCTATTCGTCCAAAATACGGAGGGCTACGTGGACCCGATAAGTGACATTTTCAGAACCATGCACATCACAGCATTCGGGCAGCACAGGCTGGAAGCTACAGCCCCGTGGGGCTTGATACAGGAGAAACAGACCGAGGAAAAGGTCACGCCTTCCAGCAAAACAAATTCACCCACAGATTTGGCTCACTTCGCTATGCTTTCGCGCGGCAACTGCTGGCTGAGTGTGGAAGGCATTCCGGAGCCGATTCCCCTCAGCGGTGGTGACTGCTTCTTGCTGGCCCGCGGTACTTCGATCGTCATGCGCGATAGCCCGCGAACACGTCCAAGGTCAACCTTCCGCGAAATCGCCGCTATAGCGAACAGTAATGTCGCTCATTGTGGAGGTGGCGGCGCGCCGACGACGATCGTCTGTGGGTCCTTCAGTTTCGATCGCGCCAGCCTGAAGCCGATCACTCAGTTATTGCCAAGCTTCATTCTGATCAAGGCAGATCAGGCACGCACGCTTGCTCTTCACAACACCATGCAGGCGCTGGCGTCAGAGATGGCAGAACAGGCGCCGGGATCTGGAGTCGTCGCGACTCGGCTGGCCGAGGTCTTGTTTATCCAGATACTACGGGCGCATATCGCGTCGGGACCGGAACGCAACAAAGGATGGCTTCGTGCCGTTTTCGATCCTCAACTGGGCACTGCCCTGGGTGCCTTTCACGACAGTTTGAATACACCTTGGACGGTCGAATCCCTGGCCGAGGTGGCGGGCATGTCTCGCTCCGCATTCGCAGCGCATTTCAAAGAGCTACTCGAACAAACTCCACTGGAATATGTAACCGAGTGGCGGATGCAGAAGGCGATGCAGTTACTCGAACAGCGTGACAAAAAGCTCATAGATGTCGCCCGGCCGGTCGGTTATGAGTCCGACGCTGCGTTCAGTAAGGCGTTCAAGCGAGTTGTCGGGGCCAACACTGGTGAATACATCAAGCGTGGTTTTGAAGGCCATGGTAACGCCGGAATGGCGGAAGATTTTTGAAGCGGGAGGATTCTGCTTTGAGCCCGCTATGGCGTCTGTCGCATATCGTGGGAAGGTCGAAGAGCGGAATCAGGCCATTGCACTTGGGCCTCTGCTGCCGCCGCAAAGCAACAACCTAAGCCATATATTGATGCCGCTTATTCCAGGTGATCGAACCTGTCATCAATTTTGGGTGCAAATTGGGTGCATTCTGCACCCAATTTGCACCCAATTTCACTGATTTCGCTTCGCCAAATCATCCCATAAGTCATTTGCAATGTATGGCGGGGACGACGGGGCTCGAACCCGCGACCTCTGCCGTGACAGCGCTTTGAGGCACGCATGGTAACCGTTATTGTGCCTTATTGTGCCCGCGACCTCTGCCGTATGGACCTCTGCCCAAACAAGGGATTTGCCTCACTGGGCAGAATGTGAAAGCAGCACGGGCGAGCACAATTCCACTAGCTCCTACCTCCTTGAGGGAGAGAGTTGACCCTGTAAATGACTACAGGGTTTAGGCTTTAGGTAGGGAAGCCCTAACACGCGGGAAACTAGCCCAGTTGGCGCAAGTCAATCCTGAAACCATCCGATTCTACGAACGTGAGGGTATCCTTCCTCCAGCTGACAGGACGCAGAATGGATACCGCAGATTCCCAGTTTCGACTGTGGAGCGGATTCAGTTCGTTGGACGCGCGAAGACCCTTGGCTTTTCGCTACAGGAGATCCGCGAACTTCTGCATGTGCAGGACATGAAAGGGCCTGCCTGTCTCAATGTAAAAATGCTACTGACGGAGAAGCTCGTCTCTGTGCGTGAAAAAAAGCAGGAACTTGAAAAGCTGGAAAGGCAGATCACCACTGCGCTCCGAAGGTGCGAACACTCATTGAATGACACTGGAAATGCTGAACACGGATGCCCCGTATTTTGTTGTGTATCTGAGGTGTCCGGCGGAACGAGGTCTAAATGATGAAGGTTGCGGTTTAGGGTTTATCGATTGTCCCAACTACATCCCCGCGCTGAGACTCACAGAGGCAGCACTGGCACATATGGGAGTACAAGCGACCGTGGAGCGGCTTGAGGTCGACAGTGATGAGGCAGCGGCGCAAACTTGTTTTCTCGGATCGCCAACCGTTCGGGTGAACGGCCTTGACGTAGAGGCTGCGGCCCGCAATTCTCGACATTTCGGCATCGGGTGCAGGACATACGTTGTACAAGGTGAGAGGCAGGGCCTTCCGCCGCAGGAATGGATTGAAGACACGATTCGTGAAGTGATAGCAGCCGCGGAGACTACGCTATGACGACAATCCGCAACGCAGGCAAGGCCGCGCCAGCAGTAGCGGTTATTACGGCACTTGCAAGTCTGGCTTGTTGCCTACCCTGGGGCATTGGGGCCTTACTCGGAAGCGTCGGACTTGGCTTTGCATTTGAACGGCACCGCCCATGGCTCATCGCTCTAAGCCTGATCTTCCTGGCGCTCGGGGGATATAGCCTCCTCCACACGAGCCGGAGTTGCCGACGGCTACCAAAAGCATTCACCTTTTTCTTCTCACTCGCTGTGATCGTAGTCATGGCTATTACGGCATTTCCAGACTGGATAGCCAGCATTATGGTGAATCTGAGATAGGAAGTTGGTATTGGCCTCTACATCGCGTGGTCATGATGGTGGCCTCCGTGAAAGTGATCGGATGGATTTTTCGCGCTCATCATTCTGAGCATCTCAGGTCCACCTGTGAGGAAAAATCGAATCACAAGCACCATTGCGAGCATGAGAAAGACTATGTTGAGAATGGTAGTGTAGTTCCAGCGGATAGACTCTTCAACCATCTGTAGATGTCGCTGCAGTGGAATCAGGTGAAGCGCTCCGAAGATGAACTCCACTGCGAGCGCAGCCATGGACATGGCAGCGTAGAAGATGACAAGCAAAAAGACACTGATCTTCAGCCCGTAGTATTTGCGGTAGATGTCGAGAATGGGAAGAACGATGAGATCGGCGAATATAAACGCGATCACGCCGCCGAAGCTTATGCCTCCATTCCACAGCACCGCGGCCAAAGGCACATTTCCGATGGGGCAGACGAATGAAACGATGGCCACAATCGGGCCGACAAGGGGTCCCCAAAGCTTCGACAGAATCGGGTGTCCTTGTAGAAAGAATGCCTGCCAGAAGTGCTGCGGCACCCAAGCTGCAAGCGCTCCGGCAATGAGTAGTCCGCCGCCAAGATCGATCCAGATCATCACCCAGTCCATGACGAAGAAGTGGCTGATCGCAGTCCTCCCTTTACTCGAAAACGTCCTTTGCCAGATGGTTCCTTCGTGAATAGACATGTCCATAACGGCATGTCCTTCCATGTGCCCCTGGATGCCTTTTTCAGCTTGCTGCCACGCGGCTTCGACAATCCTGGGCGTCAGGAATGCCTTGAATAAGAGGACCATGATGACGATCATGAGCGGCCCGCCCGTAAACTCTGCCAAGGTGAATTGCCAGCCCATGAGCAAGGCCAACAGGATACCGAGTTCGACAACGAGATTGGTGGAAGCGAACTGAAACGCCATGGCAGCCGTGAAGTTCGCTCCTTTGCGGAACATGGAGCGTGCGAGGGCGACGGCGGCGTAGGAACAGGAAGATGATGCAGCTCCCAGGCCGCATGCCACAGCAATGGTCCGCGGCGAGTCGTCCGGCAGCAAGCGGCTCATCTCATCCTTGGAAACCACGGCATGGATAATCGCTGAAAGCCAAAATCCGAGAATCAGTGCCAAAGAATCTCCCAGGTCATTGCGAACGACATCATCAGAGCGTGACCGATTGCTGCCAGCATACGAACGCCTCCTCGCGACTCTCTACGATTTGGATGCTGTGATTGAATCCACAGAAATGGTTGTGCCGGATACCTTACCCTTCACGACGACGTTTTCTCCAGCGAACTTGTCGAAGTGAGTTTTGTCTCCTTTCAAGGTGTAAATCTTGCCTCCACTGACAAGTGCAAAATCAGAGCCTTGCTTGACGCATTCACGAGTGCATTGCGCAGGAGTCTTTCCCTGCATCATGTGATGCGCACCGCACATCGCATCGCTCACAGTGCCGGTTAGGGTCTGGTTTGATTGAGCGGAAGCGGCAGCAGTAGATAGAGCAACGGAAAGGAATAAAGCCGAGATTCGTAGACGCATTAGAGTTCTCCTTGAATTACTGGTTGAAGGGGTTGAGTTGATCGGTGATTTGGTTCTTCGAGTAGAGGCGTCCTTTCCGTAATGCGCGTTCCTTCATCATGACGAAGAAGACGGGAACCAGGATCAGGACATGGATGGTGGAAGTGATCATGCCGCCGACGATAGGTGCTGCAATCGGCTTCATCACATCGAAACCGATACCGGATTCCCAGAGGATCGGAACCAGGCTGGCGAGAACGGCGCAGACTGTCATGAGCTTCGGTCGCAAACGATGGACAGCGCCTTCAATGGCCGCTTCTTCCACATCGGCATTTGTCAGCGTTTTTCCGGTTTGCAGTTTATGTTCGAGCGCTTCATGAAGGTAAACCACCATGACCACGCCGGTTTCTACTGCGATTCCAAAGAGCGCGATGTAACCGACCGCCACAGCTACGCTGAAGTTGTAGTGGAGAAGCCATTGCAAGAGCAGTCCTCCACTCATCGCGTAGATGGTTGGGAAGATCAGGACCAACGCTTCGACAACCGAGTGAAAGACCAGGTACAGCAGCATGAAAATCACGAAGAAGACCACCGGAAGAATCAGTTGCAGACGTTGTTTGGCGCGTAGTTCGAGTTCATATTCTCCCGACCATTGGAAGGTGTAAATTGCAGGCAAGGCGAGTTTCTCGTGAATCAGTTTGTTTGCCTGTGCGACGAAGCCACCGTAATCGGAGTTTTTGAGATCGATGTAGATGTATCCCGTCAACGCACCATCTTCGTCCCGAATCATGGCCGGACCCTGCGTGAAGGAGATCTTTGCTACCGGTCCTAATGGGATCTGCGCCCCGGACGGCGTGCCGATCAACACCCCACGCATCTTCTCGACATTGTCGCGGAAATCTCTCTGGTACCGGACATTGATGGGATAACGTTCGCGGCCTTCAATGTTTTCAGCAACATTCTGTCCGCCGACGCCGGATGATACCGCTGTCTGAACATCCGCAATCGTGAGACCGTAACGGGCCGCCTCCGCCCGGTTGACCTCGACATTGACGTAGAAACCCTGCGCAACCTTCTCAGCGAAGACAGATCGCACCTGAGGCAGTCCAGAGAGAACAGTCTGAAGTTGCGAAGCAGACTGCTGAATGCCATCCACATTTGGGCCCTGCACCTTCATGCCCAACGGTGTTTTGATGCCGGTTAGTTCCATGTCCAGACGGTTTTCGACCGGGCTTGTCCAGGTATTCGAGAGCCCTGGGAACCGGAGCTTCTCATCCATCTGCTGAATGAGCTTTTCGTAGGTCATCCCAGCGGGCCACCCCTCGCGCGGTTTGAGCATGAGTGTGGTGTCATACATATCGAGTGGCGCATTGTCGATTGCACTGTCTGATCTGCCAACCGCGCCGAATGCGCTGGCTACTTCCGGGAAGCTGCGAAGAATACGGTCCTGCTGTTGCAGGAGCCCCTTCGCCTGCTCGATGGAGATGCCGGGAAGAGCAGTCGGCATGTAGAGTGCGGAGCCCTCAAAGAGAGCCGGCATAAACTGGCTGCCCAAACGGGTTGCAAGTGGAAAGGTGACCAGCAGAAAGATCAGGTTGACCACAATGGTGAACCAGCGGTGCCGCAGGCAGAACTTCAAGATTGGCAGGTAAATCGCCTGCGTGACCCGCGAGATTGGATTGGTACGCTCCGGTCGCAAACGGCCTCGAATCAGCATCACCATCAGGACCGGCACGAGGGTAATAGCAAGAACAGAGGAAGAGCCGACTGCAAGGGTCTTGGTCCATGCCAGCGGGCGGAACATGCGTCCTTCCTGCGCTTCGAGCAGGAAGACCGGCATAAACGAAACGACGATGATGATCAGTGAAAAGAAGAGCGCCGGACCAACCTGCTTGGCTGAGTTGATAAGAATTGTGTGCCGCTCCGGCTCCGATACCGGGCTATCATCGTTTTCCTGCCGCTCCGACAGATGGCGGTAGCCATTTTCGACCATCACAATGGAGGCGTCGACAAGCACTCCAACCGCCAAGGCGATGCCGCCTAGCGACATAATGTTCGAGCTCACTCCCAGCCAATACATCGGAATAAAAGACATCAGCACCGCAATCGGCAATGCGACAATTGCGATGAGCGCAGAGCGGAAATGAAACAGGAAGACGATAATTACCAGGCTGACGATGATGGCTTCTTCGAGCAGGTCGCGCTGTAGCGTTTTGATGGACGCATCGATCAAATCGGAACGATCGTACCCCGTCATGATTTGAACGCCGGGTGGTAGTGACGGTGCGATCTCACGCAGCTTCTGCTTCACACCGTTGATGACGTTCAGCGCGTTCATGCCCTGGCGCATGACGATAATCCCGCCGACGGTTTCGCCGTCTCCATGCCATTCCGCAACCCCTTCGCGGATATCGGGGCCAAAACTCACCGTCCCTAGGTCGCGCATCAAGACAGGTGTCCCATTCTTGCTGCCCACGGCAACCGTGGCGAGATCATCCAGCGACCGCAGGTAGCCGAGACCGCGGATCATGTAGTCCGCGCCGCTCAAGTTAAGAACACGACCCCCGACTTCATTCGTGCTCATCTTTACTTTGTCGATGACCGTAGAAAGAGGGATGCCATAGGCAAGCAGCTTGTTGGGATCGAGCTGTACCTGATATTGCCGGACGAAGCCGCCGATGCTGGCGACCTCGGCAACTCCAGGCACGGTTTCGAGGGTATAGCGTAGGTGCCAGTCCTGCAAGCTGCGCAGGTCGGCAAGGCTGTGTTTGCCGCTCGTATCGACGATGGCATATTCATAGACCCAACCTGCGCCTGTTGCATCGGGGCCAATGGAAGGATGCACGTTCTCCGGCAAACGCCCGCTGATCTGCTGCAGGTATTCGATCACCCGCGAACGCGCCCAGTAGAGGTCCGTGCCGTCCTCAAACACTACATAAACGTAAGAGTCACCCATCATGGTCTGAGCGCGAACGGCCTTGACATACGGGGCAGCCAACAGGCTGGTGACGATGGGATAGGTAACCTGGTCTTCGATGACATCGGGCGGCTCGCCTGCCCAACCCGTATGAACGATCACTTGCACATCCGAGATGTCCGGAAGCGCGTCCAGCGGTACATGCTGCAATGACCAGATGCCGGCGAGTGTGAGCAGCAACACTCCGGTGAAGACGATGAAGCGATTGCGGGCGCGAGCATCAATAATCTTGGAAAGCATTACATGCCTCCTGTCGCGTTCACGCGCAATTGCGTGGCTCCGATCACCTGGCCATTTTTCTGAGCGGAGATGGTGGCCTGATATGTGCCGCCCGAGCCTAGCGAACCGCTTCCTTCATACATGCCGATGCCTTTGTCAATGAGCTTGCTGCTTGTGTTCATTGCGGCCATTCCCATCGCCGGCATCGCTGCCATATAGAACGTGACCGTAACATCAGCTCCCGCAAGGGGAGTTCCGTCTGCGTTTGTGAGTTTCACGCGAAAGACGTTGCTGCCCTTTTGTGGCGGGCTGGGATCGGTCGTGAAGTCGATGTTTGCTTGTGCAGCAGCGGGTGCATTCGCAGTTGGAGCGCTGCCCCGGCACCCGGCGGAGGTGGAACGAAGGAACCTGCGGCGGCTTGCAGTTGGCTCTCTGAGTCGATGAGGAAGCTGGCTGACGTCACGATGGATTCATGTGCTTTCAGTCCCTTGAGCACTACAAAGTCATCTCCAACCCGAGGACCAATTGCAATCTCTTTTGGCTCCAGACTGCCGTTGCCATGATTGACGAACACCAGTTGCCGTGTGCCGGATTGAAAGACAGCCGAAGCAGGAACGACGAGCTGACGTCCAAGACTTGTCTTCAGATCGACGTTGACGAACATGCCCGGTTTTAGTTTGAGCCCAGTGTTCGACATCACCAGCCGCACACGTACCGTGCGAGTCGTCATATCCACTTGTGGAAGAATCTCTTCGATCTGACCGGAGAAGGTGCGGCCTGGATACGAATCGACGGTAATCTGCGCCGTATCGGCAGGTTTTATGCGGCCTAGGTCATCCTGGAACACCTGGGCATAGACCCAGACGCGCGATAAATCGGCCACAGTGTAGAGTTTAGTCGAAGGCTCGGCGTACATATTAGGCAGCGCATTTCACTCGGTAATGTATCCTTCAACCGGAGAGTTGATGATGAGATCGGTAACCGGTTTGCCGGTTTCCTTGAGCTTTTCAATTTCACTCTCGGGTATATCCCACTGCTGCAGTCGCTGTTCCGCCGCACTCGAGAGAGTGGCCGCACCATCCGCCACGCCATCGATCGTGCTTGCGCTCATTGTCTTCTGGTTCTGCCGTGCCAGCAAATATTCCTGCTGTGTGGCGACCAGATCGGGACTGTAGATGGTGAAGAGCGGCTCGCCTTTTCTCACATATAGATAGGTGGCATTGGCAAACACCTTGCGGATGTAGCCCGGAAAGCGTACCTGCACGTAAGAGAGAAGACGCTCGTTGATGTCCACCGTGCCGGTTGCACGAATCTCATCGTTCAGTTGTTTGTATTCGACCGTGCCAGTCTGCACACCAATGCTCTGCATCCTCTCGGGTGTGAGTTGCACCGGAACGAGCGGAGCATCCATTTTCATATCTGGCATGGATGGCTTTTAGCTGGTCCGCAGTGGCAGGGGGACCGGAGGCTACAGGCTGCATGTCCCCGGACATCGGCGTCTTCATTGCCGTTGGCGACTTGATCGCATGAGTGCGGTAAGCCCAAATACCTGCAATAACCGCCAGAACAATGATCCAAACGAGTGAGGTCCTCAAGACATATTTGTTCATCGCAGTGTCACTCCTGTCAGAGATTCGAGGTGGGCCAAAGCAGCTTCGTGATCCACTAGGATCTGCGCGTATTCGAGCTTCAGACTCAAAAGGTCGGTGAAGTATGAGAGAACATGAATAAACGGCTCACGATTTGACGCGTAGACGCTCAATGTTGCGCGATAGGCCGCGTCGGACTGCGGGATGAGACCTTCACGATATTCTTTCAATACCTCTTCGTCGCTCGTTGCTTTCACATACTCTTGCTGCACCTCTGCGAGCTGCTGCTCCAGATGAGCGTCAAGTGTCTGTTGCGACTCTGCCAGTTTCTCTGTGGCCTCCGCAATTTCAGCATTCACACGTTTCTTGCGTGGGAAACGTATATCGAAGGTGAACATGTAGTAGTCCCGGTATTTACGGTCGGTGTTCTGATACATGTATCCGACCTCGAAATCCGGCTTGCCCTCGCGCTTCGCCGAAGCCAACTGCGCATCCTGCTTCCGAATGGAACTCGCATCGACCTGAATCTGAGGGTTGCTCTGCCGGACCACGGCAAGAAGCTCATTGGAGGTCCGTTCGAGCGGAGTAGCAATCAGCTCTTCCGTAACAATATCGGGTGATCCCTGGTCACGATTGAGCAGTCCCTTGAGATGGGCCTGTATCTGCCCCATCTGCTGATGATGCATCGTGATCTCTTTCACGATCTTGGTTCGGTTGACCTGGGCCTGTAGGACATCCTGTTGCATCCCCTGACCGACTTGATAATGCGCGGTGGCATCCTGAATGAGCTGGCCAAGAACGAACTCGTTTTGCCGCAGGATGCCGAGCGTCTGTTGCAGATACGCCAGTTGGAGATAGTCGGCCTTTACCGCATCGGCGATGCTGGTTTTCGTTACTTCTACTTCCGCTTGTTTCGCGTCGGCGTCGCGTTCGGCTACTGCGCCTCGCAGCCCAGTTTCCCTGGATAGGGAAGCTCCTGTGACGCTCCGACGCCGATGTAGGCAAAGTCGCTGTTGGTGTATCCGGCAAACGGCTTCGAACTGCCCACACTCAACTGCTGGTAGGAGAACTTCGGGTCCGGCAGCGTAGTCACCTGCGGCGCGATTTGCCGGGCCGCGCGCACGCGGTAATTCGCGGCGGAGATTTGTGGGTTGTTTGCCCCGGCCTCAGCCAAGAGCTGGGACATGGGCGTAGGCGGGCTCGCCACCGGCTCCCGCCCGAAGGCAGAAAATGCGGTGGCCAGCACGAGCGTGGCGGTCAAAGAGACCACGTTCATATGGAGGCTCCAATCTCAAATGCAGTTCAAGGCATTCGCCGAAACGCGCAGACAGGTCTGCGCTCGGCAAAAGGAGAGTGCGAGAGTGGAGCCGACTAGATTCTTAGGATGGAGATGGTCGAAGGCGGAGATTTTGGAGGCGAGTAGTCGGGGTGTTCGAACAATCCGGTGACAGTAGAGGTCGGATTCACCAATTCGAAAGCAGCCAACCAAATAACAGGGGCCACAACCGGGTGAATCGAGACTGCCTTTGTGTCCAGCGCGTTATCGTGGACGCTCGGCGGAGTCTTCTGACAGCAGCCATGCGACGCCGGCATTCCCATCTGCCCGCATTGGTTCTTCATCATGCGGCAGCAGGTACGCTCTTGGGCGCTCATTTCCGCATTCGGAATCATGCAGGCCATTGCCGGAGTCAGGCACGACACTAGCAGCGAAACCAGCACACCGATTTGGCGAAGAGCACGCATTCCCTTACTTAGACTACGGCGAGCAGCCAAATGGAGCAACAAAGATTCGGCACCCTCATAAGAGGGACTGCAATCTTCTTACGGTACAAGCCAATGATTGTAATGAGGTTCGAGTACAAGACCTGTCACGACCACAGCCATGAGACTTGACACAGGTCGGCCTTCTTAGGGAGGGGAAATTGCACCTAGAGAGCGAACTATTGCCCTCCCGCCGCTTGAGCAAGCTTCCTGCCGCCGCAAAGCAGCAACCTGATCAAAGCTGATGTTCGATTTCTTCCCTTTGCACTTCTTCGTAGAAGCGCAGGGATTCAAGACCCTGCTCAACTTGGAAGACCCGAAGTACAGCATTGAGCAGATTGCGGCAAAAGTGGGTAAGTCGCCAGTGTACTGCGTCGCCTTATGTGCTTAACAACATAAAGAGGCTTATGTTGACAGTTTACTTATGTGGAGAGGGGTCGGCTAAGAACTGGCCGACATCTGGGTGGAACTTGAGTCCGATCTCATCCATTCTCGAATGTTTTAATTTTGGCTTGGGTCCACGATGCCATTTTTCCTATTTGTCGGTCCCCTCGATCAGCGAACTCGTGTGATGTCCTGCACCCAGTTTGTCTCCCAGGTCTTGCCCTCGTCTGGCGAGTCCGCTTGCTCCCAGTGGCCCGATGTCGGAGTGATGTTGGACCAGATGAAGCGCGCCCGAACTCGCTTTCCCTTGACCGTATCATCCCCATAGAAAGTGCCCACGCCATTGTGGAAGCCTCCAATCATGGGCGGATCCAATGGTTCGGATGGTGTCCTGCCATCGAGCCACCAGATTGACCACTGCTGGGTCTTCGGGTCGAAGGACCGCAGCGCGACACCGCGATAGGGAGCACCGGGAACGCTGAGCACGGTATCGTCCACATTGCTGTAACTCCCCATAAGCGGTTGATTCAACAACGTGCCTTCGAATTCAATCCACTCGTGACTATTGGCGAGTCGCTGCTTCAGCTTTCGATGATGGGCCTGCCATTGACCAACTAAGAAGTCGAAGTCGTGAAGACCGGGGACTGCACTGTCTGCCTGATTCATCCCGGGGCCCGAATCCTGGTGCGATTGTGCGGCCAACTGTCCAGGCGCTGCCAGACACAGACTTAGCAGTGCGATCATGACTGAACGGTGATGAATACTCACGATGCCCCCTTTTGAATTGCGGCGGTACCCGATGACAACCAACGCTCAATTCGATCGGCGTAGGTGCGGCTCGAGCGATGCTCCGAGCCGTCCGAAAGCTTCACCGTGAACTCGCGGTTCTCAATGGATCGCAGCTCCAGTATGCCTTTGGACTGCACAATTCGGGAGCGGTGTATGCGGATAAACTTTGCTGGGTTGAGCCTCTGTTCGAGAGACGCCATCGTCTCGCGTAACAGGTAAGAACGACCGTTGACGTGGAGTTCAACATAGTCACCAGCAGCCCCAATCCACTCAACATCCTCCGCAATGACGATTTGAATGCGGGATCCAGCTTGCACCGTAAACCGGGCCGCGAATCCACCTGAGGTGCGGTCCAGCATTTTCATGACCCGCTGTGCCATGTCGGCCCTTAATGCGGAAGCTACCAGATCCCGAGCTCGACTGACCGCCGTCGCGAAGCGTGTGTCGTCCACAGGTTTCAAGAGGTAATGCAGTGCATGAACATCGAATGCCCGCAAAACATGTTGCTCATACGCTGTTAGAAAAATGACTGCGGGCAAGCCTTCAACAGGCAGGGCGCGCAGAACCTCAAAACCGTCCATACCCGGCATCTGAATGTCGAGGAACACAACATCGGGAGATCGTTCGAGGATGCTCTTCACCGCGGATTGCCCATCTCCGCATTCTCCGACGACCTCAACATCCCTGAATTTACGCAGCCTGAGAACGACGCCGCGGCGCGCCAAAGGCTCGTCGTCGACGATCAGAGCACGCACGGTGAAACCTCCAGCAGGTTCCGAGTCCTGCGTAACGGCAATTCCAACACAACCTCGCAACCGCCCGCTTCAGGCCACTCAAGCGAGAACTCAAAATCCGCTCCGTAAAGTGTTTTCAGCCGCTCCGCCGTGTTTCCGAGACCGATTCCATTTCCATTCTTCTTCTGCTCTCCCTCACCACGCCGTCCGGAGTTCCCGATGACAATTCGCAACCTGTCGGCATTGAGCGCGCTCTTGACCGCAATCCACCCGCCTTCGATCAATGGCGCCACTCCGTAGCGCACTGCGTTCTCAACCAGCGGCTGCAGCAACATGCTCGGCACCAGGGCATCCCGCGTTTCGAATGGAACAGCCATATCGATTCTTAGCCGCTCCCCCAGCCTTGTTTGCTCGATCGCCAGGTACCCTTCGGTAAAGGCCAGTTCTTGAGTGAGCGTCACCTCTGCCGTGACTTCGGAATCCAGGCTTGTGCGCAGAAGATCTCCGATCTGCGCCAGCATCCGCGTTGCCGCAGGCGCATTTCCATCCAGAACAAGAGTGGAGACGGCATTGAGCGAATTGAAAAGGAAGTGTGGATTCAACTGATAGCGAAGTGCAAGCAGGCGGGCCTCTCTGACCTCGGACTCGGCGCGAAGCAGCCGCTCCTTCTCTTCGCTCGATTGCTGCCATTGCTTAATGCTGAAATACAAACTGCACCAGATAAAGAGAATGAAACCGGACCACATCAAAACTGCAACCAAAGCGTGCCAGGGTACGTGCTCGAAGGATTCCAAAATGAGGCAGGCTGCGCAGGCTACGGGAATCGATGTGACCATGGCTGCCGCGGCTGCTTTCAATTCAAAAGCGATCCATGACTGAGACTGTCGCAGCAGCTGGCGGCAAAAAGGACGCAGCGCGCAACTTCCTAGGAACATGAAGAAAATAGGCACCGTCTGTTCCTCAATCGACACACGCCGAGTCAAGAAGTTATGGATGGACTCCAAAAGGTTGAAGAGATAGAAGCAGCACCACCCAACGATCTGGATTTGCCAAAATGACCGTAAATTCAGGACATTCTCTCGATTCATGACTTGCATTTTAGCCTAAGTGGAGTATAGGCATTCCGCGTCCTGACGCACAAAACCCTCGGCTCATCGCATTTTTCAATCGCCCGGCAGATTCGCTCTGGCCGGTCAAGTTCATTGAGTCTAGGCTCTGAACACCGCTCGAAGGTCGATGTCAATCGACGCTGCGGAGTTAACCAACGCGCCGCCTAAGCTTGAACGAACGTGATTCAGCGAGACGACTCTACCGGAGGAAAAGAGGAGATATGAGGATGATTAAACAGTTACGGAGTTTCTGGATACTGTGTGTTACGACGATTGTTCTGGCTTGTTCCAGCAATGTGTTCGCTCAACGGAGCTACAAGATTACCGATTTGGGCGTTAACAAACACACGGACAACTTCAACATGGTCATGGGACTCAATAATCAGGGATGGGCAGAAAACATGGATGGGGTTTTAACCCTGCCCCTCACTTCGACCTCCGCGAGCATTTTAAGTGGCCGCGCGGTAATCAGCATCTACGGAGTCAACATCGACCTCACCACGCTAGGAGGAGACAACAGCTGGACCAACTATGGCGGGATCAACGATCGCGGGGAAGCTGTCGGCATGGCCGAAACATCTGTTCCGGATCCGAACGGTGAAGACATGTGCGCCTTTCACACACAAAAAACGTGTCGTCCGTTTCTTTGGCGAGACGGCCACATCATGGGTCTCCCGACGCTGGGAGGAAATAACGGGCAGGCCGCCGCGATCAATAACCGCGAACAAATAGTTGGCATTTCGGAGACGACGGCCCCGGACCCCGGATGCCCGCCGAGCAAGCAGCCTGGAACGACGGTATTGCCGGTCATGTGGGAAAGAGGCGAAGTCCGAGCTCTTCCTACGCTGCCTGGCGAGCCGGACGGCTTCGTGCAGGGCCTCAACGATCGGGGCCAGGCCGTGGGCGCCACGGGAACCTGCACCAGCTTTGCGATTCACGCCGTATTGTGGGAAAACGACCATGCCTTCCAGCTCGCGGACCTTGGACACACTGGGTCTAACGCCTACGCCATCAATAACCACGGCCAGGCTGTTGGGTATGTCTCGACCACTGACGGCTCAACCATCGTTGCCTCTTTTTGGGAGGACGGCGCACGCGGCGCAGTCACAAACCTCGGCATTCTGCCGGGAGATGGCGCCGCCTTTGCTACAGGCGTCAACAACCGGGGCCAGGTGGTGGGAAGCACCTTCAACTCCCAGGGCTGGTCCCGTGGCTTCATCTGGCACGACAATGTGATGACCGACCTGAACACGCTGATTCCCAAGGATTCCAACTTCTTCATCAATGCGGCCAGCAATATCAATGAGCGCGGACAAATCTCAGGTATGGCAACGGTGCTCACAGGGCCGGATGCCAACAAGATCCACGCCATTCTATTAACCCCTTCAAATGAGGAGATCGGCGAGTCGGTTGCAGATTTCGCACGTACACACCCGCATTCCGCTGTGCCCGCGAATGCCTACCACTCTTCGCAGAGATTCGGCCCCGGCCCATTCCTGCAATAAGAGGTATTTTCGGAGCCTCCGCACCGCCTATCCCAGCCAAATACGTCGCGCGAAGGCGCAAGGCCGGAGGTTGTGCGAGACAACCTGGGTCACGCGAACGTCGTCGTGACCCAGAATTGCTAGCAACCGAAGGGAGACCTTAATACACTTCGAAACCCCGCACGCCGGCTATAGCCAGATAGCGGCATGAACCATAACCTCGTGCATTTTCTTTCTTGACGAAGTTCATTAGCAGGATATGGCGAACGGTCTCGCAATCAGGCCCAGGAGCGAGAATTCACAATGACAAACAATACAGCGCAATGTTCCAGAATCGTACGCGGGAAAAGCCGCTTCACGCTCGCGAAGGATTATGGACCGAGGACCTGGAAAGCTTGTGCGGTTTTTGTAGTGGCTGCATGCGTCGCCATTGATGGCCAGTCATCGCCCAGGCAGATGGCCGATCCGGCGGTGGCGGCGCTAGGAAGTGGCTTCGTCTCTGATACTGCGCGAGTGAACGGAGCCACACTCCACTACGTGCGCGGCGGGGCTGGGCCCGCGGTCATTTTGCTGCACGGTTTTCCCGAAGACTGGTACGAATATCACCGCATCATTCCGCAGTTGGCGAAGCAATTCACAGTCGTGGCAGTTGACCTGCGCGGCATAGGCGGCTCTGCTGCAACGGCCGGTGGT
>Ga0209624_10001549_pt1 | contig 17840 bp, 15 predicted proteins | sample JacPinW_OM2H0_O1_FD_188565 | JGI IMG/M metagenome (GOLD analysis project Ga0209624, IMG submission 188565) | Forest soil microbial communities from Algoma, Ontario, Canada - Jack Pine, Ontario site 1_JW_OM2H0_O1 (SPAdes) (version 2) | ecosystem: Environmental > Terrestrial > Soil > Boreal...
GTAACCCAAAAGGTTTGGCGTACCTACTACAGCCGCGGCGACAACGGCGATGTTCACGACAATAAGAAAATCATCACCGAGATCTTGAGTCTGCGCGCGGAGCGCGCAAAACTTTTGGGTTACCCCACGCATGCGCATTGGCGCGTGGCCGACAGCATGGCGAAGACGCCGGAATCGGCCATGAATCTGATGATGCAGGTGTGGCCGGCGGCGGTGTCCCGCGAGCATGAGGAAGTGGCCGACATGCAAGCCATCGCCGACCGCGAGCATGCCGGAATCAAGATCGCCGGTTGGGACTACCGGTACTACGCCGAGAAGGTGCGCAAGGCGAAATACGATCTCGACATGAACGAGGTCAAGCCCTACTTGCAGCTCGAGAAGTTGCGCGAGGGCATGTTCTGGGCGGCGGGGCAGCTCTACGGATTCACGTTCACCCAGGTGTCCGGACTGCCGATCGCCAATTCCGACGTGCGCGTTTGGGAAGTGAAGGATGCCGCCGACGCCCACGTGGGATTCTGGTACTTCGATCCCTACGCGCGCCCGGGCAAGAATTCCGGTGCGTGGATGAGCGAGTATCGCGGCCAAGAAAACCTGGACAGCAAAATCTCCCCCATCGTGTCCAACAATACCAATTTCGTGAAGGACGAAAGCGGCGGCCCGCTGTTGATCAGTTGGGACGATGCCGTGACGCTGTTCCATGAGTTCGGCCACGCGTTGCATGGCCTGAATTCCGACGTCAAATACCCGTCCCTTGCCGGCACCAACGTGGTTCGTGATTTCGTCGAATTTCCGTCGCAACTCAATGAAAATTGGCTCTCCACACCGGAAGTGCTGTCGCGATTCGCTCTGCATTACCAAACCGGGCAGCCGATTCCGCCGGAGATGGTCGCGAAGATCAAGAAGGCCAGCACCTTCAATCAGGGGTTTGCGACCGTCGAATATCTGGCGTCCGCGCTGGTCGATATGAAGCTGCACTTGACCGGCGATCGGCCCATCGATCCGGGTGAGTTCGAGCGCACGACCTTGGCGTCGCTCGGCATGCCCGCGGAAATGGTCATGCGCCACCGCACGCCGCAGTTCGCGCATATTTTCTCGAGCGATGCGTATTCGGCGGGTTACTACAGCTATCTGTGGGCCGAAGTGCTGGATCACGACGCATTCGAGGCTTTTACCGAGGCGGGTGGCCCGTACGACAAGTCCGTTGCAAAGCGCCTGCACGATGACATCATGACGGTGGGCAACGGCGTCGATCCGGCCGAAGCGTATCGGAATTTTCGGGGCGCCGATCCGCAGATCGGCGGCTTGCTGCGGGCGCGCGGATTCGCACCTCAACCGAAACAAGTTCAAGCAAATCAAGTTCAAGCGGAGTGATGATTATGCCGGCGATGGTCCAAGACGATTCCAAGCATCAATTGATCGTGCCGAACGCGTTGCACCACTACACGGTCAATATGGCGGACTTGCCGCTTTCGTGTCCGATGCCGGGCATGTTGCTGTGGAATTCGCATCCCAAGGTCTATCTGGCGATCGAGTCGACGGGTTGGGCCAAATGCTCCTACTGCGGCGCCGAGTACACGCTCAATCGAAGCGCGGCCGGTCCCGCCGACATCAAGTCGGAGACCGATTAGGCCTTGTATTCGGCGTAGGATTTTTCTTCGACGATGCTGGAGCCGAGCTTTAAATTGATGCGCCGCTTGATGGCGGCGCGCTCGTCGTTCTCGAAGTAGACGGCTCTTGCGAACCGAATGAAATCGGCATCGAATTCCTGCGCCCTTTCCTTGTCGCGGATGCCGTCTTCGATCACCCACAGACGTTCGTTGACCTCGAGCAACGCGATCACCTCGGCTTCGATGCCGGCCTTCGCGTAGGCGGATCCGCGCCAGGTATCCTCGAGCACCTCCAATTCCATGCGCACGTTGATGAGCTTTTCCGGATCGCTCATGCGCGTGGACTTGATTCGCAGGATCGTGATCTTATCCAGCAATTCGCCGGGCGATATGGGAACTCTGATCTCGTTCATGGCGGCATTTTAGCGAATATCTTGCGCAAGGATGAGGGCATCGAGTTTCGCCGTCGCATCGTTCACGGCAATCAGGTCCATGACGCCGGGACGTTCAATTTTGGTCGTCCAGGGGATTTGCGCCGCCGGCTTGCCCAGGAATTTACGCGCCGCCGCGTCGTACTTGTCGACGCACCACTGACGGCTGTAATAGGGGCCTGCACGTTGAGGATTGGTGGCGGCATACAGGCCGATCACCGCCAGCCCGACCATGCTCGCCATGTGTGCGGGCCCGGAGTCGGGAGACAACAGCACGGTGCTCTGCGACATGAGGCCCAACAATTGCGGCAGGGTATCTTGACCGATTTGATTGACCAGCGCCGTCTGCGCCGCCGCCGCAATCGCCGCGCCCATCTTGGCTTCCGCGGAACTGCGGCCGCCCACCAGCACGACACGCATGTGATGAACTTGGGCGGCATGATCGGCAACGGCGGCGTATCGCTCGGCCGGCCAATTGCGCATCGCGTGGCTGGAGCAGGGACTGATCAATAGTGTAGGGCGTTGGTCGGTGACGATCCGGCGTGCGTAGTCGAGCGCGCCCTGCGGCAGGGGCACGTCCCACCGAGGAGCATCAGGCGTAATACCGCAGGCCCGTACAAAGCCCATGAACGAGTCGAGCACATGCTCCGAGGCGGCAGGCGCAATCTGCGCATTCGTAAACAGCCACTGCAATTCGCGCGCGCGCCGGCGGTCGAAGCCGAGTTTGATGGGTGAATCGACCAAGCGGCTGAGCATGCTGGCGCGAAAGGACAACTGCATGTCGAGCAGCAAATCGAAGCGCCTTCCGCTCAACGCCGTGCGCAACCGGCACCACTCCCGGAGAGTTGCGCCCTTATCGAAGGTGATAAACTCGATTTCCGGAAGTAGCTCCGTCATCAGCTTGGCTTCGAGTTTGCCGATGATCCAGGTAAAGCGGGTTTCCGGCCAGGCCGCTTGGAAGGCTCGCAGCGCCGCCAGTGCGTGGCAGGTATCGCCGATTGCCGAGAGACGCAGCAGACACACGCGCTGCAGCGGCGGTTTGAAGCTTAAGGTGGTCATAAGAATGATAAAGGGCGGCCAACGCATTGCCACTGCAACGGGCGTCATGCTGGCTGATCCCAATGGCCTTGGCAATCCACAACAGAGCGCCGCCGAGTCACTGTTCGATCCGAACTATTGGTCTGCGCGCCGCGAACTTAAGCCGGTTTCGGGCGGCCGCGGCTCGGCATGGTTCGTGGGGCCGGCAACTCAAGCGTGGGTGCTGCGTCACTACCGCCGCGGAGGCTTCATCGCCCGGCTATCGCAGGATAAGTATTTCTGGTCAGGCGAGGATCGGGTGCGTGCCTTCGCCGAGTGGCGGTTGCTCGACTACCTGGTGCAGCGGGGTCTGCGAGTTCCCAAGCCCGTCGCGGCTTTCTATCGGCGCAGCGGCATGACTTACCGGTGCGACCTCATTACACATCGCGTCCCGGATACGCAATCGTTGAGCGCGGCGCTCGCGGCAAGTCCGCTGCCGGAGAGTACCTGGTGGGCCATCGGGGCCGCGATAGCACGCTTCCATGGTCACGGCATCGATCATGCGGACCTGAATGCGCACAACATTTTGCTCGATGGCAATCAGGATATCAGCGTGATCGACTTCGATCGCGGACGGCTGCGCGCGCCGGGCCGGTGGACGTCGCGGAATTTGCGGCGATTACACCGCTCGCTGGCGAAGCTATCGATGAGTTTGCCGCCCGATCGATTCACGCCGGCAGAGTGGAAGCGGTTGTTGGCCGGATATGAGGCGGGTTAGCGGTTGCGCTTTATTTATTCCTGGCTGATTCGATTTGCCGCGCCGTTCGCCTTCGCGGTCGTGCTATGGCGCGGCCTGCGCGATCGCCCCTATTGGCAGGGGTTGGCGGAGCGTTTCGGGTGGGGTGTGCCCTTGTCCAGCCCAAGCATTTGGTTGCATGCGGTTTCCTTGGGCGAAATGTCGGCCGCGGCACCGCTCGTGCGTGCATTGCACTCACGATACCCGCAGCTTGCCCTGGCGGTGACCGCGGCAACGCCCGCGGGCAGAGCGCGGGCGAGCGACTTGTTCGCCGAAGTGGCCGACATTCGCTTTTTGCCTTACGACACGCCGGGCTCGGTCAGGCGCTTTCTGGAGCGGATTCGGCCGCGCGTCGCCGTCATCATGGAAACCGAACTCTGGCCGAATTTGTTCAGCGAATGCGCGCGCCGCGGTGTGCCGGTGTTTCTCGCCAGCGCTCGACTGTCGGCGAAATCGGTGTCGCGCTACCGGCGTCTGGGCAGATTGTTCTCGGGCGTATTCACCCCGAACGTGGCAGTAGCGGCGCAATCCGCGGACGATGCCGAGCGATTCAGATCGATCGGCGCCTCCGCAAATCAAACCCGCGTGATAGGCAACGTGAAATTCGACTTAAGTGTGGATGCCGCCATCATCGAGACGGGAAGAGTCCTGCGTGCCGCGTACGGCTCCAAACTCGTTTGGGTCGCCGGCAGTACTCACGCCGGCGAGGAGGAGCAGGTGCTTGCGGCGCATGCCCTGCTGCAAGCGCATCGCCCTGACTCTCTATTGCTGTTGGCGCCGCGGCACAAGGATCGCTTCGCCGCGGTCGCTGACTTGCTCGCGCGCGGCGGCGTTAAATTCGCGCGCCGCAGCGAGATGGCGCGCGCATCGCCTAAAGCGGGATCGCTGATCGATACGCAGGTGTTGCTGGTGGACACGATCGGAGAACTCGCGGCGCTGTACGCGTCGGCCGACGTGGCCTTCGTCGGCGGCAGCCTGGTGCCGATCGGCGGGCACAATCTGCTCGAGCCTGCGGCGCTGGGCCTGCCGGTGCTGACGGGACCGTCTCATTTCAACAGCAAAGAAATTGCGCTGCTGCTACTGCGCCGTGGCGCGGCCTTGCAGGTGGCAAGCCCAAAAGAACTGGCGGCCGCGCTGCAGCGCCTGCTCGAGGAGCCGGCTGAACGCCGACGCATGGGCAACATCGGAAAAGACATCGTCGAGTCGAATCGCGGCAGCGTTGATCGGTTACTGAGCCTTATCGAGCCTTCGCTGCCGGCGGCACATCGGTCTTGATCGGCGGCGCAGGGGTATCCGTCAGCAGCGCGTTGATTCGCTGCAGGCTCTGTTCAGACAGCGTGCCGGCCGCCTGCTGCAGCTTGATCACATTCAGCATGTAGTCATAGCGGCTGTGGGAATAATCCGTTTGCGCCTGAACCCACTGCTGCCGCGATTGCAATACATCGACCGCGGTGCGCGTTCCCGCTTCATAGCCGGATTCGGTGGCGCGCAACGCAATCAGGTTGGACTCGACGGCGCGATGCAGCGCCTTGACTCGCGATATTTCGGAGAGCACCCCAAGATAGGCGTCGCGCGCATCATGCTCGGTCTGTCGTGCCACCCGCTCGAGACGCTCTTTGGCTGCTCGATGCTGATAGACAGCCTGGCGAACTTGCGAAGAAACCAAGCCTCCCGAGTAAATCGGAATCGTCAACTGAATACCGATGGAGCGCTGCTTTTGACTCAAGGTGGTGCCGCCGGCGGGGCTGCCGTCGTCGAACGTGTCCACGCCGTTGTTGTTGAGCTTGCCGGCGCTGCCGACCAGGTCCAGCGTCGGGTAGTGGCCGCCTCGCGCAATCGAGGCATTCTCGCGGGCGATATCTGCGGCCAGGCGGCTCGAGACCAGCGACAGATTCTGCTGCAGCGCCATTTCGACCCAGCGGTCCTCGCTGATCGGATCCGGACTTGCCGTTTCGAAGGGTTCGATCGGGCGCGCCAGGAAATCGAACGGATCGCCGATAATTTCCCGCAGCAGCTCGAGGGTCGAGGCGAGCGCGCGTTTGGCCGCAATAACCGCCGCTGCCGTGCTGTCATGGGAGGCGCGCGCCTCTTCCACATCGGTCACGGCGATGAGGCCGATTTGATAGCGCGCCTCCGCCTGGTCGAGCTGGCGGTTGACCGACACCAAGGCTACTTGCTGCGCCTCAAGATCGTCCTGCGCACCGAGCACGTCGAAATACCGCTGCGCGACCCGTTCCATGAGGTCTTGCTGCGCCGCCTGGTAATCCGCTTCGGCCTGCGCCACCTGAGAATCCGCGCGCTTCAGCGCCTCCCAGTTCTCCCAACGAAACAAGTTCTGCTTCAAATCGATGGTGTATTGATGAATGGTGGTGTCGACTTTGCCGCTGAACGGGAAGGTTTCGAACACCGTCGTGGGCGTACCCGCCGCAGCACACGGCGCACCGGCCGGTATCGTGGGACCGCATGGAGGCAGTTCGAGCGACTCGGTCTGGTTTATCGACCCCGTGTCGCGTTCGCGCGAGATTTTGCCGTTACCGGAAAGCTGGGGCAACAGGGCCGACAGGGCCTGCGGCTTAGCCTCCAACGCGGCCAGGCGGGTTGCCTCCGCTTCCCGTAGCTGAGGGTCGTTTTGCAGTGCGCGCTGGTAGACCACCAACAAGTCCGCTGCCGGAGCGGGGCTCGCGACCAGGTACAGGGCAAATACAGTCAGAAGTCGCTTCATGAATTACCCATTTGGCACATCCCCAGGCCGGTAGTATAGTGTTATATACTACTATATCACTAACTCAAGGCGGGTCAATACTGCGGAATCCTAGGATCTATAACCCGGGACCAGGCCAAAATTCCGCCGGACAGGTTAAATACTTTTCCGAATCCTTGCCGCTCGAGAAAATCAGCCACTTGCGCGCTGCGGCCGCCCGAACGACAGATCACCACCGTCTCTTTCTTCGGATCCAGCTCGCCGACCCGGTCAGAAATCTCGCCCATGGGAACGTGTACGGTGTCCGTGGGTACCGGCGCCAGGGCGACCTCCCAATCCTCGCGCACATCGAGGAGGGTCATGTCCTCGCCGTTCGCGCGCCGATCGAGGAATTCTCGCGGGGTGAGCTCGCCGACCATGCCTAAAACACAAACCTTTGAGCCGCCGTCGCGTTGATCAAAGGTGCAATGACGGTTTCGAACAAGCTTTCCCGAATCCACTCGGCAGTGTCGACCCGACGCACCAAAATCGCATCCATGACCGGCGCCTCGCCCACGACGGCGAACAGCCGTCCGCCGATGCGCAGCGATCGCTCGAAGCGTGCGTCGTAGACCGGCAGCGAGCCTGTGACCGCGATCGCGTCAAACTCGCCCAAGGGGGCGGCGGCAAACGCATCCCGAGTCTCAAACTCCACGCGAGCGCTCGGCACCGCGCGCAAGTTCGCCGTCGCCGAGGCGGTGAATTGGGGATGAATATCGATGGAGCGGGCCTTGGACCCCAACAAACTCAAGCAGGCGGCAAGATAGCCCGTGCCGCTGCCGACCTCGAGCACGCTGTCGGAGGCGATTACCCCTAAAGCTTGCAAAATGCGGCCCTGAATTTTCGGGGCTAGCATGAACTGGCCCAATCCGATCGGAATGGGCACGTCGGCAAATGCCAGCTCACGGTATTCCGGGGGCACGAACGCTTCGCGCGGCACCACGGAAAAGACATCGAGCACTCTGGGGTCGAGTACTTCCCACGTTCGAATCTGCTGATCCACCATTTGCCGGCGAGCGGTCAGGTTATCCATGATTTCTCGTGCGCGATTAAGGCCGCTGATTATGGTCAATTTCGACAGGCTACGCGAGCCCCTTGCGCTATTCTCCACATCACGATGGTTCGCGGCGTGTCCAGCTCATGAAGGGCGTCCAAATATTAAGCGCCGCTAAGACTCGTCGTTATTGAGGTCAGCGTTGATCCTGTCTTCCCTTGAGTTGTGGTTGGTAACCGCGGCCATTCTGGCGGTGGGCGGAATCGTGCTGTTCGCGTGGAAGCGGCGCCAGGAGCGCGCGGTCAACGCTTTCTCGAGCCAAATTCAATATCTCGTCAATGAAGGCGGCGCATCCGGCCGCATCGCGCTCAGCGCCGAGCCCGGCGCATTGGGCAGGCTCGGCGCCGCGGTGAACAAGTTGCTGGAGGATCTCGAGCTGCGCGGCGCGCAGCTTCAGGATCGCGAACAGTTGTTCCAGCGTCTGGTCGAAACCGTGCATGACGCGGTGCTCGTGCACCGCAAAGTGATTCTCTTTGCCAATGCACGCTTCTTGTCGCTGCTCGGCATGAAGTCCGCGGATGTCGTGGGCAGACCGCTGACCGAATTCATCGCCCCGGAGTATGTCGAGTTGGTGGAGAACAATCTGCGGCGGCGCTTGGAGGGCGACTCTGCGGCGGAGCGCTACGAAATTGAGCTCATGGACCGGCAAGGTCAAGTCACGCGTGTGGAACTATCGAGCACCGTGATCGACAGTTCAGGGGAGCCTGCATTGCTGCTCACGGCGCTTGAAATGATGCCCGGAGCCATCCCGGCTGCGGTCTCGCAGAAGCCGCGCGCCATGGCGACGCTCGATGCCATGGGCGAGAGCGTGATCACGGTCGATGCCGAAGGGCGCATCGACTACATCAATCACTCGGCGGAGCTTTTGCTGGGTCAGCAAGTCATTCACGTGCTGGGCAAAACTTTTCCGGAGGTTGCCTCGTTGGTGGATGAGAACGATCGGCGATCGCTCGGCGATCCGGTGCACAAGGCTCTGACGACCACCGGCCAGTTGATCGCAGGAAGACGCGCGCTGCTGGTGTCTGCGAACGGTGCGGAACGATTTGTGGAGATCAGCGTCACGCCCTTGAGGTTCGACGGCAAAGAAATCTCAGGACTGGTGCTGGTGCTGCACGACACCAGCGAATTGCGCGGTCTTACCAGGCAAATGACCTATCAGGCCAGCCACGACGCCCTCACCGGGTTGGTGAATCGGCGCGAATTCGAACGACGGCTGCAGGAGGCCACGGACTCAGCCCTTACCAGCGACATTGGCCACGCGCTCTGCTATCTGGATTTGGATCACTTCAAAGTCGTCAACGATACCTGCGGTCATACCGCGGGCGACAACATGCTGCGCGAGATTGCGTCGCTCATCAAAGATGCGGTGCGCGATTCGGATACCGTCGGGCGCATCGGCGGCGATGAGTTCGCGCTGCTCCTGGTCGGATGCCCCTTGGAAAAGGCGCGCCAGATTGCCGACAACGTCGTGCGCTCGGTCAACGACTTTCGATTTGTATGGAAGGACAAGATCTTCAGTGTGGGCGTCAGCATCGGTCTGGTCGAAATCGGACGCGATAGCGGCACCATCGAAGACATCATGAACGCCGCCGACTCAGCCTGCTATGTGGCGAAGAAGCAGGGCGGTTTGCACGTCCATGTCTACTCGGCCCGCGAGGAGGCGAGTGCGCGGCATAGCGGCGAGATCCACTGGCTGCTGAAATTGCAGGGGGCGCTGCGCGACAACAAATTCGAACTGTACTTTCAACCCATCGTGCATGCCCGTGCCGGCGGTGTGAGCGGTCCGGCGCTCGAAGTCTTCGTGCGCTTGGCGTCGGAGAACGGCCAGCCGGCGGCACCTCCGGCGGAATTCATCCGGGCGGCCGAGCGGTATCGCTTGATGCCGCATGTCGATCGCTGGGTGGTGCAGGCGGTGTTTGCCGCACTCGGCCGCGGCGGCTTGAAGTTGCCGCCGGGACGCAGCGTCGCGATCAACATTGCCGGCCAGACGCTGGGCGACAACGAGTTTTTGGAATTCGTGGTCGACTGTTTCGATCACACCGGCGCATCCCCAAGCGATATCTGCTTCGAGGTGACGGAGAGTTCGGTCGTCGCGAATCTGGATCATGCACAGCGCTTCATTGCCGTGCTGCATGGCATGGGTTGCGAATTCGCGCTGGATAATTTCGGCAGCGGCTTGAGTTCATTCTCAACATTGAAAACTTTGCCGATGGATTATCTGAAGATCGACGGCTCCTTCATCAAGAATCTCGCCGGGGACAGCGTGAATCAAGCCATGGTTGCGGCGATGATCGAGCTGTCGCGCAGCTTGCATTTCCGTGTGGTCGCCGAACACGTTGAGGATCAATGGGCGTTGGATACCGTGACGGGAATGGGTATCGACTTCGTGCAGGGTTTCGTCGTCGGCCGGCCGCAACCCCTGTCGATGATCCCGCACGCCTAGCAAGCAGGCGGGCAGCGCGCTTATAACGGACCGGCACCCGCTCATAACAAAATCTATGGTATTTCTCCCGTGCTTAGGAGGAAAATCCCTCATCAACCTTGAGAGTTTCGTGCACGAGGTGCTACATGCATGTTTTTGAGGACAATACCCAATCCATCGGCCACACGCCGCTGATACGCATCAACCGTCTCGACGGCCAGAGCGGCGCCACCATCCTGGCCAAGATCGAAGGCCGCAATCCGGCCTACTCGGTGAAATGCCGCATTGGGGCGGCGATGGTTTGGGACGCGGAACAGCGCGGCACGCTCAAACCGGGAGTGTCGATTGTCGAAGCCACCAGCGGCAACACCGGCATCGCGCTGGCCTACGCGGCCGCCGCGCGCGGCTACGGCTGCGTGCTCACCATGCCGGACACCATGACCATGGAGCGCCGCAAGGTCGTGGCGGCGCTGGGCGCGAAGTTGGTCTTGACTCCGGGTGCCAAGGGCATGAAGGGTGCGATCGCGAAGGCCGAAGAGTTGGCAGCCGCCGATCCGCAAAAATATACTTTGATGAAGCAGTTTGAGAATCCCGCCAATCCTGGCATTCATGAGAAAACCACCGGCCCGGAAATTTGGGATGATACCGATGGCAAGGTGGATATCTTCGTCAGCGGCGTGGGCACCGGCGGCACGCTGACCGGCGTATCGCGCTACATCAAAAACACTCGCGGCAAAAAGATCATGACCGTGGCGGTGGAACCGACCGCCTCGCCGGTCATCACCCAAACACGCGCCGGCCAAGCGCTGACGCCGACGCCGCACAAAATTCAAGGCATCGGCGCGGGCTTCATTCCGCATAATCTGGACTTGTCCTTGGTCGATCGCGTCGAGCAGGTTACCAACGAGGAAGCCATCGCCATGGCGCGCCGCTTGGCACGCGACGAGGGGATCTTGTCGGGCATCTCGTGCGGCGCGGCCATGGCCGCAGCCGTCCGCCTGGCGCGCGAACCCGGCAACAAAGGCAAGACCATTGTGGTGATTCTGCCGGACGCCGGCGAGCGTTACCTGTCGGGCGCGCTTTTCGAAGGGTTGTTCGAGGAAGTCGAGAAGATGCAGGCGGTCACTTAAAGGTTTCGTATGAACGCCACGGCTCCAAAGAAGTCCCAAACAACGGCACTCCAGGCAGTCGCCGGCGAGCTGCTGGACAGCTATCTTGGGGATGAGCGCGCGCGCCGCATTTCGCAGCGCTATCTGCCGTCGCGCGAAGCGATCGTCGAAATCTTGGAGTCCGTGCTCGACCTGATGTACCCCGGTTACTTTGGCCGGCAGGATTTGAATGCCGGCAACTTGAGCGAGCATGTCGAGCACATGGCCGCGGCGCTGGTGCCGAAGCTCGAGCGCGAAATGGAGCACTGTCTGTGCTATGGCCGCGAGCGCGAGACGCTGCCGCCGGCGTTCGGCGAGTGTGCGCCGCGCGCGCACGAGTTGGCGGAAGTCTTTTTGCGTCGCTTGCCCGAGATACGCGGGCTGTTGATACGCGACGTGCAAGCGGCTTTCGATGGCGATCCTGCGGCGCTGAATCTGGATGAAATCATTCTCGCCTACCCGGGCGTGCTCGCGGTCAGCGTGTATCGAATCGCGCATGCGCTGTACGACCTAGGGGTGCCGATGATGGCGCGCATCATGACGGAGTGGGCGCATTCAAAGACCGGCTGCGACATTCATCCGGGCGCGACCATCGGCGCGGCTTTTTTTATCGATCACGCCACCGGCGTCGTGATCGGCGAGACCACGCACATCGGCGATGGCGTCAAGATTTACCAGGGCGTCACTTTAGGCGCGCTGTCGCTGCCGCGGGATGCCAGCGGCCATATCATTCGCGGGAAAAAGCGCCATCCTACGGTGGAGAACGGCTCGACGCTGTACGCCAATGCGACGGTGTTGGGCGGCCAGACGGTCGTCGGCGCCGACAGCGTCATCGGCGGTTCGGTGTTTCTCACGCACAGTGTGCCGCCGCGCTCGCGCGTCTCCTTGAAAGAACCGGAACTGCGTGTGCTGACGCGGGATGGTGCCGCGGAACCCGACGCGATTTATTTTGATATTTGAAGCGGGCTCTTCTCAACCAACTTAACGTAGGAGTCGCATCGACCCCGTAGCAGTTGCGCGAAGCGCATGAGAAGAACCTCGATTACGGCAGCATTTGCGCGGCCAAAACTCGCGCCGCCTGCGGCGCATTGCGATCGCCGTCGACAGACGCCGCGAGTGCGGCGCCATCGTATAGAAACACGAGTTGCCGGCCGAGCAGTTCAGGATCGGCGGCCTTCGCAGCCTGAGCGAGTTCGGTGAATAGAGATCGCAGCCAGGCGCGCGGCTCGTCGCAGGTTCCCTTGATGACGCTGCTCATACCGGCTTCGGCGCTGGCACGTTGGAACACGCAGCCTCGATAGTCGGTCTGGTTCACGATCTCGGCCAATAGGTCGAATACACCTAAGATCTTTTCCTGCGGCGTCTTAAGGCCCGCGAGGCGTTCACCGATCCTGGCTTGGCGCTTGTCGGCGCGTCCCTTGAGGTAGGCGCGGATCAGTTCTTCTTTGCTGCCGAAGCAATCGTACAGCGAAGCCTTCGCCACGCCGGCGTGCTCGATCACGCGGTCGATTCCGACCAGGTTGATGCCGTTCGCGTAGAACAGTTCGTCCGCAGCAGCCAGCAGCCTCTCCCTGGCTGATGTCCGGCGTGCGGTCGTGGTTTGGCTTTCCATGGGGTTGACTCTACCAGACAGGTCTGTATGATTCAACCGAACAGACAGACCTGTCTAGTCGGAGAATTGCATGCAACCAGCCACAGCGGCCATCCCCAAGTCCGGCACGAGCACGAGCACGGGCCTTTACCTGTCGCCCACGGCATCCTTCTATTTGCTGGCGTCCATAACCCTGTCCTTCCTGGCGGGGTCTTCGGTGCCCACGCCACTCTATCCGCTCTATCAGTCCCTTTGGGGATTGTCGCCGGTCATGATCACCGTTGTATTCGGTGTCTATGCGCTCGCGGTCTTGACGGGATTGCTCTTCGCGGGACGATTGTCGGATCACGTCGGCCGTCGCCCGGTGCTCATCGCGGCGACGCTGTCGCAAGTGATGACCATGTTGTTGTTTGCAACCGCTGCGAGCGCCGCGGGTCTGGTGCTTGCCCGCATCGTCCAAGGCCTCACCACAGGAGCCGCACTGTCCGCGGTGGGCGCGGCCATGATCGACTTGAACAAGTCCCGCGGAACGGTGGCCAATGCGGTGGCGCCCGCTTTCGGCAGCGCTGCCGGCGGCATCGTCGCCGGATTTTTCGTGCAGTTTCTGCCGGCGCCGACGCACTTGGTTTACGCGGCGCTGGCCGCTGTTTTTGTGGCGCAGACGGTTGGCCTCAAGTTCATGAAGGAACCCATCGCGCCCATGCCCGGCGCATGGAACTCGCTCAAGCCGCAGCTCGCTTTGCCGTCCGCCGCACGTGAGCCGCTGCTCCTGGCACTGCCGGTGCTGATCGCCGTGTGGGCGCTCGGCGGCCTATATGCCTCCTTAGGACCTTCGCTGGTACGGGGCATGCTAGGTTCCAACGCACCCTTGCTGGGCGGTCTCGCCCTTTTTGTCCTCGCGGCCAGCGGCGGCATCGCCGTGCTGCTGCTGCAAAATCTCGATGCCCGCAAGACGATGACGCTGGGGTCGACCAGCCTGCTGAGCGGTGTGGGCCTCGTGGTCCTGGCACTGACCCGCAGCGAGGTCGCGCTATTCTTTTTGGGAACCGCCGTCGCAGGGGTGGGTTTCGGCACGGGATTTCAAGGCGCCGTGCGCACCGTCGTCAGCGTGGCCGCGCCGCACGAGCGGGCCGGGACCTTGTCGATCGTGTTCATCGTCAGCTACATCGCGCTGGGCTTACCGGCCATCATCGCGGGTTCGATGGTGCGGCATGCGAACCTCCTGGCGACGGCGCAGGTCTTTGGGTTAGTGGTCATGGCACTCGCCGCCGCCGCGCTCATCGCCAGTGTGTTTACATCATCTTTCCGAGCACAGGCACCAGCAGCAGCGCGACGATGTTGATGATTTTGATCAACGGGTTGATCGCAGGTCCCGCAGTGTCCTTGTAGGGGTCACCGACCGTATCGCCGGTCACCGCCGCCTTGTGCGCATCCGATCCCTTGCCGCCGAAGTGGCCTTCTTCGATGTATTTCTTGGCATTGTCCCAGGCGCCGCCGCCGGTGGTCATGGAAATGGCAACGAACAGGCCGGTGACGATAGTGCCGATCAACAGTCCGCCGAGCGCTTGAACGCCGAAGCCAGGGCCCATCAAGCGATTCACTGTGAACACGAGCACAATGGGTACCAGGATGGGCAGAAGCGAGGGGATGATCATTTCCCTAATCGCCGCCTTGGTGAGCATATCGACGGCGCGCGAGTAATCGGGTTTCGCGGTGCCTTCCATGATGCCGGCGATTTCCTTGAATTGACGGCGCACCTCATTGACCACTGCACCGGCGGCACGGCCCACGGCCTCCATGGCCATTGCTGCGAACAGGTACGGCACCAGGCCGCCGATAAATAAGCCGATGATCACGGCCGGGTTCGACAGGTCGAACGTCGTGGGATGCCCCAGCACTTCGCTCAATTTGTGAGTGTAGTCGGCGAAGAGCACGAGCGCGGCCAAACCCGCCGAGCCGATGGCGTAACCCTTGGTGACCGCCTTGGTGGTGTTGCCCACTGCATCCAGCGGGTCGGTGACATCGCGCACCTTTTTGTCGAGGTGCGCCATCTCCGCAATGCCGCCGGCGTTGTCGGTGATCGGACCGTAGGCATCGAGCGCCACGATCATGCCGGTCATGGAGAGCATCGCAGTGGCCGCGATCGCAATGCCATAGAGTCCCTCGAGTTGGAAGGAGGCCCAGATGCTCAAAGCGACCGCAATGACCGGAAGGGCACAGGCCTTCATCGACACGCCGAGCCCGGCGATGATGTTGGTGGCGTGGCCTGTTTGCGAAGCCGCGGCCACGTGCTGTACCGGCCCATACTCAGTCGCCGTGTAGTACTCGGTAATCACGATCATCGCCGCGGTGAGCGCCAACCCGACCAAGGTGCACAGCCAGATCCGCATGGCGTGATCGCCCATGATTTGCTGCGATACGAAGTAAAACGCGATGGCGGAGATCACCGCCGACACGATGACGCCTTTGTACAGCGCATTCATGATCTTGCCGCCCTCGCGCGTGGAAACAAAGAAGGTGCCGACGATGGAGGAAATGATGGAAATCGCACCGAGCACCAGGGGAAACAAAATCGCCCGCGCGCCCATGCCCACCATGACCAATCCGCCCAACAGCATGGTGGCGACCAGGGTTACGGCGTAGGTTTCGAAAAGATCGGCCGCCATGCCGGCGCAGTCGCCGACATTGTCGCCGACGTTATCCGCAATGACTGCCGGATTGCGCGGGTCATCCTCGGGGATGCCGGCTTCCACCTTACCCACGAGGTCGGCGCCCACGTCCGCGCCCTTGGTGAAAATGCCGCCGCCCAAGCGCGCGAAAATCGAAATCAGCGAGCCGCCGAAGGCAAGTCCCACGAGCGAGCGCAGCGCGGCCTCCGGGTCTCCCAACGTGTGCAGCATGTAGTAGTAATAACCGGCGACGCCGAGAAGGCCTAGGCCCACGACCAACATGCCGGTGATGGCGCCGCCGCGGAAGGCGACCTTCAGCGCCGCGTTGATGCCGTTGTGCGCCGCCTGCGCGGTGCGCACATTGGCGCGCACCGAGATGAACATGCCGATATAGCCGGCCAGCCCCGAGAGAATGGCGCCGACGGCGAACCCGCCCGCGGTGGACCAGCCGAGCGCGAAGCCCAGCACGAAGAACAGGATCACCCCGACGATCGCGATGGTGGAGTACTGCCGATTCAGGTAGGCGCGCGCGCCGGCTTGAATGGCCGCGGCGATCTCCTGCATTCGGGGATTGCCGGCGGGCTGTTTCAGAATCCAGCGCACCGAGATGACGCCGTAGAGGATTGCAACAACACCCGCTGCAATAGCCAACCATAGCGCACGGTCTAGAGTCATGAAGAGTCCCCCTTCGGACTTATGTTATTGAAAACTAAGAGGTTAATGTCAAAAAAAGCGACGCGACTATATCACAAACGGCTTTCGCAAGCGCTTCGCAACTGAGGCGCCTTTCAATGTGACATAAGCCGGTAAGCCATTGCGGTAGGGAGGGTACCCTTCGCCGCCGATCAGGGGCAATAGATAACGCCGGCACGCCCCGGTGATTCCGAATCCATCGGGCGTGATGAAGTGGCGCGGTACCTTTTTTTCTTTATTGGCAATGGCCGACAACGGTGCCTCGCCTATGCTCCAGCGATAGGGTTTCGAGGACTTTCTGACGATGATCGGCATGACTGCGTTTTTCCCCTGAAGGGCAAACTGCACCGCCGCCTTGCCGACCGCGTAGGCCTGGTCCACGTCCACCTTTGAGGCAATATGGCGCGCAGAACGCTGCAGGTAGTCGGCTACGGCCCAATGGAATTTGTAGCCGAAGGCTTGCTGCGTCATTTGCGCGACCACGGGGCCGACGCCGCCCAACTGGGCATGACCAAAGGCATCCTTGGTGCCGGCTTCGGCCAGAAATTTCCCATCGGCGTCTTTCACGCCTTCGGAGACCACCACGACGCAATAGCCGCGCCTTTCCATCGTGGCTTTAACCTTTCGCAAGAAAGCTTGGGCATCGAACGCAATTTCGGGAAACAAAATGATATGGGGCGCATCGCCGGTTTTTTCCCCGGCCAGTCCGCCCGCGGCGGCAATCCAGCCCGCATTGCGTCCCATGACCTCCAGCACGAATACCTTGGTCGAGGTGCGCGCCATTGACGCGACATCGAGTGCCGCTTCGCGCGTCGATACGGCGATGTATTTGGCGGCGGAGCCGAAGCCCGGGCAGCAATCGGTCAGCGGCAGGTCATTGTCGACGGTCTTGGGTATGCCGATGCACGCTAGGGGAAAGTCCATCTGCACGGCGATCTCGGACACCTTCTGCGCCGTGTCCATGGAATCGTTGCCGCCGTTGTAAAAAAAATAGCCGATGTCGTGCGCGCGGAAAATCTCGATCAGGCGTTCGTATTGCGCGCGGCTCTTGTCGATGCCCGCCAGCTTGTAGCGCGCCGAACCGAAGGCGCCCCCGGGTGTATGGCGCAGCGCGCTGACGGCCGCCCGGCTTTCCTTACTGACATCGATCATATCCTCGGTCAGCGCACCGATAATGCCGTGCCGGCCGGCATAAACCCGCCCGATCTTGTTAGGGTAACGGCGCGCGGTTTCGATCAAGCCGCAAGCGGATGCATTGATGACGGCGGTTACTCCGCCGGATTGTGCATAGAACGCATTCTTCTTGGCCATAATGCCCCTCTATCGATAGGCCGCGCAGAATAGCCGATCGGCGCGTCCTCTGGTACGGTAGCGCGCTTTTACCAGCAAAAGAAACATGAGAATAGTCTTATTGGGCGCTCCCGGTTCCGGCAAAGGCACGCAGTCGCAGCTACTGGTCAAGGCCCATGGAATACCGCAGATATCCACGGGCGATCTGCTGCGCGAAGCACGCGCCAAAGGCACCGAACTTGGGCTGCGTGCGAAGGCCGCAATGGACGCCGGCAAGCTGGTCGATGACGCGACGGTGTTGGGCATGATCCGCGAGCGCCTCACCCGGCCCGATGCCGCCAAGGGCTTCATTTTGGATGGTTTTCCCCGCAACATTCCCCAG
>Ga0209624_10001550_pt1 | contig 17834 bp, 17 predicted proteins | sample JacPinW_OM2H0_O1_FD_188565 | JGI IMG/M metagenome (GOLD analysis project Ga0209624, IMG submission 188565) | Forest soil microbial communities from Algoma, Ontario, Canada - Jack Pine, Ontario site 1_JW_OM2H0_O1 (SPAdes) (version 2) | ecosystem: Environmental > Terrestrial > Soil > Boreal...
GCTTGAGACGGTAAAAGCCTAACCATTGAAGCCCCGAGGTACATAGAGGAAAAACATCCGATCTGGCCTCTGTGTTTATAATTGCGCGTTCCTTCAACGCGATCACTTCCCTTGCTCAAACGAATTGCGACCGCAGTCGTGCTCATTCCTGTCGTGCTCGTCCTTATATTGCGAGCGCCAGTCTCGATACTAGCTGTCGTCGCGGGCGTAGTCGCGCTGATCACAGTTCACGAATTTCTGAAGCTCACAGAATCGTACGGAGTGAAACCACTGCGGCTGCTGACGTACATCTTTTGCGGAATTTTCTTTTTGCTACTGGCGCTGAACTTTGGGAATGAAAAGCCATTGCTCTCGACGGCTGTCTTTGTTTATTGCCTCGGATTTGCCGCGGCCATCGCGCCTTTTATTTTTTTGACACGGGCGATGAGGAACGAGGATTTGAGCAGCGGGTATCCCGCAGCAGCGGCGGCGGTGTTTGCCTTCACTTACATCGCTTTGCCGATGGGCATGCTGGTGCAACTTCGACAACAGTGGGCCGGCGCATTTTACTTGCTGTATTTACTGCTGGTGGTTTGGGCGGGAGACATCTTTGCGTACTTCGTCGGGAAGTCGATTGGAAGACATCTGATGGCTCCGCGCATCAGCCCGAAAAAAACGTGGGAAGGCGCAGCGGCTTCGCTGCTGGCAAGCGTTGGTGTGGGATGGCTTCTCTTCCACTATGCTCTGCCGCTGAATTCAGCATTGCTGCGCGTGGGACTGATCGAGCGTCGCGACGGCCTGTTTGGGCTCGAACAGCCGGCGATGGGACCGATCATCCTTCTGACAATTGTGTTAAACGTCGCAGCTCAACTGGGCGATCTGGTCGAGTCGTTGATCAAGCGAGGAGCGGGAGTGAAAGATTCCGGAACGATCTTGCCGGGGCACGGAGGTATGCTAGATCGCATCGATGCGCTGCTCTTTGCGGCTCCGGTGCTGTGGTACTATGCGGCTTGGCGCGTGATGCAGTAAGGAAAAATGGCGGATTCAAAGCAGTTCCCTCCCCTGAAGCCGCTTCATCCAGACAATTCTTTGAATGTGGTCAAACTTGCGCAGATCGATCGCCTCTCGACAGAAGTTTTGCTGGCCACTCTCGTTCCCGGGGAGAAGGGCTGCCTGAAAACCCGACCGGATGGAACTATACTGGATGGACACCATCGGATATGGGTTCTACGCAATCGAGGCATTGATGTCGAGATTCTGCCGCGAGAAGTGATTGACAAGGAGGAAAAGGTCGAGGATGTCGACGGAACTCCATTGGGTTAATGGGCCCTGGGCCGGTAAGCTGGCAGTGGAGGCTCGTCCGCGCGGCGGAGACTGGGTTGAAGACGAAATCGCGAATTGGAAGCGCGGGGGAGTGCACGCGGTTTTGTCATTACTCACAGCCGAGGAAGAGCGAGACCTCGATCTGCGAGACGAGGCGGACCAAGTCAGGCGATCAGGACTCGAGTTCTTGTCGTTTCCGATCCCCGACCGACAGGTTCCGCGATCTGAGGCGGAGCTTGGTGCAACATTAGAAAAGTTGAACCGGATGTTATCTGATGGAAAGAACATTTTGGTTCATTGCCGCCAGGGGATCGGCCGCACCGGGCTCGTCGCGGCTTGCCTGCTGGTGAAGAACGGAATGAGTCCAGGAGCCGCCGTGGATTTGGTATCTGCGGCACGCGGGTTAGCTGTTCCCGAGACCACCGAACAGAGAGATTGGATTGAGCGATACGCTCCCGCATTTACGAAATAAGCAAGAGCCAGTGAATTCTTAAATCATGAAACGCATTTCCATCCTAGGGTCGACCGGATCGATCGGGCGCAGCACTTTAAGTGTGGCTGAGTCGTACCCTGATCGATTCCAGATCGTCGCTCTCGCGGCGGGAAGCAACCTCGAATCGGCGTTTGAACAGGCGCGGCGATGGCGCCCGCGCGTGATCTCGATGGCCGGCGAGGCCGATGCCGATGCGCTGCGAACCCGGCTGAAGAATGAAGGCTTGGGTGAGAGTGAAGTCGTGCACGGCGGGGCTGGAACCGTGCGCGTAGCGACCCATCCCGACGTCGATTTTGTTGTCAGTGCAATCGTAGGCGTGGTCGGGCTCGAAGCAACGTACGAAGCCGTGCGCGCCGGAAAAACTCTGGGGCTCGCAAATAAAGAATGCCTGGTGGCCGCCGGGGAATTGATCACGGCCGAGGCACGGAAACGGAATGTCGCGCTGTTGCCGATCGACAGTGAGCACAACGCGGTGCATCAGTGCATGCGCGGCGGACGCATGGAAGAAGTCGAGCGCGTGTGGCTGACCGCCTCGGGCGGGCCATTCCGAAATACTCCACAGTCGGAGTTCGCATCGATCACAGTCGAACAGGCGTTGAACCATCCGACATGGAAGATGGGAAAACGGATCACGATTGACTCGGCGACCTTGATGAACAAGGGTTTCGAGGTAATTGAGGCCTGCCGCCTGTTTCACATGCCGCCGGCGAAAGTAGAAGTGATTGTGCATCCTCAATCGACCATCCATTCGATGGTGGAGTTTGTGGATGGCAGCATACTTGCTCAATTTTCAGTGACGGATATGCGGCTTCCGATCCTGTATGCCCTAACATATCCCGAACGAATTCAGTCAGATATGAGGTTTGCGGTCAGTGACTTGCGTCATCTGGACTTCACCCCGCCGAACCTGAAAAAATTTCCCTGTCTTCGCCTGGCCTATGAGGCGGCGGAGGCGGGCGGCGCGAAGACTGTCGCCCTGAATGCAGCCGACGAAGTAGCCGTCGCCGCATTCCTGGAGGGCGGCATCCGCTTCGACGAGATTCCCAGGGTGATCGAAAAGGTCCTTGAGGCAACAAGTTCCGGGGCGCTAGAGTCTATACAGAAAGTGCTTCAGGCAGATGCAGAGGCGCGCCGGATCGCGCGGGAACAAGTTTCGGCTGTACAGAAAGCGGTTCGGCCCCGAGCAACATCTTTCGCTTAGTTTTAGAATCTAATCAGTGGGAGCGTTCGTACCTTCGAATATGTCTGATTTCCTGACCTCTCTCGTTGCCGTCGTTGCAGTTTTGGGCTTCATGATCCTGATCCACGAGTTTGGCCACTACGCGGTGGCCAAGTGGCTGGGAGTGCGGGTCGAGCAGTTTGCCATCGGCTTCGGCAAACGGCTGATCGGCTTCCGCAAAGGAGAGACAGACTACCGGATCAATGCGATCCCTCTTGGCGGCTACGTCAAGATGAGCGGCGAGAACCCGATGGATCAGCGCACGGACGATCCGCGGGAGTTCATGAATCACTCGCGCTGGCACCGTTTCCTGATCGCTATCGCCGGGCCCACGATGAACATTCTGCTGGCGATCATTCTTCTCACCACCGTGTACGTGGTGCATTACGAGTATCCGGCGGTGGATGATCAACCTCCGGTCATCGGATGGGTGTTGAAGGATACGGCTGCGGCAAAAGCTGGTTTCCAGGTGGGCGATCGCATTACACGCGTCGATGGAATCGAGAATCCGACGTGGGAACAAGTCGGCCTGAAAGAAATGATGAGTCCGGGGCAGCCGCTGGATGTGCAGATCGATCGCAGCGGACAGGTCCTGGACAAAACCGTAACGCCGGAAGCGAGTGGCGTCGATCAAATTGGATTTGCCGGATGGGCGCCGAAAGAACAGACGGTCACGATCACCGATCTGGTCGAAGGTATGCCGGCAGACAAAGCGGGACTCAAAGAGGGCGACAAGATCCTGGCGATGGACGGAAAGCCGATGCCCGCGCTGGCTGCGATGATCGAGACCCTGAAGGTCACCAAGGACAAGCCGATCACGCTCACCGTCTTGCGAGACGGTCAGGAAAAAACATTCACAGTGCAGCCGGTGCTGTATGACAAGTCGTATCGCATCGGAATCGGCAGCCTACAGATGAAAGTGAAGACGCTGCCGTTCGCGGAAGCGTTTCAGTTGTCTCTCCACGAGAACCGACAAAACGCATTGCTGATCCTGGAACTGGTCAAGAAAATGGCGCAGCGGAAGATTTCCATGCGCTCGATTGAAGGACCGATCCGGATCGGACAGGCTGCGGGCGAAGCGGCACGGCGCAAGGGTTGGACACCGCTGATGAGCCTGACGGCTGCCATCAGCTTGAACCTCGGCATCTTTAACCTGCTCCCGATCCCGATTCTCGATGGCGGAGTCATTCTCTTCCTGCTCATTGAGGGTCTGATGCGCCGCGATATCAGCATGAATATCAAGGAACGCGTCTACCAAGCGGCGTTTGTCTTCCTCGTGCTGTTTGCGGTGATGGTGATCTACAACGATCTGATGAAGACGATTCCAGGATTGGCGGACAAGCTGCCATAAAAAAGCAGGGATTTCGCCGGGAAAGATCAGCCGACGGCTAAAACCGTCGGCTGAATTGTTTATACGGCCATTGAATGGTTACGGCGTCAAAGAGGCTCCCGTCGGGTAGGCCTCCGACGCGCAAAGGCCCGTTTTCACGTGATAAACTAGAGGTTCCCATATGGCTACGATTCAACGAAGAAAGACCGTTACGGCCGTGGTCGGTGGTGTGCGGGTGGGGTCGGATGCACCAGTTGTGGTGCAGTCGATGACCAACACCGATACCGCCGATGTGGCTTCGACTGTGCAGCAGGTGGCCGCGCTGGCTCGCGCGGGATCCGAACTCGTACGGGTCACCGTCAACAACGACGAGGCGGCTGCCGCCGTTCCGCACATTGTCGAGCAACTCGACAAGCAGGGCCTGCGCGTGCCGATCATCGGCGACTTCCACTACAACGGACACGTTCTGCTGACGAAGTATCCGGAGTGCGCACGCGATCTGGCGAAGTACCGGATCAATCCTGGCAACGCTAGCATCGGCAAGACAGGTGACTCAAATTTCCGCACGATGATTGAAGTTGCGGTCAAGTACCAGAAGCCGGTGCGCATCGGAGTGAATTGGGGATCGCTCGATTCCACGCTGCTGACGCGCATGATGGACGAAAACTCGAAGCTGGACGAGCCGAAAGATGCGCGCGACGTAACGATGGAAGCGATGGTCGTGAGTGCGCTAAATTCGGCTAAGCTGGCCGAGCAATTCGGGCTGCGCCCGGACCAGATTATTCTGAGCGCGAAAGTAAGCGGCGTGCAGGATCTGATCGACGTATATCGGGCTCTGGCGGCGCGGTGCAGTTATCCGCTGCACTTGGGATTGACGGAAGCCGGCATGGGCGCGAAGGGCGTTGTCGCTTCGAGCGCTGCCATGGGCGTGGTGTTGCAGGAAGGAATTGGCGACACGATTCGCGTTTCGCTAACGCCGGCTCCAGGCGGCGACCGTACCGAGGAAGTACGCGTAGCGCAGCAGATCCTGCAGTCGATGGGCATTCGCAGCTTTACACCGCAGGTCACGGCATGTCCGGGCTGCGGACGGACGACAAGTACTTTTTTCCAAGAGATGGCCGAGCAGATTCAATCGTACCTGCGTGAACAGATGCCGTCATGGAAAGGAAGTTATGTCGGCGTCGAAGAGATGAAACTGGCCGTCATGGGATGCGTGGTCAACGGTCCGGGAGAATCCAAGCACGCCAACATCGGGATCTCTCTGCCGGGAACGTTCGAAGAGCCCAAGGCTCCGGTTTACGTCGACGGCCGGCTCTTTACGACGCTGAAGGGCGACCGTATCGTGGCGGAGTTTATCGAGATTCTCGATGAATACGTGGACTCACACTACGCAGCGCGAGAAGTAGTGAAAGAAGAAGTCTCCGCCAAAGTCTAGCCCCTGACAGCACACAAGGCTAAGGCCCATCTTAATTCCACGCCTCAACGCGGCGCTATACAGGCCGCTCTTCCACGCGTTTCTCTTGTTTCGGATCCCGGGAGAAACAATCAGAAAGAGCTATTGACCCGGCAGGAGGAAGATTGGGGTTTGCGGCGGTGACAGTGGGACGGCGGTTCCTACATCAGCGGTGGATCCGACGTTCGCCTGAGAAACTACAGCCTCGAATTGAGTTCCGGATAGACCCGTCGCAATGACGGTCACTGTCTGTCCATCTAATTGTGCGCCAGCGCTGCTCGACAACCCCGAAATCGACACTTTCACTCCGGGAATAAAGTTATTAATTGCCTGAAATATCACCACATTCGAAGTAATGGAGAATGAGGTGATGGTGGCGACTGAGCTGCAGCTTGTTGCAGGGCAGCCTCCGAACGGCGCCACAATGTCGGTAATCAGAGTGTCGGCTGCATTGCTGCCCCCCGTGGAGAGTGTGCTGGTGGTCGCGTTAATGTCGGCGATCGTTCCGGCGTCGCAAATGCTCACATACACGTGACTGCTGTCGGTCGCTGCAGTGGCGAACATGCGAAAACGCGTGCTGCCGGGAGCGTATGTAGCCGCCGGCACGCATGAGGTCGCGGGCGTTACAGCATATTGCGTGCCGGTAAACTGCGGCGTACTGAGCAGAGACAGCGATGGCGTCGGCAATAGCAGGGACGATGGTGGAGTTTTAACCGTCATGCTCAGAGCATCGAACACAGTCAGCATCGGAATGATGCAGGGTGCGGATGGGCCGACGTTGGGATCGGAACAGGTAGCTTCGGAGGCGTAACTGGCCACGTAGAAGCGTGTGCCATCGGGCAAAGCAGCAACGGAAACCGGGGCGCATCCTTCCGGACACGGCGGATTCGAACCAGCCGTCATCACAATGGTGGACAGCAACAGCGGAGTGTCGTTTGCCGTGCCGCTGGCGTCCACGCCACCGGTCGTTGAGTACACATAGACTGTGCTGGTCACAGGATTCGTGACGTACAGCCGGTTCAGATTGGAATCGTACAAAATAAAGTTAGCGCCCGCTCCCACCGAAAGATTCGTCTGACTCGCCAACACGGTGTTGCTGGGAACATCAATCGGAGTGAGCGTCCCGTCTCCTTGCGTCAGAACATATATGCGCTGGTTATCGGAGCGCGCAACCGCCCATACGGGAGTATTTCCGACCGGGATCGTAGCGATCGTACTCAGGTCGGCTGGGGAAAGATTGACGACGGAGTTATTTCCCTGATTGACGACGTAAAGATTCTGACCGTTCGGCGTTTCGGTGAGAGCGACGGGATGAGCGCCCGGCGTCAGATAAGCAACGTTGGTCATGGAACTTGTAGCCACGTTCAAAGATGAAACAGAGTCTGTGCTGGCGAGACTGCAATTCGACCCGCCTTCTACCCCATAGTTCGCAACAAAAACGGCTGTGCTTTGCGTGGTCGCCACGAAATCCGGGAGGTAGGAGCAAAATGACGGCAAGGCCGCAGAGCCGCCCGACGACGCAGCAAGGCCAGTTACGGAATTCGAGTACTGGATCGTGGTTCCGGTCACCGAAGTGATCGGAAAGCTGCCGTCGTAGCCGGCGACAGCAACACCGGACACATTGATAATCGATCCCACCAGAGCCGTCGGGAGCGCAGCGCTCAGAGTCATGGTTACGACGCTTCCCGCTTCGCTGATGGCTGTGATATTCGAAGAAGGCCCGGCGCTGGTCCCGGGATAAGTGAACGTGGTTGGGGTTCCCAGGCCAGTTGCAACCTGGCTGTCGCCCGCCGGAGTGAAGGCGGTCACCACGTCAGAGTCGCCGGCATCGAGACTGCCTGCGCTGGCTACAAAGACACGCGAATTGTTGGGAAGGGCGGCCGCATGAGTAGGATTGACCCCCATGTTGGCGATGCCAATGTCGGTGTCGCCGGAGACGTCTATCTGAAGGGCGGCGCCGGGGTTGAACGGCACGTTGTTGCTGATCCCAAAGACAGCATGGAAGTTCGCCGGACTTGGCGGAGTCGGGTTCACCGGAAGGACGACTGGCCGGTAGACTTGACCGCAGGACATCCAGAGAATCATTGCCAGCGCGATCGCGGCCAGCCCGCCCACACGTCTAAAACTCATCGGCACCCCGAAGCAGAAGATCTCGTCCAAATGACAGAATTGAGTATTGTAGCGGTTGCTCGGCTTAAGCGCTAGGGAAGGAACGAGTTCTCGGTTCTTTCGGCAGCTAGCTTCTAACCAAAAGATGCGACGCGGAGAATGGGGGATGCCTGAGCGACACCGCCAGATCCGACAGGATTTGTGCTGGCTTATCCCCGGCCGCGTCGAGATTTCGCGGGGGCGGCCTCGCGCTCTTCCGACTTGATCGTGGCTGCGGGTTTCTTCTTGCCTTCCATCTGCGCCAGGCTTTGCTTCAGGGCGGCCATGAGATCGACAACGGGAGCGAGTTTCTTTGGCTTCTCCACAGCGGCGACTTCTCCGCCTTCGAGCTTTGTCTCGATCAGCTTCTTCAGATTTTCCTGGAAAGTGTCTTTGTACTTCTCAGGGTCCCATTCATCGGCGAGCGCCTCAATCAACTGGTGCGCAACTTTCACTTCGGCGTCTTTCAGTTCGACGTCGGGCGCGCCGAAGCCTTCGACTTTCTTCACTTCGTCCGCGTAGTACATGGTGTGGAGCATCATTCCGCCCTCGTGCGGACGGAGAAATACTGTGTACTCTCGGTTGTGCATGGTGATCTTAGCAATGGCTACGTATTCGCTCTCTTCGAGAGCTTTGGTCAGCAGAGCGTAGGGACGGCGTCCGGCTTCTTCCGGCATCATGTAATAGGAGGACTCGAAATAGACCGGGTCGACGTCGTTGGCCTTGACGAATTCGAGGATCTCCATCGTTTTCGCAGTCTGCGGCTCGATCTTCTTGATCTCGTCGGGCTCGATGACGATGTACTCGTCTTTGCGGAACTCGTATCCCTTGACGATTTCACTGCGATCGACCACGACGTTTTCCAGCGGGCAGATGTATTGCTGCTTAACCCGCTGCTTGTCAGGACGATGGAGCATATTGAAGGAGATGCCGGAACTGCGAGCGCCGGAGAAGAGGCGCACAGGCATGGAGATGAGTCCGAAGGTTAAGTGACCAGACCAGACCGACGACGGCATAGGTTCCCTCGAAGGCATTCCCGGAGCGCGGCTCACGACCGGGCTCTGGGATAGTTGCTAAACTCAACCAGCAGAGAGAGTTTAGCCTAGAACGCACATTTGATGCATCAAACGCGAGGCGTGGGGAATCGAAATTCGAAGCCGGAGCAGATGGGGTCCTCTGGGACCCGACACTAGGGCTTGTAGTTAACTAAAGGGATTCCCGGCACTCAGTTCACACAATTCTAACGACGAGGCAAATGAATGTCTGATCCGCGCTTTCCGATCGGCAAGTTTCACTACGAGGGACAGGTCTCCGAAGAACAGAAGCAATCTTATTTGGACGACATCGCCCAGACGCCATGGAACTTGCGAGCTGCAGTAAAGGGGCTGTCCGACTCACACTTTGACACTCCCTACCGTCCGGGAGGATGGACTGTTCGCCAAGTCGTCCACCACGTGCCTGATAGCCACATGAATTCGTATGTGCGGTTCAAGCTGGCGCTAACCGAGGACGAACCGACGATCAAGCCGTACGCGGAAGATCGTTGGGCGGAGCTAGCGGACAACAAGTCGACTCCAGTCGAGGTTTCGCTCATCATGCTTGATTCCCTGCATGATCGCTGGGTTCGACTGCTGCGGTCCCTGACTCCAGAGGATTGGAAACGGACGTTCCGCCACCCTGATCTTGGACCGATGACGTTGGAAAAGACATTGGCGCTCTATGCGTGGCACGGAAAGCATCACGTGGCGCACATCACTGAACTTCGAAAACGAATGTCGTGGTAGGTTGTCTCCTCCCCGGAGGAGGGTCGCATGGAACAACGGTTGAGCATTGTCACCCTGGGAGTATCGGATCTTGCACGCAGCCGCGAATTCTACGAGCGCCTCGGATGGCGAAGGTCGATGCCGAATTCTGATGGCATCGTGTTTTTCCAGGCCGGTGGAATGGCGCTCGCTTTGTATCTTCGGCAAGAACTCGCTAAGGACGCAAATGTTGATGCGAGCGGTGACGGGTTCCGCGGATTTTCACTGGCCTTTAATGCTCGGAATCGCGAAGAAGTCGACGCCGTGCTGACCGAAGCGAAGAACGTTGGCGCGAAAATTCTAAAGCCTGCGCAAGAGGCTTTCTGGGGTGGCTACTCCGGATACTTTGCCGACCCAGACGGATTTTTGTGGGAGGTCGCTTGGAATCCGTTTTTTCCGATCGCAGCAGACGGAGCCATTCAGATTCCTGACTAACGCCGCTTATCACCATTTAGTCTCACCTTACCGCATTCAATCTCGTTGATTCAGGAGGACAGCAGCATGATCGCCAGAGTCTGGCACGGATACACGAAACCTGAGCACGCCGATGCATACGAGGCCATGTTGAAGCCCGAACTTCTGCCGGGCATCAGCCGGGTGAAAGGCTACAAGGGTAGCTATCTTATGCGGCGAAATCCCGGGGCCGAGGTGGAATTCATCACGATTTTGTTTTGGGAGTCGATCGATGCAATCCGAGCCGTGGCTGGAGCGGATTACCAGACGGCGGTCATCCCCGAAGAGCGCCGAAAATATCTGTCGAGGTACGACACCAATGCAGCGCACTACGAGGTCACATCTGTAAACGGGCTTGGTTGATCGAAATCATCGACGACATCTAAGCGTACCGAGGCATTAATCTTCCGGGTGGGCAAATTCACCGAACTCCCATTCGCCATAACAAGTAACTCGCAGCCTCACGAAGAGACGCCACCGCGCGCTGAAAAATGCCGTGCGGTGTCGAGTCCGGCCGCGGCGCCATATATACCGGCCCGACGCCTTCATGCTCCAGCAGCTTGCGGATCCGGAATACGTGATAGGCATCGCTCACCGCTACGCAACTATGGAGGCCGTTGGCGCGCATGATCACGGCAACGCGCGCCGCGGATTCGGAAGTGTCGCGGCCCTGCGTTTCGGCGATCAAACTACGCTCTGGAACTCCGTGGCGCATCAGGTAGTCGCGCCCGACGCCACCCTCGCTAAAGGTCGGATCTAACGCAGCTCCGCCAGTGGTGATGACGACCGGAGCGAGTCCGCGATGAAACAGATCGAGAGCGTGGTCGAGACGCGCGCGCAGCACAGGAGACGGATGCCCGGAATATTCAGCCGCGCCAAAAACTACGATCGCATCGGCAGGTTGGAGTTCCTCAAGAGAAGCCGTTCGAGTTATCTGGAACGCGATTACAGCGAGAACGCCGACAACAACAGCCACCGGTAAAATCAACAGACCAAGCCACCAGCGCGTCGATCGAGGCCGGTTGGCAGCGTCGTCAGTCATCCCTGAGCGAAGAACTTCGAGATCTCGTCGGACGGAATCGCGCCTTCGCGAATGATCCGCCAGCGTGTGGCTTCGTCGCTGAGATCAATAATGGTAGAAGCCACGTCCCGCGGAGAATCACCGCCGTCGACGATGATGTTGATGCGTCCCTGGAGCTGGTCACGAACCTGCTCGGCGCTGGTGCACTCCGATGCGCCGCTCAAGTTGGCGGAAGTAGCGGTAATCGGAATCGCCGCGGCCGTTACAACCGCCAACGGAATTTTGGCATTGGGCACGCGCAGGGCGACGTTGCCCGTATTTGCCGTCACCTTTAGCGGCAAACGGGATCCCGCTCTCACGATGAGCGTCAGCGGTCCGGGCCAGAATTTGCGGGCCAGTGCGTAGAATTCTTCGGGAAGGGGCTTCGCCAGTTCTTCCGCCTGATCCGTGCTCTCGATAAGCAGCGATAGAGGCTTGTGGCGCGAGCGTGTCTTAATGTCGTACACCTTATCGACCGCGCGCAGGTTGAACGGGTCCGCGGCCAAGCCGTAGAAGGTATCGGTTGGCATGCCCAGCACTTCACCGGAACGGATCTGATCGGCGGCGTATTTCACCAGGGATGATTCAGGACTATCGGAACTGATTTTTACGATCTCGGCGCGCACAGCGCTCCCTTCCCTATTTGCTAGAGGCTCAGATGAATTTGAATGGCGAAACCTATCATAATACTGCACAAGACTCAATGCGAGGCGGGGTATGATGCAGTTCACTCAAGACTTGAGAGGATTATGACGCGTATTTCGGAAACTGCCCCCGCCAGGCATCGCCTGCGCCGGATCGAGGGCCGCCACAACGCTGCAGCCAAAGAATTGCGGGCGGCTTTTGCGCACGCGGAACGGACGGAAGATGGACATTGCGCCATCGAAGGGTTGCGCATTGTGGAAGAAGCGATCCGCAGCGGATTGCGCTTTCGCGCGGTTTTCTTCAAGGAGTCAGCTGAGAACCTTGCCGAACGACTGCTTCCCCAGATCGGCGCGAATGTCGAGACTCTGCTGCTGGCTGACAAACTGTTCGATGCCACAGTGCCGAGCGAGTCGCCACAAGGCGTCGCGGCGCTCGTCCGGATCAAGGATTTCGCGCTCAACGACGTGTTCGAGCGTCTGCAGGTTGGGCCGGTGATCGTTGTGGTCGGGCTTCAGGATCCAGGCAATTTGGGGACGATTCTGCGTTCGGCGGAGGCGTTTGGCAGCGCCGGGGTCGTGCTGGGAGAAGGCACGGTCAGTCCGTTCAACTCAAAGGTGATTCGGGCTTCGGCAGGATCGATCTTCCGGCTGCCGGTGATTCTGGCAAAGGCAGCTGGAGGGTTGGAAGAGGTATCGACAAAGCTTCGCAAGGCGAATGTGCGGTTGATCGCGACCTCTTCACACAAAGGAACGCCGCTTGAGCAAGCCGGATTGACCCGGGCCGCTGCCGTGTTCATCGGAAGCGAAGGTTCAGGCTTGCCCCGAACGGTGATGGCGCAAGTCGATGAGTTGGTTGCGATTCAGCACACGGCGCAGGTTGAGTCTTTGAATGCGGGCGTGGCCGGTAGCATCGTGCTGTACGAGGCGGCACGGCAGAGACGCGGCGAGGCATAGTCGCGATAAAGGAATCCGACCGCATTTCATTCACTGCCTAAATCGCATCGTTTCGCTGCCAAAACTCTCAATACCGCAGCCTAGCCATTCGCACGATTCGTGGCTTGCAGTAATTCACTTCTTGTGTTTACTGTTGTTTCGGTATATACTGAATATAAAGAAATTAGTAGAGCGGGTTTCTCGAACGGAGGAGCGATGACAGCCGCAAGAGCTAGTGAACAGGCGGTAAGCGCGCCAGGTTTCGTTCATTCTGTTGGACCGCCAATTGGGCTGGAACAGTATTACAGCGAAGCTGGGCCGGATTATGCAGCGTGGAGCCGCGAATTCAACATGCACTTCGGCTACTACCGCCTCGGAGCGAACCCGTTGCACCGCGAAGCCATGCTGGAACAGATGAATGCTGAAGTACTCTCGCGGCTCCAGTTGGACGGAATCCCTGAGCCGCGCCTGCTCGACTTAGGTTGCGGTCTTGGCGCCACTTTGCGTAGCTTTGCGCGTCGTCTGCCTGACGCGAAACTGACCGGCGTCACGAGGGTTCCGTGGCAAGTGGAACATGCACGGTCCCTAAACGACGCTGCCGGCTGTGGTGAGCACGTTTGCATCGTTCAGGGCGACTACGAAGACACTCCGCTTCTTCCATGCGCCAGCTATGACGGCGTGTATGCGTTGGAGAGTAGTTGCCATGCACACGGCGCGGACAAAGGACTCCTGTTGAGGGAAGCGCATCGCTTGCTGCGACCGGGTGGACGCATAGTAGTCGCCGACGGCTTTCTTACCAGTGCCCGTTTCGTCAGCAGTCTGCAGGAACGCATCTACCGCAAACTATGCGAGTGCTGGGTCATCGAAGAATTAGCGCAGCTCGACATTTTTACCGCAAGGCTGGAACAGCTGGGATTTCGGAATATCGCCGTAGAACATCTTCAGATGCGCGTTGCGGCTTCGGTTGCGCACATCCCGTGGGTCACTCTGAGGTTCTTGCTAACGGAAGTCGTGTTTGGCAGCCGGGCGATGACTCGCGCACGCTGGAACAACGTACTCGCACCGGTATTACTGCCGCTTGTCAGCGCACCTTTGGGGCCGATGGTTTACTGCATGATTACGGCAACGAAAATCTAGTTGAAATCGCCGCCTTAGCTTCATGGGGACGGTCTAGTTGGTGAAGGAACGCTTTTGCTGCTGATCCTTTTCATTCGCTCTCACAGGACATCAACATTTGTTACGCCAGTCCGCCGCCGTCAACGACGAGCGCTGAGCCCGTAATCCAACTCGACATCGGGCTGGCGAGGAAGAGGACGGCATTCGCGATATCTTCGGGAGTGCCGACGCGAGCGAGTGGGCGATTGGCGGCTTCATGCATGAAGTGTTGAGCGTTCTGACCTAGCTGTGCGCATTCGCTGCGAAGCATCGGCGTATCGACGTCTCCAGGACAAACACAATTCACGCGGATATTGTGCTTGCCGTGATCAATCGCCATGGCGCGTGTCAGATTGACCGTCCCACCTTTCGCGGCGCAATAAGAAGCCGCTTGCGGACCGCCTTTGAGCGACCATCCTGAACCGATATTGATGATGCTGCCTCCGCCGGTGCGGACCATGTGCGGAATGACTTCACGCGACAGCAGATAAATTCCTTTCAGCGTAATGTCGAGGGCGCGGTCCCATTCGTCTTCGCTGAGTTCGACAATGTCTTTGCGGATGGCGATGCCGGCGCAGTTGCACAGGATATCGATCTTGCCCGTTTTTTCGACGACCACTCTCGTAGCCCGCTGGCAATCAGTTGCGCTGCGGACGTCGCACTTCAGGAAGAGAGCTTCTCTTCCCTGCTTTTGAATTTCGGCAGCGGTCACAGCTCCTTTGTCCTCGTCGATGTCGAGGATAGCAACGAAAGCTCCCATTTCAGCCAGGCGTAATAAAATGCCGCGGCCGATACCGGAGGCGGCGCCGGTGACCATCGCGGTCTTGCCCTGGAGCGAGAGTAGTTGGGCAGCGCGGTCTTCGATCTTGCCAGATTGCGTTGTCATGCAGGGACCTGAGCCGCTTCATCCAGTGCTTTACTCGCTGCCTCGATCGTGCGATCCACATCTTCTTCAGTGTGCGCCAGAGTAACAATCGAATGCAGCGCAGCGGAAGGCGAGGCATACACGCCTAATGGAAACAACGACAAGACGAATTTCTGGAATGCGGCGCGGTCGACGTATTGGCAAAAGTCGCGGTAGTCGCGGATCGCTGGTTGTTCGGTAAACATTAGCTGAAACATCGGGCCGACATTCTGCACCACCACCGATCGACCTTTCTTCTTGAACAACTCACGGTACCCGGCACACAGGCGTTCGGCGATCCTCCACGTGTGGCGGAACGAAGCGTTGTTGTCGCGCGTCAGGACGCGTAGATTCGCTCTTGCGGCGTGCATACCGATGCGTGATCCGTTATGCGTGCCGTAGTGCAGAACGCCTCCCCATTGCAGGGCATCCATGATTTCGGCGCGGCCGACAAGTGCGGCCACGGGCAAGCCACAGCCCAAGGCCTTGCCGAAGGTCACAAGATCTGGCGAGAGTTTGTAGTACTCCTGACAACCTCCGGGTGCGATGCGGAATCCGGTCACGGTTTCGTCGAGGATGAAAAGAATTCCATTGGCGCGCGCGAGCTTCTGAAGGCCTTGCAGATACCCATCCGCCGGCGGAATCACGCCCATGTTGGCCATGATCCCTTCGGTGATGATCGCGGCGATCTGGCCCGGATGATTTTCGATGGCTCGTTGCAATGCAGGCAGATCGTTCCAGGGAACGACGATCGTATCGTCGAGAGCAGTTCGGTTTAGGCCGGAGCTGTCGGGAATCTTCACTGGATCGGTGCGGAGTCCTAAAGCTGCGGGCGGCTGAACATTTGAACTAACGAGCAAGTCGTCGTGCCAGCCGTGGTAGTGTCCCTCAAACTTCAGAAGCTTTGGACGTCCCGTGACTCCGCGCGCTAACCGGATCGCAGCCATCATAGCTTCGGTCCCGGTATTCGCGAAGCGAACACGTTCGGCGTTCGGAACGATCTTCTGGATCATCTCTGCAACTTCCAGTTCGACCGGAGTTGCAGTGGCAAAGTGCGCGCCGCTGGTAGCCGCTTCCGTGATCGCTTCGACAACTTCGGGATGCGCATGGCCAAGAGGCAGCGCGCCGAATGCCATCATCCAGTCGATGTACTCGTTGCCATCGACGTCGTAAATGCGAGAGCCCCGGCCGCGCTCCATGAAGATGGGATACTTGCCGAAATTCGCCGGCCCTCGCGAAGAGGAACTGCTGGCCTCGATTAGCACGCCCAGCGTGCTTTCATACGCTTGCCTTGATTTTTCAGTGCTGAACGTCAAATTGAGCCTCCAAGCGGGCCGCTGCGCGATTGGCCATGGTATCGCAGAAGACTTCTCCCGCGGGTGATCGGGGTGCGAGTGCCTGAAGTAACCGGCATGAAATTCTCCGCAATATTCAGACACCCCGGCATTCTTATCTCAGGGCGCCGCTGCCGCTGACCAATCCCCCACCAAAAGAAGCGGATGCCCACAGTCATTGGAGTGAGGGTTGAACCATGCAAACTTCGATTCTCGCATTCGCTTCGCCAGCAAGAAATTTCGCTCTTCGGTCCTTGATTCCATGGCTCGCCGGTGGTGCTCTTTTCTTTGGAACCGCCGTATGGGCGCAGGAAAAGCCGGCCGAGCCGTCCCACAACGCGGGATGGGTCGTCATTCCGGTAGAAGAATATCGCGTGCTGCGGGCAAAAGCTTATCCCGTGGAGCACGATCCCGAACCACCTCCGCTGGACGCAACGTTGACGCGCGTGGATTACGACCTGCGAGTCGTCGGAGAGTTGGCAGCGGGACGCGCCACTCTCACCGTCGATGTGCTGAAGGATGGTTGGGTCCGCGTACCGGTGCCGACGGGGTTGCTGGTTCGCGAAGCTCGACTTGATGGCAAGCCCCTATCGCTGGTGCCCAGCGCTCAGGGCAGGAGCGGAAGTCATCTTTCGGCGCTGCTGTCACATGCCGGGCGGTCGGTGCTAGAGCTCGATGTCGATGTGCCAGTCGCGGTCTCGACCGGAGATGAAAGTCTTTTGCTTCCCTCCACTGAATCCGGCGTGACGCGCGCCTCGATCCAGCTTCCCCGAAAAGGAATCGATCTGCGAGTGGCCGGCGGACTGATCTCCGAAAAATCGGAGACTGTCGACGAGACCAAGTGGCTGGCTTACGGCCGTGGCAACGAGCCACTCACTTTTACGTGGCGAAAAAAGACAGAAGATCATCACGTGGAGTTGCCTTTGCGCCTACACGGATCGCTGACGCAACTCACCACGCTGGCTGAGGATTCAACATCCATCTACGCCGAGGCGAATCTCGAGGTCGTGCAAGGCGCAGCCCACTCGGTGAGCATTCAACTTCCGGAAAAGATCACCGTGAACCAGGTTTCGGGCGCGGTCGTCGCTGATTGGGAGATGAAGAATGGCGATCTGACCGTCACCTTTCTGGAACCGGTCGAGCACAGCGCCCGTTTTACGGTCAGCGGCGAAGCACGCCTTCCGAAGGACGGAATTATTGATATTCCCCTGCTCCGCCTCGTCAACATGGAGAAGGATACTGGTGGCGTCGCGGTGGAGATTCTGGGCGCGGGCGAGATCAAAGATCAGAAAGCGGAAGGACTCGAAGACGCCGACGCAACCGATCTCGGCGAGATGGTGGCCAGCCGTCAGTCGCCTGCGTTGGTCGCATTTCGCGCGCGCCCGGGCCAAGCGGGAGCCACGCGATCGTTGAGCGTGAACGTGGCCCGTTACGACCAGCAAGCTGTGCTGATGGCGAACATCGAAGAAGCTCGTTATCAGGTGCTGATGAGTTCCGATGGGAAAGAGCTTGTCCAGGCGCGGTATGCCGTGCGCAATAACGAGCGCAACTTTGTGAAGATCACGTTGCCGGCCGGGGCAACTGTGTGGAGCGCATCGTTGGCG
>Ga0209624_10001552_pt1 | contig 17802 bp, 17 predicted proteins | sample JacPinW_OM2H0_O1_FD_188565 | JGI IMG/M metagenome (GOLD analysis project Ga0209624, IMG submission 188565) | Forest soil microbial communities from Algoma, Ontario, Canada - Jack Pine, Ontario site 1_JW_OM2H0_O1 (SPAdes) (version 2) | ecosystem: Environmental > Terrestrial > Soil > Boreal...
TGGAGCGTGGAATACAATAGCTCGGCTTTTCCGGTCTCGGTTGCCAATGGTCTGATTTACGCCACGGGAAGCGACGGCAACGTCTACAAATTCCGTAGCGCGAACGGCGCGCAGGTCTGGTCCATCAGTGTGGGAAGTGAGTCGTCCGTCTCCCTCGCGAATGGCGTTCTCTACGAGGGCGAGCAGGGGCCGAACAATGCGGCGTTCGCGGCTTACGCCATGTCGAGCGGTGATTCCTTGTGGAGCAGCCCGAGTCCTGCGACCACGCTGCACCCTCCGGCCATCATTGCCAACGGCGTTCTCTACATCACCAACGCCCAGCCCACCTCGACGACGTCGTGCAACGTGTGCGCGTACGGGCTGCCGACTACTGAATAGCAAGGTCGGGTCGTCGATTGCGAGCCCGTAATCAAAGACTTGAGTGAGCTCAAGAGGCCTTTGCGGGCCCGCTGCGCAAGGAGCCGCGCTTCGAGGCGATTGAGCGGGTACTTAGGTTTCCCGCTCGAGCAGCTCCCTTCATGGACAGGGTGCCGCTTGGGTGTGTCGTTTGTATGCGTGTTGTGTGCAGGTTGAACGCTATTTAACAGTGCGAAACTTTTGAGCCGCGTGGCCGCACCCGATTGACGGATGTCCTCCTCTGATCGCACACTCGCGCGACAACAACCCACCTCGTGGGGAGAGGGTCACCGTGAAAACAAAATCTGTTGGAAGTTTCCTGCGCATTGGCGCGCGCGTCGCCAGCCTCGCCGGCATTGTGTGTGCCTCCGTGTCGTTCGCCGCGCCGCCCACCGACAATGCCGAGGCGCTCGCGCGCGAGCAATGGAGCGAGACCATCGCAAACACATCGGTTCCGTCCGCAGGGTGCTTCATGGCCGAGTATCCGAGCACGGCCTGGATGCCGGTCGGGTGTGAGCGTGCTCCGGACGTGCCGTTTGTGCCGCGCACCGGTGCCGGTAGCGACACCGTCGGCGATGAGGATGATTACGCTGCGGGCGTGACCGGTACGTTGACAAAGACGGTAGGCAGTTTTCCGGTGGTCACGGGCGTTACGAGCGAGAAGGGGACCGGAGGTGCGAATTCATATTCGCTCCAGCTCAATTCCAACTTCATCGGCGACGGCTACAGCCCGGGCACGAGTGCTGCCTGCGACGGCTACTCACAATGCATCGCGTGGGCGCAGTTTATTTATTCATCGGACGAGAGAGCCGTATTCATGCAGTTCTGGCTCATCAACTTCAATAGTTACGCCGAATGTCCAGCGGGCTGGAATACCTACTCTGGAAGTTGTTACACGAATAGCAACGCGGTCCACGCGCCCAAGCTTTCGATCAGCGACCTTTCGGGCATGAAGGTGGCGGCGACGGCGGTCAACGGCGGAAACGATACGGTGATCTTCACGGGAGGCGGCCTCGCGTACAGCGTCAGCGCTTTGGACAGTAGTTATGTGGATCTCGCGGCAAGCGGAAACTGGGATCAGTCGGAGTTCAACATCATCGGTGACGGCGGCGGGAGCAAGGCAAGGTTCAACACCGGCTCGGCGATCACGGTGCGAGTCACAACGACCGACGGGAGCACCACTGCGCCCACGTGCATCGCCAACGGCGGCACGACCGGCGAAACCAACAATCTGATCCTGCATGCCTGCAAGGCCTCGGGTGGCGCGAGCCCCCACATCCAGTTCCTCGAGAGGAATTAATTAAAGAGTGAGGGAAGGCGGCGCTCCTGTGGAGCGCCGCCGCGCTTCGTATCATCGTTCCGGCGCCAGATACTTCAGCCGCGGGCGTGTCGTTGTTGCGCGGCCGCGGGAGCTTGGCGCTCTTTAGTACGGCCGAAACTGAGAATGTGTAACACACCTCTCATGAGTGCCGAGGAGATAGTCGGCGTTGATGCGCCCGAGTATCGCCTCATTCCACGGATTCTTCGCGCTGTATCAGCGCTCGTGCCTTGCTTCGTAAATGTAATTCACAAACACATACCCCCACGGTACAGCAACGATAGGCAATATCACCCACAAGAACGCCGACGCGACGCCTTCCGCGGGCGAACCTACCAGCGTGCCCTTTGACCAAAGCGGGTACGCCACGATAATGAGCCACATGACTTTGTAGAATATCTCTAGCAGCAGGATAGGCAGCATTTTCAAAGGGCGAATGATTCCCAATCCTGCCAAAGTCGCGAATGCTGTCCAGACGCACCAAGCCACGGCATTTGTTGGTTCCCAAGGTCCTTTGTGGGTGAGGATGTGCGTCCAGGTGTCCTTGCCCAGCACGACGAACATTAAGATAAAGACGAGTCGCAAGAGATCAATATTGATCCTACGAACACCTTCGTATCGGGGATCTCTTTGAAAGAATCTGGTAGGCACCCAGGTGCTCGGGCCGGTGTCCCCGGCGTCTCGTGGTCCGGATCCGCGAATCGACTTCATCGGTTCAGAGCGCGCGACCGTCGAAGAACTTGCGCTCGAGCCGGGACAGATCGACATCCTCAAGACAGCGGACGTTGATTGCCGCCGTCTCGAAGCCTTTTGAGGCACCGAAGCCCAACGGAACGCAGCCGCACTTCGGGCAGAAATGATGCTTGATGAAGTGCTTGTTGAAAGTATAGGGTCCTAGGGACTCTGGGGGGCACTTGAGTGACACGGCCGAGCGAGGTACGAACCAGAGCAAATATCCCTTCCTAGAGCAATGCGAGCAATTGCACTCGGTGACGCTAGCGAGTGTGTCCTCGACTTCAAACCGAATGTTTCCGCAGTGACAGCTGCCGCTGAATGCCATTTTCAGTACTCAGATCATTTGGGCATAGCAGTCGTCGCCCCACGCGCGACCGGCCGATAGCGCTTCACATGGATAGCTCTGCGCGTGTTTCTGGCTGGCTTTGCTTTGGGGTCATCGCTTGGTATTTGTTTCGCTCCCGGGTTGAGCGCCGAAGTCCGCCTCTATGAGCGACAGAGCTAACAGTATAATCTCACGTACTGGCCCGTAACTACCGACTTGGCTTACGAGTTACGCTCGCCTCCGGCGCGACTCGCAGGTATTCAGCCAAGGCTCCCTGATTCCAAGCATCCCATCCTTCGACGAGCTTTCCCTGCTTTATCACAAACCAGGTCATTCCTCGAAATGTGACCTGGGTGTCCGTGGCTTCGATACCAAAAAGCGGTCCGCGGTGGGTTCCACTTGCGCGCCAGCGGGCCACGACAACGTCAGCGTCGGTAGCGGTCGCATCGACAGTCACTTGAAGGTCCGGAAATGCCTTAAGAAGAGCTGTGCGCACGTTCTTGAATTCCTGCGGCCCAACGACTTCCACGCCCTCCATGTGCCCAATCGCATTTGGCGCCATGATCTGATCGATTATCGTTTCGTTTTTTCGGTTCCAAACCTCTTCGAACCAACGCTCCGCGAGCTTGCGATTCTGTTCTGTCATAGCTCCTCCTTGAGTGCAGTACTGCGCTCTATGTGGTTCACCAGTCGCGGCGATTTATTGAGTTGTTAGCTTATACGATTCGAAGAGAGGGCGATCGCCTCCGCGGGCCCCGTTGAAGGGCTAATCCGGAACGAGCCGAGCACCTGTGTTCCAACCAAGGCTCGAGCACGGCAAGAGAATCAGCACCTAGGCCGGCAACGTCGAATAACTCGATGGCATCGAATCTGAAGGCCTCTACCGACCATCGATGCCCAGATCGTCGGAGCGACCTGCTGTGAGGCGAGACCACTGAGCGGTGGGACGTCCATCGGTACGGGTGTTTTTCTTGCCTATTAGGCGGTGTGGCCAGCCGGTGGGCGAGTCCTCCCACTTCTCCTGTCGCCCGTACACCGTCAAATCGAGCAAATCGTAACTGTTGTCCATCGCCTCGACGCCGCGCCCCGTCGTCCAGTAAGTCTCGAAGACATTGGATCCTCGGCGCAGGTAGCAAACGAGATGAAACAGGCCCACGCGACGTCCTACTAAGAGGGTGCCGACCGACTCCTCGGCCGAGTACCAGGGCATCTCCCAGCCCACGAAGTCGCGGTACCGGGCGCTCTGATCGTACGGGCCTTGGCAGAGCACGGCGTAAGTCACATCGCGAGAATGAATGTAGGACAGCTCGCACACCTGCGATGTAACCCAAGTGCACCCCTCGCACTGCTCTGCCGCAGGGCGGCCGCTGTGCCACATGAAGTAGTATGCAATGAGCATCCGACGTCCTTCAAACACATCCAATAATGTCACCGCCCCTCGCTCGCCGGTGAGTGGCGTCCCACTATCCACTTCGACCATGGGCAATCGCCGGCGGGCGGCTGCAATGGCGTCGCCTTCTCTTGTGTGAGCCTTTTCCCTAACTCGCAATGCGTCCAGCTCCGCCTGAAAGGTATTCCGATCGACCACCTTAGGCTTGCCAAGGTCATCTCTCATAGAGTCTGTCATTGCTCTCTCCGTTAGTGCGTGAGGCACACCCCGAATATTATCTCCATGGAATGTCGGGGTCGAAGCCGATAGAGATGGCTTCAAGCGCGGCTTTGCCCACGACGCCGATTGGAGAGTCGGCCATATCGAGGAAGCTGTAGATGTTGCGAGTAGCGGAAACTTAGCAGTCTGTCGTGGCATCTGTAACGAAGCCAACAGCAACGCGGCTGGGCTGACAACCCATAAGACGAATTTTATTGCGGTTTTCAGGCATCAAAGCGACGGACCTTGGAAGGTTGCCTGGTACGGCGTTTCTGGAATATCGCACCCGAAGTAATTATCGGATCTAACCCAGTGCGCGGCCGTCGCGGACGGCTTCGGTGCGAGTTATGAATTCTCATAGCGCCAACTCATGTTCATTCTTGAGTTGCCGAAGTACCAGCAGGGAGCGATACGAGCGAATTCGCCGATCGTCGCCCAGCCGAGTGCGAGTGAAATCGGAGAACTCCTGCATCTGCCTCACTCTCACCGTTATCAGGTAGTCCGTATCGCCGGCGAGTTCCGAGCACTGAACGACCTCGGGGCATCGGAGCATCCGTCGCTCGAAAGCGGCCATCTCCGCGCCTGAAGCGTTGACAAGGGTGACTTCGACGAATGCCGTCACTCCGTATCCCGCGTGTGCGGCGTCGACCAACGCTGCATGAGCGCGAATGACGCCGGCCGATTCGAGTCGGCGCATGCGGCGCATGCAGGTCGGAGCAGAAATCCCCAGCTCCTCGGCAAGATCGCGAAGCCGTCGCCGATTGTTCTTCTGCAGCAAACTCAGAAGCCGCCGATCGGTCGCGTCGAGAGTTGGGCCAGGCATGGAGTCTATGTAACAAATCAACCACGGGGTGGCCAGTTTATTTCACATGTTTCAATTCGCCTACGGCACAATTGCCACATGTCAGTCGATTCATCAGGCGCGCGGTGCCGAGCACGTGTGATAAGCGGGTTCGAAGCGCTATTGGGGGCGGTTGCCGTCATCGGCCACAACGTTTACCGGGTAGTTCCTAATGAAGCCCCAATTCTCGTCGTGCTGGCAATCGCTTCGATGCGCTGGCGGGAGCATGCGTGGAACTGGGCTGCGCTCGGTTTCAAACGACCCAATTCGTGGAATCGTCTTTTGCTTATTGCCGTGAGTGCCGCGGCCTTGCGGGTCTTACTGGGGGACTTTGTTGTCGAGCCGATCACTTCTCACTTCTGGCCTCCGATCAAGGCGCCATCCGGAGTGGATGAGATCCGCGGCCATCTATCGGTCCTGCTGATGTATCTGCCTGTCATCTGGATATTTGCCGGATTCGGGGAGGAGATCGCATATCGCGGCTTTCTGTTAGAAAAGCTGTCCTACATGCTAGGGGGAACTCGTACCGCCGACGTTTTAGGGGTACTGGGAAGTGCTGTGCTCTTCGGATTCGGCCACTATTACAAAGGGCCCGCGGGCATCCTGGACTCTGGTATAGCCGGACTTATTCTGGGTGCGGCGTATTTGATATCGGGGCGAAACATTTGGACGTGTGTGCTGGCGCACGGATTCATCGACACAGTGGGACTGTTAGCAGCCTACTTGGGATGGGATACCTGAGGCGCGCGTCGCGCAAGTCGAGATTGCTGGACGAATCCCCGGTGGCGCGGCGGTCGGGCGAGGGGAGGGTTGGCGAGGCCGAGCACCTGTGTTCCCACCAGGTTCCCTCACGCGCCGCCACTTTGAGGCAGAACGGTGCGGCCCTCCAAAGATCCGCGCTCACTCTCTATCCGGCCTTTCTTATCGTAAAGCAGTCGCCTGACGGCCAGTTTGTGACACTCGAACCAACGAATTCGCGGCGGAAAAGCAGCCGCGGCTTAGGGTAGGCTAAAGGCACTGACGAAGGTCCGTGCATGGCCGACAGAGCCGAACCAGAATATCGTCAGGATCGCAACACAATGGGGGTGCCGTGACCGATCCGGGCGGGGCTGTGTTCCTTAGCTACGCGTCACAGGACGCGGAAGCTGCACAACAGCTGTGCGATGCACTGCGCGCCGCAGGCGTCGAGGTATGGTTTGACCGCAGCGGGCTTCGAGGCGGCGATGCCTGGGACCGCCAGATTCACGAACAGGTCCGCGATTGCCGCCTTTTTGTAGCGATCATATCTGCCCAAACCGAGGCCAGAGACGAAGGCTACTTCCGCCGAGAATGGAAGCTTGCGGTTGACCGCACGCACGACATGGCCGAGCACAAGGCGTTCCTGGTCCCGGTAGCGATCGACGACACCTCTGAGCGAGGCGCTGCGGTTCCCGAGAAATTTCGTGAGATCCAGTGGACGCGTCTGCCCGGCGGGAGCACGCCGCGCGCCTTTATTGAGCGAATCCGTCAGATGTTAGCGTCAAGCGAGAGTCGTGCGCTTGCCTCAACCCGACCGGCATCCGGCGCACCATCGACGCCGAGCGTGTTGCCCGGTGCAGTCGCCGCGACCATGGCGCCGGAAAACTCGATTGCCGTGCTGCCCTTCACCAACCTGGGCGGCGAAGCGGACAACGAGTACTTCAGCGACGGCCTCGCTGAGGAGATCTTGAATGCTCTTGGTCAAGTTGAGTCCTTGAAAGTTGCGGCTCGAAGCTCGGCGTTTTCTTTCAGAGGAACGACAACGGATATCGCTGCGATTGCCGGCAAGCTTCAGGTGGCGAATGTACTCGAAGGGAGCGTGCGTCGTGCCGGGCAGCGGATCCGCGTGACAACTCAGCTCATCGACGCCAGGACCGGCTTCCAAATCTGGTCGGAGCGATACGACCGTCAGATGGAGGACATTTTCGAGCTTCAGGACGATATTGCGCGGGCCATCACCGAGCGGCTCAAAGTCTCGCTCGGCTCGGGCGCGAGGCGATCAACATCCAACCTCCAAGCTTACGAGTTGTATCTGAAGGGACGATACTACTGGGCGCAACGGCCACAAGGCATCGGCAAGGCTATCGAGTACTTCGAGCGATCCATCAACAAAGACCCGAACTACGCCCGCGCCCCTGCCGGACTCGCCGACTGCTACGTCACGCTGGGCTCGTGGGAGAACGGTACCATGCGGCCCATCGAGGCCATGGCGAAGGCGAAGGAAGCGGCCGACAAGGCGCTGGAACTGGATGAACGTCTGGCCGAGGCGCATACCACACTGGCCTATCGGACGACGCACCATGATTGGGATTGGGCCTGCGCCGAAGCCCAGTTTCAGCATGCTTTTGAATTGAACCCCAACTATTCGGTGTGTCACCACTGGTACTCTCATTACCTCACTGCTGTCGGACGAACCGAGGAATCGCTGAAGGCGAGCAAGCGATGCCTGGAGCTTGATCCGCTCGACCTCGTCATCAATGTTCACATGGCCTGGCACTATCATTTTGCGCGCCAATACGAGCAAGCCGTCGAGCAATGCTGGAAGACCAGCGAACTACATCCGAATTCCTTCTGGCCGGCCTATTTTTTTGGGCTGGCCTACGAGCAGCAAGGTCAAGTCGATCGTGCGGTAGAGGAATTTCGCACCTCGGTCAGGATGTCCGGGAATGTTACTTTTGCCACCGCGGCGTTGGGGCATTTGTATGGAATCGCGGGAAAGGCCGACGAAGCGCGCGTCGTGTATGAGGAGCTGAAGGCCAGGGCCGAGCGGGCCTACGTGCCCGCTTACGACATCGCCCTGGTGTGCACAGGGATAGGTTGGAATGACCAAGCTCTGGAATACCTGGCGCGAGCCCACCAAGAGCGCTCCGGCTGGATGACCTACCTCAAGGTGGACCCGCGACTAGACCCCTTGCGTCACGATGCCCGTTTCGTCGATTTACTGCGGCGCGTGAGACTGGCGCCTTAGTTCAAAGGTAGCAGTCGTAGTGCACTCGTTTGCGTGGAATCGAGAGCCCTAATAACTCTCAGTTCTCCCGACATCGTGACTTCTTGCGGTGGGGACCGGTGAGTGCGATCGGACGCGGGCCTATTCTCTGAAGCGTGGGTGAAGCGTGAAGGTCAGTGGGTAATCGTAGGCAGTGTGCTTCCATAGTAGCGGGGGCAAGGAGAGGAGGGTGGCGAGCCGAGCACCTGTGTCCCCACCGGGGGCTTGGCAGGGTGGGGCTTTCCCTTGGCCTCAGTGGGTCGGCTCGATAACAGCGATCTCCGAATTGCAGGACTCCGGCTACTTTTTCACGGTAGTCTGCGTAGCGCGTAAAAGCAGACTCAATATTTAAGAATTCCTTGCAGACCCGATACTGACCATTCAGAGCAGCAGAAGCGGGACACCGTCCAGAGGTGACGGCGCTAGAAGAACTGATCTAGAAACGCTCCCGTTACATCACATACTCCCGCGAGCTTGTTCGTCGCCTGGCGATAAAACTTGAAATTGAGCTCGGTTTCGGCCCGGCCATCCTTCCAGTCAGTAAAGCGCTTGAGCTCGCTGCGGCCTAAGGGCCGTCGGGCAAGCGCAGTGCGATTTATGGCGATGCTAACGCGCGGCGTTTGACGCGCGATTTCCCTCTTTTTTGGGACAGCTTCTGCCGCCACGACGACACCACGCGCAATGAGACCTCGGCCGCCATCGTTCTCACTTGCGAAAATGAACACCGCGTCACCTTGCGCGATGTACTTGCCGCCATACATCGTTTTTTGCGCAGCAAACGTGAAGCTCTTCGCCCGCCAATTGCGAACCGCGGCTTTGATCACGAATTGCATACTGACGTCTCCGTTCTTGTCGTAAAGCCGTGGATTCCCACAGGAGTAACCGGACGCTGGTGTTCCCGTGCAAGTCTGACTCTGGCCATGCAAGTAGCAGAGTCAATCGTTTAGTGACGATCATCCACATGAGAGAAGTCCCTTTCGGAAAGCCCCTAGCAAGGGCCATCATGCCAATCGGATCAATCTGGTTCGTAAGAGGTCGCCCCCCCGTCTTGGAGACGCGTCCTATTTAGGTGCGGTTTCGGGCACCTGTTTGTTCACCAAGTACATCAGAGCAAACGTCACGAGTGTGATAGCCATCACGAGATAGCCCAGCCAATCGAAATGAGCCAACGAGCCGTTTGGCCTCTGAACGATCAGCCAACCGGCCACGGCCGCCGATACCCCGCCTGCAAATTGCTGCAGAGAAGCGCTGACGGCGTTGAAGGCGCCACGCTTAGTGGGTTCCGGGATAGCCGATATGAGCGCCTGGGCGGGAATCATGCGCGAGAAGATACCGGCGAACAGGATCACGTTGATCACGATGACCGTGGCTAGCGGCACGTGCCCAATATTCGTCCAGATCGGCACCATGATCAGCGTGACGAGGCTCCCGAAGCAAAACATCAGAAATTTGCCGAAGCTGTCACTGGCCTTACCCACCAGCGGGCCAACGAAAATAGAACTGACACCGGTCACAAGATAGATCACGGGCAGCACGGTGAAGGTCAACCCAACGTTATTCACAATATAGGCGGTGCCGAAGGGCATCAGCATGTAGCCGCCGGTCGGCAGCAGCATCACGAGGAGGAATGCCAGGCGATAACGAGGTTCGACGATGGTATGGATGAGATGCATAAGCGGACTGCGCTCCTGCTTCAGCGCGAGGTGCCCGACGACCGGTTGCATAAGGAGCATGATGATGACGCCCGCGGGTATACCGATAGCAATGATGGCGAGAAAGGGGGCATGCCAGTTCCAATGGCTGGTGAGATAGAGACCTGCGGGGAGGCCCAGCACCTGGCTCGCGGCAAAGGCGGTGGAAATCACACCCATTACCCGGCCGCGCATTTCCAAAGGGAAAAGATCCGTGACGATGGCTAATACAACGGAGCCGATTACGCCGCCAAACAATCCGGTGACGATGCGCGCTCCTAGGAGGAGCGGATAAGTGGTGGCCAGGGCGCACAGCAAGGTGCCCAGCATGAATCCAAAATAGAAGAACAACAGCAGGCGCTTTCGGTCAAAACGATCGGCGAAGCCTGCCGCCAGGAATCCCGACACTCCGGCGCTGAAAGCGTAGGAAGATACTGCGAGGCCAAACTGCTGGGGACTGATGTGCAGCGTCGGCATCACAATCGCTCCGAGAGGCGAGATGATCATGAAGTCCAGAATGACGGTGAACTGCAGAAATCCCAGAATGCCGATTACGACCTTCTGGTACCCCGAAAACTGGAGACGAGCTGGGCTGCTTGTTGCGGCCTTATCCATGGGTTCCCTAACGACGATTCGAGTCCGGTTGAACTTGAAATTAAGTTCAAAGAAGCTAGCGGTAGCTAATCATTTTCCGCGAAGTAGCCGCAATACGGGCGGCAGCAAGAAAACAAGCGCCGCGCAACCCAATGGAGGTGTGAAATGACAAACGGCGAACAAAAAGTGCTCTGGCGCGGAGTAGCCGCTGGCACGATTGTGGGCTTGGGCCTCGGCCTCATGATCGCCTTGTTCATTGCGATGAAGGCGGGACTCTTTGCAGGGCTGACCCAGTAACTAGGTCGCCTCGGCAGCGCCAATCAGGTTGCGCATATCGCTGATGCCCCGAAGGCGGTCCGCAAGGCCGGATGGCCTTTGGTACGGGAAAGATGACATCGCCCTGATACTTCGCATAATGTATATTATGTTAAATTACGCACATACCGACCCAGCCGGTGTCGTATCTCACCCATTGATGAGACTGTCTCATAATCCGTGAGCCACCCTTCCTCTGCTGGGTCAAGGAGTTAGGCAAGCCTCAAAATCGTGAGTTGGCTTCGCCTACAGTCAGGCTCACGTAGCCACGGCCGGCCGCTGCGGCAAAGTCTCGTCAATCGTGAGACGACCGCTAGCCAGCAACTCAGCCACCATGCTTCGACGGAGTGAGTCCATTCCCTCCGCGTCCTCCATCAAGCACAAAACCTCCGCAGGCAGCCGGAGCACCGCAATTCTGTATTCCAATAGGTACGGCTTGCAGTACGGGAGAAGCTGAAACGTGACTCTGTCATTCGCGGGATTCGAGTACGCGCCAATTGGATGTCTGGCGCATAGGATCCTGAGATCCGACAGACCTCATTAGATGCGAAACGGTTTCGGATTTAATAGGCTGTTGAAAAGCAGCGTTTCGAGCCATGAAAGCACCCGCAAACCTCCGTGAGGAAAACCCCTTCGCGGCGGGGAATAGTTAGGGTGTAGCGAGGGGTTTGTAAATAAGGCCGATGACTATTCCGATGATAGTCCACTGGAGGAAGTAAACCACAGCCTGTTCCAGAGCGAGTTTCAGCCCGATGTTTAGGTTCACGTAGTTGTGCAGCACAAATGCGCAAACCACGAAAATGCCAATGAGAACGCCGAAGCGCGCACCTTCCGTGGTGCCCGATCCGCCCTGATGTATCTTTGCGAAAATTATGGCGACAACCAGGATCGCCATGAAAGTTGCGCCCAATCCGATTGGCATAACAGTCATCATTGTTTCCTTAGGTCGGAATACAGCCGGGTACTTGTGGGCTTCATTGATAAGAGCTGGCACCAGCCACAACACTAAGAAACCGAAGGCAAAAGATGCGACCGTGCCACCAAGCGCCGCCAGCGCGAGACGTGAATAGTTCATTTGCACTCCTTTAAAAAATGGCCGATCAATATCTCAGTCGGTTCGGCAGGACGTTCGCCCAAACAATGATGATTTTGGTAGGGCGAGATATCGAGACTCCCCTTTTGCATTAGATCTCGAATATTGCTCATCAAAATGATTCCTAGGCCCTACTCGCGATCAAGTACTTACCATGCGGCGCGCCTTGGGAGGATCAGGTACTGCGAAATTACATTGCTCTAAATAATCCGGGAGCCCTCCATTTCATTGACGTTCCCGAACAAGAAGTTGTGCGTATCCGATTTCCTCACTGACAGATTTCGTGGCGCGGGAACCGGGCTTCGCATCACGGGATGTCTTCGGGCTAGCAATAACCGGCACGTTAATTACTTCCGACTCCTCAGTGCAACCCACGCCGCCGAGAGCGCGTCGGCCGCGCATCCGATCTCAGCAGCCGTCGTCGAGCGCCCCAAGGTCAGCCGCACGGAACCGATTGCCTGCTCAGCTGGCACTCCCATCGCGAGAAGAACGGACGAAGGGGCCTCCTGTCCGTCGTGACACGCCGACCCGGTGGAGGCGGCGATGCCCGGAGTCGCGGCGAGCAGCGCAGTGCCCGAGACCTTCGGAAAACAGACGTTAAGAGTATTAGGAAGGCGCTCGTTGACGTCACCATTTAGGATGAGTCCGGGTACTCGCGCGCTCAACAGCGCCCACAACCGGTCCCGAAGCTCCGACATCTGCGCGGCGGCTGCACCCAGGCTCCGTCGAGCCACGTCGCACGCCGCCCCAAGCCCGGCTATGCCCGCCACATTCTCGGTTCCCGGGCGCAGGCCCTGCTCGTGACCCGCTCCTAAAGTGAAGGGCTTGAGTGGTGTTCCGCGGCGCACGTAGAGCGCACCGACTCCCTTCGGCGCATACAACTTGTGCCCCGCGATCGACAGCAGGTCGACCTCCAGCTCATTCACGTCAACAGGGATCTTGCCCAGCGATTGCGCGGCATCCGTATGCATTAAAGCGCCCGCTGCGTGCGCGGCTCGCGCAATCGTAACGATCGGCTGCAGTACGCCGGTTTCGTTATTGGAGTGCATGGCCGTGACTAGCGCCGTACCGGCCCCGATATTGGCGGTCAACTGCTCCAAAATTACACGGCCGTCGTGACCTACTTCCAGGCGGCAGATTCGCCAACCATGTCGCTCGAGCCACGCGCAGGGAGCTGCGATGGACGGGTGCTCAATAGCCGACGTCACCACTTGCCGCCGCTGCGCGACAGCCTCCGTTACGCCACGGAGCGCCAGATTGTTGGCCTCCGTGCCTCCGGAAGTGAATACGATTTCGTCGGCTGCACAGCCAATCAGTTCGGCGACTTGCTGTCGCGCGGCATCAACCGCAACATGAGCGCGACGGCCAAATGCATGGCTGCTCGATGGATTGCCCCAATGCTTCTGCAGATACGGGAGCATCGCCTCGATGACCTCCGGCAGCACAGGAGTGGTTGCGTTGTAATCGAGATAGATCAAATCGTCAGGTTGCACGAGAACGCTGCGCCCATGTTGTTGCGGCTGCTCGGCGGCGACTCGACGCTAATGCGCCCTCCTCTGTACCGCAAGCGTCCAGGCTTTGCCTTGTGGGCACGGGATGGCAGGCATACACTTAAAGAGTGTGCAGGCATGCGGAGGAGGTTTCCATGGCTGACATGACCCGGCGCCAGTTCCTGGCTGTGACGGGCGCCTCTCTGGCTGGATCGAGCCTCGCGCTCCTGGGTTTCTCCCCAGCTGCAGCGATCGCGGAGGTCCGCGAATTCAAGCTTGCGCGCGCGACGGAGACGCGCAACACCTGTCCCTACTGCGCTGTCGCCTGCGGCATCGTGATGTATGGACTGGGTGATGCTGCAAAGAACGCCGAGGCGAGCATCATCCACATCGAAGGAGATCCGGATCACCCGGTCAATCGCGGCACGCTGTGCCCGAAGGGCGCAGGACTGCTGGATTTCGTGCACAGCCCAAGTCGCCTGCTGCACCCCGAATACCGCGCTCCGGGCTCCGACAAATGGCAACCCATCTCCTGGGACGACGCGCTTGGACGAATCGCCAAGCTCATGAAGGAGGACCGGGACGCCAATTTCGTAGCCAAGACGCCGGAAGGGCTGACGGTGAACCGCTGGCTTACGACCGGCATGCTCGCCGCGTCGGCAAGCAGCAACGAAGTCGGCTATCTCACCCATAAGGTCATCCGCAGCCTCGGCGTACTGTCTTTCGATAACCAAGCGCGTGTGTGACACGGCCCGACGGTGGCAGGTCTTGCCCCGACGTTTGGCCGTGGAGCGATGACGAATCACTGGGTCGACATCAAAAATGCCGACATCGTACTCATCATGGGCGGGAATGCGGCCGAGGCGCACCCCTGCGGTTTCAAATGGGTCACTGAGGCCAAGGCGCACAACAAAGCACGGTTGATCGTCGTTGATCCGCGCTTTACGCGCTCGGCCTCCGTTGCCGACGTGTACGCGCCGATCCGAACCGGCACCGACATCGTGTTCCTGGGCGGCGTTGTCAGCTACCTGCTGGCGAATGACAAGATCCAGCACGAGTACGTCAAGAATTACACCGACTTCACGTTTATCGTCCGTGAGGATTTCGCGTTCACAGACGGCCTTTACTCCGGTTACAACGCCGAGAAGCACAGCTACGACAAGTCCACCTGGGACTACGAAGTCGGCCCCGATGGTTTCGTGAAGGCCGATCCGTCGCTCGCCCATCCGCGCTGTGTCTACCAGCTGATGAAGCAGCACTACGCGCGATATACGCCGGAGATGGTCGCGCGCGTCTGCGGCACACCGCAGGCCAAGTTCCTGCAGATCTGCGAGATGATGGCGTCAACCGCGACCCCGACGCGCGCCATGACGATCATGTATGCACTCGGCTGGACGCAGCACTCAGTCGGCTCGCAGATGATCCGCCACGGGGCCATGGTGCAGCTGCTGCTTGGCAACATCGGCGTCGCTGGCGGTGGCATGAACGCGCTTCGCGGACACTCCAACATCCAGGGTCTGACCGACCTTGGCTTGATGTCACAGCTATTGCCGGGATACATCAATCTTCCCAGCGAAAAAGAGCAGGACTACGGGCAATTCATCGCCGCCCGCGCCTTCAAGCCCCTGCGGCCCAATCAGTTGAGCTACTGGCAGAATCTCGACAAGTTCATGGTCAGCATGATGAAGGCGTGGTGGGGTAATGCCGCCACCGCGGAGAACAACTGGGCCTACGACTACCTTCCAAAGCTCGACAAGTTGTACGACATGCTGCAGTCCTTCGAGCTGATGAATCAGGGCAAGATGACCGGCTTCATTTGCCAGGGGTTCAACCCGCTGGCGGCGGCTCCGAACAAAGCGAAGATGAATCTCAGTCTCGCAAAGTTGAAGTACCTCGTCGTAATGGATCCCCTGGCGACTGAGACATCGGAGTTCTGGCGCAACTTCGGCGAACACAACGACGTGGACTCGGCGAAGATTCAGACGGAGGTGTTCCGCCTGCCGACCTCGTGTTTTGCTGAAGAGGAAGGATCCCTCACGAATTCGTCGCGCTGGCTGCAATGGCACTGGAAGGGAGCCGAGCCGCCCGGCGAAGCGCGCTCCGATATTCCCATCATGGCCGAGATCTTTACGCGCCTGCGCGCGATGTATCAGACCGAGGGAGGGGCATTTCCGGATCCGATCGTGAATCTCTCCTGGCCGTACGCGCAACCGAACAACCCTTCGCCGCAGGAGCTCGCCCGAGAGTACTCGGGCAAAGCGCTGAAGGATCTCGCCGATCCCAAAGACCCGACCAAGGTCACGCGCAAAGCGGGCGAGCAGCTCGCAGGCTTCGCAGAACTGCGCAACGACGGCAGCACGTCGAGCGGCTGTTGGATCTTCTGCGGCGCGTGGGGACCGACGGGCAATCTCATGGCCCGACGGGACAACTCCGACCCGACCGGGATTGGCCAGACCGTCAATTGGGCCTTCGCATGGCCCGCCAATCGCCGCGTCCTCTACAACCGAGCATCCTGCGATCCGAGCGGCAAGCCATTCAATCCTGATCGGGCACTGGTCTCATGGAACGGCACCGCCTGGGGCGGCGCCGACATTCCCGACTTCAAAGTCGATGAGGATCCCGCCCACGGCATGGGCCCCTTCATTATGAATCCTGAGGGAGTTGCGCGATTTTTCGCCCGCTCCAACATGGCTGAAGGGCCCTTCCCTGAGCACTACGAGCCCTTCGAGACGCCACTCGCGACGAATCCGCTCAGTCCGAAGGAGCCGCGCGCCCTCAACAACCCGGCCGCACGAGTATTCGACGACGACCGCAAGGAGTTCGGAAAGTCCGCTCAGTTCCCTCATGCCGCCACGACCTACCGCCTCACGGAACATTTCCACTACTGGACGAAGCACGTGCGCCTGAACGCGATCATCCAGCCGGAACAGTTCGTTGAGATCGGGGACGCACTGGCGAAAGATCTCGGCATCGCCTCCGGCGATCAAGTCAAAGTGGAGTCGAAGCGCGGCTACATCAAGGCTGTGGCCGTCGTCACTAAGCGATTGCGAGCGCTACAGGTGGATGGCAAAACGCTGCACCACGTCGGCGTTCCCATCCATTGGGGCTTCAAGGGGCTTGCGAAGCCCGGCTTTCTCGCTAACACGCTCACGCCCGTCGTCGGCGACGCTAACTCGCAAACGCCGGAGTTCAAATCGTTCCTCGTCAGGGTCGAGAAGTTGTAGGAACACTAAAATGGCACTGCAGTCACTCGGCATCGTCCGACGCTCGGCCACCACAACGCGGTCACCCGACATCCGTGAGGCGAGCGGCGGACGCGAAGTTGCCAAGCTCATCGATACAACAAAATGTATCGGCTGCAAGGCATGCCAGGTTGCTTGCATGGAATGGAATGATCTGCGCGATGAGATCGGCACGAATATCGGCCAGTACCAGAATCCGCACGATCTGAGCGCAGACACCTGGACGTTGATGCGCTTCGCCGAAGTTGAAAACCCCAAAGGGGATCTGGAATGGCTGATCCGCAAGGACGGGTGCATGCACTGCGCGGACCCGGGGTGCCTGAAAGCGTGCCCGGCGCCGGGCGCCATCGTGCAGTACGCCAACGGCATCGTGGATTTTCACGAAGAGAACTGCATCGGCTGTGGTTACTGCATTGCCGGCTGCCCTTTCGACATTCCGCGGATATCAAAGAAGGACCACAAAGTTTACAAGTGCACCCTATGTTCAGATCGCGTCGCGGTGGGGCTCGAACCGGCCTGCATCAAGGCCTGTCCCACTGGCGCCCTCGTCTTCGGCACCAAGGACGACATGAAGCAGCATGCGGCCGAACGCATCGAAGATCTGAAATCGCGCGGATTCGAACAGGCCGGTCTGTATGACCCATCCGGAGTCCACGGCACCCATGTCATGTACGTGCTGCACCATGCCGATCAGCCGCAGCTTTATAGCGATCTGCCCGCCGACCCGCATATCAGCCCCGCCGTTCGCTTGTGGAAGGGCGTCTCGAAGCCGCTTGGGCTCGCCATCATGGGACTGACGGCGCTCGCGGGATTCTTTCACTACATTCGGGTTGGCCCGGACGAAACGGATGCAAGCGATGAGGCGGCCGCGCGTGAGTTGGCCAAGAGCTTGGAGAAAACGCCATGAGCGACGTCGAACTCGGCCCGGAGCGTCGCGATACGGCTTCCCCGCAACATCACGGCATGATCCTGCGCTATACCGCAGGCGAGCGAACCAATCACTGGCTCGTGGCCATGGCCTTCGTGCTCGCGGCGCTCTCGGGACTCGCCCTCTTCCACCCGGCACTTTTTGGGTTGAGCGGCCTCTTCGGTGGAGGACCGTGGACCCGG
>Ga0209624_10001553_pt1 | contig 17795 bp, 22 predicted proteins | sample JacPinW_OM2H0_O1_FD_188565 | JGI IMG/M metagenome (GOLD analysis project Ga0209624, IMG submission 188565) | Forest soil microbial communities from Algoma, Ontario, Canada - Jack Pine, Ontario site 1_JW_OM2H0_O1 (SPAdes) (version 2) | ecosystem: Environmental > Terrestrial > Soil > Boreal...
GGGGGGACGTTCCACTCGCTCGCCCACCGCATGGTTCGCCTGCACGCCTCCTCGCTGGGGCTGGCCCCCGGCTTTGGGGTTCTCGACGCAGGCGACGCCGCCGACCTGCTCGACTTCGTGCGCCAGGAGCACGGGCATGCGCGCAGTGCCCGCCGCTTCCCGCGCGCGCAGACGATGCTCGACATCTACTCGCGCACCGTCAACTCCCAACTGCCGCTGCAAGAGGTCCTAGCGGAGTCGTTCCCGTGGTGTGCCGAGCATCGCGACGCGCTCGCCGATATCTTCCGCTCCTACAGCGCCCGCAAGCGCGAGCTGGGCGTCATCGACCTGGACGATCTGTTGCTTTACTGGCGCGCACTGGCACTCGACGAGGTCATCGGACTGCGGATGGCAGATGGCTTTGACCACGTGCTCGTCGACGAGTATCAAGACGTAAACGCCCTGCAGGTCGACATCGTGCGTGGACTGCGCGCCGGCCGCCCTGGGCTGACCGTCGTCGGCGATGACTTCCAGGCGATCTACGGCTTTCGCGCTGCCAGCGCGCGTCACATCCTCGACTTCCCCGAGCAGTTCCCCGGCACCCACACGGTCACGCTCGAGTGCAACTATCGCTCGACCACGCCAATTCTCGCGGTCGCAAACGCCGTCTCCGCCCAGGACCGGCTCGGCTTCCCCAAGGAGCTGTGGACCGAGCGCGAAGGTGGACAGCCGCCCGAGCTCGTGTTCCCACGCGACGAAGCGCGACAGGCGGTGGAGGTGTGCGACCGCGTGATGGCCGCACGCGAGGAAGGCATGGAGCTGTGCAAGCAGGCCGTGCTCGCTCGCACCGGGCACGACACCGACCTGCTCGAGCTCGAGCTGACGCGACGCGGGATCCCGTTCGTCAAGTACGGCGGCTTGCGCTATCTGGACGCAGCCCACGTAAAGGACTTCATCGCGCTGCTGCGCCTGACAGACAACCCCGCCGACGAGGTCAGCTGGTTTCGCCTGCTGCAGCTGCTCGACGGTGTCGGCCCGATTCGCGCCCGGCGCGTGCTCGACGCGTTGCGCGCACCCGAAGGTGGTGCGCCGGAGCTCGCGCGCTGGCCGCTAGCCATCCAGCATGTCCCCGAGAGCTCAATCGCGCATGCGAGCGCTGTGTTCGAGGCGCTCGTACACGCAGGTGCGCAATCTGAAGCATCCACCGGCGCCCAGGTCGAGCAGCTGTGCGCCGCGCTCTCGCCGCTGATTCGCCTGCGCTATCCCGACGGTGCCATTCGCGTCGGCGACCTTGACCAGCTCGTCGTCGCTGCCCGCAGCGCTCAGGACGTGCGTCATTTCGTCTCCGAGCTGGTCCTCGACCCGCCCGCGTCAAGCTCCGATCTCGCCGGCCCGCCGCACCTCGACGAGGACTATCTGGTGCTCAGCACCGTGCACTCAGCCAAGGGCCTCGAATGGGACGCCGTCCACGTGATCGCCGTCTACGACGGCAACTTCCCCGCCGACATGAGCACCGGGACTGAGGAGGGGGTGGCCGAGGAGCGCCGGCTCTTGTACGTCGCGCTCACGCGCGCCCGCAGGCGGCTGCACGTGTACGTGCCCTCCCGCTACTACCACCGGCCGCACGGTAACGACGACGCGCACGGCTACGGGCAGCCCTCACGGTTCCTTACCGACGCAGTTCAGAGCCTGTTCGACGTCACGCACACCGCCGATACGAGCGGGCCGGTCGGTGGGGAGGCCGTTCCCAAGCGACGGATCGAGGTGTCGGTGGATGCGTTGTTCGCAGTGAGCGGCTGATGTCCGTGTGGGCGGTTCTGCAACATGTTCCGTTCGAGGGGCCAGGCCTCATCGCCGTGCAGGCGCACGCGCACGGCATCGAGCTCGACGAGCGCCATCTCTATCGCGGGGATGCCCTGCCCAGTCCCCAGGAGCTAGCCGGGCTTGTCGTGCTTGGTGGGCCGATGGGCGTTGGCGGTACCGAGCAGTATCCGCACCTGGCAGTTGAGATCGATCTGCTCGCCCAGGCTGTGGCCGCCGGCGTGCCAGTTCTCGGGGTGTGTCTTGGCGCGCAGTTGCTTGCGTGCGCGCTCGGCGGCCAGGTCGGACCCACGGGATCGACCGAGGTGGGGATTGGCAGCGTCGCGTTGACACCCGCGGGTGAGCGCGACAGCGTGCTGGGGCCGTCTGGCCTATCGGTTCCCGTGCTTCATTGGCACGGCGACACGTTCACGATTCCGCCGGGCGCAGAGTTGCTGGCAAGCAGCGATCGGTGTGTAAATCAGGCGTTCCGCGTGAACTGCGCATATGGCCTGCAGTTCCACATCGAGCTGAACGCCGATCTGGCAGCCAGCATGCGGCCACAGCTGCCGACTGAGGTCGCGCTCGATGTCAGCGATGTGGCAGCTGTCGAACGCGTTGGCAGCGCGATCCTTGGGCGGTTCTTCGAGGCCGCACAGCATCAACGATCGACGCCGGGAGCTTGAGCTATGGGTGGGCATTTACGTCACGAGTCAGCTGCGCGCTTGCCACGTAGCGTGTGGTCGGGCCCTTTCCCAGCTGGCTGATCAGCCCGGCATCGAGTAGACGCCGGAGGTCGTTGCTCGCGGTGGGCACAGACACGTCCGCCTCCGCTGCGTACGCGGTTCGATTGGTGCCTTGAAAGAGGCTCTGCTCGAGGGCGATCACGAGACGGTCAGGCCAATTGCGCTGTTCCACGAGCTTCTCCAGGTAAGCCCACCGTGCACTAGCCTCGGCCAGTTGTTGCAAGCGCCGGCGTGCCTGCACAAGGTGGGCTTCGACGCACAGTCCCACAAACGGGGTTGCATCGCGCTCGGGTTGGTAGGACCCGCCCTGTACCGCCTGCAGAGCGGCGTAGTAGGCCGATGTGTTGCTGCCGAGGTATTCCTCGATCGAGACGAACTCGGGCGCGAGCAATCCGCCGCGCGCGAGTACCAGCGACTGCACGATCCGCGCGATGCGCCCGTTACCGTCGCGAAACGGGTGGACGGAGACGACATGCAGGTGGGCCATCGCTGCCCGCACAATCAAGTGGGCGCCGGGATCGCCATGGTCGAGCCATTGCATGAGCTCCCGCATGAGCAGTGGCACTTCCTCGGCTGGTGGACCGATGTATGCAGGTGGTCCACCACCCGGGCTGGTCACCTCGATCCCACGTTGTCGGTACTGACCAGGCTCCTTGTCCTTCTGGAAGTAGCAGGCGTCGAAATGCAGGTCGAGCAGGACACGGTCGGTCCACTGAAAGCCGGGATCGTCAGACATCACGCCGACATGGTCCATCGCCCGCACATAGCTGGACAGCGCCATGCGGTCCTGATCGGTGGGGTCGGGCGGCTCGTTCCCGCTCGCGACAGCCACGATCTCATCCGCGGGGACGTGGAATCCCTCGATCTCGATCGAGCTCTCCGCTGAGGAGGCTCGCCATTGACGCCGCAGTGTGCCGAGCCATCGCCCGGTGCCGTTGGCCTGGGCCCCAAGCTCATCGCGCACCGCATCAAAGGTCGCCAGCTCCGCTTCTAGTGTGGCGTCGGCGGAAGGCGTTCGGTAGAGCATCTCATAAGAATAGATGATTATTCGTATAGTCGTCTATTCGCAGTATCTTCTAATATGCACCCAGGCTGAGACGCCTTGGGGCCGAGGCCCAAGCAGCCTCGGCCCCAATGCGATCGCATATCTACTTGAAGTGATTCAGTCGAAGCAACTACGCCTCAGCGCCAGCCACTACGAGATCCCTTTCGCCCGCATCGCCGCCTCGACCTCGGAGGCGTCGGCTTCCATTCCCCGTTCGTTCGGGTGCACGGAGAACGCATCCGATTCGGGCAGCACAGGTTCGACGTAGCGCACGCTCAGCGACTTGCACGCGTCGTGGCCGATGCTCGGCGTGTACGTGTCGACGTACGTGTCGCCGTTGGCGGCTGCCTCGCTGCTGAGCATCGAGTTCAGTTCCTTCTCGACGCCGTTGAGGTAGGCCGTGTCGCCAGTGGTCAGCGGCACGGTCGGCCAGCAGTTGCCGCTCTGGGGCAGGATGTCGGGATAGCCGACGACGAACACCTTTGCTGACGGCGAGACGGTGTGGACCTGGTGGAGCATCGCTCCGATCACAGGCCCGTCTTCGGCGATCTCTTCGGCGAGTTTGTGGCCGTACGTTGATTTGCACGGCGTCCCGAACGGGAACACGAGGTCCTCCGCTCCGCAAGTGATGAGCGTGTTGAGGAACAGCCCTTTGTCGTTGCCGCCGATCCCCACCGATACGACCTGGGTGGTAGAGCTGAGCGCATCGATTTGCGGCGGCTGGGATGAGTACTGGGCGGTGGTCGTGATGTTTTCTGTGGTGGCTCCCGAGCAGCTGACGTCCTTCAACGACAGGCCCAGCGCGGAGGCCGCCAGATGCGGATAGTTGCGAGCCGACTGCAGGCATTCGAGCGGCGCGCCGGGTGCGGGCGGCAGGATGAATGGGCCAGACGTGTAGGAATCACCGAGCGACACATATGGGGTGCTGGCACCAGCTATCGACGGTGCCGCGGCAAACGCCATCAGGGCTGCGACGGCAGCGGCGATGCTGAGCATCGGGCGCATTACCCGTGAGCCGGCGGTACGCCGGCCGCGTACGTGCGCGTGGGACAAGTAGCGATCAGACATAGCGATCCTTTCTCCTTGTATGGACACCCACTACCTACCCGTGGGGATCGCGTTGCTACCTAGTCGAGATCCAAATCCAGCACGGGCTGGGCGTGCGGCGCTGCTGCGCTCGCGACTTGCTGATCGCCTTTGACGTCGATCCGGGTCACCGCCAGGAAGGCGATAAAGCCGACCATCACGACCGCCAGGCCGACGGCTACTGGGCCGGTGCCCAGTGCCAGCCCGCCTTTGCGAGCGGTGGCGTCCATCCAATCGGCGAATGAGGCGCCAAGTGGCCTGGTCATGATGTAGGCAAACCAGAACGCGAAGATCGAGTTGAGGCCGAACCAGCGATAGGCCACCGCTGGGAGTGCGAACAGCGAGACGAACAGGACGCCAGAGGAGAGGTAGCCGAGATTCCAGTTCGTTGCCGTCATGTCCCCCGCGGCGGTGCCTAGCGCGAACGTTGCCAGCACTGTGGCCCAATAGAACTGCTCGCGCTTACGCGTGTAGATGCTGTGAATCGAGAGCGTCTTCTCGCTTCGGTACCAGGCCGTGAACACGACTGCAAGCACGATTAGGTAGAAGGTGCTCGAAACGGTGTAGGGGATGCCGAAACCCACATGCAGCGCGTCGGCGCAAGAGGTGCCGAAAACCGCGACCATGACCACCACCAGCCAGTAGTTCCACGCGTTATAGCCGGCTGTCTTGAACTGCCGTTTGAGCGCTACAACGAGGCCGATGAGCATCAGCGGCACGGCGATCGCGGGCCCCAGCGCGGCGTTCATGAAGTCCGAGGTCGCCTCGCCCATAGCGGTCGTGAGGATCTTCGTGATCCAGAAGAAGACGGTTATCTCGGGAACCTTCGTGAGGGCTCGTCCGGCGATGCTCTGCTGATCCTGTGACAAGCGACTATCCCTTCAGTATTTGTGTGATTCGCTACAGCCCGAGTGATGAGTTTCCGTCTGCCTTCAACGGGTGGAATACAGTCGTTTCATTCGGTTTCGATAAAGGATGAGGAAACTCTCACGCGGAAGGGCAGCGGGTGGCCAAGTACGTAGGGGCGATTGACCAGGGGACCACAAGCACCCGCTTCATCCTGTTCGACAGTGACGCGAGGATCGTCGCTGCCGACCAGCGCGAGCACGAGCAGATCAACCCGCGGGCCGGCTGGGTCGAGCACGACGCCGACGAGATCTGGCGCCGAACAGGTGAGGTGATCGACGGGGCGCTCGCGAAGTCCGACGCCGAGGCCGGCGATATCGCCGCGATCGGCATCACCAACCAACGCGAGAGCACGGTGGTGTGGGAGCGCGCGACCGGCAGGCCGATTTACAACGCGATCGTGTGGCAGGACACGCGCACCGATCAGCTGGTGCGCGAGCTGGCGGGCGATCAGGGAGTCGACCGCCTGCGCGAGTGCGTGGGTCTGCCGCTGTCGACGTACTTCTCAGGGCCGAAGGTTTCATGGCTGCTGGAGAACGTAGACGGCGCCCGCGAGCGCGCGGAGAACGGTGAGCTGGCGTTCGGCACGATCGACACATGGCTACTTTGGAACCTCACGGGAGGCGCCAAAGGTGGCGTGCATGTCACCGACGTGACCAACGCCAGCCGCACGATGCTGATGGATCTGCAGAGCCTCGACTGGCACGATCCGAGCCTCGAGCTGATGGGCATCCCGCGTGCGATGCTGCCGGAAATCCGCTCATCCAGCGAGGTGTATGGCCAGGCGTCCGGTACGGCGGCGGTCGGTTGTCCGATCGCGGGCATCCTGGGCGACCAGCAGGCGGCGCTGTTCGGGCAGACGTGCTTTGAGCGGGGCGAGGCCAAGAACACCTACGGCACAGGCTCGTTCCTGCTGTTGAACACCGGCCAGGAGATCGCGCGCTCGCAGACGCTGTTGACGACACTCGCCTACAAGCTCGGGGACGGCAAGCCGAGGTATGCGCTGGAGGGCTCGATCGCGGTGACAGGAGCGCTGATCCAGTGGCTGCGCGACCGCTTGCAACTGATCGACAGCGCCGCCGAAGTGGAGGACCTCGCACGCACGGTCTCCGACAACGGCGGCGTCTACTTCGTGCCTGCCTTCTCGGGCTTGTTCGCGCCTTACTGGCGCGTTGACGCCCGCGGCGTGATCGTCGGCTTGACGGCGTACGCCAACCGCGGGCACATCGCCCGCGCGGCCCTGGAGGCGACCGCATGGCAGAGCCGCGAGGTGGTTGACGAGGCCAACGCCGCTGCCGATGCCCCACTCAGCGAGCTGAAGGTGGACGGCGCCATGACCACCAACGAGCTGCTAATGCAATTTCAGGCCGACGTGCTCGGCGTACCTGTAGTGCGTCCAGCGGTAACCGAGACGACGGCGCTCGGCGCTGCCTTTGCGGCGGGCTTGGCGGTCGGCTTCTGGTCAGACCAGCATGAGCTGCGCGCGCGCTGGTCCGAGGACCGGCGCTGGCAGCCGCACATGGACGCGTCCGTGCGCGAGCATGGGTACCGCCAGTGGAAGAAGGCAGTCACCCGCTCGTTCGACTGGGTTGAGGATCTGTAGCTGAGAACGGCGCGAGGCTAGCCGACGCTAGTTGGGTTCCTCGACTGAAATCCCTCGGTTGATTCTCTGTCCCTCGCGGCCTGAATCCCCGGGCACTACTGCGAGGAGTGCAGGGCGCGATAGCCGAGGTAGAAGTGGAGCGCCGCCGGTGCTACGAACAGTGCTCCCCACCAGATGCCCTGAGAGCACACATACCCGCCGAGAGCGAGCAGCCAGACACCAACACCGAAGCGCACCTTGGCGATGGCGTGACCGTGACCCTGAGCGTAGGCGTTGAGCCGTTTCATGCCCAGAGGAAGTGTAGGCATCAGGAAACGAGTACAAATCGAATCAGCGTGCGGCCCAACGCTTAGCCCACGCGTCGACCGGCGTGAGTGCTTGCAGCAGTTCGTGGCCTTCCTCGCTGAGGTGGTAGCCCTCGCCGGCCGACTCGGCGACGATGCCGGCCTGGCGTAGCTCCCGCAAGCGCTCGCCTAGCACGCTCGAGGAAATGTGCCCACAACGGGCTTGTAGCTCGCGGAATGTGGGGACGCCGTCTTCGCGCAGCTCCCAAAGCACGCGTAGCGCCCAGCGCTTGCCCAGCAGATCGAGTAGCGCCATCACCGGTCGACCCGTGTGCGAGCCGCGCACAGGTTCTCCCGGGACAGGAATCTTGGTTGCGTGCTTCGGAATTAGAAGCTAAACTCTTTGCTTCGATTATCAAAGCGAAAGGTTAGACGATGCCTGAGACAGAGCGCCCGCCGCGGATCGCGCCACTCGATCCGCCTTATTCACCGGAGATCGATGCTGCACTGCGCAAGTGGATGCCGCCGGGCAGTGATGCCGAGCCGCTGAAGCTGTTTCGCACGCTCAACGTGCACGAGCAGCTCGCCTCGCGCATGCGCCCACTGGGAGCTGGCATCCTCGGCCACGGGCTCGTCGAGCCGCGTGAGCGCGAGCTGGTCATCCACCGCACCTGCGCGCGTGCTGGAGCAGAGTACGAGTGGGGTGTGCACGTGCTTGCGTTCGCCAAGCCGCTCGGCCTCAGCGATGAGCAGATCGCGGCTACCGTGCGTAGCGACTGCCACGATCCCGTCTGGAGCGCACAGGACGCCGAGCTGATTGAGCTCGCCGATGAGCTGTATGACATGGCGAACGTGTCGGACGGCCTGTGGGCAAGGCTGGCCGCGCGTTTCAGCGATGAGCAGCTGATCGAGCTGCTGGTGATCGCGGGCTGGTATCGGCTGATCGCTTATGTGATCAACGCCGCTGGTGTGCAGCGTGAGTCGTGGGCAGCGCGCTTTCCGTGATGGGCACGCATACTGCATGACATGCCCGATGCTGAGCTGACGATTCGCCTGCAACCGCGAGCCAAGCGCAACGCGATCCTGGAGGAGCGCGACGGCGTGCTACGCGTGAGTGTTGCCGCGGCGCCCGTCGACGGGCTCGCGAACGTGGCACTTTGCAAGCTGTTGGCCAAGCGCGCTGGTATCGCCAGAGGGCGGGTCAGCGTTGTGCGCGGCGAGCGCTCGCGTGAGAAGGTGGTGCGCTTCGCGGAGCTCTCATCGGATGAGCTGCGCAGCGCGCTGGGTCTGGGGCCGGCCCCCCGGGCCGAGGGCTGATGCTCCTGCGCGAGCCGACGCGTGCCGATTGGCCGCGCCTGCTCGAGCTCAACCAAGCGTCGGTGAATGAGCTCAGCGCGCTCGATCAGGCACGCCTGGAGCTGGTCCTCGCGCTCGCGCATCACAGCCTCGTAGTCGAAAGCGATGGCGAGGTCGTGGGCTTTGCAATTGCGATGGCGCCAGGCGTGCCCTACGACAGCGACAACTACCGCTGGTTCAGCAAGAGCTTTGAGGAGTTCCTGTACCTCGACCGGGTGGCCGTCGCCGAGGCGATGCGTCGTCGCGGTATCGGCGACCAGCTGTATGGCGCGATGGAGTCCGCTGCGCAGACGTTTGGGCGGATGGTGTGCGAGGTCAACCTCGTCCCACGCAACGAGGCGTCACTGGCCTTCCACGCGTCGCGTGGATACCGGGAGATCGGTCGCCTCGAGCATAATCCGGAGAAGGTTGTGGCGCTGATGAGCAAGGAGCTTTTCGCGCTTGAGCGCGACATTGGCGGGCAATAATGCGTGCGTCTGCACCGCCGATCTGCGGACTGCAATCCAGGCCAGCGGCGGCTCGCTGTCACGTTGCGCTGAACCCACGAGCGAAGCTTGCCTGACGTACGCATACGCCCTTTATGACCTAGGTCGCGCGCTCCAGCTCGAGGGCGATCCCGCTGCGGCGATACCGATCTTGAGCGAGCGGTTGCGGATCGACAACCAGCGCGAAACCGTGCGGCAGGAGCTCGACGTCGCCCGTGGCGCGAGCGCGTAGCCGCGGCTACGCGGTAAGAATCGTCTTGATCGTGCCCCCGCGGACATGCTCCGCCAGTACCGCGGGTGCCTCATCGATCGAGGCGATGCGCGTGCTGAGCTCGAGCGGGCGCAGCTGATCGTTCGCCAGTAGCTCGAGCACACGCGGGATCAACGCGCGGGCGTGTGTGCGACCTAGGTGCAACGTCACGTTGTGCCCGTACATCAGCAGGGTTGGGATCCGTGCACTGCGGTGCAAGCTCCCCGCGCTGGAGCAGATCCCATCTGGCGCTGTGCAGGAGAGCGCGCGGCCAAGTGCGTCAAAGCTCATGTCGACGACCAGCGGGGCGGGCGGGTGTTGGCGTAGCTCGCGCGGCTCGAGCGTTTGCATCCCGAGGCGCTCGGCTTCCGCCCGTATGTGGGGGCGGGCGTCGGCAACAACAACTTGACGAGCCCCCAGCGCTTGGGCCACCAAACCCGTGTACAGCGGCACGCTGCCACTGAACATCGACCTCGGATCTGAGACCGACACGATCAACACCTCTGCTTCGGGGTCGCGCTCGAGCATGCCCGGTAGGTGTGGTGCGATGTGGCGGTAGGCGTCGCACAGGTTGTCCGCCAGCCCGCTGGCTGCTGCCGGATCGATGCCCTCTGGCAGCGCTACGAGCATCGCGTCGGCATAGGGAACCGTGAGCTGCTCGGAGAACGCACCGCCCCAGTGACCGCCGGCAAGTCCGAAGCCGTACATCGAGATCGGCGGGATAGACGTGCAGTTGCCGGTGTGTCCGGCGATGCAGGCAGGGCACTCACCGCAGTTGATTTGGAAGGGGACGATCACCCGCTGCCCGGGCTTCACCGTGGTCACGCGCTCACCGACAGCGATCACCTCAGCGACGCATTCGTGTCCGAGATGAAGCGGCAACAGCAGCTGTGTGGCACCGAGCGCCAATGCGCAATCCAAGTCACAAGTCGACGCGGCGATTGGATGCACGACTGCCGCATCTGGCTCGGGTGCCGGTGGGGCCGGGGCATCCTGCCAGCGCAGTCGGCCGCCGGGAGACGCCAGGAGCGCTCGCATGCGTGGCCCTCCGGTCCTGCTGCGACGGGCGCGGGCGGCGCTAACGAGGCGGTGCAGGCGCTGCTCGTTGTTGCGCTCAAACGCTAGCTTGGCCGCGACCGAGCCGTCTGGTCCGATGAGCTTGGCGTAGTGGCGCACCCAACCATGCGGGCGATGGCCGTGATGCGGGCCTCCCGTCGTGATTTGCGAGTGCTCCGCGGATCGTTGTGCTCCCGGCATTGGACACACCTCCGGCTCATCGTCTAATAGATCGATCGCTCTAGAAGGTGGAGCCTATCACTGAGGCCTGCTCACGGACGAGCTGCTGCGGGCTGTAGAGAATCGCAAACGCTAAACGCGAGGCTCTTCGTACGGGTCGCGTTCGATCACTCGGTCGCGCACGACCTGCCCACGCCTCGGGTTCCACGCGAGCATGTAGAACAGCGACAGCACCAGCCCGAGGATGCCGGCGATGATGAGGATCAGCCCTATCGTCTGAAGCGAGATGCCAGAAACGGTCGCGGTTACGGCGTAGCGCAGGATCGCGCCAACTGCTATTAGGAATATTGAGCTTCCGGTTGTCATGCTAAGCGAGTACCCGCGAATCGAGATCGCCAACCCCTTGGTCGGAGGAGCTTACGGTGAGACCAGCCGGACTCGATGTTAGACAGGAGGCCGAGGGGGAAACCCAATTCTGTCGATCGAGAGTGAGTTCGAGTTTGGGTCCTACCCGTTGCTCGCCCGTTGGATCGACGTTCAGAAGTGGTGACGGCAACCAGAAAGCTTGGCTTTGACTTGAGCGATGCCACCTACATGGGATCATCTCCTCCGCACATGTCGATCGCTATTGGCGACCCCGCGGGACAGTCATGATTGCGATGGCCGGCGGCTCATGCTTCAACGGTTCGCTTGCCCTGCGCATGAGCCTCGAGCGCGACCCGCAGGCGCCCTCATTGGCGCGTCGGGCTGTAGCGGGTTTCACCGAGAAGAGTGAGATCTCTCCCGATGAGCTGGCGACGCTTACTTTGCTCGTGTCGGAGCTTGTGTCGAATGCCGTGCTGCATTCCGACGCGCCGTCGGCGAGCGGTATCTTGCTCCAAGCGGAGCTGCTCGACGAGGGCGCTGTACGCGTTGAGGTGATCGACCGTGGCAGTGGCTTCACCGCTGCGCCGCGTGATCCCACGCGGGCGGTTGGCGGTTTTGGGCTATATCTCGTAGACCAGCAGGCCACTCGCTGGGGAGTGGATCGTGAGGGGGGGACACGTGTGTGGTTTGAGCTGGCGAAGTCCCCGCGGACCTAAGACTTAGATCCATGACCGACCAGACGCTGCCCACGCAGGACGTCGCCGTTGAGCTGCTCGTGGAGGCTGGCGCGGTGCTTGCCTCATCCCTCGACCTGCCGACGACGATGAATCAGGTCGCGCGGCTGACGGTGCCGCGCCTGGCTGATCTGTGCGTGATCGACCTGCGCGACGAGGATGGCTCGATCAGGGAGGTAGCCGTCGCTTCTGCCGACCCGCAGATCGCTGGACCGCTGGAGGCAATGCGCAGGGAATATCCGCTCGATCCTGCCGGAGAGCATCCGGTCGCGCGCGTGATCAGCAGCGGTGAGCCGGAGCTGTTGGCACAGATGACCAGCGCGCTGATGCACTCCTTCGCACAGGGCTCCGAGCACGCGAGGTTCATGATCGAGCACCGCTATCACTCGGCGATGGTGGCGCCGCTGCTGGCGCGCGGGCGCACGCTCGGTGCACTGTCGGTGCTTCGGCTGGGGGAGAGCGATTCTTATGAGCTGGGCGATCTCGACTTGGTTTGCGAGCTGGCCAGGCGGGCCGCGATGGCGATCGACAACGCACGGCTGTTCTCTCAGCTGCAAAGGGTCGAGCAGCGCCTGGAGGCGGTCTTGGTCAACGTGGCCGAGGCGATCACGCTGACGGACGAGGGCGGTCAGATGGTGTTCGCCAACCAGGCTGCCGCTGAGTTGTTGGGCGCAAGCACGCCGGCTGAGCTGATGAGCGCTAGCCCGGGGACGATCATGCCGCGATTTCTCGTGCTCGACGAGCGCGGCCAAGAGCTCGACTTGCAGAGCATGCCGGGGCGGCGCTTGTTTACGGGTGAGAGCGTGGAGCCGCTGCTGGTGAGGAACATCGTGCGTGCCACTGGTGAGGAGCGCTGGCTGAACGTCCGTTCTTCGCCGGTGATCGACCCCGACAGCGGACACATCCTCTACGCGGTCAACGTCTTCGAGAACATCACCGAGGTCAAGCGGGCGCAACTGGCGGAGAGCTTCATGGCCGAGGCCAGCCGTGTGCTTGCATCATCGATGGACTACACCGAGACGCTGACACAGATCGCACGGCTGGCGGTGCCGCAGATAGCGGACTGGTGCGCGGTGGACGTGCTCGGCGAAAGCGGCAAGATTGAAAGGGTGGCTGTCCACCACAGCGATCCGAGCCAGGTCGAACTCGCGGAACGGATTGATCGTGGCTACCACCTCGACCCGGATGAGCCACTGGGGGTGCCCGAGGTGATCCGCAGCGGTCGCGCGCGCATCTACACGGACATCCCGCCGGATGCGCTCGCCGCGTATGCGCACGACAACGCCCACTTGGCCTTGCTCGAGGCGATCGGGGCGACGGCCGTGATCATCGTGCCGCTTGCCGCCCCCTCGCGGACGCTTGGCGCGATCACGCTTGTCTCATCGGAGTCGTTGCGACGGCTCTCGCAAGCTGATCTCGCGCTCGCGGAGCGACTCGGCAGGCGTGCTGGCACCGCGGTGGAAAGCGCCCGCCTTTACACCGAGCGCACCAGGATCGCTACGATGCTTGAGGCGGCGCTGCTACCGGAGTCGCTGCCGGAGATCCCCGGTGTGGATCTTGCGTCGCTGTATCGGGCGGCCGGCGAGTTGAATGATGTAGGCGGTGATTTCTACGACGTGCTCGCCTTCGGCGAGGATCGCTGGCTGCTGGTGATTGGCGACGTCTGCGGCAAGGGTCCTCGGGCGGCTGCAGTGACGGCGCTGGCGCGTCACACGCTACGCACCGCGGCGATGCTCGACTTGACGCCGGCGGCGATGCTGGACACGTTGCATCGTGCGCTACGCCACCAGCCCTCCGGCTCGGACCTGTGCACCGTCTGTCTTGTCACGCTTGATCTGGGAGGCGAAGGCGCGCGGCTGACGGTGACCCTCGCCGGGCATCCGCCGCCGCTGATCATCGACGCGGATGGCGGGAGCAGGCAGGTGGGCAAGCCGGGCACGCTGCTCGGTGTGCTTGACCCGATCGAGATCAGCGAAGTGGACGTTGAGATCGAGCCGGGGCAGACACTGTTGTTGTATACCGATGGGCTACCGGAGGCCGATCGTGCAGGTGCACAGTTGGGCGAGCAGGAGCTGTTCGAAACAGACGCCGAGCGTCCCGATCCCAGCCTTGTGGGACTGCTTACGCAGATCGAGCGAGCGGCGCTGCGGCGCGCCAATGGCCGGCTGCGCGATGACATCGCAATGCTCGCGTTGCGGCTGGATTGATCGCTTATCGGTAAAATTGGCGGCATGGGGGTACAGGATCAACTTCAGATCGGCGTGCGCCACGAGTCTGACCGGGTGATTCTCGCGCTTGACGGCGAACTGGACATGGCTACCGCCGAGCAGTTGCAGCACGCGATCGAGGGTCTGGACGGGCAGGCGATGGTGGTGCTGGATCTCGAGCAGCTGCAATTCATCGACTCGACTGGCCTGCGTAGCGTGCTAGCGGTGCTCGAGCGCTGTCGTGACCGCGGACAGCAGTTCGCGGTCACCCGTGGCTCACAGCAGGTCCAGCGCCTGCTCGGAGTCACAGGGGTGGCCAAGCACCTGCGCATCATCGATACCGCTGACGAAGTCTTCGCTTAGGAGGGATGGCATGGCCGCTGCCGAGATCTGCACGCACCTCGACCAAGTGCAAATCCGGGATGTGCCCACGCGCGCTGAGGTGCCGGGCTGCGAGGAGTGTCTGAAGATCGGCGGCGAATGGCTGCATTTGCGGGTCTGTCGCACCTGCGGGAAGGTCGGCTGTTGTGACTCCTCGCCCAATCGTCACGCCTCACGCCACGCCGCCGAGGACTCGCACCCGATCTTCAGTTCGATCGAGCCCGGCGAGAACTGGTCCTGGTGTGCGGTCGATGAAGTGGCGTTTGTGATCGATTGACGAGCGGGACGAGCCGAGTCGATCGGCGCCCTTGTGTGCCGGAGGCGTGCGACGGGGATCACGGCGCCTTGACGACCCCCTTGGGCAGCTTGACGCGGCGGGTGAGGATTTCGAGGCCCAGGATGAGTGTGCGGATGACGCCGATTTGTCCGAGTAGGGCGATTGAGTCGGAGTGCCCGCGATCTTCAACGGTTCTGCCGTCCTCATCGAGACGGCTGACCGTGATGCCTCGGAGCACGACGGCTCGGCCGTGGTAGGTGCCGTTCAAAACCCACCGTGAGGCAACGCGGTTGCCCTCGGTGACTTGCTCCTCGACGCCCATGCGGTAGGTCTTGAACAGCGTTGCATAGAAGGCGAGCGACTCGCGCCCGCCCTTGTACCCGTGGAATGTCATGTCGTTGACGTGATCTACGAAGTCCGGGCTGTAGAACTCCTCCATCCTTGATACGTCGCCGGAGCAGACGATCTCGATGGCTTGTCGTGCTTGTGCTGCGTAGTCGTGCTCGGTCGTGTTGGTCATGCGATCGAGCGTACACGACAAAAATGTAGTAGCGTGTTGTTCATGGCAGGGCGGCCACGAAAGGCAAGCAGCGGGCTTGCGCCGCTTGAGTCCGAGGTGATGGGCGTGATTTGGCGGGCCGACTGCCTCGTCTCGGTGCGGTTCGTGCTCGATGCGCTCAACGACAAACGAGATTCGCCGCTTGCGTACACGACCGTGATGACCGTGATGAACCGGCTAGTCACAAAGAACGCTCTCACCCGCGAGGGCGAGCGACGACGCTACGTCTATGGGGCAACCGCCGCCGATGCGGCGGGGCTTGCTGTCCGCGACGTGCTTCGCGCTCACGGGGACGCTGCGGTAGCGCATTTCGTAGACGAGGCTCGCACCGACACTGCCGTGCTGCGGCGGCTGCGAGCGCTACTCGCGGAGGACGGATGAGACTGGATCAAGCAAACCGCAGTTTCCTCACGTTCATGAGCGTCGCGTTGCTGTTCGGCGCAACCGTCCTCTGCGGAGCCATTGGGGGCGTCCTCGTGCCGATGAGCCTGGCTCGCATGTCCCACGGCGGGCCCCTTGGGATATGGAACGATTGGACATCGCTGTTGGCGCCGCTCGTGCTGTTCGTGTTGATCGGGGTGGGTTTGGGACTCGGCGCCCGTGCGCTCGTGCGGCAGGCGATTGCCTCACGAGTCCTTTCGCATTGCGTGCGTGCCCTGGCGACCACGGCGCCCGAAGTACTTGCACAGGCGGCGCAGCGAACCAGTCTCGCCGGCCGCGTCGTTTTCATTGATGGGGCCGACTCGTTCTCGTTCGTCTACGGCGTGATGACACCCCGCGTCGCGGTCAGTCGCGGACTGCTCGAATGCGCAACCGACGACGAGCTACGCGCGGTGCTTGAGCACGAGCGCTACCACGTCCGCAACATCGACCCGTTGAAGGCTGCGCTTGTGAGAGTGCTCTCGGAGGCGCTGTTCATCCTGCCGGCGTTGGAGTCTCTGCGCGCTCGATACGTAACGGGTCGTGAGCTTGCGGCCGATCGCCACGCGGTCGCGCTCTGCGGGCGCCGTCCGCTGGCCGGAGCGTTGCTCAAGGTCGTGCGCAGTCCCGAGTGGAGCGAACGGGCAGGCGCCGCCGCAATCTCCAGCCCGGAATTGCTCGACGTGCGCCTCGTCCAGCTCGAAACCGGGTCTGAGCCCAAGCCCGAAGCACTTGATGCAAAGAGCGTTGTCCTCTCGCTCGGCGGTGCCGCGCTGTTCGCGGTGATGTTCCTCGTGTCAGTGTCGTGCCTCGGTGGAGCGATGGCGCTCTACCACGCCACAGGGAACGGACTGGCCTCTGCGACGTGGCTCGACACTTTGACCTGCACCGCGCCGTTTGCCGGCGCGGTGCTACTGATCTATTCGCTGCTCGCCGTGCGGGCCAGCCGACCTCTACGGGCTCGGACCTAGGTCCTCCTGTGGACCTACCGATGGCTCCGAGTTGCGCGCTTGACGAGTCCGTCTATAGCGGCGGCGGTGTGGCCTGCTCCGGGGCGATCCCGAAGCGCTGCTGATATTCGCGATTGAGCTCCTCCCAGCCCTCGGGCAGATGCGGCGCGGATCCTCGCTTTGGCTGCGGCGAGCCGTCGAGCGACTCAGATAGGGCCGCCAGGCACATATGCCAACCGGTGCCATCGCGGGCGGCCTTGAAGCGATCGTCGAAGACGTGTGTCAGGCGCAGCACACAGCCGGCGCCGTCGGGGCGCAGTTCCCACCGCAGTTCGTCCTCACCCCAGGTGTAGGCGAGGGCGCGCGGGGGCTCGTATTGGAGTAGCTCCCCGGCTGGAATCTCAGGGCCGCCTTCAGCGGTGATGAACCTAACCGCACAGCCAGGGATGGGCGGGCTCGCGTCTAGCTCGAATGGGGTGGGGTGCCAGTGCGACAGCTCATCGCTGCTGGTGAGCGCGCGCCACACGCGCTCCGGTGTATGTAGGAGCGTCCGTTCGAAGCGCAGCGCGTTGCGCCCTTCATGGTCTTCGAGGATGGCGTGTCCGTCACGAGGCATTGATTTATTCGCTTTGGTCGAGGTGGCGTTCGAGCGCGTTCAGACCGCCCTGCCACAGCAGCACGTATGGGGTAAGCCAGCGTGCGAGCTCGGCAAAGCCATCGCCGCGCAGCCGATACAGCCGGCGCTGGCCCACCGCGTGGGCCTCGACGAGCCCTGCTTGGCGCAGCACGCGTAGGTGGCGGGAGGTATTCGGTTGGCTGAGCCCGGTTTCGGACACGAGCTCGCCTACCGCACGCGGCCCGCTGAGCAAAAGGTCGAGGATCTGTCGGCGCGCGGGCTCGGCGACGACGTCAAACGAACTGGTCATCCAATTAATATACCTAACTGCTTATATATGTGTTCTTGGATATAGGTCGGTCGTGAAGGGTGCGCTGCGTCAAGCAGGCGACCATAATCCCCAAAGGAGGAAGCAATGCAATACCTGCTCCAGATCTACACCGGCGAAGGGATGGACACATGGGAACGACTCTCTGAGGACGAGAAAAGCGCGGTCACGGCTGAGTACA
>Ga0209624_10001554_pt1 | contig 17777 bp, 16 predicted proteins | sample JacPinW_OM2H0_O1_FD_188565 | JGI IMG/M metagenome (GOLD analysis project Ga0209624, IMG submission 188565) | Forest soil microbial communities from Algoma, Ontario, Canada - Jack Pine, Ontario site 1_JW_OM2H0_O1 (SPAdes) (version 2) | ecosystem: Environmental > Terrestrial > Soil > Boreal...
ACCTCTATCAATTCAGGCTCGAAGCCGAGCTCATCACGCTGAGTGGCTGCGCAACCGGATTGAACGTCGTTGCACCGGGCGATGAACTTCTCGGACTGATTCGCGGACTGCTGTATGCCGGAGCTCCTTCACTGCTGCTGACCTTGTGGGACGTCAACGACCGGACGACCGCAGACTTTATGACCCGCTTTTATCGGCGCGTCACCGGTGGCGAGGGCAAGGCATCGGCCCTGCAAGGTGCCATGCGCGAATTGCGCGTGGACTATCCCCATCCCTATTATTGGGCCCCTTTCACACTGATAGGAAAGGTTTTACCGGTCTAACCCCTGCCTGATTATTCTGACTCCCCCTATATTTATTGACCGCCTGAGTACCCTTATGAGTTGAGCGCAGTAGGCAGTAACCAGTCCCAGTTCAGGGCCTGGGGAACTCAAATTTAGGGGGGACGTGATGGAGCACTTTTCAGTTGAGCAGTGGGCGGACTTCGCCCGGCAGATCATCCGAGAGCAGGACAGAGCCGCAATGCAGAGCCATCTGGACAACGACGGTTGCAGGAAATGCTCGAAGATCCTGGGCATGTGGAAGCGCGTTTCCGCCGCTGCCCGTCGCGAGCAGGACTACCAACCGCCTGAAAATGCGGTGCGCTCGGTCAAAGGCACCTTCGCCATTCACGGGCGAAGTCCAGTCAGCCGAGGCATTGGCTTAATCGCAGAACTGCTGTTCGATACTGGGCAAAATCGCCTGGCTACCGGCGTCCGTTCCGCCGGCGCTGCCCCGCGGCAATTGCTTTACAGCGCAGGGGTCTACCGAGTGGACGTTCGCATCGAGCCCCAGGCCGACTCAGGCCATGCCAACGTCGCCGGCCAGGTCCTAAACTCGGCGGAGCTGAACCCGGTTGATGCCGTCAGGGTTGCGCTGTTGAGCGACCGAAAGACTCTATCGGAGTCGGTTACCGGCCAGTTTGGCGAGTTCCAGCTGGTGGCCGACCCCTCGTGCCGGTTCCATCTGAAAGTTTACCTGCCCGGCCAGACGGTCACATTTCCCGCGATCGAGCCGCCGCCCAGTACCGTCGAAGACTCGACGCAAGTCACTGATTCCAGAAATCTTAAGAGGTACCATCGGAGAGTCAAGAAACGTACTAGGAAGAAAGTTTGATGGGCATACCGCCAAAACTAGCCGCTTGTACTATAGCCGAATTTGGCAGTCCGAACGAAACTGGGACCCTGCCAGTCCTACGGACCAGCGACTACCGAGTCGGAACGCAAAAGGAGTCTTGGCAATCATGAAACGTCGAATCGGCATCCTTCTACTTCTCCTCGTCGGCCTCTCAGGCCGCCCAACAGCAGCTCAAGGCGTACTCGGCGGGCTGCTTTCGAATGTCGGAAGTTCGCTGTCTAGCCTGACGACGCCCCAACCCGGCGTTATCGTGCGCACAAATCTCGGGCTCCCCGGGCTGAAGCTGGTTTGCCTTCTCCACGGATGCACCGTGGTCGGCAATCTGGACGGCAACCTCAACAAGGTTTTCCTGGTAAGGCCAGTGAAGGGGCTGCTGCCGAACCTTCTGGCGGGAGTTCTGAACCTTGTCGCGGGGATTCTCGACGCTGAACCAGATCAGGTTTTGCAGATTCCGCCGGACCCGGCCAGCCAACAGACTTCAAACGCGCCCCCGCCTGGACTGTGGGATACGACGCCGGTCAACTATTACGGAACAACCGTCACGCAGGGGTATGTCACTCAACCCGCGGTCCAAATCATCCAGATACCTCAGGCCCAGAACACTTTCAATGTGAGCGGTGCGGGAATCGTTGCGGATATTGACACCGGCGTGGACCCGAACCATCCGGCGTTTCAGGGTGTTCTGCTCCAGGGCTACGATTTCACGCGCAATCAGCCGGGCGGTTCGGAAATGAACGACGTCTCGATGAGCGCTCCCCCGCCTTGCGGTTCGTGCCCGGCTGCGTACGTGAACCAACACACGGCAGCAATGCTCGATCAGCACACCGCGAGCATGCTGGACGGCTCCTCCTATGAAGCGTTCGGACACGGAACGATGGTTATGGGTGTCATTCATCTGGTCGCTCCCACTGCCAAGCTTTTGCCGCTCAAGGCGTTTAGCGCAAACGGGAACGGCTCGCTTTCGAATATCATCTCTGCCATCTATTTCGCGGTCGGGAACAACGCGAACGTGATCAACATGAGTTTCGACATGACCCAAGGCTCGACCGAACTCACCGATGCGATCAACTATGCCAACAGCAAGAATGTCATCTGCGTGGCTTCCTCCGGAAACGACGGCAAGAACGAAATGGTCTATCCGGCGGGATTGCAGAACGTGATGGGCGTCGCGTCGACCAATAACCAGGACCAGCGCTCGAGCTTCTCGAACTACGGTAACCAGATCGTCTGGGCCGCAGCACCCGGCGAGGGAGTCATCACCACCTACCCGTTCGGGATCTATGCCGCGGGCTGGGGAACCTCGTTCAGCTCGCCGTTCGTGTCTGGCACCGCGGCGCTGATCTTCAACATGCAATCCAAGACCAATCAAACCCAGGCGGCTTGGGCAATCTCTCACGGGAAATTTGTCGGCTTGAATATGGGCAACGGGCGTCTGAACGTGGACTGGACGCTGTCGTCGCTGAATCCGGTCCAGGGCTTACTTCAGCTTCCGTAGGCCGAGGCGCATAGTCCCATGCTGACGATGACCATTCCGCAATCAAGCGCTTCCGCACCTCCGAGCCGGATCGACGGCGGTTCGGAAGCGCTATCTGTGTCCGCACGGCTGCTGGCGCGCGTCGCGCGTCAGTGTTCCCCGTCGGTTCTGCACGTAAAGGAAATGGAGGAGCAGCTGGCCGAGCTCCGCACGTCTTTGATTTGCGCGTTCAATCAACTTCTGGATCTCAAAGACCTCAACACCGGAGTTCACAGCACGCGTCTGGCTGAATGGGCTTTGCACGTAGCCGGAGAACTTGGTTTGGCCGACAGTTCTCTTTCCGATATCGAGGTGGCCGCGCTCCTGCATGACATCGGGAAAATAGGGATTCCCGACTCAATTCTCCAAAAGCCCGCCAAGCTGACCGACCAAGAATACGACCTCATGAAGAAGCACCCGGAATATGGCTGGGCGGTGTTGCGAAACGTCCCCGGTATGGAACGGGCGAGCCTGATCATCCTGCATCATCATGAGAGCTACGACGGCAAGGGCTATCCCGCTGGACTCAAGGGCGAGGAGATTCCCGTCGGATCGCGCATCGTCTCGGTGATCGACTCGTTTGACGCCATGGTTTCGTCGCGTCCGTACCGCGAAGGACTGCCGTTTGAAGAAGCCGAACGCCGGCTGCTTCAAGCACGCGGCACGCAATTCGATCCCGCCGTCGTCGATCGTTTTCTTCCCCTGGCACGTGCGGAAATGTCGGCCGTGTTTGCCGCGGCCGGCACTTCAGTGTCAGCCTCCCTGTAGTGACGCTTCGTCCTGGTTGTCGATCCCGTTCGCGGCTTCATTCCGGTGGGGGCCGGGCCACATCGCCCGAGATGGGAGCTACGGTCAGCCTCTGTGCTCGGCTGCTTAAGGAGTTCGACCTGCCAGGGAGGCCTCTGGAAGCCGTTTTTCACGCCGGCCGTAACGGCCCAAGACTACAAACTCGCCAACGCTAATGGCGGCAATCGCCGCCATCATGTACCACCCGGCGGCAAATTTTCCCGTCCAGTCGCGTAGAGCTCCCAGCATCTGGGGCCCGAGATATCCACAGACTCCGGCGCCCAAACTTACAATTCCCATGACGTTACCGGTTTGTCGTCCGCGAAGCACGTCGGCTGCGATGCCGTAGATCTGATTGGTGGCAGTGAAGCCGATACCCAAAATGGATGCGGCACCGATCCGGAAGACCACCAGGCGGCTTGTCGTCATCGCCAGGCACGCGGGAACAAGCAGCGTCATCAAAATTCCCATGATGGCCCACTTGTTGTATCGGTCCATAAGATACCCGACCAGAAGGTTGAGGAATATTGCCACCACATAGCCGCTACTGATGATCCACGACGCGGCGACCGCATCGAGCTTGAATATGGAAGTGGCGGCCGACGGGACAAAAAACGTTACGCTGAACGACGGCATGCCGACCAGTCCGAACAGCAACGCCAGCGCCCACACCACGGGCATACGAAACGCGCTTGGCGCGCCCTGGGCCGTGTGGCGAGTCTCACCCAGGGAGTGGGTTTGGGCGCGTTCGGTTCCGGCCACCGGGTCCTTGTAAAAGATCGCGACAACCACAGCGCCCAGCAGCGCCGCGCAGCCGAATGCGCGAATTCCGTTCCGCCATCCGAACGCCTCTCCGATGGAACTTCCAAACGGCGCTCCGATCACCGACGCAAGAGACGACATTGCGCCAAGGATTCCCATCGTTCGCCCTCGCAGCGAGGGAGGACACGTCAATCCAATCGCCGTCAGCACGCAGACAAACGCAAATCGATATCCCGTGATCCAGAGTCCGCGTCCCAGGAATGCCTGCGTGAAACTGTTGGCTGCACTGAGCGCGCCAAGACCCAAGGCCACGACCACCAGGCCGCTAATCAGGACTCGCTTTTCTCCAAAATACTTCGCAGTCAATCCGGCAGGCACACTCAGAACGATTGCGAGCAGGCCGTAGACTCCGGTGAACAAGCCAATCTGCGAATAGGACATACCGAACGCCTTTTGAATGTGCGGAAGCAAAGGCGCAATGCCCAGGCTTGAAATCTGCAGGGCCATCATTCCAAAAAGCGTGGCCACAAAAGGAATGATCCATCGTGTATGCGGGGTTTGCGAACCCGTCACAGGCGCTCCTCGATGAAGCGTCCCACCCGCTGGATCATTTCAGCCGCATTCCAGCTTCGGGCATCCACCATGTCCGCGCGTACCGGAAGGACCGGGATGCCCGCCCGTTCCAGCGCGCGTTCGATGAAGCGGTTCCCGGCGGCCGAGGATCTGGTGCCGAGCGGTGTGAGCACCAGAGCCCCGTCAATGCGATGTCGCATCGCCTGATCTACGATCCACTCGTTCGCCCACGGCGGCAGATGAAGTTGTTCGTTCATGCTGACCGTGCGGCTTGCCAGTGCCTCCAGCGGATCGTTGAGTCCGTAACGGATGTAGCCGTCGGGGCCGAAGGCGAGATACATGGACCACACAAACACAGCGCCGTATTTCTGCTCAAATGCCGTATAGAAATCGGTGTCATGCCAGAGCCCTGCGCCGACCCACATGAGCCGCCGTCGTTCCCCCGGACAGGCCGCGACGCCTGCCTCGACCCGGGATTTCACCTCGTCCCGGAACGTTCTCGCATGCTGGATCGCCCAATCACTGCCGCGAACCCATTGGGCCGCCATCACGTTGGTGATTTGTTCGTTCATGCGCACGGGAGTCTTTGGCGCATTGCAGATCAGCTCGCGGACTTCCTCGAAATACTCCTCCTGCCGGTTTACCCCCTCCATCAGCGAGCGCAGTGCCTCGGGATCAAACCTGCGGCCGGTGAGGCGTTCCAGCACGCCGATCAGGGCGCGAAATTGCGCAACCGTCAGATCCAGGCGGTGCCCCTCGAATAGCTCGCGCCAGCGATGCCGGCTAAGTTCCCACCAGCGCGGCGGCATCACCGTCGGGCCGGGATTATCCAGCGCAAAGAACTCTGTTTGGAGCGCTTCGGCCCAAGTGGAGAAGACTCGCTGGATGCAATCGCAGGTGAGCCGCGCGGACAGGAGCGCCGGTTTGGGCAGCCCGCCCCAGGGCGCGTCAGCGGGACTGCCGGTGAGCGTGCAGGCCATGGATAGACTGCAATAGCGGCAGAGTCCGTCATGGAATCCCATCACGTTCATCGCATCAAGGTACTTCGGCGCAAGACGCTTGGCGGCGATCACGGCGGACCACCACTGATTACTGACCGCCGGGAGGCCCATCACCTGGAAAAGCTCGAAAGGCATGTCCGCCTGGAGGATTGCGTAGGGGCGATGGCTGTCAAAAACGTCGCGGCGAAGTTGCGCAAACCATTCCTTCTGGTAGGCGCCCGCCAAGACCGTGGACTGCAACTGTTTTTCAGGCATCGGTTCCTAGCGTTTCGCCGCGATTGCGTTCACAAATCGCTCGATGTTTCCTTGCAACCCGGAGCTCAGTTCTCCGGCGCCGGGATCCTCGTCCACGACGAGGCTCGGAATCGGCAGGCCATCGAGAAATTGTTTTTGCCTCGGGAAGTCCCATCCGAGAGCGGAGTCTTCCGGCGGGAGATAAAACACAACGCCATCGACGCCCTCTCGCACGCGGGACTCAAACCAGCAGTCGGCGGCGGCTGCCGGAAACACGCGCGGACTGGGCGCGTCCAGATAGTAGTGCTCAAAGATCGCCTTCACGGGATCAGTGCCCGCTTCGATGTCGGCGCCAACGCTCCGCGTTCCCCACCAATCATCTTCTGCGACCACGATCGCTCCATGTGATTCCAGCGCCGCGTGCAGCCGGAAATGCTCAAGCGGAGCACCCTTCACGATCAGGCGCGCCCCGGTCAACGGTTTCCTCTGACCGAAGATTTCGGCGGCCTCAGTGGCAAGCTTCGCGTACTCGGAACGAGCCATGAACCAATACGCGCCAATCAGCGGAAGCGCTTCGATCCCTGCCAGTCGCACATCGCCTTGACGGAGCCCGAGCAGCCGGCGCACCGCGGCGCGAGCCGCGTTTGATTCCGCGACGGCCTCGGCCATGTCCGGCCGATGGATCCGGCGATCGGCGATCGCTTCCAGTAGCCGCTTCAATTCTTCGGTTCGCGAAATTCCGTAGGCGCTGGTTTCCGCTGACTGCGAATGCAGCAGGTCGTAGAGGTAGACCGGTGGCATGCCCTGGCGCAGATTCTCTCTCGCAATCTCGCGCAGATACAGGAACAGCTTGTATTCCTGCTCGGAGGTGCGCGAAAGAAAGATGGCGCGCAGAAAATCCCATTCTCCGCTCGCGGTACTTTCAAAGATCTGCCGGATCCGCGCCTGAAAAACATCTGTCTCCATGTATTGGTCAGCCGTGGGAGTGGCGCCGCGCGCGGGACGCAGCATGACCGGGAATAGACCCGCCGCCCGGATCAGTTCCCATGGAATGGTGTTGGAGGTAAGGCCTACAACCGGGGTGCCGGCGCGGTGGGCTTCGATCGCCTGCGCCATCGGATTTTCATAGTGCCAGGCCAGTTGCTTGGCCGCGCTCTCTGTTTCGGGCATCGTGACGGGGTCAGATCACTTTTCGCAACTGCAACGCTTCGATCTTGCCGGCAGAATACCCCAAAATTCCACCGTAGACGGCTTGGTTGTGTTCGCCCAGGCCTGGCGCCGGCTGGTCGAATTCTGCAGTGGCGCGAGAGAAATGGATCGGCATTCCCATCCCGAACACGTCATCGACCAGGCCGTACTTCGGATGAGCCAGCGGAACCGTTTCGCGCCGTCGAGTGACCTGCGGGTCCCGCATGGCCGCATCGGGATCGCGAACCTCCGCCGAGGGGACGCCGACAGCGTCAAGCTTGGCGATCGCCTGGGCGGTCGTCATGGAACGAGTGAAACGCTCGACCACAGCGTCCAGTTCGTCTGAATTTTTCACGCGAAGGTCGCGGGTCGCGAATTGTTGTCCGGTTGCAAATTCACCCTGGCCCATCGCGCCAAAAAGCGATTGAGCAAACGCGTCGGTCGGCGCGCACAGCGCGATGTAGCCGTCCTGCGTGGGGTACACGCCAAACGGCGAGAGTCGGGGAACGGTTTGCCCGGTTCTTTGCGGTACACCGCACCTCTCCAGAATGTCGAAAGGTTCGCATGCAACCATCATGGTCAGGGCGCCGAGCATGGAAATATCCACGTGCTGACCCGCACCGGTGCTTTTCAGCTGGTGCAAGGCAGACAGAACGCCAATCACTCCGAAAAGGGGCGCACAAAGATCGGCGAACGGCACGCCGACCCGTACCGGCGGTTCGGCAGGCTTCCCGGACGTCATCATCACTCCGCTCAGCGCCTGGATGATGGCGTCCATCGCCTTGCCGGATCCTGGATCTCCGGCGCTGCCGAAGCCGGTGATGGAGCAATAGATGATGCGCGGGTTGAATTCGCGAACCTGAACGTATCCCGCGCCCAAGCGCTCAAGCGTTCCCCGGCTGAAATTCTCGACCAGGACATCCGCATTGCGAACCAGATCGGCGAACACTTCCCGCGCCTCGGGGCTCTTCAAATTCAGGGTGATGCCGAGTTTGTTTCGCAGACGATTCAATGCAGATATCGAGACGTCGTCATCATTTTCGCGGGTCAGGGTCGCGCCATTCCTTCCAAGGTAAGGGGAGTTGCTCCGGCACGTGTCGCCGCCGGAGGGGTTCTCGATCTTGATCACGCGCGCCCCGAGGCCAGCCAGCAACAGAGTCGCAAACGGGCCGGCCAGCGCAACGGTCATGTCCAGCACCGTGATGCCCTCAAGCGGTCGCGGAAAGCCCTTCGGTGTCTGAGGATTGTCCATAGGTGGTGTCGCCCAGAACGGGTCGTTTGTCCCGGCGAATGCCTGAGTCTACATCACAGCCACCTGTTGCGCAGTCAGATTTGGACCGCTCCCATTAGGTCGCGATGCAGGGCGCAATCGGGATCGCCCCGGATGCGGCAAATCGTGGCCACGGGTCGCGCCGGAAGAATTCATGAAGCAAGTAAGATTCTCGCCCCATTTGAAGGTAAACTCTCGGGCCTCGGGGAAACGCAATCGAAAGACCGGCGGAATGCCATCGCGAAGGAGAGCCTGATGAAGAGGATTTTGGTTGCCGATGACGACCGCGCGACCCGCCACATGCTCAAGAGCGTGCTGGGAGAAGCCGGATTTGAAGTCGTTGTCGCCGTCGACGGCACCGCTGCGCTGAAAAAATTGCGCGCCGGGGGGTTTGATTTACTTCTGACGGACGTATGGATGCCAGGCATGAATGGCCTGGATCTGCTGGCCCGCTTGCGGAAGGAACCGGATCATCCCCGCACGATCGTGATGACCTCCGACGATACCTCCGAGGTGATGCTGCGCGCGATTCGCGAGCAGGCCTACCACTACATGCGAAAACCCATGGATCCCGGCGCCCTCGTCGAACTGGTCAACGATGCGCTTTCGGCCAAGCCGTCGTCCTCGCCCATTGAAGTCGTTTCCGCCGTTCCCCACTGGATTGAACTACTCGTGCCGTGCGAACTGGAAGCCGTGGCCCGAATCACAGGTTTCATGGCTCAGATCAAGTCCGAATTGTCCGACGAAGACCGCGAACACGTCGGATTCGCATTCCGGGAGCTGCTCACCAACGCGATCGAATGGGGAGGGAAGCTTGACCCCAATCAGAAGGTGCGCATCTCGTACTTGAAGACAAAACGCATGATCCAGTACCGAATCGCGGACCCCGGGATGGGCTTTCGCGATGAGGAATTAAGCCACGCAGCCCTCAATAATCCCGAGGATGATCCCATGCTTCACAGCGAAGTCCGCAGGCAGAAGGGCTTGCGCCCCGGCGGCTATGGCCTTTTCATGGCGCGCGATTTAGTCGACGAGTTGCTGTATAACGAAGTGCGCAACGAGGTGGTCCTGGTTAAGTATTTGGCGACCGCATCCAGAGCCGCTGGCGGCTAACGGAACGCACCGTGCAAACGAAATCATTTTATGGCTGGAAGCTCCTGATCGTTTTCTGGGTGATCATCGTCCTGAACTTCACCTTTCCCACGTTCGGAACCAGCGTCGTGAACACCTATATGGCGAAGGCCATGCACTGGAACCGCAAGGAACTCGGCCTGGCATTTTCGGTGTTCAGCCTGATGGCTGGCCTGCCCGGACCGCTGGTAGCGCGTTCGATCAACAAATTTGGCATCCGTTTTACTCTGGTGGTGGGGACACTGCTGTCTTCAACCGGGGCGCTGCTGATGGCGCTGGTCGTGCGATCAGTGTCCGGTGCAATTATCGTATTCGGGATCATCGTGGGGGCGGGCGCCGCCATGGCGGGTACGATCGGGCCGCAGGTGGGCATGGCGCGCTGGTTCCGCAAGAAACGCGCTCGCGCGATTTCGCTTCTGCTGACCGCTTCCGGCGTGGGCGGCTGCATCGCCGTGCCCACGCTGAGTTGGACGATCGCTCGATCGGGAGGGGATTGGCGTGCCGCATGGTGGTGCATGTCCGGCATGTCACTGGTCGCGGCAATCGTCGCAGCCCTTTTTGTAAAGGAAAGCCCGGCCGCGATGGGGCAGACTCCGGACAATGAACCGCTCACCGATGCCCCCGCGCCGAATACGCCCGCCTTGCAGGCCGACCACGGAGTCTACAAAACCACCGAAGATTGGACACTAGGCGAGGCACTGAAGTCGCCTACGCTCTGGCTGCTGGTGCCGACCTATCTCGGGTTTTTTATGGGTTTCTTTATCTATATCGCGCACGGTGTCTCGCATCTGGAAGGTCTGGGTTATGCGCCGGGCGAGGCGGCGAAATCCATCTTTGTGATTCTGATCTCCTCGTTGATTGGACAATTCACAGTCGCCGCTGTGGGCGACCGCATTGAGCCTCGCCTGCTTTCCGCCGTAGCGGTGTGTTTGTACGGCGCCGGGACGCTTCTTGCGATCCATGCCGTTACGCCCGCCGTGATGTATTCCTACGCGATTCTGATGGGCAGCGGATTCGGTGCTGCGTTTACATGTATGCAGACAATTTTGAGCAATTATTACGGATTGAAGGTCTATCCCGCGCTGCTGGGAGTGACCACGCCGCTGGGAACGATTTTGGGCGCCACTGGCCCGTTAACGGCTGGATATTTCTACGATCGCTACGGCACCTACAGCCAGATATTTTCCATCGTGGCCGCGCTGTGTTTCATCAGCGCGATCCTTTATCTGTTGGCGAAACCCCCGGTCCGCAGCTCCCCCCGCGCCAGAATCGCGCCGGCGCAAGCAGCCTAGCGGCCGCTCTTCTCTTGCATCTGTTCTCGGCTCAGGCAGTTGCGATCGCACCAAAGTGAGCCATCGGGTCCTCGGTCCGCGCGCCGTTTCGCGTGATCTCAAATTCTGATGACACCCACTCCGAATTTGAATTTGCGTGTTTTGCGCAGCCTTCCTACAGTGGGGTATGAATGGATATGCCGGCCTTGAACAGCACCAGTACATCGACGTGCTGCATCAGATCGGTGAGCGCATTGCCGCGGCCGATCCGCTCTCGACGGTGCTGAAGCTGGTCGTCGAATTTGTTTCGACCGTGGTGAAATGCGACTCGTGCTTTTTGTATGTCCTCGAGGGCAGCGATCTCATCCTGCGGGCATCCCAGAATCCTCATGCGGAGGTCGTCAACCGTCTGACGCTGCGAATCGGCGAGGGCATCACGGGCTGGGTTGCGGAAAACAAAAGGCCAGCGGCGATCGCAAGCCGTGCGTCGTCTGATCCGAGGTTCCAGTCTTTCCGCGAGCTGCCCGAGGACCGCTTTGAGGCTTTTCTGTCCGTGCCCATCCTGTGCCGCGACAAGCTGGTTGGAGTGATCAACCTGCAGCACCGCGACACCCACGTCCACAGCCAGCGTGAAATTCATCTGGTTTCGACCATCGGTTTCCTGGTGGGTCCGGAAATCGAGTTGGTGCGCCTTGAGGCCGAAGACTCAAAGCTCTCGGAGCTTTCCGAAGCGCGTGAAATGGTCAGGACGGCTCAGAGCATCCTGCAGCGCGATCTGCAGATCGCCGAGGACGACGCTTTCGCTTTGCTGCAGAGGGAAAGTCGCGAACGCAGAAAATCCATGAAGGAGATTGCAGAAGCCGTTATCATCTCCGAAAAAATTACGTCCCGGCGAAACTCGTCGCTGCCGATGTAGACGAAGGTGCCCGCGCACCGCGCGCGGGATTTAAGGCTTGGCGTGCTCGCGGACCATGCGAATCGGTTTGACGATCATGTCCTTCGGCGCATTCACCTGATGGTCGAGCACGGGCGTGAGTTCGCCTTCGTCAGCGGATTTCGGAGCAAATTTCCATTCCGTTGACGGTGCGTACTGATCTTTCTGCATCACCACGAACAGCAGAGCCCCGGACCGGAATCGCGCGTTCAGAAGAGGTGCGTCACCCTGGTCCTTGTGCGTCGGTTCGATCAGGTTTCCTTCCTTGTCAACGCTGATATCGAAGTTGTTGAGCGTGCCGCTGAGCGCGCCACCCTGTTCCTTGAGGACTAGGATTGCGAAAACCTCGCCGTTGAAATTCCCTGTCCAGGTGCCCACGAATGTCTTCAGATCAGGAGGATTCTGCTTCGACGGTTCCGGGTTCTGACTTGCCCAAGCAGGCAAGCCAGGCGGCGCGAAGACTGTCACGGACGACAGGAGAAGACAGGCTACAAGGCAGGACACTGCTTTGCCGGTACGTGCAGCGCCGTTGGGACTGACGAAACTCATCTTGCGCTCCGCTACAGCCGCCAGTATACGCGATACGGAAACCCTGGCGACGCTAGCGCGAGGGCCGGCGCCAGATGGCGAACGGCATGCCCGTGGGATCGTGCAACACCGCCATTTCGTCCCCTTCCGGCAACGTTGTGGGCGGAATCAGAACTCTTGCGCCGAGCCCTTCGGCTTTCTTGGCGAACGATTTCACGTCGTCGACGCCGACGAACAGTTGCACGAAGTTATGCGCCTGCGGCGGAGCCGGCCAGATTCCGCCCTGGATGCCTTCGCTCGACCCGGTCTCGATTCTGCGGTAGCCGAGCGGATTTCCAGCCTCCACCTTCCATCCGAACATGGCGGAGTAGAAGCTCGCGGTCTCGTCCGGTGTCTTCGATACGATTTGAAACTGCAAGACTGGATTCGCCATTTTTCCTCCGCGCCTGTTCGAGCCCGCCGTCCCGGGAGGCTACCTTGCACTTTCTCTGATTCGCCCAAGCGCAACCCGCCGGAAAGCGCGTTCGGTGAGTTGCGCAAGGCCGGTCTCGTCCTTCCACCGGCCCGCGGAAGTTGTCTTGATCAGCCTCAGACGCAGAAGTGTGGCCCAGGCCAGATTGACCTGGTCCACGCTCGCACCACTACGTTTCGCAATCCACCGGCAGTCGGCGCGGAATTCCGGGTCCCGTAACAGCTGCAGAATCTGCAAGTGCACGCGCTCGGTCGCCACTGCCAGGGCATCCGCCGTCCAGTGGCGCAATCTTTCCTCGGGATCAGCGCTCGCCGCATCCGGCATTCTCTCAAGCGCCAGATACAAGGCGATCTCTTCGGAGTCCAGGCCGAGCCTTCTGGACCAGCTTCGAAGCCGGGTTTCCGGAACCGGGCGCGTTTTGCGAAGTATCTGAGACAGCGTCGAGTGGTCCGCTCCAAGGAAAGCCGCAAAGGCGCGCAGGGAGTAGCGCGCATTCCGGTTGCGACGCGCTTCAAACTCCCGGCGCAGCCTTTCGCGGAATGGGAACTCGTTCACGGCGCTGATGGTACGGGAACAGAAGCCGGTCGGCAATGCCCCGGCAGCCAAATCGGGGCAACGACTTGCCCCGTCTCGGCCATGCATAGCATCCAAGCTAGGGGGCCTGGCATCGCTGCTTCGGGAGCGGTTCAGGAGCGAGCGCGACCGCCGCCCGATGCCCTTCGCGGCAACCACCGGGCGTTTGCGTAGGCAAGCCCGGAAGGGGTCTGTTACAATTTTGTGATTCACGGGGCAGGCCGCACACAGTGATGCGGCCCATCATGGCGGAAAACAACAAGAGAAAACCGGTTACCTGGATACTGATCGCTGTGCTCGCGATCGCTGTCCTGGCCGTTCTGGCCTTGCGCCGTCAGGCGCCGGTGGTAAAGGTCGTGCGCGTTGCGCGCGAGGATCTGAGCGCCACAATCACCAGCAACGGCAAGGTCGAGCCCATCTCGCCGACCGTGGCTCGAGCCGGGTTCCCGGCGTTCGTGGACAAAGTACTGGCAACCGAGGGGCAGGCGGTCCGCCGCGGGCAGGTCATCTTGACCCTGAACGCATCCGATGTGCGATCGCAGCTCGCCCAGGCGCGCGCCGATCTGCTTTCTGCACAGAATGACCTCAGAAACGCGCGTGCCGGAGGTCCGCCGGACCAGGTGGCGCAGCTCGACGGCGATTTGCAGGCCGCCCAGGTTCAGGTGCGGAACCTTCAGACAAACGAAAAGGCGCTCGAAGGTCTGGTGGCACAGCACGCCGCGACGCAAGATGAGCTCGCCCAGACCCAGTCCAGTCTTGCCAAGGCCCGCGGAAACCTTCAGGCGCTCGAGGCCAAGAAACGGGATTTGACCGAGCGCGGGTCGGCGATCGTCCAGGGCGCGACCCTGCGTGTCAGCCAAACCCAGGATCTGGTCGAATCGCTTGAAGAAAAAGTACGCTCGGCCACCGTCACCGCGCCGACCGATGCCACGCTGTATTCGCTGCCCGTGAACGCGGGCGACTTTGTGAAGGTCGGAGACACGCTGGCGGAAATGGCCGATCTGCGGCACGTGCGTGTGCGCGCGTTTGTGGACGAGCCTGACCTCGGCTCGCTTGAACCCAATCAAAACGTTGCGGTCACCTGGGACGCGAAACCGGGCCGAACCTGGACCGGCCACACCGAGGAAGTTCCCAAACAAGTAGTGGCGCGCGGAATGCGCAGCGTGGGAGAAGTCCTTTGCTCGATTGACAACGACCGACTCGACCTGCTGCCGAATACCAACGTGCAGGTCCTGATCATGGTGCACGAGAGCCACGGGGCGCTGGTCGTCCCGCGCACTGCTGTTCTGGGTGACGGTGCCCAGCACTACGTGCTTGTTTTCGGAGACGACAAACTGCGCCGCCGCGACATCTCAATAGGCGTGGCCAGCGCGTCAAAGTATGAAGTCGTGTCGGGTTTGACCGGCGGCGATCGTGTGGCGCTGCCGGGAGAGAAAGAGTTGCGCGACGGAATGGAAGTTCGAGCCGAGGAGACGAATTGAGAACGTCACACAAACAGTTCGGGGCGGTTATTTTTGGCGTGTTGTTGGCGGGGCTGCTGAGTTCCCCGCCGGCGCTGCGTGCCGATGCTTCCGCCGCGATTCAGTCGGCGCAGCACCTCATCACTGCGGGAAACTATACCGGCGCAGTCTCGGCGCTGCAGGCGGCAGCTCCTGCAAACCCGTCAAGCGCCGAGCTGTTTTACTGGCTGGGGCGCAGCTACTATGAATTGCGCGACTGGGACAACGCCGTCGCACAGGGTGAGAAATCGGTCTCGCTGGACCCCAAGAACTCTCTGTATCACCAATGGCTCGGCCGTTCCTACGGCGGCAAGGCGGACCGGGACAGAAGTTTTTCCACGGCAAAAAAGGTGAAGTCGGAATTCAAAGAGGCAATCAGCCTGAATCCTGCGAATATTGCCGCCCGGCGCGATCTCGAAGAGTATTGCCTGGATGCGCCCTGGATCGCAGGAGGAAGCAAGGACGAAGCGCTTGAACAGGTGAATGCCATCGCGGCGATCGACCCGATCGCCGGCCACCTGGCGCGCGCGCTGTATGATCGCGAAGGCCTGAAGGCTCCCGAGGACGCCGAAAACGAACTTCGGCAGGTTCTGGCGGCCAAGCCGAAATCGGCAGACCCGTATTTAGAGGTCGCAGATTTCTACAGAGAGCTGAATAAGCCGGCCGATATGGGAACGGCCATTGATGCCGCGGCGCAGGTAAGCCCCAATGATCCGCGCCTGGCCTATTTTCGCGGCGTTGCGGCGGTCCTTGCGAACTCGAATCTGCCGAGCGCCGAGCGCGACCTGAAATCCTATCTTGCCAGTACACCGGACCGCAGCGACTGGCCCGCACACGCTGCCGCGCGCGAATGGCTGGGGCGGCTGTACGAAGAGCAGGGAAAGCGCGCCGACGCGGCCGAACAGTACCGCGAGGCACTTCAGCTTGAGCCCAAGCGCAAGGAAGCGCGCGTGCGCCTGGAGAAGCTCGAGAAGTCCCAATAGCGCCGCGCTGACGGCGCCCGCGAGTTAGGTTCGCATGGCAACCACGCAAAACACAGCGGCCTTCTGGAGCGAGACATGGTCGCTCGCCATGCAGGCCTTGCGCGCCAATAGAATGCGCGCAATGCTCACGATGCTGGGCGTGATCATCGGCAGCGGCTCAATCGTTCTGGTCGTGACAATCGCACTCGGCGGGCAGCGCTACGTGTTGTCTCAAATTGAAGGCATCGGTGCAAACCTGGTCTCCGCGCGGGTGATTAATTCCGGCGACGCGGGTTCGCTTGCGATCGAGGACCAGATAACGCCTGCGGACCTCAACGCCGTAAGGCTCGCCATGCCGCAACTGGTTTCCGAGGCCGCGGGCACAAACGCCCTCCCCATGACCGTGATTGTCAACGGCCAGGAGCGTCCCGTCACTTTCCTGGGCGTGACCCAAGGTTTCAACCGGATTCGCAATATCGCGATTCTGCGCGGGCGCTACTTCGATTCCGACGACATGGACTCGCGCAGCAAGGTGTGTTTGCTGACCGAAGATCTTGCGCGCCGCGTGTTTCCGTTTGACGATCCCGTCGGCAAGGGTATTCGCGTGGGCGAACTCGTGTTCACGGTAATCGGCGTTTTCAACGAGCGCGTGGCCACGTTCGGGCAAACGGAAATCAAGAAGGAATCCGTGGTCGTTCCGTTTTCGCTGCTTCAGTACTATACGGGAACGGAATATTTCCGGACCCTGGATGTCATGGCCGCAAGCTCGGAAGACGTTCCGGTGGTGACGCGCGAAGTAGGGGAGATTCTCCAGAGCCGACACCGCTCCGAGGCGCACTATCGGGTCCAGAACTCCACCGGCATTCTCGAGACGGCGCGGCAGATCGCGCTCGCGCTGATGGTGGTACTGATCTTGATCGCACTGATCGCCCTGGTCATCAGCGGCGTGGGGATCATGAATATCATGCTGGTCACGGTGACCGAACGAACGCGCGAGATTGGCATTCGCAAGGCCATTGGCGCGACCCGGGACGCCATCCGCTATCAATTCCTGATGGAGGCCATGGCCATCAGCGGTACCGGCGCGCTTGCAGGAATCGCCATCGGCGTCGCAATCCCGCTTCTGCTCAATTTCCTGATCGGCTTCTTCCCCCAGGCCGCGGGTATTACCGTTCCGGTGTCTTGGGTCTCAGTCGTAATAGCGTTCGTAGTATCCTGCTCGACGGGCTTGGTGTTCGGCTATCTGCCCGCCAATCGGGCTGCTGGTCTTGAGCCAACCCAGTCGCTTCGCCATGAATAGCCCCGCGAGACCGAGTATCGAATGCCGTCACCCGATCGCTTGGGTTGCCGGAGTCGTCGCGCTGTGTGCGCTCGTCTGGATGTTTCCCGCCGCAAGCACTGCGCGCGGGCAGGACTCAGGCAACTTGACGCTGCATCAGGCCGTGACGCTTGCCCTTGAGAACAGCCGCGACGTCAAACTCGCACAGGTGCAATACAACGTGGCGCTGGGTGAAGCGGAGGTCGATCGCGCCGCCTTCAGGCCGAATCTGTACACCGGCGCAGGCGCAGCTTACACCCACGGTTTTCCGTCTCTGCCAGGCGGCGAGGCGCCCTCGATCTTTCAGCTGGACTACACCCAGGCGCTTTTTGATCCCCTGCTGAAGGGCCAGCAGCACGCCGCCGAGGAGCGCGCGAAAAGCCAGAAACTCGAGCTGGACCGGGTGCGCGACGACACCATCGTGCGCACGGCGACCGCCTACCTGGAATTGGCCAAGGTCCGCCATTCGCTTGAACTGATGCTGGGCGAACAAGCAAGCGGTGCGAAAATTCTGGAAGCCATTCGCGAGCGTGTCGCGGCGAATCAGGAGCTTCCGATCGAGGTGACGCGCACTGAGTTGACGCTG
>Ga0209624_10001555_pt1 | contig 17773 bp, 13 predicted proteins | sample JacPinW_OM2H0_O1_FD_188565 | JGI IMG/M metagenome (GOLD analysis project Ga0209624, IMG submission 188565) | Forest soil microbial communities from Algoma, Ontario, Canada - Jack Pine, Ontario site 1_JW_OM2H0_O1 (SPAdes) (version 2) | ecosystem: Environmental > Terrestrial > Soil > Boreal...
GGTGCGCAAGCCGGAGAGAAGCGAATGGGGAAGGTGGTCGCGTCTGCTGGATTTAGTCGTTTCCGCCGCGCGACGCAGACGCCGTTCAATCTGGTGTATGAGGCTCGTCCGTAGGGAGCGAGTGTGGCGCGTTAATCGGTTGCGAAGAAATGCTCCAGTTGTAACTCGCGCGATGACGCTAGAGATACAAACGCCCTGGCTTTACGGCCAGGGCGCTTGCTTGTGGCAGAACTGCGTGCAGCTTAGAACTGATTCCAGAGGAATTGGTTGTAGACTTCGTGGTGAAATTGGACCTCCTGGGCTTTAACGAACGTTCCCAGAAGTCGTGCGCACCGGTCGGCGGAGGCCTGCTTCAGGTCGGCATAGCGGCCTTTAACATCCTCGCCGAGCAACTTTGTCGTCCAACTAGACTTCTTGAAGTCTTCAAGCGCGGTGTAGATATTGTCTGGGAGGTATCGCTCGGCTTGGCGGAGGTTTTTGATCTTCGAGGTTTCGCCGTCGAGGCCGGTCTTGAAAATTCCTAGCATGACCATGTAAGGATTCGCGTCGGGAGCCACGGAACGGACTTCAACGCGCATGCTCTTCTCGTTTCCAATCGGGATGCGGATCATCGACCCGCGATCGACAGCAGAAGCCTTGATCTGATTCGGGGCTTCGAAGTGGGGATCGAGACGACGATAGGCGTTCACGCTCGGATTCAACAGCAGGCAGATGTCATTGCCGTGGGTCAGGATGCGATCGACGAATGCCCAGCCCATCTTGCTCAGCTTTTCCTCGCCCTTCGCGTCCCAGAATAGATTCTTGCCGCCTTCGCTGATGGAGACGTTGGTGTGCATTCCGCTGCCGTTGACGCCGACTACCGGCTTCGGCAGGAAGGATGCGGTCAGCCCCATGTGAGTGGCGACTTGGCGGCAGATCAGCTTGTAGAGCTGAATCTGATCAGCCGCGGCGACGACCTCGCCGTATCCATAGTTAATTTCAAACTGTGACGGCGCAACTTCCGGATGGTCTTTCTCGTTCTGGAATCCCATTGCGCGCTGCACTTCTGCGGTGGTGTCGATGAACGTGCGGAGCGGATCACCCGGGAGCGAGTGATAGTAGCCGCCGGTGTTGACGTATTCGAATTTCCCGGTCTCCTGGTAGTGGCGCTCGGCGTCGGGGCCCTTGAAGAGGAACCCCTCGATTTCATTGGCCGCGTTGAGGGTGTAGCCCTTTTTCTTGTGGAGTTCGTCGGCGTATCCCTTGAGCACACCGCGAATGTCGCCAGAGTAAGATGTGCCGCCCTTGTCGATGACTTCGCCGAAGACGAGGACCTTGCCCGATCCGAAGACATCGGCCGGCGCCCAATAGAACGCTCCCCAATCGATGCCTAGGCGCAGATCGCTTTCCCGCTGCGCGGTGAAGCCGCGGATCGAGGAGCCGTCAAAGGTGAGGTTGTCATAGCTCTTCAGCAAGAACTTCTTGTCATAGTCGAGCATGTGCAAGCGGCCTTCGAGGTCGCTAAAGAGCACGGTGACGGCCTTGATCCGTTTTTCGTCGGTCAGATATTTGAGGCGATCTTCCTGGACGTGGTGAGGTGCGGTGTGATTTCTGCGCTGATCCTTCGCTTTGAGATTGAGTTCTTCGAGTTCGTCGTAGGTCAGTGCCAGGAAATTGCGCAGTTCAGTAGGCATGGATATCGTTCAGTCTCCTTCGATGTTGAAACTATGATTTAGGCAAACACGCACCACGATACAGGGAAGTTGAAATGGCTGGTTTCAACGCGCTGACTTGGAACACGGAAGAATAGCGCGAGGGCTAAATGTCAGCCAATCGAAAAAGCTGATGCGAGGCATAAAAGGGATTTATTCGGAGAAGAACGCGACCTGTGGATATCAGCGACCGGGAGCGACCAGAGTAGGCGCCATCCATTCACTCAAAGGAGCTTGTCGACCGCAATCGAGGCATTGTGTCGCCGGAAATTGAGTGCGGCAGTTAGGGCAGACAGCTCCACTCTGAAACGTGTCAAACGGCTGGCCGCAATTTCCACACTTCCAATACGTGCCCGCTGGTGGTGCCGTCTTGCATGTCGGGCAGGAAAGGCCTTCGCGGCGCGGCAACTTCGCTACGCGTAGCAGAGCCTGAGCGTGCTTAAATCCTCCCCAACAATTCATGAGCATGAAAACGGCGATTGCTCCGAGCCACAAGTCCTTGCTCATGAAGGCCAGGATGATGAAACCCGCTACTCCGATCAGGCCGAGGACTGTGGCGACCATCAGGCTGCGGGCTCGTCCCATCACGAACCAGAGCAGAGAACGAAGAATCTGGCCGCCATCCAACGGATAGACCGGAAGAATGTTGAAGACAAAAAGCCAAAAATTAATGTTCCGGACCGCGAACAGCAGTCGGTACGCGTCGGGAGATGTCGAGGCCCATCCTAACGAACGGCCCTGCAAGACGAGAAGGTAGAAGATCGGCATCAGGGCGACGTTAACCAGCGGCCCTGCGGCGATGCTCCAGAGAGTAGCCCCCGGACGCGGCGGAGGGTCCACGTAAGCGACTCCCCCAAGAGGCCAGAGCACAATCTGGTTCGCCCGACCACCAACTTGGCGGCACGCCAAGGCGTGTCCGAACTCGTGCAGCATGACGATCAGGAAGAGCGCCAAGTATTCCAGCACGTTCCATGTGACCGACGAGTAGCTGCCGGCACGGCTTTGGATTTCGTAAACAGCGACAAGAAACCAGGACCAATGCAGGAATAGATCAACACCTGCGAAGCGAAAGAGATGAATCGATCCTTGTCGGCCTGTTGGCATGCTGTGCAGTTTATTTTATTCCATCGAGGGCGGCAGCAGTGTTACGAAGGGAACTGAGTTTGAGCTCAGGTGTGGGAGGCTACTGGCGGTGAGCAGAAGCGCCGGCGGCCAACTCGCGCAGCGTGGTGAGAAATCCTGCTGCAGTTCGCGGGTCGTCGAGAGCGTCTAATGCGATCGTAGCTGAGAACTGGGGCGATTCCGGGCGGAAACGCACCTGAAGGACATCCTGCTGGCGAACGGTCATCAAGGTGTTGAGTTCGGGAGTGGAATCCTGTTTCCAGTGGGTGCGGGTGGTGAGGACGACCGGTCCCGGTTCATAGACATCCCACTCGCGCTGGTCGCGCTTGCGGGCGGTGATGTTGCGGCTGTGGGCGCACCAGCGATGACGCGTAACCTCAAGATGGAAGTTGGGAGAACCACCAAGGTCGGCTTCGAAAGTCAGTGTCTCTTTCTGGTTGTGCCAGCGGCTCAGGAGCCAGTGTACTGGAAGTGGCCGCGGCCGGAACTTCATGGTGACGTGGGCGTTCTCGAAGCTGCGGGAGGGGAAATGCAAGCGGGCGTAAAGACGGGAACTGTTGAGCCAATGGGAATCCAGAACACGACCCTTGCCGGCACACGCCGACTGAACCCAACGGAGGGCCTCAGTGCCGCGGCGGCGATTGTAGGCGGCGAATAGGAAGTACCACGCGCCCAAGGCGACAACCGCAGCTACCGCGTCAATAACCATAGCTAGAAGGCGTCCCACCACGTCTTCCCCGATCCTCTGATGCTGATGGTACGTCCGAGGTTGCGGGTCCGGCAAGAGGCATTCGTCTCCAAAAGTGATTTTTTCTCAAAGTGGGTGCCGCAGTCTGTGGAAAAGCAGACGAACAGCCCGGGGGAGTCGGTCGCAGGCATGGGGACTGGCCGTTACAATGGCGTCGTGGCCTTCGTCATTCGAGACTTTCAACCCGATGATTTCGATCTCATTTGGCGCATGGACCAAGAGTGTTTTCCATCCGGAATTGCGTACTCGAAGCCGGAACTGCGTGCATATGTGCGCAATCGGGGGGCGTTCACGTTATTGGCGACCGGGGCTGAGGATGGAAAAATTCATGGCTTTATAGTGGCGCAAGGAGGAGCAATTGGACACGTCATCACGATCGACGTAGTCGCGCCAGCACGGCGGTCGGGTGTGGGTTCGCTACTCCTCCGGTCGGCTGAAGAACGTCTGAAGGCTGAGGGGAGCCGGGCGGTTGGCTTGGAGACAGCCGTCGACAATACTACGGCCCTATCGTTTTACAAGAGGCATGGCTACAGCGTGATTCGAACCTGGCCTCGCTACTATTCGAACGGAGTGGATGCGTTGGTGCTGAGGAAGCCTCTGACCTGAGTCGCCAACGTCATTGCGCTGTAACGTCATCTCCGGATACCTTGCCTATTCGGAAAGCTTAGTTAGGAACACAAAATGAAAGTTGCTATTCAAGGCGAACGCGGGGCGTTCAGTCACGAGGCCGCCGAAAGGTTGGTGCCTCGTTGCACGGTGGTGCCGTGTGCGCGATCGGCGGAGGTGTTTGACCGGGTCGAGCGGGGATCGGTGGCTGCGGCGGTCATCCCGATCGAAAACACTCTAGCCGGAACGGTCGCTGAGCACGCGGACCTTCTAGTATCGCGAAGCGTATTTATCCAAGGCGAGTACCTGCTGCGGATCGTTCACAATGTGATTGCTGCATCCGGGGTGCGGATGAGGTCGTTGCGCCGGGTGCTGTCGCATCCGGTCGCGCTTGACCAGTGCCGCGACTTCTTTCGCAGTCACCCCCAAATTGAAGCCGTACCGTTTTACGACACGGCGGGCAGCGTGAAGCACGTTGTCGAAAACGAGTTGCAGGACGCGGCGGGAATCGCGGGACGGCAGGCGGCTCGGGAGTATTCGGGAAATATCGTTGAAGCGAGTGTTGAGGATGACAAGCGCAACTTCACGCGCTTTTTCCTGATTCGGAAGCTAAGCGAGTCGCGCGCCCGCCAGAAGGGAGGCGTCGACTATCGGCGACTGATTCCCCGCGGGGCGAACAAGACCTCGATCGCTTTCAAAGTCAGAAATGTGCCGGGGGCGCTGTTCAAATCGCTCAGCGTTTTTGCGCTTCGCGACATCAGTTTGAGCAAAATCGAATCGCGCCCTATGCGTGGGCGGCCGTGGGAGTATGTTTTCTACGTCGACTTCTTACGGGGCGACGACGAACCGGCGCAAAATGCGCTGCGGCACCTGGGTGAAGTCGCTGAGTTCGTCAAAGTGCTGGGAGTCTACGTTTCGGCTTAGATCTCAAAAAGGGACACGCTAAGCTTACGTCACACCACCCTGTGATTCCACACACAGAGGTCATTCCGACGCGCTCTTACAATTCTTTGTGCCGCAATAATCCGATCCGCAGGCACTCAAATTAATCTAGGGAGGGTATATGCGATTTCTCCGAGTGATGAGCATTTTTGTGTTCGTACTGGCTCTGTTCTCGATTGCCGCAGCAAAAGAAAACAAAATGGGGATCCATGAAGTAAGCAACGTCACGTTCGACGTACCAGTGCATGTCGGAGATGTGCTGCTGCCGGCTGGCCGATACGTGATTCGCCACACGATGGAAGGCGAAGAGCATGTGATGGTATTTCAGCGGGAGCATCAGAAGGATCAGTTCAAAGTGAAATGCACCCTAGTGGGCCTACCTCACAAGGCGGTTCGTGATGAAGTCTCCTACAAAGTAAACGCGAGCAACGAAAGAATTCTGCAGGAGTTGATCTTCAGCGGGGACACATCCAAGCATGTTTTCTAGCTTATAGACCCGGTCCACCGAACAGTAGGCAGGGGCGGGTGGCATGACGAGAGCTCAGCCGTGGCCGAATCGGAAGGCGATTCGGCCACGGTGCCAACGAGAAGCTCCTTGAGACATCCCGAAAAAGCTCTCCGCGTCTGGCAAGGGATTGTCAGGATCGTCTTCAACTAACCCCTTCCTTCGTTGAAAAATCTATCCGTATTTTTGATTTCTAGGGCGCGGCAGTACCTCGTGTCGCATTTAGTGCTTGCGCGGGGGTACCTGCCGCGTTAGCCTCTGGACCTTAGACACCATTCGACTTCAGCGATATCGGAATAGTATTGGGTTCTTGCGGGAAACGTTTCGTCGGCCTGAAACCTTTCCCCCACGAGCATCATCTAAACTTGAGCGAGTTACACTCAAGGAGACAAATGAGCCAGCAGACGCCAGTCGAGCGCACTCCTAAGAATAAGGAAACAAACGAACAAAAGGCTCTACCGGTGCTTCCGGTACGAGACACTGTGCTGTTTCCGCATGCAGTCCTGCCGCTTACCGTAGGGCGGGAAAGCTCGGTGCAGCTGATCAACTCTCTCGGCGAAGACAAGACCATCATCGTAGTGGCCCAGCGCGAGGCGCGGGTGGATGCCCCTCAACCAAGTGACTTATATACGGTCGGGACTTCGGCCGTCGTTCATAAAGTCGTCAAGATGCCCAACCAGAGCCTGTTTGTGTTTGCAGAGGGCTTGGAGCGGGTTCGCTTGGCTGAATTTACGCAACTGACGCCCTTCATGAGCGCGCACTATCACGTGCTGCCGGAGGGGGTTGCGCCGTCCGCGACTTCCGAAATCGAGGCTTTACAGCGAAACGTTTTGACGCTGTTTCAGCAGATCGTCGCCGGTTCGCCGACTCTCTCGGACGAACTTTCGACCGTGGCGATGAACATCGACGAACCGGGACGCCTGGTGGACTTTATCGCGTCGTCTTTGCCGTCGCTGTCAACGCCTGACAAGCAGGACACGCTAGAGACTCTTGATATCCACGTCAGGCTGGAGAAGATCAACCAGCATCTGGCGAAGGAACTCGAAGTCCAGCAACTGCGGAACAAGATTCAAAGCGAAGTACAGGATCGTGTGCAGCAGACGCAGCGTGAGTACTACCTGCGCGAGCAGATGAAGGCCATCCAGAAGGAACTGGGTGAGCAGGACGAGGGTCAGCGCGACGTTGAAGATCTCAAGAAGAAGATCGAAGAAGCGGGTATGCCCGATGAGGTAAAGAAAGAAGCCCTGAAAGAACTGGGCCGATTGTCGCGCATGTCGCCGATGGCTGCCGATTATTCGCTGACGCGAAATTATATCGAGTGGCTGGCGGTGCTTCCATGGGCGAAGACCTCTGGTCAGGAAATCGAGATTCTAAAGGCGAAGGAAATTCTCGATCACGACCACTACGATCTCGAAAAGGTGAAAGACCGGATTCTCGACTACCTTTCCGTTCGCCGTCTGAAGCCGAATATGAAAGGGCCGATTTTGTGCTTTGTCGGGCCTCCAGGGGTCGGCAAAACGTCATTGGGGAAATCGATCGCTCGCGCGCTGGGCCGCAAGTTTGTACGGCTTTCGCTGGGCGGCGTTCACGATGAAGCCGAAATTCGCGGACACCGACGGACATATATCGGGGCTTTGCCTGGACAAATCATTCAGGGCATTCGCCGCGCAGAAACGAAAGATCCGGTGTTCATGCTCGACGAGATCGACAAAGTCGGGCGAGATTTCCGCGGAGATCCGGCTTCGGCATTACTCGAAGCGCTGGATCCGGAGCAGAACTCGACGTTCCGCGATAACTATCTCGATGTCACGTTCGATCTTTCGAAGGTGCTCTTCATCACGACTGCGAACATGCTCGATCCGATTGCCGAGCCGTTGCGCGACCGCATGGAGATCATCGAACTGCAAGGTTACACCGAAGAAGAGAAAGTTCACATCGCTTTTAAATATTTGATCCCGCGCCAGATTGACGAGAACGGGATCACCGCCGAACAGATCGAGTTTCCGGAAGAGGCAGTGCGCTACGTAATCCGGCACTACACGCGGGAAGCGGGAGTGCGCAGCCTCGAACGGACTTTCGGCACGATCTGCCGCAAACAGGCGCGGCGATTGGCGGAAGGTAAGAGCGAGAAGCTTGTCGTCACCAAGGAGATCGTGCAGGAGTTCCTGGGCGGCATCAAGATTCGGAGCGAGGGCGAAATTGCCGAGCGTACTGAACGACCTGGTGTTGCGGTAGGACTAGCGTGGACGCCGTCAGGCGGTGACGTGCTCTTCGTCGAAGCCAACGCCATGAAGGGCAAGGGCGGATTCACCATGACCGGGCAGATTGGACAGGTGATGCAGGAATCGATGCAGGCCGCATTGACCTGGGTTCGCTCGAACGCAGACCGGCTGGCCGTGGCGGAGGACTTCTTCGCCAACCATGACATCCACATCCACGTGCCTGCGGGAGCGATCCCGAAGGACGGTCCCTCGGCAGGTGTGACGATGGCGACGGCTTTGGTTTCGTTGCTGACCAAGCGCCGCATCACGCCGCTGCTGGCGATGACCGGAGAGATTACGTTGAGCGGGAACGTTCTTCCCGTAGGCGGAATCAAGGAGAAAGTGCTGGCCGCCAAGCGCGCAGGCGTTCGCGATGTGATCCTGCCCGCCGAAAACAGGATGAACGTGGAAGAGGATCTCTCGCCCGAACAACTGGAGAACCTCACCGTTCATTACGTAAAGACGATTGACGAAGCGCTTGCCGTGTCGTTGCCTGCCGTAGCTCAAGGGCCCGCTGCGAAAATCTTGACGACTCCACCCAAGGATCCGAAGCAGGATTACAACCCGACTCCGATCAAAGAACCGGAGCCGGTTCACGATAAGGTGCTCACGCAAGCGTAAGTCACTTAATCATTCCGAAGGCCAGCCTCTCGCGAGGCTGGCTTTTTTCGTTGCAGCCTAAAGAGTGGTCAGGATACGGCTTCCTGCCGCGTCGCGGTACACTGGACGCGCCATGAGAGTGCGGGTACTTTTCTTTGGGGTATTGAAGGAAGTTGCCGGGAAATCCACGGAGGATGTGGAACTGCCGGAGGGATCGTCGGTGCGGGATGTGCTCGCGCGCTACGAAGTGCAGATTCCGCAGTTGAAGGCACTGCTGCCATCCGTGGCATGCGCGGTGAACCAGCAATATTCCAGTCCGGAGACGAAACTGAGCGCAGACGATGAATTGGCGTTGTTGCCGCCCGTCAGCGGGGGCATATCCGAAGGGGCGGGCAAGACATCAGCCGAACAGGCGGCGGGGCGGGGACGCTATGCGCACATTACCCGCGGATCCATTCATACACAAAAAATTCTGGACAATCTGAAGCGCGGGGAAGACGGTGCGGCTCTGGTGTTTGAGGGAGTAGTCAGGAATCAGACCCGAGGACGCAAGACCCTCTACCTGGACTATGAAGCCTACGAAGATATGGCGCTCGACCAGATGGAGTCACTTGCAGACGAGGCATTGCGACAGTTTCAGATCCGAGACGCAGCAATCGTCCACCGGCTGGGACGGCTTTCGATCGGTGAGGTCAGCGTACTGATTGCAGTCGCCTCGGCGCATCGCGGTCCGGCATTCGACGCGTGCCGATGGCTCATCGATACCCTCAAGCGTAAGGTGCCGATCTGGAAGAAAGAATACTTCGAGGATGGCGCCGTCTGGGCGGATGGGGAACCTTTTCCGGCCGATATTCCCTTGGCGAATTCCTGAGGGCTAGGCAGCCCACCGTCAAGACCGGCATCTAAGGTAACGGCATCTGTCTGGCGAGACGGTAATTTGGCGGATTACCGGCCAACTGGGAAGGACGAGCCGCTTCCGATTCCATCCCGGCAGCAGGCTCGAGGAAGCTCAAAGGTATACTTCGATCATTCGATGAGAAAATCCGCTGCCAGCTTGTTTCTGGTTAGCCTGCTTATTTTTGTCGGCGGGATCGAGGGGCAGCAATCCTCGCCGCCTCCCACGCCCACCAAGCCGGATTCACAGTCCCAACCGTCGACTACGCTGAAGGTCGACGTCAATCTGGTAAACGTATTTGTGACCGTGACGGACGCACAGGGATCTCCTGTGGCTGGCCTGATGAAGGATAATTTCGTGCTAAAAGAAGACGACCACGAACAGAAGATTGCGGTCTTCGACAAAGAGTCGGCACTACCGCTCTCGATCGCGCTCGCCATCGATACGAGTCTCAGCACGCGACACGACCTGCCGCTTGAACAGGCTTCGGCCAAGCGTTTTGCCCACGCCATCCTGCGACCCGTCGATGCACTTTCGGTATACGGATTCAGTGAGGTTGTACACGAAGCAACACACGGTTTTACGTCAGATCTCAAGCGCATCGACGACAGCATAGAACACATCCGAGTGGGAGCCGCAACGGCGCTCTTCGATGCTATTTATATTGCGTCCCGGTCCCTTGACCATCGCAAAGGCCGCAAGGTGCTGGTGCTGATTACCGACGGCGGCGATACGATCAGTCGAGTTGATTACAAAGAGGCGGTGCGGGCGGCCGAGGAGGCGGAGGCCATTGTCTATTCGATCATCATCGTTCCGATCGAAAGCAGTGCCGGACGCGAAACCGGGGGCGAGCACGCTTTGATCCAGCTTTCGGAGGACACCGGTGGAAAGTACTACTACGCGACTTCCACTGCCCAACTTGACGACGCCTTCCGAAAGATCAGCGACGAACTGCGCACCCAATATTTGCTGGCCTACTATCCGTCCCAGCACAATTCGTTCTCGGAGTTTCGTCGGATCGATGTAAAGATCGCGGGCGTGCCCGAATCACCCGCCTACAGAGTTCGGCACAGGGCTGGCTACTACTCGGTCAAGTCGGAATTCTAGATTACTATCGGTTCACAACATCGAATCCAACGGGACGCTTCGTGAGGAAACGATTTGATGCCAGCTGCTATAACCTCACGGCTTTCCAGTTTCCGAGAAGGGAGATACAGTATTTGGAATGCGAGTTTCTGAACCTACAAGAAGAATCCTTTCTTACTTTTGACGCACGAATGCGAACATGCTGAATTAACAGGCTTTTCCGGCCGCAGAAATAGATCGAACGAGAGCTGGCCGGAAAATTACAAAAACTGCTACCAAATTAGAAGCCCGGGAACGGTACACTTCAAAAACTGTTAAGACGCGCCGAAGCACGAACAACTAGGTGTACCCCTTAGATCCTGATCGCCAGAACCAGATTGCAAGCGACTCGAGAGTTCTAAGACAAAGGCTTCCCAAAAGAACTGACCTGTAGGTTCTACAAAGATTCCGAAAGGACGGTAGAAGATGTTGAACCTTAATTCCCCCAGAGCTGCCACCCGCGTGACTCTCTCCATCAGTTGGCTGACGACTTTTGTCCTAATCGCGTCGATGGTATTTGCTCAGAACACAATTTCAACCGGCAGCATCGCGGGAACCGTCACCGATGCTTCGGGGGCAGTTGTGCCCGGTGCCAACGTGACGATCACTGGACCCACGGGGCAGACGCTGAAGGCAAAGACCAACGATCAGGGTGGGTATTCCGTAGGAAGCCTGATCCCAGGTGCCTACAAGGCGCGGGTCGAAGCCAAGGGGTTTAAGACCGCACAGCTGTCCCTTGATGTGAAGGTCGACAGCACCGTCAGTGGCAGCATCAAGCTCGAGGTCGGGCAAGAGAGCACCGTAGTCGACGTGCAGGCGAGTGAAGTGCAGGTCAACACCGAACAAGCGACGGTGCAAGGCGTTCTGACCTCTGCACAGATCGAAAACCTACCGGTCAACGGCCGCAATTTTCTCGACCTGGCTCAGCTTGAGCCTGGCGTGCAGATTCAGGATGGCCAGAATTTCGACCCGACCAAAGCCGGATACTCATCGATTTCTTTTGGCGGACGGTTCGGGCGCACGGCACGAATTGAGGTGGATGGCGTCGACGTTTCTGACGAGACCGTAGGAACTACGACTACGGATATACCGGCAAGCGGAATTCAGGAATTCTCGATCGGACAGGCAAGCTTGGATATGTCGACCGAGCTAACTTCTTCTGGGTCAGTGAATGTAACCACAAAGTCCGGAACGAACGGGTTCCATGGTGAGGCTTTCGGAGCGTTCCGCGACAGCACGGTGGGTGCAGCGGCGCTTCCGGGGGGCGCATCTCCTCCATTCCAACGCAGCCAGTACGGCGGCGATTTGGGCGGACCGATCCTCAGGGACAAGCTGTTCTTCTTCGCCGATGGAGAGCGGACCAAGCAGGACACGCAAACACCGGTGCCGATCTCTACTCCTTTCAATGTCTACTCGGGGAGTTTCAGCGATCCATTCCGCGAAGACAATCTTTTTGGTCGCTTGGACTATTCATTGACCAAGAGCGCACGCCTTTTCTACCGCTTTTCTTATTTCAAAAACTTGCTCGGCGCGACCTTCGGTCTCGGTTATTCGGTGTATGACAACAAGGACATCACCCGAAATCATGTTTTGGGTGTCGACTTCAATACTGGGCCCTTCTCCCACTCGATTCGCTTTTCGTATCTGAAATTCCAGAACCAAATCGTCGATGCGACGACGGGCAATAGCTCGCTTCCGTTCAGCAACCTTGGCGCGGAAATCTTTATGGGCGCGACTGGACTTGTCGCCGGGCCGAATCAACTCGCTCCGCAGAGCACGCCGCAGAGCGATCACGAATTCAAGTATGACGGCAGCAGGGTTCTCGGGACGCACATCGTTCGATTCGGAGCGACTTTCAATCATCTGCAAGGCGGCGGTTTTGCGTCTTTCTTCAAAAATGGACCTTCGATCACGTCAACAGTCACGCTGGACGACATCACCGCGGCGGCGACCGGACCGTTCCCAGGAGGTGCTTCGAATCCCCTGAATTATCCGGCAGATGGTGGTTATGTATTGGGCAACGGACTCGGATACTCCACTACCAAAGCAGCACTTGGTTTCCCGGCGGGCGGGCTCGGTCCTGACAACCGGATTCTGCTGTACTTGGGAGATTCGTGGAAGATGAGGCCGAATTTTGTCCTGTCGTATGGCTTGCGTTACGAACGCGACTCGGGCCGCACCGATAGCCAGTACGCGGCAATTCCGGCCCTCAATTCGCTGATCCCCGGTTTGGGTAATCGTGTGAACCAGCCAAATAAGAACTTTGCTCCGCAGGTTGGTTTCGCGTGGGATCCGTCCCGCAATGGCAAGATGTCGGTGCGTGGCGGCATCGGGTTGTTCTGGGAGAATGCGATCTGGAACAACGTGTTGTTTGATGGGCCTTTCCGCGAGCCGACGGGCGCCTTCCTACAGACTCCCTCGCCATGTTCGTCGGCCGGATCGGCTTCGCCGATACAAACATCTACCGGTACGATCACAGCGAGTTCGGGTTCAGCAACGTCGGTCTGCGGAACTACGTCGAGCTATCCGTTGATCGGGAATGCACTGCCGGCACTCTTGGCCTTCCAAGCGCAATATCAGGCCGCTTCGCCACTCGATCTGCAACAAAGTAATCCTAATTATGCTGGACAGTACCTCAATGGTTCGGTCGGGGGTGTCAACTATAACTGCACCGATCCAACTGCCCAATGCTTCTTTGCCCCGGGTAATTCCATGTTTAACCCCAACTACCGGTCTCCCCGTTCGATCGTGATGAATATCGGTATCCAGCGCCAGCTTCGGCCTGGCATGGTGCTGAGCGTGGATTACATCCGCAACGTGCAAACCCACTTCCTCTTGGGTGTAGACCAGAATCGTGCTGGCGACATCAGCACGTTTAACGTAGTCGGGGCGCAGGCCGCCATTGCTCAAACGCTGGCTGCTTGCGGTGCTCCGTCAGTGGCTCAATCGTATTCCGTAAATTGTCCTTTCGATCCAGCGAATGGGACGACCGATAACGGAACTTGGGGAGGTGCCACGAATCCCGCTCGTCCAGCCACAATGGCGGACTATGCTTCCTACGGTCTGGGTTCCTCATCGGACATGGGCGGCTCAAGCTGCCTCGCGGCACTCGGCCACAATTGTGCTTTCCCTGGAAAGAATCCGAATGCTCCTCCGATCGGCATGCTTTCACCGGTTGGACGTTCGCTCTATAACGGATTGCAAGCGAAGCTGGTGGAAAATGTGAAGAATCCGTTCCGCGGTGCGCATGCCTTGAACTTCCAGATTTCTTACGCGTTATCGCGCTTCGACAACTCCGGCGGTGGCGTAGCGCCCGGCGCAACGGTTACCGCAGCCAGCGGGGACCAGGATTTCATCGTTCCCGCGCTAGATAATTCCGACGTCAATCACTACTTCGGACCATCGACGCTCGACCGCACACACCAGATTTCGTTCGGTGGCTACCTTGATCTGATCGCTGGCTTCCAGGTGGGCGTTATGTCCCATTTCTATAGCCCGCTTTCAACGACGCTCACGGTCCCGAATACCGGCAACGGACCGGGCGAGATCTTCCGCACGGATTTCACTGGTGACGGGACGACGCAGGACCCGATCCCGGGGACGAAAGTCGGAAACTTTGACCGGGGCATTAATGCCAGCAACATCAACCAGACTATTTCGAAATACAACACGGCGATTGCCGGACAACCAACGCCCGCCGGAGAAGTGTTGATGAGCACGAACCTCATGACGCAAGCTGACTTGGCGGCGTTGGGTGGAGTTGCTCCGATCGTGCCGGCTGCTCCTGTTGGCCAAGTGGACTTGGGTTGGCTGCGCGCTTTTGACGCAACCATCGCGTGGAGCCACATGTTTTTCGAGAAGGTAACGATCAAACCGTCGGTCGGTTTCTACAATCTACCGAACTTTGCCAATTTCGATTTGCCAACGAGCATGATGTCGGGCCTGCTGACGGGTAGTACCGGCAGCATCAACGGCACCAACTATGCGGGACACCTCGTCAACCGCGTCGGAGTCGGCACGGGCGTTTATACGCTTGGATCGCCTCGTGAAACTGAGTTCAGTTTGAAGATCATTTTCTAACTGAATTACTCGTACGCCCACTGACACCAGCCTCGAGCAGGCTGGTGTTTTTTTGGGGCAGCATTCTTATGGGGTGAGCTCAGAGCGCAGACGCTTCGAGAGTTTTTCAATCTGCTTTAGTTTTTCGATTACGTCTTTGGGAAGAATACCCTTGCGGACGCTGGCTACGTCTGACGGAATTGTCTGGGCCGTGCGGGCCAGTTCGTCGGCTTCTCTCTGGGCTTGCGCCAGATCAATGTGTTTCGTCGGCAAAGATGGTGACTGTGACTGCTTGGTCTGATCGTCCATGGATCCCGGAGGCGAAGGAAAGTGGTGCGTGTTTTGTGGCGTCGCCCATGGGGTAGATAAGAGAAGCAGCACCGGGACAGCCATGGATTGGAATCTCTTCACGGTAAACCTCCTGCCGGAGGAAAGAAGTTGGCGGTATTGTACTCCTCATTCGGGCACGCTCTCCGACGCTGGCGAGGGCGTTTTGACTGTGCGGTTTGTGTACAATGCGAGCATGTCGTTTCGGGGCCAGCATGCGAATCCCAACGCCAAGCGCGGCCGGACGCCTCCTCCAGAGGACACGTTCGAGGAAGCCTCGTTCCTCAAGGGACTGGGCGAGAAGCAGAAGCCGGTGTCGGTGAAGCTGATGGACGGCCAAGTCGTCCGCGGTTGGATTGAGTACTACGACCGGAATATGGTGCGGCTCACGCGGGAGGGCGCTCCAAATCTTTTCATCTTCAAGCACGAGATTATGTATATCGCCGATGATGGCGGCAAGAAGAAGTGAAGCTGTGGCTCCTCGGCGGCAGGTCTTGGAGTTTGAATCTCACCGAACAGTCGTACGACTGGGAATTTAATCCTGGACTGAAAATCGAAATCCGTGGCCAATTCCACTCTAGATAGCTTCCTTCCCGCCATGTCCGCCATCGCCCGCGAGGCGGGTGCATTACTTCTGCAATATTTTCATCAGGGACTGAAAATCGAGTACAAGGGCGACGCTGATCTGGTGACCGCCGCGGATCGAGCTTCGGAGGCGCTGATTCGGGAACGTATCGCAAAGCAATTTCCGTCGCACGATGTTCTTGGCGAAGAGCAAGGACTGAACGATCAGGGCAGCGACTACCGCTGGTATGTCGATCCTCTAGATGGAACGACGAATTTCGCTCACGGGTATCCTGTCTTCTGCGTGTCGATGGCATTGGAACACCGACCACATGGCGCGACGGGTGAGCGAGTTGCCGGGGTAGTTTACGATCCGACGCGCGACGAGCTGTTCACTGCCGAGCGGGGGAAAGGCGCGGAGCTGGATGGGAAGCCGATCCAGGTGTCGAAGACTGCGCAGTTGAAAGAGTGTCTGGTCGCCACGGGATTTCCCAGCCATAAGCGGCACAAGAATCCGAATATCCATTTCTATCACCAGATCACACTGCGGACACACGGTGTGCGTCGAGCTGGGTCGGCAGCGCTCGACCTGTGCAACGTGGCGTCCGGACGTTTCGACGGGTTCTGGGAGTTCAATTTGAATCCGTGGGATACTGCGGCCGGTGCCCTCATTGTGGAGGAATCCGGCGGCAAGGTCAGCCGCTTCGATGGATCAGCCTTTCTGCTCGATAGCCGCGAGACATTGGCATCGAATGGGTTGGTCCACGATACCTTGGTGAACGAATTTCAAGAGATCTTTGCGGGGCGCGGACTGGTCGCTTTGCCTGAGCCACGCGCATACAAGCCGTAGCAGCTGCAATACAGCTCTCGGCGGTACAATGAGTCTGTGGGGACGCCGATCCGCTGCGGCGGCCGATTCTAGTAACACTTCAGGTTAACCGTGATTAACTCACTTCTGGAACGCAAGATCGAAAAGCGCCCGGACAAAGTCCGGTTGCAGGGACGTATCCTGTTTCTTACCGAGGATCCGGAACTCATCAAAAGGCAGCTCGCGGGTGAAGACCTGCCCTGGGATACGAACAATCCAGGAAACAATCCAAAGCTGCGCGACGATATTTCGACGGACGAGATTACCCCCGCGCACTATTGTTTTTATTTTGACGAGACTCTCGGCGAAATTCCGTATCTCGGGTTGAAGTGTGGAAGCGGCACGCCAATTGGACGCGGAGATGTGAAGCGCGGCGGATTTGTATGCGCCGTCAGCGGAAAGAGGCGCGGGAAGGGATCGAGTCGCGAGCAGTCTCCTTATGCGGAGATGTGCGCTGGGATTCGCGTAGTGATTGCGGAGAATATCGAGCGGATCTACAAACAGAACTGCCAAAACCTTGGGCTGCTGACTTCAACCAATTTTTCGCTGATTGATCGAATTCGCGGAGGGGAAGAGATCGCTCTGAGCGAGTTCACGACCGGAGAGGACGAGATCACAAGGCAGGTTATCGAGTATGGTGGGCTGTTCCCGTTCAATGTCGCGCGCATGCAAGGGAAAGTGTTTCTGCCACCGATTCAAGCGGCCGGCGGCCCGCGGGCGATGACCGTTGCCGAGAAAATCTTCGCGCGGCACATGCTCAATGTTAAAGGCGAAGTGGGAGTGCCGTCCGTGAAGCCCGGCGATACCGGATTTGCACGCGCCGATCTGCGCTTCAGCCATGAGTACGTTACGCCGATGGCAGCAATTTTCTTTGAACATTATGTCGGCAAAGACGCGAAGGTGAACGATCCTTCCACGATTCTGTTCTTCCGCGACCATCTGACATTTCTCGATGAGGTGATTTCGGAGGAGAAGAAGAAGCTTGGTCTGCTCGATCTGGCGACTCAACTGAAGCTGAAGCAGCAGGATTTCGCGAAGAAGCAGGGAATTCGCTTGCACGGCGAGTTGACCGATCGCAAAGGCTCGGAAGGAATTTGTCACTCCATTGTGCTGGAGAGTTATGCGCTGCCCGGGCAGTTGAATATCGGCTCGGACTCACACACACCGCATGTCGGCGCGATCGGTTGTGTCGCATTCGGAATTGGCACGACGGATGTTTTCAATTCGTGGATCACCAAGGACGTGCGTGTGAAGGTTCCAGAGTCGGTGAAGATCGTGGTCCGCGGGAAAAAACATCCGAACGTGACTGCGAAGGACTTCATCCTGAAAATACTGAGCCTCGATTACGTGCGCAGCGGCAAGGCGCTGGCCAAGGTGATGGAATATGCTGGCGAGGCGATCGAAGAGCTCAGCGTCGATGAACGCGCGACCATGACGAACATGGCGGCGGAGATCGGCGG
>Ga0209624_10001556_pt1 | contig 17772 bp, 18 predicted proteins | sample JacPinW_OM2H0_O1_FD_188565 | JGI IMG/M metagenome (GOLD analysis project Ga0209624, IMG submission 188565) | Forest soil microbial communities from Algoma, Ontario, Canada - Jack Pine, Ontario site 1_JW_OM2H0_O1 (SPAdes) (version 2) | ecosystem: Environmental > Terrestrial > Soil > Boreal...
TAGCTTCTTCAACTGGAACGGCTACGGACCGCCGGAAAAATTCATCGGGCTCAAGAACTACGGCTACCTGTTCAGCAACCCGACTTTCATCCGGTCGCTCGTCAACAACGGCCTCATCATCGTCTTCTCTCTTCTCGTCCAACTGCCGCTTGCGCTGGCGGTGGCGGTGATGGTCGCCGGCCGGGTCGTTGGCGCGGTCTGGTTCCGGATGATTTTCTTCCTGCCTTACGTGCTCGCAGATGTCGCCGCGGGACTCATCTGGCATTTCATGTTCGACGGCGACTATGGGGTCGTCGGCGCGGTCACCACGGCGCTCGGGGCGCCGCCCTATTTCCTGCTCGCCGACAAGACTTGGGCGTTCTCGGCGGTGCTGGTCGTCGTCCTGTGGAAGTATTTCGGCTTCCACATGATGCTCTATATCGCGGGCCTACAGGGCATCGACGGCGCGCTGCTCGAGGCCGCGGAGATGGACGGCGCAACCCCGTTCCAGCGCTTCTGGCACATTACCCTACCGCTGCTTGGACCGATGATCCGGCTGTCGATTTTCTTCTCCGTCATCGGCGCGCTCCAGCTCTTCGACATCATCGTTCCCCTCACCGGCGGCGGCCCGTTCGAGACCACCAACACGATGGTGTCGTTCCTTTACTTTTTCGGTCTGACCCGGATGCGGATCGGTTTCAGTTCCGCGGTCGGGGTGGTGCTCTTCATCATCTGCGTGACCTTCGCCTTCGGCTACCAACGGATCGTGATGCGCGATGACTGACGCCGCGGACGTCGTTCGATCAACCGGGCGCCGCCCGAGCGGGCTCGCCTCGATCGCCGCCTTCGCCGCGCTCATCGTGCTCGCCGGCGCCGTGTTGTTCCCGGTTCTCGCGACGGCGCTCAACGGATTTAAGGATCTGAGCGAGTTCCGCACCAATCCATTCGGTCTGCCGCACGTCTGGCAATGGAGCAACTACTGGGACATCCTGACCGGCTACCGCTATTGGCAGGTACTTGGGAATTCGCTGCTGATCGCGTTTTTCACAGTCACGCTGACGCTCGTGCTCTCCGCGATGGCCGCCTTCACCTTCGCCCATCTGCGCTTCTTCGGCGACAGGTTCCTCATGAGCTATATCCAGCTCGGGCTCCTGTTTCCGCTCGCAACCGCGATCGTGCCCATCTTCATCAAGGTGCGCGATCTCGGCCTTCTCGACTCCCACTGGGGCGTCATCCTGCCTCAGGTCGCCTTCTCGTTGGCAATGGGGGTCTTGCTCATCCGCAACGCCTTCAAGCAACTGCCAAGCGAACTGCTCGACGCTGCGATGATGGATGGCTGCGGCTACTTCCGCTACTTCCTCTTCATCACGCTGCCGCTGTCTGGGCCGATCCTCGCGACGGTCGCGATCATCTCATTCGTCAACAGCTGGAACGGCTATCTCCTGCCTCTGATCGTCCTCAACAGCGAGTCGCGCTATCCTTGGACCCTCGGCCTCATGGCCTACCAGGGGCAATACATGACCTCCTGGCAGCTCGTGCTCGCCTTCATCACGCTCACGATCCTGCCGGCGATCCTGATGTTTCTGATGGCCCAGCGATGGATCGTGGCCGGCCTGACCGCCGGCGCGGTCAAGTCGTGACCTTAAGGCCAGCTCTCATGGCGCGGGCGCGGTCCATGCTTCGGTCATAGCGGCGACCGCCAGCTTTGGCCGATAGGCTTCGTCGAACGGCAGCGCCGCGCCGTAGCCGGAAGAAAACGACGGGATCCAGGACCGGTCGTCGGTGATCCCCCAGGTCGTGACGCCGACGCAGCGCCCGGTTAAGCGGCAGGCGCGGACCACGGACGCGTACTCGCCGGCCTGCGCCGCGAGCGATTTGACGTTGGCCGGCAGGCGGATGCGCAGGTCGAGCTCGGTCACCGCCACGTCGACGCCGAGCGCCGCGAACTGCTCCATGACGTCCTGCAAGTCTTCCGGTGCCGAGCCGGCGACAAAATGCGACTGCAGGCCGACGCCGTCGATCGGGACGCCGTCGCGCTTGAGCGAAGCGACAAGGTCGTGGAGCGCCCGCATTTTGGGCCCGGCCGTCTCGACGCCGTAGTCGTTGATATAGAGCTCGGCCTCTGGGTCGGCCGCGCGCGCTGCCTTCAGCGCGATGGCGACATAGCCGGGGCCCATCGCCTCGTACCAGATCGACTTGCGCCATCCGCCGTCGTCGGCGCACGGCTCGTTGACCACGTCCCAGGCGGCGATCGCGCCCCGGTAGCGGCCAGCCTCAGTCGCGATATGCGCGACCATGAGGTCGCGGAGCTCTTGGGGAGAGAATTGGCCTTGGATCAGTCAGGACGGCAATTGCGAATGCCAAATGAGGGTGTGGCCCCGGACCCTCTGGCCATTGGCCTTGGCGAAGGCGACGAGCGCGTCGGCGCTCCTCCAACGGAACTGCCCGCGCACCGGCTCGACCGATTCCCATTTCATCGCGTTCTCGGGGGTGACGCTGGTCAGTTGGGTCGCCGCGAGGTCGCGATACGGCTTCTCGTCGAAGGCGTCCGGATCGAGCGCCGCGCCGAAGTAGCGGCCGCTATCGGCGGCGGCCGCGCCGAGCGTCACTTCGCCCGCCTTGGCGGCCCTTAAGGCGCACGTCATCGCCAAGGCTGTGACGACCCCGGTTCTCACAGCAAGATGCATTTGGATCGTCACCGCAAGGCCCAAGCGTGAGGGACCCGGCGAAAGGAGCACGCCAGTTCGAGCGCTTTCAAGCCGGGCGAACGGCGCCAAATAAAACCAAGCAAAACCAACTCGATCCAATCCAAACCAAATAAGATTGCTTGGTTTTATTTGGTTTTATTCGTCCGAATCGGGACTTTTCAATGACTTACGGCGAATCCAAATAAAAATTCCGGCGCCGTCCAAACCGCCTCTCAGGTTGGGAGCCAAGCCTCAAACGGACATCCAATTGACCGCCTCGCTCTGCCCCTCTTGCTGCTCATCGGCCAGGCTCGCCGGATCTTCGACCGCCTCGGCTTCGCCCGGCTCGTCGGCGGGAATCTGGCCGGTCTTCTTCAAGTGCGCCTGCACCGCCGCTGCGAAGTCCTCGTTGATGCCGAGGTTCTCGGCTAGACGGTTGATCTTGTCCAAGAGCTTCTTGCGCGCTTCGTCGTCATAGATCTGGTTGGCGCTGGCGGCGGTCTGATAGCGGTCGAGCCGGTCAAGCACCTTTCAAATAGGACGGGATGGCCCTGACGTCGCCCGATGCGACCGCTTCCGCCGCGATCTGCAAAGCCGGAACGAGGCGGTCCAATTGCAGCTTGGCGTGATCGGCGTCGCTATCGACCGAGCGGTTCTTCAAGACCTCAGTGACGATCTGGCGGATGCGCTCGGTGGTCACGCCTTCCTGGGCCGCGATCTCATCATAACGTAATCCTTCCCGCAGGCCGGCAAAAATCCGCTTCCGCCGCAGCATCATGCCATGCGCGCCCAACCGCCGGCAGCGCACAGGCGGCGCCAATTCCTGAACCATCCTCAACTCTCCTTCCGCGCGCGCGATGCGCTAAAACTGGAAAACGCCACAGAATAACACATGTTCGGAAATTCGTGAAGATAATGTTGCGAAAAGCTTCTGACCGGGCACGTCAGGAGACATATAAATTATGGTCAATCAATAGGTTGGGGGACGGAAAGAGCATTGGCGTGGTGGAGGCGGAGCAGCGGGTATGGCCGTGGCCGTCCGGTATGTTAGTCAATACAAAGTAAATAAGTTATTTCTAGGTGGCGTGACCATACTAGCTAACAGTGTCAATAATAGGTAGTATTCCCCATTGCCGCCTTGTCCTGATTGCTTATGGTGCCGCAAGGCGAATGCCCCCAACTCCAATATGTTGCTGCGTTATTTTGCTTGGGAAGTTCGCATTGGAGAAGTAGCAGCAACGGCGAATACTGTAAATTATTGGAATTGAAGATCTGTCATCTTGCGGAACAGGGGAGTGAGTCATGATCAGATTAGCCAAAGCTTTTGTTTTCCTAGCCATTCTTGCCGTCGGCGGCGCGGGAGCGGCGCTGGCGGTCGAGGTCGATTTCGGTAGTTTAACCCCGTCGCCCGGCGGCTGCAGCACAACCAGCGGCGATTCCGGGTCTGTCTGCGGTAACTCGCAGGTGTTCACAGCTGCAGGCAATACCTTCACAGCAACCGGGTACGACAATCCATTTGCTCCCGATGACACCAGTGCGTTGACGCTGAAGCCTTTGCCGCCGAACACTCTCGCCGAAAGCGGGCTCGGCGAGAACAACACTCCTCCCGGAACGCCGTGCACGAGCGCCGATTGCGCCATCGACAGGCCGTTCGGGGTAACGGTGGTCGCGAGCGGCAACCCGATGAATGATGCGATCATCGGCTCGGTCGGTGAGGGCGACACATTCAACTTTTTCACGGGGTCGTCCATCATCGGTTTGAACTTCTTCGGAATGTTTGACTCTACCTGCACCGGTCCGGTCGCCGGAACCTGCATGATTACCTTCCCCGATGCGGCCGTAATCGGGATCCAAACGGATTCGGGCTCTGTTCTGCTCACTGCGGTGTCCGCGACCGCCGGCACGGTCCCCGAGCCCTCGACCTGGGCGATGCTGCTGCTGGGCTTCGCGGGTCTGGGCTTCGCCGGTTGGCGCCGGGCCGCGAAGCGCGAGGCTGAGCTGGCTTAACCTCGCCCTCCGGCTCTTCTTTGAAGGCCGCCTCCGGGCGGCCTTCTTTGGTTTTGGGATCACCTTGTGGGGCTTGTGCGACGGCGGCCTCTTCTCCGCGGCGCGGCCGAGCACAATCTCGCAGGTATGTCGCCGGCGCCACACTTGCGCTGATTATGCGGCCAGGCCGAAGCTCAAGCGCTCGCTCGCTTGCCTCGAACCGCGCCCGCCGGTATTCATTTTGTGCGGGACGCGGAATCGAGGTTGGAGTTGGGGGTAGGGCGGCCAGCCGTTTGTTTGGGACTCGTGTGCGCTGCGTTGGGGATTGCGCCGGCGGCAGCGGCCGATATGTCCAGCCTAGGCATCGACAACTCGATGCCGCCGCCGGCTGCGGTCATTGCGCCCGGACCGACCACCTGGATCAATTTTCTGGATGAGGCGCGGATCGGCGTTTACGCTCACAACTGGATTCACGACGAGGGCGCGCCGGTCGACGTGTCGGGCGAACTCCTGTCCAATCCGATCGGCTACGCCAACAACATCGGTGGACCGTGGTTTTCGTGGTTCTTCAATCCACGCATCAACATCGGCGCGATGATCAATACCGAGGGCAAGACGAGCTACGGCTTCACCGGCCTCACCTGGCGCATTCCGCTCTACAAGGGGTTCTTCTTCGAAGGCGAGTTTGGCGCCGCGGTTAACACCTCGCCGTTGCGGGATGAACCCGACCGCGTCAACACCGGCTGCCGCTGGGACTTCCGCGAATCGGGCGGCTTCGGCTACCAGTTCAGCGAGCACTGGGACGTGATCGCCAATGTGGAACACATCTCGCACGCGAGCCTTTGCACCCACATCAACCCGGGCCTGACCCAGGTCGGCGCGCGGATCGGGTATAAGTTCTAGAGCGGGCGATCTAATCCGTTAGGGCAGCCTGCTTGCGATGCCCCCCTGCCGCCGTCATTGCGAGCGATAGGGCGTCGGAAGACGCCCGTCCTTTAGGACGGGCTACGGCGAAGCAATCCAGGGAGCGTCGGGCGCCCCACGAATGCTGGATCGCCGCGTCGCCATAGCCCGTTCGGAAGGACGGGCGTCCCTCGACGCCCTGTGGCTCCTCGCGATGACGCTTAGATCCGCGTGCAGCGCGCGCTAATCAAACTACCACTCAACCCTTTCGTCCGAGCCTCCGAAAAGCTTCGGCATCCCCTTATAGTGCGGGAGGTCATCGACGACGGGCCGGACTGCGAATTGGCACTGCACATGAAATGCAGGCTCAAATTTGCCCGGCGGGAGCAGGAATCCATTGACGCCGCGCAGGCGCTTCGCTTCGACATCGATGAACAGCCGCGTGCTGCATTCGCGGCAGGTCACGCGGGGATTGCGCTTTAGTTTCCAAGCCATCGGATCGCCGCGGACGACCTTCACGGCGTCGGCGGGGTAGACCGATTCCGGCGCATAGGCGCCGCCATGCACCGCCTGACAGTCGTCGCAATGGCAGAAGAACTGCACGATGGGCTCGGCGGCGATTTCGAGCTCCACCGCTCCGCAGCGGCATTGGATTTTCATCATTCGCTTTGCTCTATCTCCGCCGCGACTGCGCGATCGAGGGCCGGCAGGTCTTCCAGGACGGTGCGCCAAACCTGCTCTTCCGCGACATCATCGTAATTGTGGCGCAGGACGTTGCCGACACCCATCATCGCGCGCCGGGAAGGTTGGGATGGCGCTCGCGCACCGAGGGAGCAAGCCGCCGCGCCGCCTCCGCGCGTCGCAGCATAAAAGGCGCGGCGATCGGTCTTGAATTGAATTAGGGTGAGGGTCGCCACGACACCCCGAGCCAGCGCCGCGTTGTCCCGGATATCGAAAAGGGCGGAGCGATCCCTGCTGGAACGCATAGATCGCTTCGCGCTCGGCTGTCGGTCGGACGAAGGGTTTGAGGCGGCTTCGGTCCGCAACGTCGACAGGCTCGGGAAACAGGCCCCCGATGAACTGCGTCAAGCCGACATAGCCCCACAGGCTCATCGGTCCGATCTCCACGAGAATGTCGATGTCGCTGTCGGGGCGGTTATCGCCGCGCGCGCGTGAGCCAAACACCGCGGCGTGGCTCACGCCGCGTTCGCGAAAGGCGGGCTCATGTTCGCGAAGCCTGGCGAGGATGGCGGCCTTGTCCATAGATCTTTTATATCACACGTGATGGGGACGCGGCAGAATCGAGCTCGTTCAATGGCTTCCCTAAAGCCAGGCTGATTCTCCTCTGGTTCAGAACGCGGCTTTCGACAATACCCGCGCCATGCGTTTGCGCCAGTCGGCGCCTTGCGCGCGGAAATGCTCCACGACCGTGGGATCAAGGCGCAACGTCACAGCCTCAAGCGTCTTGTCGAGCTTCGGCCTGCCAGGACTCCGCTTTGCGCTCTCCGCCAGAGCCGGAAGCACTTCGGCCAACGGTCGAAGCCCAGCAATCTGCTCGTCCGTTAGCTCCGGGTTATTCGGATCGCTGGCGATCATTCGTTGAATTTCCGCCTCTTCATCGTCCGTCAAAGGGCGCTTTGCCGAGAATTTCTTCAACGTCATTGTCTTCGCTCCTTTCGGCTCGCCGGGAGCATGGAAATCACCGAGATGGCCTCTGCGCCCAATAGTCTGAAGACCACTGTGATCGTGATTTCGGCCCATTCACCATTGCAACGAAGCGACCTTTGTCTGTTGGGCCTAACGCGGCTTCAGCGAAAAACCCGGTATCGAGATCGGCGAAGTCGAGACCATGTTTGGCGAGGTTCGTTAGTCTTTTAGCCTCGTCCCACACGATCCTCATGAATTTATGTACACGAGAATGCGGTCTCCCGCAATATTTTCGTGTACGGAAACAGACAGTCGATGCGTGACCCACGTCACCCTTCCGCGCCGCGCGGATTTCAGCTAAGCAGCGCCGCTTAAGGTCGCCTCGAAACGGCCTCGCGCGGCCGCCCCACGGAAGCACATGAGACGAATCCCCGCCTTCCGGCCGATTTCGGTCGCGAAGCGGGCTTTTTTCGTGCGAAGGCGGTCGCGTTAAGTCAGGCTCGGCGCGACGAGCCCAGGAACCCAATGCCCAAACGGACCGACATTTCCACCATCCTCATCATCGGCGCCGGCCCGATCATCATCGGCCAGGCGTGCGAGTTCGATTATTCGGGCACGCAGGCCTGCAAGGCGTTGCGCGCGGAAGGCTATCGAATCGTCCTCATCAATTCCAATCCGGCCACCATCATGACCGATCCCGACATGGCGGACCGGACGTATATCGAGCCGATCACCCCTGAGATCGTCGAGAAGATCATCGCCAAGGAGCGCTATGCGATCCCGGGCGGCTTCGCGCTGCTGCCGACCATGGGCGGCCAGACGGCGCTCAACTGCGCGCTGAGCCTGCGCAAGATGGGCGCGCTCGAGCGCTACGACGTCGAGATGATCGGCGCCAGCGCAGAGGCGATCGACAAGGCCGAGGACCGCGAGCTGTTCCGCGAGGCGATGACCAAGATCGGCCTCAAGACGCCGCGCTCGCATCAGGTGAAGACGCTGTCGCAGGCCCTGACCGCGGTGGCCGACATCGGCTTGCCGGCGATCATCCGTCCGAGCTTCACCATGGGCGGCACTGGCGGGGGCATCGCCTACACACGAAGCGAATTGATCGAGATCGTCGAGCGCGGCATCGACGCGTCGCCCACCGACGAGGTCCTGATCGAGGAGAGCGTGCTCGGCTGGAAAGAGTTCGAGATGGAGGTGGTGCGCGACAAGCAGGACAATTGCATCATCATCTGCTCGATCGAAAACATCGACCCGATGGGCGTCCACACCGGCGATTCAATCACCGTCGCTCCAGCGCTCACGCTGACCGACAAGGAATTTCAGATCATGCGCGACGCCTCGATCGCGGTTCTGCGCGAGATCGGGGTCGAGACCGGCGGGTCGAATGTGCAGTTCGCGGTCAATCCGGCCGACGGGCGCATGGTGGTGATCGAAATGAACCCGCGCGTCTCGCGCTCCTCGGCTTTGGCCTCGAAGGCGACCGGGTTTCCGATCGCCAAGGTCGCGGCCAAGCTCGCGGTCGGCTATACGCTCGACGAGATCGCCAATGACATCACCGGCGGCGCGACGCCCGCGTCGTTCGAGCCGACGATCGATTACATCGTCACCAAGATCCCGCGCTTCGCGTTCGAGAAGTTTCCCGGCGCCGAGCCGACGCTGACGACAGCGATGAAATCGGTCGGCGAAGCAATGGCGATCGGCCGCACGTTCCCGGAATCGCTGCAGAAGGCGCTGCGCTCGCTGGAAACCGGCCTCGACGGGCTCGACGAGATCGAAATCGACGGCATCGGCCTCGGCGACGACCACAACGTGCTGCGCGCCGCAATCGGCCAGCCGACGCCCGATCGCCTGCTCAAAGTGGCGCAGGCCATACGCTTGGGCATGGGAGTCGACGAGATCCACGACTGCAGCAAGATCGACCCCTGGTTTCTCGAACGGATCGCCGAGATTGTCGCGCTCGAAGGCAGGGTGCGCGCTCACGGGCTGCCGCCCGACGCCGGCAATATGAGAGCGCTGAAGGCGAGCGGCTTCTCGGACGCGCGCCTTGCAGCGCTTGCTGGCAAGGTCGAAGCCGACGTCACCGCTTCTCGCAAACGGCTTGGCGTTCAGCCGGTGTACAAGCGCATCGACACCTGCGCCGCCGAGTTCGCCTCGCCCACGGCTTACATGTATTCGACCTACGAAGCCCCGTTCGCCGGCAAGGTCCGATGCGAAGCCGATCCATCGGAGCGCGAAAAGATCGTCATCCTCGGCGGCGGCCCGAACCGGATCGGGCAGGGGATCGAGTTCGACTATTGCTGCTGCCACGCCGCGTTCGCGCTCAGCGCAGCGGGTTACGAGACGATCATGATCAACTGCAATCCGGAGACCGTCTCGACTGACTATGACACTTCGGACCGCCTCTATTTCGAGCCGCTGACCGCCGAGGACGTGATGGCGATTCTCGACAAGGAGCGCGAGCGCGGAACGCTCAAGGGCGTGATCGTTCAGTTCGGCGGCCAGACGCCGCTCAAGCTCGCCCATGCCATCGAACAGTCGGGCGCGCCGATCCTTGGCACCTCGGTCGACTCGATCGATCTCGCGGAGGACCGCGACCGCTTCAAGCGCCTGCTCGACAAGCTCGGCCTGAAGCAGCCGAAGAACGGCATCGCCTATTCGGTCGAGCAGGCCCGCCTCATCTCCGCCGATCTCGGGCTGCCGCTCGTGGTGCGCCCATCGTACGTGCTGGGCGGCCGAGCGATGGCGATCATCCACGATTCTAGCGCGCTCGACGACTATCTGCTCGGCGTGCTGCCCAGCCTCGTGCCATCCGACGTCAAAGCGCGCTACCCGAACGACAAGACCGGCCAGATCAACACGGTTCTGGGCAAGAATCCGCTTCTTTTCGATCGCTACCTTGCGGACGCGATCGAGATCGACGTCGACGCGTTGAGCGATGGCGCGACAGTGGTCGTGGCCGGAATCATGGAGCATATCGAGGAGGCCGGCATTCACTCGGGCGACAGCGCCTGCTCGCTGCCGCCGCGCTCGCTCACGCCCGAGACGATCATGAGCCTCAAGGAGCAAACGCAGAAGCTGGCGCGCGCGCTCGAAGTCGGCGGCCTCATGAACGTGCAATACGCGCTCAAAGGCGGCGAGATCTACGTGCTCGAGGTCAATCCGCGCGCCTCGCGCACGGTGCCGTTCGTCGCCAAGGTGATCGGCAAGCCAATCGCCGCGATCGCTGCCCGCATCATGGCGGGTGAAAAGCTGGCGTCATTCGATCTCAAGCTTGAACGGCTCGATCACGTCGGGGTCAAGGAATCGGTGTTTCCATTCGCCCGCTTCCCCGGCGTCGACACCGTGCTCGGGCCGGAAATGCGCTCGACCGGTGAGGTGATGGGCATCGACCGCTCGTTCGAAATCGCCTTCGCCAAGAGCCAGCTTGGGGCCGGGTCGCGGCCGCCGACATCGGGCGCCGTGTTCGTCTCCGTGCGCGATGTCGACAAGGAGAAAATCGTCGAGCCGCTACGCAAGCTGCAGGCGCTCGGATTCAAGATCCTGGCGACGGGGGGAACCCAGCGCTACCTGACCGCCCATGGGCTGAAGGCGGAAAAGGTCAATAAGGTGTCGGAGGGCCGCCCGCATGCGGCGGACGCGGTGCGCAACGGGGCCGTGCAGCTCATGTTCAACACAACCGAAGGCGCGACCTCGCTCGCCGATTCCAAGCCTTTGCGCCGCGCCGCCCTCTTGCAAAAGACGCCCTACTACACCACAATTTCAGGCGCCATCGCGGCGGCGGACGGGATACGCGCCGTTGCGAGCGGCGAGCTCGAAGTCAGGGCGTTGCAGGATTATCTGGCGTGACGGCGCGCAGAAGCGCCGCCGCGGCGGCATTTTTTTATATGGAAGGACGATGGATAAGCTCCCCATGACCGCCGCAGGCTACGCAGCGTTGGAGGCGGAATTTCTTCGTCGCCAGCAGGTCGAGCGGCCGCGGATCGTTGCCGCGATCTCCGAGGCGCGAACGCACGGCGACCTCTCGGAAAATGCCGAATATCACTCCGCCAAAGAGGCGCAGTCGCACAACGAGGGCCGGATCGTCGAACTCGAAGATCTGTTGCAGCGCGCCGAAGTAATCGACGTGACGAAATTGAACGGAACGACGATCAAGTTCGGCGCCACCGTGACCCTGATCGACGAGGACACCGAGAAGAAGAGCGTGTTTCAGATCGTCGGCGAAAGCGAGGCTGACGTGAAGTCGGGCAAGGTGTCGATCACCTCGCCGACCGGACGGGCGCTGATCGGCAAGAAGGCCGGCGATAGCATCGAAGTGAACACGCCCGGCGGCGGCAAGAGCTACGAAATCGTCAAGGTCGCCTATATATAAGCCGGTGCGCTGCGAAGCGACGCGTTTTAAGAGGAGGTTGCGTCATGTCCGCGTTCCCCTTGACCCGCCGCGCAGCGATTGCCGCACTCGGGGCGCTTGTTCTTCCAGCCACGACGCAAATGCGGAGCGCGTCGGCTCAGCCTGGCCTGCGCATCCGCGCCATCAAGGTCGACGTTTCGCCGATTCGCGCCAGCATGGGAGATCCGACCGCGGCGTGGGTGGAGGCGGCGCTTCCGGCCGCGCTCGCTCAGTCGCTTGCGCCATATATGTCGCCCGGCGACCGCAACGCGGCGACGCTGGTGGCGCGGATCGATTATCTCTATCTCGGACCAAGCAGCGGCGGCGGCGGGTTCGGCCATTTTAGGCAAACGCAAGACACGATCAACGGAACGCTCCTGCTCAGGGGACCGCGAGGCGTTGTCGCCAACGTGCCGCTGAGGGCGATCTCCTCTTATTTCCCGATGGCGGTTGATCAGACGCTGGTCGAGCGCGCCTTGGAAGGCCGGGTGACGGCCCTTGCGCAGGCGTTTGCGGGCTGGGCGCCGAGGGAACTCGGGCTTTAACATTTCGCTTTACGAGGGCGATGCGCCCGGGAGGCCGTGGTTTCGGCTCGGCCGCCCCTTTTTGCGCGTTGTTTTGGGTCGGGCTAGGCGTCGCCGGAGGAGAAGGAGAGAATGGTCGTCAGCGCCGTGACTCGTCGGAGTGCGCTCGCCCTCCTTGGCGCATTCGGGCTTTCCCTGACGCGCGCAGCGTCCACCGCGCGAGCGCAAAACGGCTTGAGGTTTCGCGGCGTCGTGGTCAACGTCGAGCCGCTGCGCGCGCTCACCGGCGATCCGACCGCGGGCTGGATGGAGCAGGCGCTCGCGCAGGCTCTGCCTGGGGCCTTGGGCCCTCATCTTGCGCCTGGCGACCGGAACGCCCCTGTCCTCGAAGCCCGGGTCGACTGGATCTATCTCGCCCCGAGCCCCGGCGGCCCGGGGCCGAGGGGCTCGGCGCAGGACACAATCATAGGAAGCTTCGTTGTTCGGGGACCGCGGGGCGGGATCGAGTCGCAAATCCCTTTGCGCGCGATCGCGTCCTATTATCCAAATGCGGTCCATCAGGCGCTGGTCGAGGAAGCCTATCATTGGCGCATTATCGCGCTCGCGCAGGCCTTCGCCGGCTGGGCGCCGAGGGAGCTCGGGCTCTGAGGGGGCGCGCTCGCTGAGCGCGGCGGATGCGGTCAGCGAGCGCCTCTACAAAACGGGGGGAAACAGTGTCGGTCATTTCCGTAACCCGCCGCGCCGCGCTCTCGAGCCTCGGTGTTTTCGCCATTATCCCGCCCGGCCTCGTAAGGCCCGCCCGCGCTCAGAAGGCGGTAAGGTTCCGCGACATTCGGGTCGACGTCTGGCGGCTCAGGGCCGGCGCGGGAGACGCGACCGCCGACTGGATCGAAGAGGAGCTTCCCAAGGACCTGGCGCAGGTCTTGACGCCCTACATGGCGCCGGCGGAACGCAACGGCGCGACTTTGCTGGCGCGGATCGAAACCATCGACCTCGGGAGCAGCGGCGGCGCGCGGGGTACGGGCGGTGCGACCGATTCAATGGAAGGGGTCCTGATCGTGAGCGGACCGCGCGGGGTGATCGCCGCGGAGACGCCTCTGCGGGCGACCGCCTCCTATGAGGCGAGCGCCGTTGACCAGTCCTTGTTCGAGGAAGCCTACCACCGGCGCGTGATCGCGCTGGCCGAAGCGTTTGCGGGATGGGCGCCCCGGCAGCTCGGGATCTGAACGGGGCGGCTGCGAGCCCGATCGATTGCGTTGGACGCGGCCGTGGTATAGCGGGCCCACGATGGTTGGCGCGGGCACGGACAGGACAAGGCCGCGGCTCGGCGGCGGCCCGGCGGTCATTCTGGTTCGTCCGCAGCTGGCGGTGAACATCGGCATGTGCGCGCGGGCGATGGCCAATTTCGGCCTCGACGACCTGCGCCTGGTCAATCCCCGCCAAGGCTGGCCGCGGACTGACGAGTACCGCGAAGTCGCCTATTCCGCGGCGGCGGGCGCGACCGATGTGCTCGAGGCCGCGCGAGTCTTCGCGAGCGTCGAAGCGGCGGTCGGCGGCCTCCAAGCGGTCTATGCAGCGACTGCGCGCGAGCGCGGGCAGATGAAGGCCGTCTTAAGCCCAAGCGCGGCCATGGGCGCGACCGCCGCGGCGGTCGGCGAGAAGCGTGGAATCCTGTTTGGGCCGGAGCGCACCGGCTTGGACAATGACGAAGTCGCGATCGCCAATTCGATTATCACGTTTCCTTCCAGCCCGACCTATGCGTCGCTCAACCTCTCCCAGGCGGTTCTCATCTGCGGATACGAGTGGTTCAAGGCGGCTCATGGCGACGCGCCGCCGCCGTCGACGATTCCGCGCCCCATATCGCCGCCGGCGCAGCGCGAGATGCTGCTCGCGTTCTTCGATTATCTCGAGGCCAAGCTCGACCAGAATGGCTTTTTCCGGCCCGTGACCAAGAAGCCGGGGATGCGGCGAAACCTGCGCAACATCTTCCATCGTATGGAGCTGACGCAACAAGACGTGCGCACATTGTGGGGGGCGATGGTTCGCCTGGTCGATGGGCCGCGGGTCGAGGTCAAGACGCGCAAGCGGGCTCGGCAGAAAACGACCGAGGCGTGATTCTAGGAGCGAGTGGCTTTTGGATTGAGGCGGCCGAGAGGGAGCGGCGCGGGCGGCAATCTCTTGCAGAAAATCAGAAAATGGATTAAGCTTGCCCCATGAACAATCCTGCCCTTCCGCAGGCTAAGACCGCAGGTTCCCGTTCCGGCGTCTCCGCCGGCGGACAAGGAGAGAGAAAAATTCTTCCCACTAAAATCCTCGTAACCCATTGAAAAATCTAGATTCGGACGAGAGAATCCAAGGAAATCCAAGACAATCCAACACTCATCAGCAGGGGTCTTCGCAGCGAAATGGCTAGGGGCCAAGAAAACCCAAAACGGATCGACCGGACCAACGTCGCGGCCGGCTGCCGAGAAGGAGCCAAACCTATTCCATCCGAAGGCAAAGCGCGCGCCGATCCGCAGCCGCTGTCTGGTTGGATTCGTCTGGCGAAAAAAAGCTCTGCGGACATAGGTTTATCCGGAGAGTTTGAAGTTTCGCGTAAGCTCTAAACGCGGACGTTGCGCCGCAGTTCTGCTTATTGGGCAGGAGCCGGCGCCGGCGCGGCCTCGGGAGCCATGTGGTGCATGTGATGGTGATGATGATGATAGTGGTGGTGGTGATGGTGATGATGATGCATCGGCTCGGCCATCGGAGCGGGAGCAGCGGCCGGAGCGTCTTGCGCCATGGCATAGCCGGCGAGGCCGAGCGAGAGAACCGCCGCGGCGGCAAGGGTCTTGATCATAGGAGGACTTTCCTGTGGTTGGGGAACCCGAACGGGTCGCGGCGATCCATAGAGGTCTCCGCCTGAACTCAATATGAACCAATAGCGAGCGGCGATTCATTGCCGCGAAGTGTTTTCAGCCGTCGTAAGAGCGTACACGAGATCCGAGCCACGAAAGGCGTTTAGACGATGGCCGTAGGCAGCATGACCGGCTTGACGCCTCGGCTGCTTAATTTGTTGGTGTTGTTGCAGTTTTTGGTCAGGAAATTAGCCCAAAGTAACACCTACGCCGCCAAAGTCAGGCGCGCAGAGACCCAACGAAAACTAAAGGCCTAACAAACACCCATCCTCCACCCGTTATGACGGGTGAATTGTCCTCGCTTGCACAAAGCCCGTCCTAGAATGACTTTAAACCCAATGGACGCCCCGGTGAGGCAATTAACTGTGGAGCGCCCAAGAGGGCGCCGCTCTCAGCCCTTCGTTCAGGCTGGCCATGATGTTTGTACGGGATAGGATTTAAGGCTTGCGCCAAAGGCGCCACCGCAGGGGCGAGCCTGCGGTGGCGAGGGACGCTCAAAGAGCATCAATGGGGACGTGTCCGGCCGCGAATAGCAAGCAAGACACGTCCGTCGCTAAGGGCTAGCGAATGGGTGGGGAACGATAATGTCCCCGCACCGATTCGATTCGTCCAAAGCGCAATCGAAGATATGGATTGACCCACACCACGACGCATACTCCAAAAAAATTGGAGCAGCCTATTGCGTTGAGAGGCGAAAAACATTAGATTCCCTTAGGGTTTCGAGGTTTTCCGCCTCTTCTGGCTTCCATGCTTGCTTCAGCAGCCAGAACCCCAAACGCCCGTCCGGAGAGTTGGCGCTCTCTGGCGGGCTTTTTTGTTTGGGGCCACAGCAATTCGAGTCATATACGAGCCGCGCTAACGTGACAAGAATTGTTTTCGTCACAACAGGTGTGGACGCATATTTTATTGTGTGTTAGTAACAGCAGACGTGCGATTTGGAGGGTGCTGTGGAGCACGAACCTGCGGTACAACTAGCACTTGCACGCAAGCGCGAACTCGAAGCAGAGTTGCGCGAGATAGATACGTTCTTAGAACTGTATCGTAAGTTCGCTAAAAAGAACGAGCTCGGTGAGACTCGTGACGCCCTAGCTCCCTTGGAACCGCCGGTGCTTACTGAGAGAGCTGGTTCGTTTGACACGTCTCTCCTGGAACCGTCGGTTTCGTCCGTTGACAGGGGTGTCAAACGTGACATTCGGTCGCGTGGAATGTCACAACTGGATTTTGAGCGAATGGCTCGGGACATTGCACTGGCAGTCGGAAGGCCGATTTATCGGGAGGAGCTTCTCGCAGAGTTCCACAAGATGGGTAGGCATCTTGGCACGGGAAACGAGTTAGCCAACCTAAAAACCAAGCTCTGGCGGGCGACTGCAGATTCCAAGTCTATGGTCAGAATTCCTGGCTCTGGGTACTGGCCGAAAGACGTCCCGTGCCCAGCAGTCAACTATGTGCCTGAGCCAGAAAAAACACCTATTTGAGCGACCGAGCGTCCGCGACTAACAACTCAGTCGCCCTTGCAAGAGTTTTTTTGACTTGGCGGTGCGCGACCCTGAAGTGCGCGAAATAAGTTATCTGACCGTCGAGGTCATGTATGCAAACAAGCCTCGCTGGCCCATGTCACTTGCCACGGCCTTAGGGTTCTTGGCGAAAAAATCGCGTCGGCTTGCGCTCGTAAAACTCAGTTTCATGGTAGCTCCCTGTGGAGCAGCTATTGACATTTCTACGTCAAGCTGCAGGAAGCTCTATAGGTCACGCTTCAGCGAATTTGTAAACAAGAACATGGGGTTAGAGTGGCTACGTCAAGCACAGAGAAGCCAAGGCAAGGTCACTGTTCGTCAATGACCGGATTCGCCCGCGCCGCCGGCAGCGGCGGCACGTGGCGCTGGACGTTCGAGCTCAAGACCGTCAACGCCAAGGGGTTGGATATTCGCTTGCGTATGCCCGCGCCCTTCGATCGGGCGGAAGGCGAGGCGCGCACGCGGCTCGCCAAGGCGCTGGCGCGCGGGACCTGCTTCGCCAATCTGTCCGCGCAGCGTGAGGGAGCGCCCGCTGCGGCGCGCATCGATCTGGCGGCGCTCGAATCGATCGCCGTCGCCGCCCGCGCGGCGGCGGTCAAGGCCGGGCTCGCGCCTCCGACCATGGACGGATTGCTGGCGCTACGCGGCGTGTTCGAGGCGGGTGACATCGAGGACGACGAGGCGGCCGTGAACGCGGCCTGCGCCGGCGCTCTCGCGAGCCTCGATGAGGCGATCGCCGCGCTCACCGCCACGCGACGGGGGGAGGGTGGGGCGCTCGCCCATCTGCTTAAAACCATGCTCGCGGCCATTGCCGCGTTGGTCGAGGCCGCCGACGCCAATCCGGCGCGCCGGCCCGAGGCGGTTCGCGAACGACTCGCTCAGAGCGTTCAGACGCTGATGGCGTCTTCCCGCGGCCTCGATGAGAACCGCCTCCACCAGGAAGCGATCCTGCTCGCCGCCAAGGCGGACATTCGCGAGGAGCTCGACCGGCTCAAGACCCACGTCGCCTCCGCGCGGGCGCTGATCGATGAAGGCGGGCCGATCGGCCGGCGGCTCGATTTCCTCTCGCAGGAGCTGGCGCGGGAGGCGAGCACGCTCTGCGCCAAGGCGAATGACGTGAGCCTGACCGCGCAGGGGCTTGAACTGAGAGCGCAAATCGAGCAATTCCGCGAGCAGGTGCAGAACGTCGAGTGAGATTCGAAGCGATGGCGGCGAGCCGGCGAGGCATGATCCTGATTCTGTCCT
>Ga0209624_10001558_pt1 | contig 17765 bp, 12 predicted proteins | sample JacPinW_OM2H0_O1_FD_188565 | JGI IMG/M metagenome (GOLD analysis project Ga0209624, IMG submission 188565) | Forest soil microbial communities from Algoma, Ontario, Canada - Jack Pine, Ontario site 1_JW_OM2H0_O1 (SPAdes) (version 2) | ecosystem: Environmental > Terrestrial > Soil > Boreal...
GCGCGAAGGGTCACGGAGTTCACGAAAAAGGAAGCCGTCTTCTCGCAGGGTGATCCCGCAAAGAATGTTTTATACATCCAAAAAGGCGGAGTAAGACTCTCGGTGGTCAATGAAACGGGGAAAGAAGCCGTCGTTGCGATTTTGGGACCCGGTGATTTTTTCGGCGAGGGTTGCCTCGCCGGTCAGCCGATTCGGATTGGTTCGGCCACAGCGATTGCGGCGACCACTGTGCTGGTGATTGAAAAGCAGGAAATGATTCGCGTCCTCCACGCGGAGCATGCGTTTTCCGACCGTTTCATCGCTTACATGCTTTCGAGGAACATCCGGGTTGAAGAGGATTTGGTCGATCAGCTCTTTAACTCCAGCGAGAAACGTCTGGCTCGCACCCTGTTGCTGCTCGCACGCTACGGCAAGGAAGATAAACCCCAAAAGTTGCTTCCGAAAATATCGCAGGAGATGTTGGCCGAAATGGTCGGTACAACGCGCTCCCGCGTGAATTTCTTCATGAACAAATTCAGAAAATTGGGATTCATCAAGTACAACGGCGGACTTCACATAGACACCTCGCTTCTGAGTGTTGTCCTGCACGATTAACAGACTGATTAGTCGGATACGCGAGCTGACCGTGCAAGTTTGCGATTCGTGGGATACTTCAATATGGCACTGAGAGGCAGCCGTCGCCGAGCCACTACCTCCCTATACCTAATTGAGAGCCGCGAGGCCGAGCAGAAGTTGGCAGAGGCGCGCGAGAAAAAGAAGGCTATTGCCACGAAACCCGCGAAGCCCGACTAAAAACTCCACTTAAACTTCTTCAATGGAACGTGTTGGTTGTCGATGTGTTCATAAGTCCGGATTAGTCGGATAACCGGACAAGTCACGTACTAGACTTTACGTGCCCGGTTTGCGCGTTAATCAGGAGTTAGGGCATCGAGTGGGAATTTGGGGTTAGACTTGGTAATGGCGAAAAGTATTTTGCTCGGCGTGGGTGTCGTCTTGGCGACGGCCACGCTGGCGATTATCGCGGAAACAATCGCATTTTTTGTTCGCTTACCGTCGACAATAACGGGGTCGCCCGGTATGGAAATCAGTGTTGACCCTTGGTCCTTGCAAAAGAGAAACTGTTTACCCCAACCGATCTCGTAGCCGGGGCCGTCATCTCACCCTAACTATCCTGCTGATAGAACCTGCCGAAGCGGGATAAGCCGCCGCCAGGCTCACAAAGAAAAGTGCAAGTAGTGTCTTTCGCAATCGCATAGTGGCCAATCTCCTGTAAATGCTTTCCAAGCAACGGATCATTGGATAACTTGCGTCAGAATCGCGCTACTGCTTCCGAAGTTATTGTTACCGGCGAATGTCGACGTAATTTTATGAGTGCCGGAGGCCAAGAGGGCCGTGCTCAACTGGGCCTGGCCATTAACGAGAACCGCGTTACCCAGCACAGTCGTCCCATCTTTGAAGGTCACATTGCCGGTTGCGGTTTCGGCGGCGGTGGAAATCACGGCTGCGGTCAACGTGACTGTTTGCCCAACTGGCGATGGATTGAGCGAAGAAGTCAGCGCAGTCACAGTCGTGGTCTTCTCCACGATTTGCGGAACGCTTCCACTGCTGGCTGCAAAAGTGGCGCTGCCGTTGTAACACGCTGTGATGATATGGTTGCCGCCCGTCAGCGTACTCACCGACAGTTGAGTTGAGCCGCCCGTCAACATCACGGTGCCCAAGACCGACGATCCATTCTTGAAGGTCACAGTGCCATCTGGAGTGCCGCTCAGAGAGGTTACTGTTGCCGTGAACGTGACGGATTGACCGAAACTTGAAGGTTGAGCGCTCGTCACCACCGAAGCCGTCGTGGGTATCCCGTTGATGACTTGTTGTATCGAGGCAGTCGCCGCGGTGTCGGACAAATCACCTTCATACTGTGCGGTTATCTTGTGCTTCCCGGCGGTAAGAGATGATATTGAAACCTGAGCCACGCCACCAGTCAGAGTGACAACTCCATAAACTGTTGTGGAGTCTTCGAAAACCACGACTCCAGTTGGTGTAACGGCTTCGGAATCCGTGACCGTTGCCGTCAATGTGACCGTCTGTCCGAACGCGCCGGGATTGGCGGAGGAAGTGAGCGCGACTCCGCTCACGCCTTTGCCTACATGTTCGTTGATTGTGGTTGCGCTCGCAGTGAAATCCTGATCTCCCGAATAATTGGCCTCGATCAGGTGTGCGCCGAGACTCAGGGAAGTGGTGCTGACCGCCGCTTGGCCACCGCTTAGCGACGCGATGCCAATGGGCTGACCGTCGGCGAAAAATTGGACTGTACCGGTCGGAGTTCCGCTGAACTGGGGACTCACTGTCGCGGTGATGATCACGGGTTCTCCCAACTTTCCCGGATTGGCCGTCAACCTCGTGGTTGAGGTTGCCGCACCAACATTGATCACCAATCGGGTGGAAAGGCTGCCATCGAAATTGGCATCACCTGTGTACAGGGCAGTGAAACCGTGAGGGCCAACGGTCAGCGCCGGTGAGGTAGCCTGAGTTTGTCCCGAAGCTAACGCCGTGGTAGCGAAGGAGGTGCCATCTTCTTTGAACGTGATTGTACCGGTCGGGAGCCCGTTCTTTCCCGTGACCGACGCCGTCAATTTTAATGTCTCGCCCGCAACCGCGGGCGGCGAAAAGGTCAGCTGGGTAGTCGTTAGAGCATTAATCCCTTTACTCGAGACGTTCATCAGAACGGCAACACTTCCAGAATTAGCTATGGCAAGATCGGGAGCTCCGTCTAAATTGAAGTCCGCTACAACCATCGCGCCCGAGTCTGGCCCAACAGGATATTCCGCCACCTGGACAAAGGTACCGTCGCCTTTGCCCTGCATCACATCTACAGTTCCCGTATCAGATCTCGATATCGCGAGGTCAGGGATTCCGTCGCCGTTGAAGTCGGAAACCGCGACTACAGTCCCGGATTCCGTCACAATTCCAGGCATTTGTTGAAATGTACCGTCGCCTTTCCCGGAAAGTATTGCTACTGACCCTACACTTCCTCCTGGATCAAAACCCACAGTGATGGAGCCCACGGCCAGATCGAGGATGCCGTCGCCGTTGAAGTCTCCAACGGCCAGACTAAACACTCCCGGGCCTGAAACTGGTGACGTAATTTCACTCTGAAAAGTTCCGTCGCCGTTTCCTAGAAACACTTCGACGTTACCGATTGCTGCTACAGCTATGTCGAGCTTTCCGTCTCCGTTGAAATCTCCGACGGCGACATCGACAAGCGCCCCGGACCCTGTAAGATCCACAGGAACAAAGGATGCACTGCCAATTCCAAAATTGACCTCTACACCGGACTCGAACGCAGACACCACATCCAGATTTCCATCTCCGTTGAGATCAAACGCTAAAAGATGACCTGAACCATACGTCCCTAACAGCTTTGCTTGTTGAAAAGTTCCATCGCCGTTTCCTAAGAAAATCTGTGACGATTCCGAAAGAGAAATAATCGACGAACCAACGACCAGATCGATCTTCCCGTCATTGTTAAAATCTCCAGCCACGATCGATTCGAACAGTGGACTGCCGCCACCATCACTAAAGCCTCCCGTGCTCCTGAATCCACCGTGGCCGTCGCCAAGATAAATCGATACGGTCCCGTTGCCTACTATCGCGAAGTCCGGATTACCATCTCCGTTGAAATCCCCGGAAGTGATCGATTCCAGTGACAAGCCAGCCGGATAGCTGCCCGTTCGCAGCGTTCCGTCACCGTTCCCGAGGAAGACCTGAACTGTATTCTGTTCGGAATTCGTTACAACAACGTCCGTGTGGCTGTCGCGGTTTACGTCTGCCGTTGCGAGTTGAACCGGACCGCCGAGAGTCGGGTACGATACGGCCGTCTGGAATGTACCGTCCCCCTTGCCGAGCAGCACCGAGAAATTCGATTGGCCCAGGCTCGCGGTAATGAGATCAATTTTTCCATCGCCGTTCAGATCTCCGGCGATTATGTACGACGGATTTTGACCGGCCTCGTGATCCACCTCGGACTGAAATGTTCCGTCGCCGTTTCCTAGCAGGATGGCCACATTGCCGGTGCTACCTTCAGTCGCAGCCAGATCGAGGTGGCCGTCGCCGTTGAAATCTGCTGTAGTCAGGGCGTTGGCGACCGAATTCAAGTTATAGAACTTCTTAAACGTTAAATTACCCGTGCCGTCGTTCGACACTACGGCAACGGCACTCCCTGACATAGTTGTAGTCACGATTACGGCCAAGTCGACTGTTCCGTTTCCGTCGAAATCGCCAGCGACTAACCCGCCAAGAGCGGTCGATCCGTTGAAGCCGGGCCCGCCGCCACCTACGAGTGCGAATGTCCCATCGCCTTTGCCCAGGAAAATGTTAACCGATGCGAGGCTTGGATCGGCGTTCGCAATAGCAAGGTCTAGCTTTCCATCGCCGTTGAAATCCGCGACTTGAAACGCGACGGGTCTCTCATTTCCAGAGATTGCTAAGGTCGCAGGAGCCTCAAATGTTCCGTCCCCGTTCCCGAGGAAGATTTGCACCGTACCGACGTTGGTAGTGGTTCCCACTATCAAGTCGCCCTTGCCGTCTCCATTGAAGTCACCGATGACGATGGCTCCCGGGCCGGCATTGGTCGCCACTGTCTTGGGCGTTCCGTAGCTGCCGTCGCCGTTTCCCAACATGATCGAGATGGTGTTATCGGAGGTGTTTGTCGTGGCGATATCGGGGATCCCATCGCCATTCAGGTCGCCGACGGCTACCCCGGTCGGGCCTTTACCCACGCTTATCGCGGAAAGATTAATGAATGGACCGTTTTGAGCCGCCGTCAGAGTAGGGAACAGCAAGACAAAAAAAGTGACCTGCATTATTCTGGCGCGAAGATAGCTGGGCATAGAGCTCCTGATTTGTTGACTCTGGACGATCTTGAATTCTGGGGCAAATGTGAGACACGCGAGCCGAGGAGTCAAAGAAACTAGTTCCAATCCCTTTCTAAACAGCTAAATGATTTTCATGCAGCCACTTAACTGCCTCGCATAAACCGCTTTTCGGCGCCGCGAAATATGGTAAGCTCGGCGAAGTCCCTCCGTTTGCATAGGCAAACTATGATTTCCTCTCAAGGAAGCCGCTCGGCGTACCAATTTGGGTTGTTTAAGGCAGACGCTGAGACCGGGGAACTCCTGCGAAAAGGCGTCCGAGTAAAGCTTCAGGAACAGCCATTCCGGTTGCTGATTTTGCTCTTAGAGAACTCCGGAGAAATCGTCACCAGGGAGAGTGTGCGGCAGCGCCTTTGGCCCGCGAACACTTTTGTCGAATTCGATGCGTCGCTCAGCGTGGCGGTCGGCAAACTGAGAGAGGCATTGGGCGATGATGCTGAGAATCCCATATTTATCGAAACCGTGCCCCGGCGCGGCTATCGATTCATCGCGCCCGTCGGAGGAAACGGAGCAGAACCGCCACTAGCTCTCCAGCCCCCACTCGAGATCGTCGCGCCGCCCCCTGCGGTACTTCCTCAGCACGCTATTCGAAAAAGATTTCTCTTACCGCTCAGCGCTGCGTTGATCGTCATGATTGGACTGGGTTTGTGGTACTGGCAGCACGTGAAAGGAACCCAACTTTCCGAGCGAGCCTCTGTAGTAATCGGTGATTTCGCCAACTTCACAGGAGACCCGGTATTCGACGGTTCTCTACGTCGAGCCGCACTCGTTGAACTGGCCCAATCGCCCTACTTGACCGTGCTATCGGACTCTTCGATTTCCGATACCCTGCAAGACCTTGGCCGGCCCCCCGAAGAGAAACTGACGCCCGCGATGGCGAGAGAGGTATGCCAGCGGGCTTCTTCGGCAGCGGTTATTGACGGATCGATTGAATTATCCGGTAGCCAATATTTGTTGGCTCTTGACGCCACTCGTTGCGCGGACGGCCGCGGTCTGGGCCGCGAAACTGCCACAGTGGCATCGAAGGACAAGGTGCTGGCATCCCTTGGTGTCGCAGCAAACAATTTGCGCCGAAAACTTGGAGAATCGCGTGATTCTCTGAAAAAGTATGATGTTCAGGTCGAGCAGGCCACAACCAGTTCGCTCGATGCGCTGAAGGCTTACCAACTTGGCATCGATTTCCGCTCCCGCGATAAAAACGCAGAGGCGATCCCCGAATTCAAAACTGCGATTAAACTGGACCCAAACTTTGCTATGGCCTACGCGCAACTGGGTTCTTCGTATTCGAATGGGGGTGAAACGCAACAGAGCCTGATCTTTTTTAAAAAAGCTTTCGAACTACGCTCACGCGCAACTGAGCCGGAACGTCTTTACATTGCGGGGCGGTATTACGACATCGTGACCGGAGAGCTGGAAAAAGCCTCGGAGATCTACAAAGAGTGGACCGAAACGTACCCGAACGAATGGCGGGCCTTCAACGGCCTTGCCAATGACGGCAATTTGCTGGGACGTTACGAGATTGTAGTTCCCGCTGCTAAACGCACTGTCTCGCTTGCTCCGCCACATTCCTTCGGATATTTCAATTCGATCGTCGCCTTGGCCGGCTTGAACCGCTTCGCCGAGGCTAAAACTGTGTGCGCGCAAGCTGCAGAAAAAGGAGTGGACGCCGGTTGGTTACACTTGGCTCTTTACGAGATCGCCTTTGCCGAGGTCGACCAGGCCTCCGCCGATCGCGAAATCCGATGGGCCGAAAAGCATTCGAATTTCGACGTAGTATACGGCGAGGCGGAGGCGGCCGCAGCCCGGGGAAAACTGAAGGAAAGTACTCAAAAGTTTCAGGATATTGCGCAACGATATGTGATTAGTTCCGACACGGAAACCGCCGGCAATGCACTCGCGGCTTCCGCTGAGATCAATTCGCAAGCCGGACGCTCGCAAGAAGCCGAGCGGCAATCTGAAGCTGCGCTGAAACTCGGCACGAACGAATTGATCCTTGGTTTAAGTGCGTTGGTGAATGCGGACGCTAAAAAAACTTCACGAGCTCAGAGTCTTCTTGAAAAACTAGACCACGATTATCCCTTGTCGGTCTTCAATATCGGAGTTTACGGACCGACGGTTCGCGCCTCTCTTGCCGCCACCCGAGGCAGTTCCGCCGCGGAAATAACGAACCTTTTGGAACCAGCGTTGCCTTACGAATTGGGCCAGGAGGCTAATCTAGTCCCGGTCTACGTGCGTGGCGTAGCTTTGCTTAAGGCTCGGGATGCGGAAGGATCAGCGCACGAATTTCAAAAGTTGCTCGATCACCGAGGCGTCGATCCAGTGTCTATATTTCTGCCCCTGTCATACCTGGGCTTGGGCCGATCCTACAAAATGATGGGTAAGATCGACGAAAGCCGAAAGTCCTACGACCGATTCTTTGCGCTATGGAAAGACGCCGATCCCGATGTTCCCATCCTGAAGGAAGCCAAAGCGGAATACGCGAAGCTGAAATAACCATCCGAATTGCTAGAGGGTCATCAGCTCGTTGTTTCGCTACTCAGCGGCCAACTAGTTTCTGCAGGGTTTCGGGATAGCGCGCGCCTTGCACCGCAATCTTTGAGGTTGCGGATTCGAGCTCGCGGATCTCTTCGGGCGTGAGCTGCACGTTAACGGCGCCGATGTTTTCTTCCAGGCGATGCTATCCACGATTTCTGAGTCAGCAGCCATGCGAGGGCGATCTGCCAGGCGTCACTTTTTTCTGTTGCGCGAACTTGCCGACCATATCGGCCATCGCCTGGTTCGCCTTGCGATTTTCCGGCGTAAAGCGCGGAACGATCTTGCGAAAGTCGTTCTTGTCGAACTGCGTGTCTGCGCTGATCTTGCCGGTTAGAAAACCTTTCCCCAGCGGACTGAATGGAACGAACCCGATCCCGATCCGGCAGGAAATCCTCACCCGGAGGATTCACAACGTCAAATAAAACGATTTGCGCGAACTGGTCGCCGTTGACGACGCCTTTGCCGCAGACACAGCGATGATTTTGCGCCTGCGACAGCTGACGGATTCACCCGAGAATCAGAAAGAGCGCACCGAGATGAGGAACGCTTTTGCAGACCTTTCAACGATCCAAATTAGAGATTCTCGGCTGGCCTCCTTCTCGGTCATAAAGAGTTCCGTCCGCTAACTCCTGATTAGTCGGATAACCGGAGAAGTGAAGTAGCACTTTATCTGTCCGGTTTGCGCGTTAATCAGGCAAGCGAAAAATCAAATGCAGCCCACCGTCCCCTAGGCGACAATCGATTCCGGTATGCCGGTTTCGAGCAACTTGACGAATTGGCCGGGAGGCAATGGTCGGCTGAAGTAGTAGCCTTGGCCTTCTTCACATTGTTGAGCTTGGAGAAAAGCCAATTCTTCTGGTGTTTCTACGCCTTCGGCGATCACGCGCAGACCAAGACTCCGACCCATGCCGATGATAGCGGTGACAATCGAGGTCTCACCACCATACGTAGTAATTTGGCGAACGAAAGATTGGTCGATCTTAAGAGCGTCGATTGGAAACTTTCTGAGATAGCTCAAACTGGAGTAACCCGTCCCAAAATCATCGACGGCCACCCGTATACCTTTCGCTCTGAGAGTCGCAAGTATCGATCCAGTGGCTTCGACGCGCTTCATTAGGACGCTTTCTGTAAGCTCAAGTTCAAGAAGTTTCGGGTCCAAGCCTGTTTCCTTGAGAATTTCAAACACACCTTCTAGGAAGTGTTCGTGCCGGAATTCCATCGCTGAAATGTTCACCGCTATAGTGATGGAAGGTAGTCGTGCGTCAGACCAAGCTCGCGCTTGCGCACAAGCTTCGCGAAGTACCCACTTGCCGATTGGGAGAATCAGGCCACAATCTTCCGCGACTGGAATAAATTTCGCGGGAGAGACGAGTTCCTGGCGAGCTGGCTTCCAGCGTAGCAATGCTTCCGCGCCAGTAATCTCTCCAGTCTTTAGACTGACCTTCGGCTGGTAGTGCAGTGTGAATTCCTTCCGTTCCAGAGCTCGTCGCAGTCCTTCCTCGATGGATTGGCGCTCCACAGCACGTTCGTTCATAGAGGATTTGAAAAACTGATAGCTCTGACGCCCATTTTCCTTGGCTTGATACATAGCTGTGTCGGCGTTCTTGATGAGCGTCTCCGCGTCTAGACCGTCATCGGGATACACGCTAATGCCGATGCTGGTGGTCACGTGCAAATCCTGTTCATTGATGAGATGAGCGGCTGCTACGGCCTGCAGCAGTCTTCGGGCAGTAACCGCAGCATCTTCGGAGTGTTCCATTTCTGAAAGCAGCACAACGAACTCATCGCCTCCCTGGCGGCTAACGGTGTCCGAGGCGCGCACGCAATCACAAAGGCGCTTGGTGATGGATTGAAGGAGCTTGTCGCCCGTGAGATGCCCCAAAGAATCGTTGATGTGCTTGAAGCCATCTAAATCTAAAAACAGTACGCCAACTTTCTTTGTGTGTCGCGACGCCAGGATAATCGCTTGGTTAATCCGGTCGTTCAGGAGCGCTCGATTGGGTAGGCCAGTCAAAACGTCGTGCTCAGCTGAATGAGCCAACCGCAACGCCATGGCTCGGGCCGCGCTCACGTCCCGAAATACAATCACAGCTCCGGTGGCCTGTCCTTCACGGTCGTGGATGGGTGCGACAGAATCTTCGATCGGTATTTCTAATCCATCTTGCCGCACAAGAATATTGTTCGACGGCGCATGGACGGTTAGGTTCTTGTCAACCGCCAACCGCGTCGAGCTGGAATTAACTTTGCGACTTGTAGCATCCAGGATTTCGACAACGTCGGCTACTGGCCGGCCCGATGCTTCACTATGCGACCACCCTGTCATTTTTTCGGCGACGAGATTAAGGAAAGTGACATTCCCGGAACTGTCGGTACAAGCAACCGCATCCCCGATGGAATTCAAAGTGACCTGGGCTCGTTCCTTCTCCACGAATAAAGCGTCTTTTGCGACAGCGAGTTCCTGCGTGCGCCCAGTCACTTTTTCTTCGAGCTCTGCATTCATCCTTCCGATTTGCTCCTCGGCCTGCTCCCGGCGGCCAATTTCCTTTGTCATTCTGCGAGTTACATCGAACCCGACAGCGATGCAGAGGCATCCCGCCAGGATTAGAAGGCTCAGGACCATCCTATGGGCCTTCGCATAACGACTCCTCGATTCCGCCGCGGCTTGATCCATCTGTTCTCCCTGAAACTCCACAAAGCGGTTCCAAGAGTCGTGATATCGGATCAGCAGAGGTAGCGTCTGATCCAGCATGGCCGCTCTCGCCTGCGCGTATTTGTGATCGTCAATAAGCAGATGAAGCGCTTGGAGGTAGCTGGCGATGTACGGTTTTCTGGCCGCCACGATCGCATCGAGAAGTTCGCGTTCTTTTCCTGGTTCGACACCGAGTTCTTCGATCCGGCGCACAAGGGCAGAGATTGTATCGGTGTTCTCGGCTCGACTCTTGAGCAATGACGGGACTTGGTCGGTGTTGTCCAGTAAAAATAGCTCCATGGTGATCCGGTTGTTCAAGTTCGAGTAGCCCAAAGCCTCTCGGCAGAATTGAACCTTGGCCCATCGTTTCGTAACGAGATCCTGTAAATCTGCGTTTATATGGCCCATTCGGCTAAGGCCTAGCCACCCCAGTCCTAGCAAAACGCAGAAGAGGAAGCTGAACGAAATCGTCAGTGTCAAGCTGATTGACTGTTTCTTCATGGCTACGATCCTCGATTCTGTTGATTGCTACAATGCTGCCTCTGGGCATGGACTCCCTCGCGCCTCAGATTGGCCAAGCCTTCGACTCCGTCGGTAGCCACGTTCAAGTTGATGGCGAGTTTGGACTCTCGCAGAGTTTCGCGAGTGAGACGGACATCACCTTCGCCGTCATCGATTAAAAGAACTTCTGTCGACACGAAATCTACTCCCTTTGACTTAGGCGGACAGGTGCCTGCTACGAGAAAAATACGGAAGGAAAGGGGAAGTCTAGTTTGATGTATTCGTCAGCAAAGTCAAGGACGGCACTCGAAATTTCGACAATCTAGTTAACCAAAACGCAGTTCGCGGGGTAAGTCCTGATTTTCAACTTGTCCGGTAAGCGCTGCCGGTTCAAACGGTCGATGCAACACTTTTTAAGGTCGTGATCGAAGAGCGCTTACTGTGGAGAACCAACGATGTCCGGCTGTGAGCGATCGGGCCTAGCCAGGATGGTGTTCCGGTCGAATCAGCTCTCGTTGAACGATCCTTAGCTGTTTAGCTCCTAGGCGTGGCTTCGCGTATTACCGATAAAATCCCTCGTTCCTGTGCAATTCCGAACAGATTTCCTTCGTTTCCGCGCGTATGTTCACCTTGGCACTGATGACGGGTCGTTTCTCCTATGAACGATTGGGCGAAAGTTCTTCAACACACCAAACGTCGTGTCAATCCACACAACTTCGCAACCTGGTTCCGTCCAACTCGGTTGAAGGGAACCGACAATAGGCGTTTGCTGATTCGAGTTCCCACAGCCCTGTATAAAAAAAAGCTCACGGAAACCTACGGCGAACTCCTCCAGGCGGTCCTGCAAGAAGTAGGGTTGTCGGGTACACAGTTGGAGTTTCTGTGCTCAGAGCCGGAATTTCCGGCACCGCCCCCTATTCTAGACCTGACGAACGTACGCAACGGGTTTAAGAACTTCATCCAGCGTCAAAACAAGCAGGTGACTATTGAGATGATCCAGAAACGCGTGGGGTGGTACTTCGGCGTGTTTCCTCCTGACCTGAAGCTGAGGGGTGGCTCCAAGGCCATCGTCTTGCCCCGCCAAGTGGCAATGTATCTAGTTAAACAGCTCACGTCAGCATCTCTTCCCAAGATCGGCCGGGAGTTCGGTGGCAAACATCACACTACGGTTTTGAGCGCAATCAAAAAGATCGAGGCCCGACGCCGCACCGACATAGATCTGGACCGGACAATTGTTAAGTTGGCTGATTCATTGACATAGCATTTTTCTCAAAACTTTGAGCTCCCGCCGCAAGTAATCCTGGTCAAAATAAAGTGGTTTCGTCCCGAAACACCATGAACTACGCAGCCTGGATCGCGTCAGTATTTCAGCCGATCGAAATGTGTCGTAACGATTATCACTGTTCAAAATTGAACAGATGCTTTCCGTGCCTCGATTCAAGCTACGAATTCCGGGGACGCCGCCTGTCCCGAAATAGGGTGGAAAGGTGACGAACAGACCAAATAGGGCTCTGTTGGTGTTTCGTCTCATTTTGCTTTGCTGCTGCCTTGCGTGGCCGCTGGGTGCGACTTTCGCACAAAAAAAAGTGGAATCTCCTGTCGCAAATCTGCCGCCAGATCTCAACTCAGTTGCCACTGATTTTGCGGGACCTGAGCTCTGCCGGGAGTGCCACAAAGACGAGACGGTGCGCAATGACAAGACTCGCCATTGGAGCGTTGCGCTTCCCGGCAAAGACTACATTCACGGCTGCGAGAGCTGCCACGGACCGGCGAAAGCGCACGCGGCAGCCGTCCAAGCTGCGCATGGGGACGACGCTGACACAGCGAAGGCGCTGGCGGAGCACCCGGTTTTCAACTTTAAAGATCATTCGACCAAAGAGATCAACGAGCGCTGCTTGACTTGCCATGCCGGTGGCACGCAGCACATGAATGCAATCAACTCGGAACATTCTAAGAATGGCGTGAGTTGCGTCTCTTGCCACTCCCCACATCACGGCAGCGATGCGAATTTTTTGCTCACCAAGGCCCAGCCCGACCTTTGCTATTCGTGCCATCTCGGGCAGAAACCTCAATTTGAAATGCCGTTCCACCATCGGGTGAACGAAAGTCTGATTCAGTGCAGCGACTGTCACAACGTCCACGGCACGGTGAAACCGAAACAAGTCCGCACTTCTTCCACGCAGGATTTTGTCTGCTTCCAATGCCATACCGACAAGCAAGGGCCTTATGTGTTCGAGCACGAGGCGGTAAAGATCGAGGGATGCCAATCGTGCCACGTCACCCACGGGGGCCCGAATCCGCACATGCTGAAGGTGAGCAACGTAAATCTGCTCTGCCTGCAATGCCACACACAGTCGAGTTTCAGCGGAGCTCCCGGGACGCCGAGCTTTCACAACCAAAATACTTTCTTCCAGGCATGCACGCTTTGCCACAGTCAGATTCATGGATCGAATTTCGATCAGTTCTTTTTCAAGTAGAAGCGATGCAGGTTTCCCGATAGCAGCAAAGACGTGATGTGGGCGCTGACGATCGCAAGCCCGAAGCGTCGGAGTGAACAGCCATGAAATGTTGTCTCAGTGCGCGGTTCCTGGGCGGCGGCGTTTTGCTTGCGGCCTTTCTCCTGTCGCCCGCGGCGAAGGCGCAGGATGATGCGGAGCAGGTCGAAGGCATGGATTCAGGCGGCTACAACATCCACCAAACGATTGATTTTGGTTATCGCGCGAACTGGGTCAACGGCAACATGGATACCTTCGATACTTTTATCAATCTGGGTCAGGGGCTTCGCCTGTTCGACTATTCCCTGGACGTGCGCTCGATAGATCACAACGGGCCTTTGTTCGACACTTTGAACTTCAGCAATTTTGGTTATGGCGGCGATCCCAACGATGTGACGCGGCTGCGCATCGTGAAAAACAAGTTGTACGACTTTCGAATGATGTTCCGCCGTGACAAGAATTTCTGGGATTGGAATCTGTTCGCGAATCCTCTGAACCCTATTTCCACAAACCCCGCCCTCAGCCCTACCACGCCGGTAGCCACCTCACCGCACGCTCTGGATTTAGTGCGCCGCATGCAGGATTACAATCTGACGCTTCTTCCGCAGTCGAGGGTGCGCTTCCGATTGGGATATTCGCGCAACCGCGATGAAGGCCCCGGGTTCTTTACCACCGATGGCGGCACCATTTCACCTTTCAATGAGAATTACAGTTACACCACGAACTCCTACCACGCTGGAGTCGATTTCAAAATTCTGCCTCGTACAACTCTCTCGTACGACCAGACATTGACTTTTTTCAAGCAGGATAATGTCGTCTCCGACCAGAATTTTCCTTTTCAGGTAATCAACGGAGGTATTACCACGCCAGTGGACCTGGGAAATATTTGGGCTTCCTCCGGCGGCGAGATTTTACCCTGCGCCGTCAGCACGACTCCTCCTACTGCTCCGATCGAAAACGGAGCAACGACTCCGCCAACGGTGAACCCGAATTGCAACGGTTTCGTCTTCTATAGCCAGGTAGGCCGTCCACGGAATTTTATGCCTGCGGAGGTCTTTAGATTTCAATCCAACTATTTCAGTAAGTTTGAAACTTCCGGCTCGTTTGCCTATAGCACGGCGAACAATAAAATACCCGATTTCAACGAGACCGTAATTGGATGGACGCAACGATCAGCCTCCCCTGGAGGTACCACCTCCGGGCCGGCGCGCGCAAAGCGTTACACGGTAAACGCTGATTGGTCCGGCGTTTATTCCGTGACCGACAAGCTGAGCATCCGCGATCAGTTCCGCTTTGACAATTGGCGCATCCCCACGGTATGGGATAGCGTCCTCGGAACTTTTTTTACCACCGGCGGCTCTGGCCTGGGCGCTCCTGTCGGCGCATTTAATTCGAATTGTAATGCGGGCAATTCGTTCAGTGGCCCTACGTGTCCGTTCCATGCCATCACCGATGGGGCCGATGTGACGAACGGCGTCAGCGAGAATTACTTCGCACAAAACCTGAAAACCAATACGATTGAACTGGAGTACGATTTTTCCAGGCGATACAGCGCGCACATCGGCTATCTTTATTCCAATCGTAAAATCACCGACAACAGCAACAGTTTCAATACCCTCGAGATCTACTATCCGGGCGGCGTCGGAGCCAACGCCGGAAATTTCTATTTGGCCGCTCGTGGAGACTGCACTCAAGTTGCCGGTGCGCTGCCTCCTGGTTGCACGCCCAATCCCACTGGCGATGGATCGCTCATTTTCAACCCCGGCCCGCCCACGGGACTTTCGCCGGATACCACTCACGTCATCAACGGGAACTCTCTCTTATTGGGTGCGGTGGCGAGGCCAATCGATACCTTGCGTATCACCGGCGATTTTGAGTTTGGCTACAACGACTTCGCATTTACCCGCACTTCACCGCGCCAAATCCAAACCTATAAGATCAGCGTGAATTACAAACCTAAGCCGTGGGCCATTCTTACCGGGGCCGTGGACATTCACGAGAATCGGGACAACGTTTTCACAGTGGACAATCTGGAACACGACCGCATGTACAGCTTCACAACGATTCTGATGCCCAACCCGCGGCTCTCCGTAAATTTCGGCTACAACTACTGGGACGTTTATTCGCAAGCAATCGTTTGCTATTCGGAGGGGTTTGGGCCTCCGCCGGTGGGTACCACGCCTTGTCCCGCGGCAGGCTCTCCCGTGCCCCTCGGGGCGGTTTCCGTGTATACCAGCACAGACCACTTCGCCTACGCCGGACTGATATGGAAGGTGACTCCTCGCGTAACTGCGACCTTGGGGTTCGACGGGAGTTTCGTCCGGGGCCGTTCTCCTTATTTCAACGAGCCACAGTTCGCAACGCCGCCGGTGCCTGCTTTGCAGCAAGTCTCGCTCAACCAGCTTCAGCCTGCCGGGACATTGAATTTCAATTACTTGAAGCCGAACGCGTCCATTTCCGTCAAGCTTTACAAGGGCTTCAGTTACAAGATGGCCTGGAACTACTATGGTTTTGACGTCGTCGGCAGCCAATTCCCTGCTGGGCTTGCGCTGGCTCCCACCAATCCGTTGCTGCCGTCTTTGCAACTGGAAAATTTCAGTGGCAGCACAGCAACATTTTCGTTCCGGTATTCTTTTTAATTGGCGAAGGATGTGAGGACAAAATGAACGGATGGAGAAAAGAAATTCAGTTCGCAGTGCTCATCGCGGTAGCTACCCTGGTGTTCTTGCTCTTCGCGACGCGCGACAAAGCTTCTTCATCGCCGTCCGCGCAGGCCAGCGCGCAAGACGTTTATCTAGACAAGTGCTCGGTCTGCCACGCGAAGGATGGCTCGGGCAACACGGCGAAGGGTCGTAAGTTGAAAGTGAAGGATGTCCGCTCGCCTGATGTTCAAAAAATGACGGAAGCGGAGATGATCGACATCGTGGCCAAAGGCAAAGGCCAGGACATGGACGGTTACGAGAAAACCCTGGGCAAGGACATGGTCAAGAATTTGGTCGATTACTATCGGTCTCTGGCTAAGTAATAGAGTCTGGTAGAGCGTCATTCACCAACTGCTCGCCGCGGTCGAGGCGATAGAGCCCCAAAGCGTCCTTTATTCCGGATGAACACGACAGTGACAATTCTGAGCCTCTTCACCGGCGTCGTCATAGTTCTCGCCGTCCTGACGGCATTTCACACGCAGTTGACGCGGGTCCCCGGCGGAAAGATTCTCGCCTTCGTCACGCTGTGCATTTTGCCGGCTCTGGCGGTCTGGACCGGATTGCACGAACAGCTGGAGCGCTCCACTTCCACTCGTTTTTGCCTTTCCTGTCACGTGATGGCGGATTTCGGACGCAGCCTGTACATTGACGATAAGAGTTTCATACCGGCCACCCATTTTCAGAACAATCGCGTCCCACGCGATCATGCCTGCTTCACTTGCCACACGGATTACACCATGTTCGGCGACTACCGCGCGAAATGGCGCGGCGTGCATCATGTCTGGGTGCAGTATTTTGGGACGGTCCCTAAACCGGAAGACATCAAGCTCTACGTGCCGTACAACAATCGCGAATGTCTGCACTGCCATCTCGGCGCGCGCTCGTTCGAGGAAACGATGTCACATCAGAAAGACCCGGGAATGCTCGCCAAGGTGAAAGCCAATGAGCTTTCCTGTATGTCAAGCAATTGCCATGACATCGTTCATGAAGTGGGAACCTTGAGCCAGGTAACCTTCTGGAAGCCGGTAGCGGAAAAGTGAGATGACTGCCGCTCGAATCGAAAACCGCATACGCTGGTCGGGCCTTCTGATCGGGCTTGGACTGGCGATACAGGTGCTCATGTTGCTGTGGACACACCCACTGTCCTTCATGATTTTTCTTCTTGTTGGGTGCCCACTGGTAGGCATCGGGATGCTCATTTATTTGTATTCGCTGGCTTCACACGCTGCAGGAGGGATCAAATAGAGCCGTTGCAAGGTTAAATCTCCAGGCGTGGAGACCAAGAGCGACTGGAGATACTGCGAGCGCAGGCTGGGATGAAACGCAAGGATTCTTATTCAGTCCCGGCTTTCGTTCGGATGAGTTCGAGAAACTGCTTCGCGAATGGAAATCAGAGTACAGATCGTTCGGTTGATCATCACACGTTATCAGAATTCGCCAGATTGTAGAACTCTAGCAATCGGCCGCCAAGAGCAAAAAACAGTCAGCCTCAGAATGGATTGAGAGCACGTTTGAATGATGCGCTCTAGGACCCGGCATGGCATTGTCCTTCCCTGTCACAGTCTGACGCCAGAGCAGTCCACCATCGGCCATTTTTTCAAAAATGTCGCACTCGCGTTTGCGTCGTCGTGGCATTGCAGCGACGATTCTGGAGTAGCACCAGCGTCGCCAACGGAGATTTGGCATGGAGCGCCAATATAAACAGGGAGCTGCGCCATTTGGTTTTCCTCATCGGTAGTCGCCTCCTGACGGCTGACCGTGAGATTCACGCAAATGGACTACGAGGCTGACGAAAGGTGGAAGGGACACTGTCAATGTCCGGTTTGCGCGTTAATCAGGAGTTGGCCCTGCGGGGAGCTGGCTGGTCGGATTAGCAGCATGAAACAACTAACAAACACTGAAGTTGCCGTGTCGG
>Ga0209624_10001559_pt1 | contig 17755 bp, 20 predicted proteins | sample JacPinW_OM2H0_O1_FD_188565 | JGI IMG/M metagenome (GOLD analysis project Ga0209624, IMG submission 188565) | Forest soil microbial communities from Algoma, Ontario, Canada - Jack Pine, Ontario site 1_JW_OM2H0_O1 (SPAdes) (version 2) | ecosystem: Environmental > Terrestrial > Soil > Boreal...
GAGGTAGTCCATGATTTGAGCCTTGGATTGGACTGTTTCAGGCCCGGTCTCCGCCTCTTGGTCCGGGGTGGGTGTCTGGCCAACGATGCGCGCGGCCATGCGATAGTTGTTGGCGGCCAGGTGCTTGATCTGCTGGGCAAAGGTGCGGACGCCAGTAAACTCGCCGGCAGTTGGCGCGAAGGAATATTTCTCACCCGGCATGGCATCGGCGGCGGGAACCACCCGATTTTCGGTGTTGGTTATCCAAAAGTCGAGCGCCTGGCTAACCGTGCTTATAGGCGTGACCTTGTTGTCTTGCGCGCATGCCGCACCGCTGCTGAGTAGCAGGATTGAAAATGCCAAAAGCCAATGCGATGATCTCATAAACCCCTCCATGGGCCAGTATTTCTTGCGGGCGGCCTCAATTAAGATCGTACGACTTAAAGCTGACTTTAAGTCAAGCGTTATTTTCGCGATTCGAAATCGCGTCGCTTCGAGACTCGCCGAGAACTTGGCAAGGGGGCCGACAGGTTGACACCAGGTCTCTTAGGTCTAGTCTTCCAGGCGAGCGTCGCGAGCAAACTTCGATGTGGCCCCAACTAAAGGGAGTACTCTAGAATGCCGCTATGCCTCAGTTGTACATTTCTGAAGTAGCACGCCAGGTTGGACTTCGGCCGTCCGCAATCCGCTATTACGAACAGATTGGGCTGCTCCCCCCCGCGCAACGCGTGGGTAAGCAAAGACGCTACGACACGACAGCCCTCTATCGGCTTGCAATCATTCAGCGAGCGCGACAACTCGGGTTTACGTTAGACGAAATCCGACAGTTATTCTTCGGCTTCGGCAATGTCACTCGGGCCTCGGATCGCTGGCAGAAGCTGTCTCAACGAAAGCTCGCGGAACTTGACAATTTGATGGACGGTGTAAAGGCCGTCCGGCGCCTTTTGATAAAGATGATGCAAAACTGCCGCTGCGAAACGCTCGATCAATGCGGCAAGGGGATATTTCGCAGCGGGAGTGGGAACCTCTTAGTGAAATCTCTCCCTGCGAACCGTCGACATAGGCGATGAGCATTCGGCATATGCAGAGCTGACTGTGGTTCGCGAAACTCGACACTCCGGATTGTCCCCGTACCTCTCGCCCTGCAGATGCAGTTCGCCGGCAAGTTCGTTGCGAAGGACACCTTCAACTTCGACATCACTATGGTGGAAAATCACCTGCAGCGCTCGATCGCTGGCGATCCGCCTCGCCATCCTCCCCGAATACCGGCCGTCAACATCGGACGGCGTCTCCGAATCATGTCGACTTCAAACCCACAGCTTAATGAATGAGTGGGCATGGGGTCTCACTTCTTCTTTACGACGGCTACCGCTTCGATTTCCACAAGGAACTCCGGCCGGAACAGCCTACTCACCTGAACAGCAGTACTTGCCGGCGGATTCTTAACATTGATGTACTTGTCGCGCACTTCTCTGAATTCTTGCAAATGGGAAAAATCCAGAAAGTAGCTGTTTAATTTAATTACATCATTGAAGTCTCCGCCCGCGGCTTCAACTGCAGCCTTTAGATTTTCGAAGACTTGTTGGACCTGCGCGCGGAAATCATCCTTGCCGACAACGTTGCCCGACTTGTCCAAGGCAATCTGGCCCGAGATAAATACGATCTTCCCACCGGTTACCGCGGCAACTTGGGAATAGCCGACGGATTTCGGCATGGTTTCAGGAATCAGTAGTTGGAAGTTGTCTTCGGTCGACATCTTTTTTTGTAGATCCTTTGTCAGACTGTTTTGTCTGTGCATGGACGCTGACACCTCCCACGGGCCCACAAAAGGAAGACTGCGGACAGCAGCATTCGGTCGTTTCGCATGGAACTGTTAGCCCTCTCGGAACGATCTAATTGAGTGCAAGTGGTGCGGCCCAAGACCGATGAGTCCAAGTTCTGATGGTATGGTCAGCGAGCGTGGTTCCGGCATATGGTGATCCGGCCGGATCGGATTTGAATCAGAGGTCGTTCACTGAGAATCCCGGCGCACAAAACCGCCACAATCAAATGGGAATCCGTCAATGACAGAATCGCCTTCCGGCTCGTCCCCGATCAATACTACGAACATGATTGGGGGATTGGCACGGAAGCACTCTTTGATTTCCTTCTTCTGTCTTGCCTACATGCTCGGCTGGGCCGCCCTTCTGCCCCTTGTGTTGACGAATATTGGTCTAGGCGTCATCCGGCGCGACATCGGGATCGAATGGATCGTTCCTGCAACCTTTTCACCCACCGTCGCGGCACTATGGATACATTGGCTTCTGCACCGCAATTTTAGATTTGTCAGACTCTTCCCCTCGGCGTGGAGAGCCCTGCTCGGACTGCTCGTCGGTGTTGGGCTTGTTGTCTTTGCATTTTCCGTCTTTCCCGCGATTTTGCTTGCAGAAGCTCCGATTCGCGCAATCCATTGGTCCGCTTTACTCGCACCGGCGACCTACACCGTCAATTGGTCAACTGTCTTTGGCGGCCCGCTCGGCGAAGAACCAGGATGGCGTGGTTTCGCTCTGTCGCGGATGCAGAGCCGTTTCGGCCCCACAAGGGGTTCTGTACTGCTTGGTATCCTTTGGACCGGCTGGCACCTGCCGCTTTTTCTACTGCATGGATGGAGTAACGTGCCGCTTTGGGCTTTCGCCCTGATGTTGGTTGCGGCGTCCATTCTTTTTACCTATGCTGTCAATCTCTCTCGCGGGAGCGCCCTGGTCGCGATTCTCCTCCATGCCACCTTCAATACAAGCTTTGGTATTCTGGCAAGCCTCTGCCACGGTATCCCAACGCGAAATCCAGATCTGCCCTACTATCTCTGTGCGGCCGTGGTTACCGCCTTGGCCACCAGCCTTCTAACGCGTGGTCAGCTTGGCGTCGATAAGGGCTTCGGCGACCATGAGGCGTTCGACCGGCCATCTTGATTTCCGCCCTGCACGGAAAGCCCCACAGGCCCTCATTGCGACACCGTTTCGTCGCTGACGCCCGCGGCCATGACACACCAATGCAGCATCAGACCAGTCCGCGGCGCAAATGTCGGCGCACAATTCCTTCGAATTGCTGCCAGGTCTTGGGAGGAGGATAATCGGCATTGATATGAAAGCCCGCGGCGGTGGCGGCGCGCCGTGTTCCCGCGCGGGCCTAAGCGAATGCAGGCCGCTGAGTGGGCAACCAGCCTCAGCCCACCCGCGCCTCCGCCGCCTTCCTTACGGCTTCCGGAAACGGACACGACTTCCGCGTTCTCCGGTCCAGGTGCACCGCCGTGATTTCGCAGGTCGCCGCAATCTCCTGCGTTTCGGCGTTCGTCATCTCGTGCAGGAAGCGGATCACCTTCTCGCGGATTTCCAGAATCCGCGTTCTCACTTCGATGACGTCGCCCGCCATCAGCTCGCGCTTGTAGGTGATGTTTTGCTGCACGCCGGCCACACCGAACTTTCCGTCTCTCAAGTACGACGGCGTGATGCCCACCGAAGCAAACAGGTTCCAGTTCGCCTGGTCGAACTTGCTCACGTACCAGGTGATGTTCATATGGCCGATCTGATCGCACTCCCACGGATAGGTTGCTCCGCGGTAGGTGACCATGCTTGCGTCTGAATGGAATTTGTCCACAGTCCCGCCACCATAAACTCACGCGTCGCCGGGGTCAACCGGGAGTCGTCGAGCGGATGCATCAGCGACGGGTAGGGGAGCGATGAGAAGTTGCCGCAAACCCGCGGCCGACATCAAGCCGCAGTTTCTAGCGAGCCAGATACGCGTAGGCGGTGGCGCCAGCAATTGCCAGGGGCGAGAAGAATACCAACGTTGCTGGACTTCGTACATGGAACTCGCTTGGCCGCTTCGTTAAGCGGGGAGAAAAAGGCATTTTCGTTCTCGCCCCGATGGTCGGAAGACGAAGCGCGAAGGATGTAGCGACCGACGAGCCGAGTCAGGACGCAACGACCGGGGGACAGAGGACGCTGTACGGATTCCGGGCCGTCTACGTTTTTGATCGATTATCTCGTGATTTATGGCCGAGCCTCTGCGCGCTCGATGGATCCCGCCAGTAGATGTACTTCTCGATAGCCATTTCTGTGTATCCTATCGCCCCTAGCTAGCTAGCAGGTTGCCGAAAAGCTCGCACATCAGGGAGGCCCGCTACCGCGGTTCAGTTGAGGCCAAACCTACGATGTCGATCACAAGTCTTCGAGTCGGGCCGGGAACGAAACGTTCATTTCGTGCTCGTGAATCTGATCCCGCGGGCGGCTTGTGTAAACAGGGTGAACCCTGACACACGATCGCTCGCATCCGGATGGAAGATGATCGTTCCAAAATCGCTGGCATAAAACTCATCTTGCGCAGCAGCGTCGAGCGGCACCCGAGGATTGTCGTGGTTCCTGAGCGTCAGCCGCCCATCCTCGACCGACAGCGTGTAGGTCGTGTCGAGCTCTTCGGAGTGAAAATCGCCCTCAAACCTCGTTAACTCGGCCATGCCGGGCTGGAGGAGTTCAAGCCTATCGCCGGAGAAATACAGTTCACCCGGAATGCGCAGCGAGGCGTGCATGGTGCCGTTTTCGTTGTCGAAAGTGATGACGTCGCTGCTGAGGTCGTAGTATCTATTGGGGTCGATGCGCCGCAGGACCGCTCCCCAAGCCATCAAGTTTCCATGGTCGACAGTGAAGTTGTAGATCGTCTTGCTGCGGGGATCGAGGTAGGTACCGGCGAAAGCCGCGGGATCGGGAAGTTCCGACAAGGGTTTCAGCGCGCTAGCATCGTGTGCGATATCTGCTTCCAGATAGGCATCTGCGATTTTGTGGGCGAGGCCTTCGGGGCCCGAGCTGGAGAGGTTGCAGAGCACGATGACACTGAACCGTTGCTGCGGAAACTGCAGGAACTCGCTGCGATAGCCGAATAGGGCGCCGCTATGTTCGATAATCGGCAGACCGCGATAGTCGCCCAGGGAGAGACCCATCGCATAGTTAATCTGGTTGCCGTTATTCAAGACACCGTGACTTCGCAGCTCCTTGAGCAGCGTTCCTTTGCCGAGTTTGTTGGAATAGAAATTCCGATCCCATAGCAGCAGGTCATCGATGCTGCTCATCAGGCCACCGCCTCCAACGATATCGTACGTGGTGGACCAATCGACCAGGAATCCGCCGTTCTTACCTGGATCATAGGCAGCGACGCGGTTCGGAACGACAAGAGTGTTGTCATTGTAGAAGAGCGTGTGAGTCATCCCGAGCGGCTGGAAGATATTTTCGGCGGCGAACGACGCGAGCGACTTCTTGGTCGCACGCTCGATCACTTCGGCGAGCAGGAAGTAGTTGGAGTTACTGTATATCCACTCCTCCCCGGGGACGTTGTTTAAGCCCTTTTGACGTGCGATGAGCTTGAGAATGTCATTGGCGGATGCGATTTCCGAGGCATTGCGACCCGAGAGCGAGACGAGGTCAAAAAAGTCGCGGAATCCGCTGGTCTGATGCAGCATCTGACGCAGCGTGATCCGATGGCCGTAGTCAGGCAGCTCCGGAAGGTACTTGCGGACATCGTCATCAAGAGACAGATAGCCCTGCTCGGCGGCAAGCACGATGCTTGTTGCCGTGAATTGCTTCGAGACCGAGCCCATATAGAAAACCGATTCGGGTCTGAGCGGAACTCCGAGTTCAAGGCTCGCGTAGCCGAAGGACTTCTTGTAGACGAAGTTGCCGTTGCGAATTACGCCCGCCGAGCACCCGGGAGAGCCCGGCTGGTTGAAGGTTGTGAAAAACTGATCGATCTTGCGCGCGGGATCGTCACCACCGACCGCGGCTGTCGCCGTGGTGATGCTCAGGATCAGCACGATCACACTTCTCATCGGTACCTGCTTCCAGTCGATCACAATCGAGTATAGCGACGAGTCGATCGATCTCCGGATTCTTCAAAGAAGGCCCCGGAGCGACACTTCACAGAGTCCCCTCAAGACAGGATCTCATGGTCCGTAACTACTTGAAAGCAAAGAGCACGGATGGCTCCCTGAGGCCCTTAAAACACCCTCGGAAACGCTTATCGAACCCTTAACGAACCTACGCCGAGGTGCCAGGGTTTGGCAATGCCAGGCCTGCCTTCGCCCATGGTTCGCGATCAATCTTTGTGTGCAGCGCCCAATTTGTGTAGAACGCCTACACTGGATACTTTTTCATCGCCCGGGTGTGCTCGAACAACTTTCGGATTTCTGCCAGGGTATAGACAACATCCGCTTCCCGAGCAATTCCGGCGTTCAAATGGCCGTTGAGCTTTTTCACGATTTCATTTTGCATTGTGTTCGCACTTCTCGGCTAAAATTGCATTGCGGCTACTGTCGGACTCTGGGTCGCTCCTGAAGGAGGCCTAGGCTAGATGGACATCTCGCATCTGACGCTCCCGGCCATCTTCGCCATCTTAGGTGGCGTTCTCCTCATAAGCTCATTAGCCCAACTTCCAACCCCATGGGGTCAGTTTGGAGCGAGTAGCGGCCGCATGCGTGCCGTCGCCGCTCTCGCTGGAACAGCTCTTGTAACGGTGGCGGTCTATGTATACATACATCAGCCAATCCCTCCCTCCACCGCAATTGTCCAGAGCCCCTCACCCTCGCTACCAGACGGGCAGAGTGCTCCTCAGAAATCATCGCCCGTTGACACGGAGACTCTGATTAACATTATTAAGGATAAACAGCACCAGCGAGTTGGAGACAGCACCGGACCCCTGGACTACCAGTGTTTCACGGACGCGAAGCTCGCGGAGTTCGACAAGGCGAAGGTTCCGAATCAGGTGGCAAGCGAGCACAAGAAAGATGCGAGTTTCATACAGCTGACCCTTGCCATGAGAACAATGGACCCCGCAGCTCGGCAAGAATTGCTACGTAGAGCAGCCAACAATTACCGCCCGCCATGGTCACAACTAGGAATTGACCCCTCGGCATCGAATTCTGAAAAACTCCTGATGGGGCAAACCAAGGCGGGCTCCGCCGCAGAAAGAGAAATCGCCGAGGCGGTGGCGAATTTGGTCAAGGATCTCTGCAATCGACCCGAAGGCGAGGTTAAGAAACTGTTAAATCAATCCTGATGTTCCGATGGCCGGCGCGAAATTTCCTGCCGCAAGCCAAGCGTCAACTCCGAGCGCTCCACTGCGCCGGACGAACCTTACAAATGCAAGAAATCTCTAACGGATCGCAAGGGCTTCGCAGCGTATCGAGTTTGCGAGAAGTCGCATCGTTGATCGAACACACAGTCCGCTGGGGTTCGCCCGAGACATTCAAATTTCTGCCGCTCACGGGGAGACTAGGTCAGGTACTTTTCGACAGGTCCATCCGTAGACTGTAGAAGGAGGCCGTTGTGCAGTTGCCGTGATTCGCATTCTGCCCAGCGATCTATTCTGATATTTCGACGATTTCAATGATTGAGCGTCGAGAGTTGAACACCAGACCAAGAATTAATCTCAAACGAAACAAATGACCCAAACGCGAATCCGTCTTACGCGGGCGGAATTGTATGAAAAAGTGTGGACCACACCCGTACGGACAATTGCCAAGGAATTCGGCATGTCCGATGTCGGTCTGGCAAAAATTTGTCGCAAGCACGGTATTCCCATTCCTCCACTTGGGTATTGGCGCAAAACAGAGACGGGTCACAAAGTGGTTCGTCCTCCATTGTCCCCTGCTACGAATGGCCTTGAAACTCTCGATATTTCCGTGCGAGAACGTCTCCCCCCCGAACTGGCAGCCTTGGCTGCGGAGCCGCCACTCGAAATAGCAATCCCCTCGGAACTCTCGCACGATCTCGTCACTAGGACGGAAAAGCTATTGGCAAGTGGGAAAGAGAACGAAAAGAAGCTGGTCGTACCCAAAGGCGGGACTCTGTCGCATCTTCTCGTTTCGCGCGAGCAGATGGCTCGTGCCTTGCGCATCATGAACGCCCTTTTTCTGGCACTAGAAGAGAGAGGTCACTCGATCTCGTGGCCAAAGGAAGAAGAGGCAGCCTTGACGTTGGGTATCGATGGAGAAACGGTGAGGTTTTGTGTGCTGGAAATTACAGAAAGCCTGCAACACGTCTTGACTCCTGCGGAGCAAAAGCATCCATGGAGGGCCCCCAAATGGGATTACAAGCTCACCGGCAAGTTGCGATTTCGTATGGACAACCTTCCCTATTCAGCAGGCGTACGCGGAACATGGTCGGACGGAAAATGTCAACGCTTGGAAAAATGTATTGGAGGCTTCATCGTCGGCCTCAGGATCGCTGCGGCTGCGATCAAGAAAAACCGGCAAGAGATCGAGGAGCGAGAGCGGCGGTGGGAAGAAGAGCGGAAACAGCAAGAAGAGCAAAGACGTAGCGCAGCTGAGCATAAACGAAAGGCTGAGTTCGTAACGGAGCTGATGCGGAACTGGGAAGAAGCGCAGAAAGTGCGAACGTTCGCGAAAGCGCTGGCCGAGTCTTCCTCCAAGTTGGAACTGTCTGATGAGCAAAAGAGTGATATCCAGCAGGTTGTGCATTGGACTACTGAATATGCCGAACTCATTGATCCACTTATTGATCTGACTGATTCCATCTCCGAGTTTGTTCACCCAGAGCGGAGATATCCTTGGCTAAACTGATCCCGATTTCACAATGCCCCGCTCGACTGTCTGGTACGCGAGGGTCCTCGTTACCTGTAACGCAGTAATAGCTCCTCACGTAACCTAAGCCGAGAACAAAGGATAATTTGTGAAGAACCTCGAGGATGCTCAGAAAAAAATGCGAGAACGCAATGCTCGGAAAACCCAAGGGGAGGATCTCGTTCAGCCTGAAATTGCTACTTCGGATGACCGTTCCGAGGTGCTTCGGCCGAAAAACCGGATTTCAGCCTTGATCACGGAGAACAATCGATTGCGACAGGAGAAGACGATCGTCGTTGAGCGACCTCGTGGGCAAAACAAGTCCCTCCCGGATTCTGTTAAGGAACAACAGCACAACTTCTTCAAGTACAGCAACACGCAAAGATACTAGGTTCAACGTTTCGGCCCGATTTGCGAAAGTTCCTACCGTCTGCCGATTGGTTCAACGCTTCAGCCTCAATTCAAATCCGGCCGTCCGACACTCCGCTGTTCAATCGTGTCACAGTCCGTAGTTGCGAGGATTTGGAATGCAAGTAACCTAGTTTTTCAGAAGCTCCGGATGGTTCTGCGTTAGCCAGGCCACAACGTCGCGCCGCAAATCAATTGCGGTCTTGATCGCCAGTTCCAGTTCTTGACTGGAGACATTTCCGGCGGAATCGTAACTCGTGGCATTGCGTTTCTTCGAGAGCGTTTTCATCCTTTGAATCAGCTTGGCATCGGCTTTCATCGTCAATTCGAGCGACTCAATTGTCTTCATGTGATGACCCGCCTGGACCGCCGTCCGATAGCCCGATGCTCGCAATGCAATGTTGGCGGATGTACGCGCGGCGCTGAATGCAGCCTCGAAGCGTCGATCCTCGGAAAGACCAACCACATTCGCATCCTTTAGGTCCCGATCGACAATCGTCAACAAGCTCCTGATTTCATCGGGACTCGTTGGCTCCGGCTTTAGCCATCCGTATTCCGCCCACTTCTCTAAGCTCATTTTCATCTCCGATCAGGAAGATCTTTTCACCCCGCACGACGGAATTCAGAAAGTGGTTTCCGCTGGCGAGCTTGGCCTTAAATTCTGCCAAAGAATACACGGTCGGATTGACGGGGCGCCCCAGCGATAATTCAACATGGCTGAAGCACCCGATCACATCTTCTAGAGTTACGTTTCCGACGATTAGTAGATCAATATCGCTTTCCGCCTTTTCCTTGTGTTGCGCCATCGAACCGTAGATAAAGGCGATGGACACGCTGTCGGCAATGGAGGCCAAGGCCTCGCGAAGCACCTGAATCGCGCCGACCGTCTTCGCAACCAAGGCACGCAGTTCAGAGAAAACTGGATGATTCTGATTGGCGCGATAAAACACCTGTTTCCCTACCGTCGTGCGTTCGACAAGACCCAGACGAGAGAGAGTCTCCAGTTCACGTTGCAGCGTGCCTGCGCTAATATTTCCAAGTTGACGCGTGATTTGCCGGTAGAAGAAGGATTGATCGGGATGGCCAAACAAAAGGGCTAATAGGGCCCCTCGGCCCTTCCCGAATAGCATCCGCGCCAATGCCCCAGACTCAGCTCTCATATTGAGAGCAATTGTACGCATTTTGAGAGCAACAATCAACTCTGCTCTCGCAGCTACGCAGTCTACCGGGGGTACCAATGGCGGAGACCTTCGAAGCATACCGAACTCGAATCCTAGGCTATCTGGGCGATGAGGATCCCATCGCTGTCCAACAAGCCACTCCATCGCAACTCGATCGGCGTCTGCGCGATGTCGAGCCGGAGGAGTTGATCCGGCGTCCTGCACCTGAAAAGTGGTCAATCGCCGAGATCGTAGCGCACTTGGCGGACGCGGAGCTGGCGATGGGGTGGCGATTGCGGAATATGCTGGCGAATCCGGGCGTGGCCTTAACCTGGTGGGATCAGGCCGTATGGGCGGAGCGCTTGGGTTACGCGCAGCAAGATGCGAACCTTTCGGCAGCGGTCTTTCGGACGCTGCGCGAGAGCAACCTGCGACTGTTGCAATCGGTCCCGCGCGCACGGTGGGTGGAGTGCTATGGGGTCCACGACGTACGCGGACGGCAAACGGTCGAGGAGTTCGTCCGCATGGAAGCGGCACACGACTTGAACCATCTTCGGCAGATCGACCGCATCTTGCGTGGGCGTATGTAGTGGCAGGCGATGTCAACTATCGTGAACAGGCGAGTTGGCTCATTGAGAACTGGGTGCCGACCAATCCGGAAGCTATTCAGGGCCCAGAAGTCGGTTTCTGAGATATTGTGCGCGAAGTCGGATAGATTGCGATAAAGGATGCAATTATTCGCTCCCGCACAAAGGACACGAACAGTTCTTGAGGGAGCCCTAGCTCAGATCAGCGCGGGCCTTCTGACTTCCGTGGTAGCGGGGGCATCGGCGGGACGCACAATCGGGAGAATCGCGGTCACCCGCGTTCCGTGCCCGGTTGAGTGGATGTGCAGAGTGCCGCCCAGCGGTCGCAACCGTTCCCGCATTCCGCGCAGTCCGACCCCGGTGTTCGTGGACAATTCCAACACGGGCTCCTTTTCGGGCGAAATCCCCTTGCCCGCATCCTCAATCTCCACTTGCAGACACGTTTCTTGTTGCGTAATGCGAATTTCTGCCGTGGGGCTGCCGGCATGCCGATGGATGTTGGTAAGGCATTCCTGTATCACCCGGAAAATGGAAAGTTCGGCGTCCTTGGACAAACCAGCAAAATTCGGTGGCATGTCGAGCTTGGTTGCGATCCTGCTGCGTTCGGAGAATCCTGCGACATAGCACCGAAGCGCGGAAGCGAGACCTGCCTCATCCAGCAAGGGGGGATGCAGCAAGTGGGAAATCGTCCGAATCTCCTTCGTTGCCTCCTCGACCATCGCGGCATTGTCAGAGAGGCGCTTGGCCGCTTCCGGGCTCAGCTTATGTGACTCCCCCGCCACGAGGCTGGAGTTCATGCTCACAGCGGCAAGCAGTTGGCCAACGCTGTCGTGCAGTTCGCGTGCAATGCGTCTGCGCTCTTCATCTTGCAACGTAGTCATGCGGGCATTAAGCGCTTCCAGTTGCCGCGTCTTGCGATGCAGATCCGCAAATACCCTTACCTTTGCCCGCAGCAACTCTGGAACAACAGGAACGGAGAGGTAATCCACGGCTCCGTGCTGGTATCCCTTCAATCGGTCGAGGTCCGTCATATGAATGCCGGAGATGAAGACGATCGGTGTGTCTTGAAAGCGCGGATGCCCGTGGATCATCTCAGCGGTTTCGAAACCGTCCATTCCAGGCATACTTACGTCCATGAGCACAAGGGCGATGTCGGTTTTCAGAAGGTGTTCGAGAGCTTCGATTCCAGAGTGAGCCTTGATGAAGTTCTCACCGAGTTCGTCGAGCATGGCTTCGTAAGTCAGCAGCTTGCCCGGCAGATCGTCCACTAGCAGGATGTTGATCTTTTCATCCACCCGTGTCCTCCTACGGACATGAAACGGCAGCCCGGAACCCGCAAGGGGAGGTTCGGTGGCATTGGGGACTGGGCGTACGAAAATATATTAGTCTACCTACCGATTTAGTGCGACAAAATACCGGGCATACCCTAGGCAAAACCTACGGGGGCTGGATCTGGCAGTCTCAAAGTGGCCGGAGTTTCGCCGGACAGCGTTTTCGTAGATGTCTAAACCAGTGAGAATCCCTGAAAGCCTTTACAATATCGGAGCAAGTTGAGGGGGTAAGCCGCCCGTCGCAGCGCACCATAGCTCCGGGCGGCTTTTGAGCGTTTGGTTTCAAGTCACAATTTGATCCACACGCTTATCCACGCAGAAACCGGATAAACGCCACGACCCCAAAATCTGCTTGACTCTGGAATGCGTTCAAGACTTGATACTAATACGGTGACGACTAATGCAAACCCTCCATTCGGGCGAACTAGCCCAGAAAACAGATGTCAGCGTAGATACGATTCGGCATTACGAGAGAATCGGAATCCTGCCGACCGCTCCGCGCAGTCATTCCGGTTACAGGGTCTATCCCGAAAGCGCCGTCAATCGCGTCCTCGTCGCCCAGCGTGCGTTACGCATCGGCTTTACGTTGTCAGAACTCAGCGAGATTTTCAAGACACGTGACGCGGGAGGAACTCCCTGTCGGCGGGTCTTTGAAATCGCTCAGGTGAAACTTACGGGAATTGACGCGGACATCGCGGCATTGAAGCGAACGCGGCGCTATCTCGCCGAAGTTCTCACGGAATGGAACAAACGCATGAAACACTCCGGCGGTCAGAAGGCACATCTCCTGCAATCGCTCACTAATGCGCTCGAAAAGGCGGATACTCGCACAAGATTTCGGAGGAAACGATGAAGACGATTCTTATAGTCGCGTTATTCTGCGGGACGGTTGCAGCGCAGGAGATGACTTCGTGCCCGATGCACCAAGAAATGAAGTCGGACCATCGGGCCGATGTCGAGAGACACGGCGACGAGGCAATGGGATTCCCTCACGACAAAACGACCCACCACTTTCGATTGTCGCCGGATGGTGGGGTGATTGAGGTCTCGGTCAACGACCCGAAGGACAAAGAGAACTTAAGCACAATCCGCATGCATTTGAAGCACATCATGACGTTATTCGCCGATGGTAATTTCTCAATTCCGATGCTCGTCCACAGCGAAGTTCTTCCCGGCGTTACCGAGATGACGGATAGAAAAGCCGATATCACATATACGTTTGAGGAACTGCCAGCGGGCGGCAGGGTACGAATCGTGACGAAAAATCGGGACGCGCTGAATGCTGTCCACGACTTTCTCAATTTCCAGATTCAAGAGCACCAGACTAGAGACAAGGTCGACTGAGTCGCTTTGGTATGCTCGGGCAATGCAAACAGCGGCGCTAAATCGGGAAGCTGCGGCTCGACGCGGGAAGCACATTGAATATTTCACGATCGCGTGGAATAGCGTGGAGGGGCTGGTCGCAGTCATTGTGGGAGCACTCGCCGGCAGCATTTCTCTCGTTGGCTTCGGCATCGACAGTTTTATCGAAGTCGTCTCCGGCTCTGTGCTCCTTTGGAGAATGTCGGTAGACTCTGACATCCACCGAAGGGAGCGAAACGAGAAGATCAGTCTCAGGGCCATCGGCGGCTGTTTCCTAGCACTCGCTGTCTATGTCGGATACGAGTCGCTGTCCGACCTGCTGACGAGAAAAGCTCCTGAGCACAGTATTCCCGGAATTGTCCTTGCTTGTGTGTCCCTCGTCGTCATGCCGCTCCTGTCACGCGCGAAGAAGAGAGTCGGCAATGAACTCGGGAGCGCAGCTATGCACGCCGATGCCAAACAGACTGACTTCTGTATCTATCTATCTACGATTCTACTGATCGGATTGCTTCTCAATGTCGCGCTGGGATGGTGGTGGGCAGACCCAATAGCGGCGCTTGTTATGGTGCCAATCATCGCAAAAGAAGGAATCGCAGGAACTAGAGCGAAGACGTGCTGCTAGCGTTTTCTATTCGACACGACACAAGCAATAGAGGAATTGCTGGACCGTACCGAAAGGCGTCTGGTGGAGTTCTTTCGCACTTCCGACCAGATGAAACCGAACACCGAACTGGTCGTGCAATGAATCGGCGTCATAGCGCACCACGTCAAGGCCGCTGCATTTCGTTGGACCCTCGGGCCCGAATGTGCTCACGATGACATGCCCACCCGATGTGACCCACTGGCTACCTGCCTGACGTAAGCCAAGCGTTCTTCAGTAGATGTTAAGAAGTGGAATACTGCGCGGTCGTGCCACACTTCGTATGCGGACGGCTTCAATTTTGTCCTCGTAACGTCGCCAACGAGCCAACGAACGTGTTCCGAAGCCCGTCCCAAACGCTCTTTGGTCTTATCAACAGCGACCTGCGAAATGTCGAGGACAGTGAGGTTAGAGTAGCCGCGGACGAGAAGGTCGTCTACCAGGGTGGACTCCCCGCCGCCAACGTCGATGATTGAAGCCGAGTGTTTGGTTGCGACTCCCTCAATCAATTCCAGGCACGTTTCAAGATGGGGGCGATACCAGCTAACTGCATCCGGCGCTTTCTTGTCGTAAATTGTGTCCCAATGGGTCTTTAGGTTCATCTGAGCGCAGTCCGCCACTCTTGCTATCATAACGAACACTTCAGCGGTCGGCGATAATTCATGGCACTGGGCAAGTCCTTCGTCCTCATCTCGATTTTCTTCCTGACAAGCGTCGTCAGTGTCGTCACGGGAAGTACGTCCCTTATCACGGTCCCGCTGATGATTGCGATGGGTATCGAACCGCATGTCGCCGTTGCGACGAACATGATGGCCCTCATCTTCATGAGTGCCGGCGGCTCATTGCCATTTGCTCGGAAAGGCGTCATTGAACGCCGCCTGCTCCCTGTCAGCATCGGGTTGACCGTTGTCGGATCTGGCATTGGTGCCCTACTCTTGCTTCGAATTCCTACCAGAGCACTCCAACTGACAATCGTCGTCGCCATGATTGCAGTCGCAGTCTTCTCAGTGTTGAAGCGCGGCAATGGCAGCACCGCACTTCCCGTTTCGGACAATCGAACGATCACCGGCTACGTCATAACTTTTGCGCTTGCCGTCTATGGTGGGTTCTTCAGCGGCGGCTATGTGACTATGCTGACTGCTGCATTTGTCGTGTTCTTTGGTCTGACTTTCCTTCGGTCCGTGGCAACCACGAAGGTCATCAATATTTTCTCGTCAGCCGTAGCAATGGCGGTATTCGCATGGAGGGGTATCGTAGATTACAAGCTGGGAATCGTCCTCGGAATGACAATGTTCGTCGGTGCGCTCATCGGGGGACAAGTGGCGTTGCGACTCCCCGGCGTCTGGCTCCGCTGGGTCTTTCTCATAACGGTCGTCGGTTTGGCGGCAAAAATGCTATTCGCATTCCTACGTTAATTGGGTCTGAGCCGCAGCATGACGATCGGCCATGTCGCGGCGAGTCGATCACTCATCTTCTCAGCACCAATTCAGAAAACTGGAAAATACGATCAACCACCACTGCAGCTATACCTATCGCGACTACCGTGAACACTTCAACGCTCAGTCTTCGTATTACCGCCTTATCTTTGGCTGCGCGCCATACAATAGGAAGATTGACCACCGCGCTTGCCAAGGAAGCAAGAACCGTCGTGCTTCCCGCCAGAGCCGCACTAATTTGTCCGTGCATTGCCATCGTAGCCGCGGCTGCAGTTGTACTGGCGCTGCTCACGAGGCCTCCGAATACCCCAGTCGCAAGCATGCCATAACTGCCAAATCGTCTGGTGAGCAGAGTGCCGACAATTTGTATTGCAATGAACAGCGCGCCGAACCATAACACTTTTGTAAGCGAGATGGGAGATGCCAGCTTCAGCGTTCCTGGGACGGGCTGTTCGATGACGCGGTCACGCCACATCCACACTCCCGCGACCAAAGTCATCGCCAAAAGTGGCACGAGCGTGGCACTGAGCGACTTCGGCGAGAAAAGAGTGGCAAGGATAAGGTTTCGAGCGAACATGGCGATCGTTGTCAGAAGACAAAGGGTCGTAGTCCGCGCAATCATGCCAGTTTCCACCGCGCGGTCAGCTAGCTCAGCGATGGTGGCACTGCTATTGACCAGTCCGCCAAACAACGCGCTGAGGTAGAGACCGCGTGTGCTGTAAATTCTCAGAAACACATAGTTCACAAATCCAATTCCAGCGATTGCAATGACGCTGATCCAAGCATCGCTGGGATTGAACAACTGCCAAGGATCGATATAACGCTTGGGGAGAACCGGATAGATTACGAATCCGATCAGGCCAAGGAGCACGGCGCTCCTGATTTCGGACGGCAGCAAACCTCCAGCAAAACGGCTCAACTCCGTTTTCCAGGCCAGAAGCATCGTCATTACGATGGCACCGGCGACCGGAGTGAATATGTGGCCGAGACCCACCAAAATGCCTAGCAAGTAATTCACGAGAAGCGCCGCGGAGGTTGTGATCTCCAAAGAATGATCACTGAGAATACTGCGCGTGTTCATGGCTGCAATTAGGAGGAGCACACCAACCAGAGCAGCAATGGCGACACTTGTGCTGATGACCGACGCCAGCATCCCCAAGAGCGCAACAATCGCGAAACTCCGCACTCCGACGTCTTTATTGGACCATTCCCGTTCCATCCCCACGAGCATTCCGACACCAACAGCAACTGCCATTCTCAATGCAATCGGGGTGGCCGGGAAATGTGTGGAGTCCATTTGCATCATGAACCTTGCATCAGAACGCGAGGCGCCAGCGACAAACAACAGCGCTCTCGCCGTCCTTCGATGCTTTCATTTGATCAAAAATATCATGCCGAAAAACACGGCGTAGCAAAATACCGGATTGGCAAATCCGATGTGCACCGTACGAATCCCGAACAACCGGCCAAATTTGAGGTGGCGTGTACACGGACTTGACAGGATCGGTCGCCTCGCGTGAAATCCATTCCCCGAAGTCGCGATGTACAGAGCCAGCGAAAGCGCTCTCACGAGAAACGAACACATCCGTCAAGAGTGGATATCCGACTCACGGCCAGTGTCCCGTTCGGGCCAGCGCCGAGAAGTTTGAAACCGGATACCTAGAACTACATATAAAAATGGGTTGGCTTAACTGTTGAACGCCCTTCAATGATCCCCTGGCACACTCAATCTGGCCACTGCAGCTGCAAGGCAGACTCCGCAGGTTCGATAAGCCCTCACGTTCTATTGTTAAAACACGTAACTAATTCACTCGAACAACTCGATTAAACACCAGCCCCATCTCCTCGCTTATGGGCTCGGTTCGCCAGCGTATCGAACGAGGAGAAGAACGCCTCTGGAGATGAGCGGACTTCCATGATCTTCCCGTTCCTTCCCTGCCCTGGTACAAGCTCGCGCGCACCCGACTCAACGAGGAGTCATTGAGCGGCTGAATGAAAGTGCTCTGGCTGCCAAGGACGAACGCTCATTTTCGATACTTCCTTGCCATTCCCCACGGTGTCTTGCAGGAACTAAACCATATCCGATAGGCATGGATCGTGCCTAAGTAAGTCTTGGACTTGCTCCTCTATTGGTCTCTACGGTGAATAGTCACGACAGAGTTTCGTGCAGGAGGTTTTCATGCTTCATTTTGCGCCCACCAGCAATTTGTACCGGAGACGACGTTCTGCGTACTTCCGCCTCTCAGC
>Ga0209624_10001560_pt1 | contig 17750 bp, 13 predicted proteins | sample JacPinW_OM2H0_O1_FD_188565 | JGI IMG/M metagenome (GOLD analysis project Ga0209624, IMG submission 188565) | Forest soil microbial communities from Algoma, Ontario, Canada - Jack Pine, Ontario site 1_JW_OM2H0_O1 (SPAdes) (version 2) | ecosystem: Environmental > Terrestrial > Soil > Boreal...
ATGATGACCTCATTTCTCGGGAAATCGCTAACATCGGGAATGGCGCGGATGCGAGGTTCGAAGTCTTCGCTCATCATGCCGGCGTAACCGACAACCAGGGCCGCAGCTGCTCCCGCCGTCACCAGTCCAGTGTAACCAGCCGGAGACTTACAAAGGTTCGCGATGAACTTTCCAGCAGCGATCTCGAGTTCGTCGATCAGGACAAAGTGCTCATTCCCCCGCCGCATCAACTCCATGACCTCAGGGCGCATGACCGATCCGCCAATGACGGTGACGGTTCCGTTGATATTGATTAGAGGCGTCACGCCAAGTTCGGCATAAATGTTTGCGGTGGAACCGAGGCCCGTCGTGATGGGGACAATCGGAGCGCCATCAAGACTTTCGTTGGTCGCCAGCTTGCGCTTCTTTCCGAAGATGCCGGCAGCTCTCAGTCCGCAAGGAGCGAACAGGCTGCTGGCCGCTCCCATCGCGGCGAGAAATGAACGGCGGCTCCAACCAAACTTCATTGCCAACCTCCTTTCGGCCGACCCTGCACCTTACTTGTCCGCAGCCGGAGTAGGCGGATTCACAACTTTTGCGCTGCCGACGATCTCAATCAGGGAATCCCCAGGAATCCATTCGACCGCCATGCAAGCGCGGGACGGAGTCTTGCCGGCTGAAAAATAAGTCCCGTAGATCTTGTTCAACGCCTCGTATTGCGCCTTGTGGGCATCGAACCGGGCCTTGCCGGTTGGCGTCAAGATCCCTTCCGCCAGTGGCAGGCAAAGAAAGACCTGGAGATGGAGGATGTTATCCATGTCGCTGCCAGCGCGCTCGACCGACCTCTTAAGGGCGTCCATGGTGCGAGTCACGTGTTTCTCGAATGGATCAGTGACCAGCACATGATCTTCCTTCGGATAGCCGTCGTTGGAGCCAGTGCCCGAGATGTAGTAGAGCCCATCGTGTATGTGATGTTCGCCGGCGTTGCGACGAGGAGTGTCCTTGTCGGTGTTGGAAGGTGGCGCGGAGGCGGATGGGCTAGCAGCGGGAGCTTGCTGTGCAAAGAGTTTTGTACCGGTTACGTAGGCCGCTATCGCGGCGATCTTCCTAACAAAATTCCGTCGAGCGTTGGTGCCCATTTGCTCTCTCCTTTATTTCCTCGCGTTCAGGCAACTCGAATTGCTGAGTCCGCCGACTACCTGACGATTCCATGAGACGTCCCCCCTTGTTGCCGCCAGTTTACGCCCCGTCACAAGAACGTGATAGTTCTATGCTCAGAACGGGTCGAATCTCGTCAGCATGCGGCAGAATAGGGCCTCTCAGATTTCTGAGCGAACACGACTCTGCGAACCTACGCTCACAATCTGCTGCACTTCGTGCGCTGGTGGGAAAGCATTCGTCACACCGGTCACTTCGCCTAGCGTGCTCGCCGCGCGAGGATAGCGATTATTAGCAAAGCGGCGCTGAGCGCGGCAGCACCTTCGGTGGTTCGCACGTTTCCCGGTGTCCGTGGACCGCCTAGCGGCATGTCGATCGTGACCAGGGCCGCTTTGGCATGGCTTGCGGGATCGTAACGCACAGCGATTGTCGTTCCCGGTGGATGCGCCTCCACCCAACCCTGCATTGTGTCAAACATTTCTTGCGCCTGTCCCGGATGAGATTCCCAGATCATCTTTTCCGGCGCGGGCCAGCTCGCCGAATTAACGGATGACATGACCGTTTCATTGCCGACTAGGTAGCCGATCCGGCAATAAATGATGTTGGAACCCGAACGGCGGCTCGTTCTCTCGACGCGGCATTGCCGAATGGTTGCAGTCGCTTCGGGCCAGTGCGTCTCGCGGTATTCCTGCCAGGCTACGCCCGCCGTTACGATCAGCGAAAACAGCGCGCACAATGCGACAAAGCATCCGAAGAGCAGTAAGATGCCGGTCCATATCGGAGGGCGTTTTGTTTCGTCGGGTATCGTTGTAGGTTCCATACTGCGGAGTTGTCCGTCATCTTTAATAGGGCCGGATGTCAGCCGCTGCCATATGCCTGATCCGCGCCAGCGTAGTTAACGAATGTAAACCATCTCGTGATGATGGATTACGACCCATAAAATAAGGTTATGGGCCCGGGCGGGGCAAATACGCCCTCGTCGGTTTTGTGAAAACCCAGAGTCTTAAGATGACGCCGCAAACGTCCCTTGACTATCGCTTCACGGGTCGAAACGCAAATCACGGCTGCCGTTCTTTCCCATCATCCACTCTTCAGCGCGTCCATTTCCTAAACACCGCTACTTTATTAAGTGCGGGGCCGCAAGGCTAATAAATTCCCGCGTCGTTATTACCGCGCCGCATCGTATCGCCTTGATGCGCCATTGTTCCTTAACCAAGTGGGCGGTGGGCGGCGTGCGGTGTGACGCTCATTCTGCTGTGGTGGGCCTTTCTGCCCTCCCGGCGGGTTCGGCGTCTATCGTGTTCTAACGCTGACCATTGCTGCCCTTGCCGCAACCAGCGGCAGCATGGGAATTCTCGGCTATTGGGACAACCCGAAAATCGAATTGGTCCTTCCTTTTCTCGCACCCGCACTGTTGTTGCAGTTGTGGCTGTTCTGGAGCTACTGGAGTACTGGAGTGACGTTCTCGCAACGCACGCGGCCGTTGCCGACCAAGCGATTGAGGGGTGGAAAGTCAATGCCACGCAATGATTGCTCCACACGAGGCTAGGAGAACAGGAGAACATTCTAATGAAGAGATTCGCACTCTACATGATCGAGCCAGGGTTTTGCGGAAAGCTTCTTGCCGGTCGCGTTTTCGATCAATTTTTCACCACTATAATAAGAGCCATGCCGATGGATTTTATCGGTCAGCCACTCACGGATAGGCTTGAACTCGCCTTTCCTGATCAGCTCGTCCATTTTGGGAATATCCTGCTTGGCCTTTTCCATTAATCGCGCCGCGCCCAATGCGCCGAAAGTGTATGCCGGAAAATAACCAATAAGACCTTCTGGCCAATGTACGTCCTGCATGCAACCGTGCGCGTGATCGGGTACATCGATGCCAAGCAACTCCTTCATGCCTTTAGCCCAGACTGCGGGGACATCCTTTGGCGCAAGCGAGCCGTCGATAAGCTTTTGCTCCAGGTCATGCCGCAAAATTACGTGAGCGGGGTAGGTGACGGCGTCAGCTTCGGTGCGAATGAGGCTGGGTTGCACACGCGTGATGAGCTTATGCAGGTTTTCCGGATTCCATTCCGGCCCATCGACGCCTAATTCCTCCTTGAGGATAGGCGCAAGGAATTCCATGAACGCCTTAGTAGCCGCCACCTGGCGTTCCCAGAAAATCGACTGCGTCTCATGCACCCACATGCTCTGCGCCTCGCCGATCGGCTGCCCCATGCTTTCCTTCGGCAAGCTTTGGGAGTAGAGAGCGTGACCGACCTCATGAACGATCGACAGCAGACCGTCTATGGCATCTTTTTCCTTATAGTGCGTCGTGACGCGCACGTCGTCCCATTGGCCGGAGGAGAAAGGGTGCATACTTTCGTCAAGCCTGGCATAACGATTCTCCAACCCTAGTTTGTTCATAATCAGCTTACCGAGGCGGCGCTGAACATCCGCCGGTATCGGCGGCAAGGGCAGCGGCGGCTCTTGGGCAAGCTGGTGGTCAGTAATGCGCTTGATCAAACCTGGAAGCTTGGTGCGCAACTCGCCAAAAATCTGATTGACGGTCTCATTGCTCAGTTTGGGGTTGAAGCTCTCCAAGGACGCCTGGTAGGGAGATGTTCCAAATTCCTTGCCTAATATCTCACTTTTTTGGCGTGTCAACTCGACAACTTTCTCAAAGTATGGGAGCCAGGCGTTAAAATCGCTATCTGGCTTCGCCTTCTGCCAAGCGGTGAACCCAGCGGATCTGGCGCGGCTCAGGTCTTCAACGAGTTTTTCGTCAAGGCCTGCGGATTCCATCCATTGGCGGTCCATCAGCGAAAAATTACGCTGCCCGATATCCTCAAGGTTGTCGCGATCGGCGCGAACGTCCTCAATCCAGCGCCTGACCTTGGGCTGCGCCAGCGCGCGGTGCATGAAGACGGCGACGGCGGCCATTCCATCTTCGAGGACGGCATTGAATGCATCAGATGGGGCCTGCGTTTGTTGTACCCAGCTTAGGAGTTCAGAAGTTTGGGATAAATTGCTGCGTCGGTCAAAAGCGCGTTTCAGATTCTCATAAGCCGAATGGGCATCAGGAAGGGGCGTCGATCCTTGCGCCAGCTTTTGCGCGACATATTCCCAGGCGCGTTGGCGCACCGGGTCTAGTACCGCTGAAGTTTCAGGCAAACGCTCAGCCGTTGCCGCAAGCGCGTCACCGATAACGCACTCCAGCGTAGCGATCATTTTATCGCGTTGCGCTCTTGCGCCCTTGGGCATGTGGGTTTGCGCGTCCATGATCAAAACCTCGCGCGCTTTGGCTAGATTTATGATTGGCTGCAGCGTTTCCGATGAAGAGGTTTCCATAGTATGTTTCTTGATTGGCACAGCATGATTTGAGAGCACATCGTATAGCGGATCAGACCCTCACGATGATTAAGATTTTATGATAATTGACAATGCACGAGTCGCGATTGTCGCAGTTCGACAACTCAGGGCTGGAAATAGCGTGCACGACAATCGCGATATTTATTGATGAAAATTACGATTTTTGTGGTTGATTTTCTTCGCTAAATGTCACCTTTCCTTCAATGGCGCGAGAATCGTTGCCAAGAAGGCGCGAAAACGCTAGGCAAAAATCCGTCTTTCTGAACCTTTCATACGACCCCTCGTTTCAGAGCTTCTTTCTGGCATATGTCGTCGGTGCTACCGCCCTTCGCTTGATCCCACGGGCCAACGCTTAAGATTCCAGGCAATACACGTCGCCCAGACCGAATACAATCGCTCATTCGTTCGTGTCGCTATTCGATACACGATCTCTCAAAGATTCAGCTCGACCGCCATCCACCAGCGACTCCTCGTTTCAACATGCCCTTTGAGTTGGGGCTCACACTTGGTCAAATATCCCACGGAGGCTTGGCTAACCACAGGTTGCTAAGTTGTTGAAGTGCCGGGACTCACAGCAATAGACCGCTTCGTGCTAATTCGGGTAAAGACCGAATGGCCAAAAAGCATCTGCGTAGCCTCTCCCGCGAGACTCTTGCCGCAAAACAAACGGCAATACTCACCCCCGATGAGAAGACGAGTGTCCCGCCACATCCCATTGGCATTCCTTGGGATGACTTTCCAACGGTTCCCACTATTAGTTTCGACGGTGTGTGCATGGCCGGAGATGTCATTCACAATCTCAGGGCTGGGCTGGACCACCTCGCATAACAAATGGCCTTGGTTTACACTCCGAGCCTCACTGACAGGGAACTCAAGAAAATCGAGCTTCCCATCTCGGAGACTATCTCCAAGTACAAAACCGATACGGCTGGAAAAATAAAGGGAATCAATCCTCTTGCTGTAGAAGCTATCGACGGTCTCAAACCGTACGGAGACGGGGACGGAGAATTCTCTGTCCTGCTCTGGCGTCTTCACGCACTTAACAACATCGACAAGCACAGAACTCTCTTCACTTTCGGACCTGAGTTTGTGTTCACTGCTGATCGGTTTCCTGTCGTTTATCACGTCAAGACTGACAACCCTAACCTCGCCGGCTCGGTGCGGATGGGGAAAAGGACTTCCAGTTGGGAGTTCATGAAACGATCCGCGAGACGAAGGTTGGAGGGGCTCAAGCGTTGCTTCCGGCGCTCAATGAGCTTGTCGAAATGGTCGACACTATAGTCTGGAGACTTAAGGGATATTTGGAATGACACACTCCCGCCATTTCTTCCCTCGTGTTAAATTGAGGGAGTCATGACGGGCATACGCTCTTCCCGGGAAGCAGCAGCGATCAATCCGAATACGAACAATTTGAAACTGCACTGAAGAAAGTCCTGTCGGTTCCACACTCCGTGCCTTGTAGAAGATTGGTCGAATGCTCTCCCACGTGCCCTCCTATCGCCCGTCTATAGGAATAACGCGCGCTCCTACAGAATGTCAATAGCAGTGCTCCACCTCAGCGCCCCCGCGCGCAGTGCGCCCCGTCAACAAATGGACGCGTGACCGAAACCTACGCACCGTGCGCGAAAAGTTCTTTCGATGCAAACTCGTCCGAGCGCAGCTGAGGTCTACACGAGGAATCTTGCAGCCTTTTCAGAAATGCTGCTGGGGATTGAAAGAACCTCTCAGGCGGATTCCGCTCGGCCCAGATTGCACGGTTGAAAAATGAACTGCGTGATTGACCAAGCTGGCGCGGCCCCAGACGTTGTCTGCTAAGACACTCTTGTCGGGGATATTCCTCCACTCAATTGTGCATACGTGTGCGCCAGGTTTTCTGTACCAGCATTTATATTTGGGTGGAAATCTCTACCAACTCGGTCGGCATGACGTGCTGACAAGGTTTGATGTGTCAGCGAAGTGATAAAACTGTATGCTTGTCCGGTTGAGCAACGATCGACCATGACTGACGATCACGCTTCCAAATCGACGATACAGAGACATCGCCAGAAGATGGCTTAAGGTGGCAACCCCGACGGATGCACTCTTAACGAGACCGACCACAGTATCCGCGCGGCTCGATCGACTGCCGCCCACGCGTTACTTCCGTGGGTTGATCGCATGTATTTCGGTTGGAGGCTGGTTCGAATTCTTCGACCTCTTCATGACGGCGTACATCTCGCTAGGTCTAATCAAGGCAGGCATATTTAGCGCTACGACAAGTGGGCTATTTGACTGGACTGGTTTCGCTAGCTTCATCGCGTCCGGTTTTGCCGGCATGTTCATTGGAACAGTGTTGTTGAGCGGGATGTCGGACCGCTACGGTCGAAAAGCAACTTTTGTTTACTCGTTATTCTGCTATTCGATCGCTACGCTCGCAATGGCCTTTCAACAATCAGCCATCAGTCTCGATCTATGGAGGTTTATCGCCGGACTCGGGATTGGCGTACAACTGATCACCATCGACACCTACATCTCTGAGATGTCGCCGAAGCAGAGCCGAGGACACTACATTTCTTTCTCCCAATGCGTTTCCTATTGCGCCGTTCCCGCTGCGGCGTTCGCAGCGTACTTGCTAGTTCCCAGAACATTTCTCGGTCTAGATGGCTGGCGCTGGGTGGTGATGATTGGCGCGCTGGGGGCCCCGACTTTCCTGTTCATAAGATCGCATTTGCCCGAATCACCTCGTTGGTACGAGGCACAAGGCCGAGTGCAAGAAGCGCAGGCTGCGATCGATGCGATCGAAGCTGCGGTGCGATCAAGCTTAGGCCGCGAGTTGCCGCCGGTGCAGTCCGGGACAGACGACAGACAGACCGTCGGCAGTTTGCGTGAGATTTGGAATCACGACTACTTGTCACGCACGGTGATGCTGGTGATCTTTAATATCTTCCAGACGATTGGCTTCTATGGTTTCGCCTCATGGCTACCAGTGTTTCTAATGCAACAAGGGGTTTCATTTGTTCATTCACTCGAGTACACGTTTGCAATTGCGATCGTGAACCCGCTCGGTCCCTTGATTTCCATGAAATTCGGGGATGTGCTGCAGAGAAAGTGGCAGATTGTGGGATTAGCCATTGCGAGCGCTGTTTTCGGGGTAATGTTCGCACAAACGCGCAGTCCAGTATTGATCGTCCTGTTCGGCTCTCTGATTACCATTGCTAATAACTGGTTTTCATGTGCGTTTCATGGCTATCAGGCTGAGCTCTATCCCACGCGTATACGCGCCAAAGCCGTTGGCTTTGTGTACAGCTGGAGTCGGCTCAGCGCGATCTTCGTTGGTTTTCTGATGGCAGCTCTGCTGAGAAAATTTGGCACCACGGGCCCCTTCGCATTGATTGCCGTTTCCATGGCCATAGTTGCTATAGTGATCGCAACTATGGGCCCAAAGAGTTCTGGAATAGCGCTCGAAGTTCTGTCCCGTTGAGTACGAAGGATTGCTGAAGCCGAGCTGAACCGCTCCAGGCATTTCCGCTTTGGTGGCGCCATTACAGCTTGAACACCCAAGCCAGACATTAGCATCGAAAGGTAGTGGGCAAAGGCCTGGGGATCAATCGCTCCAGCATGTACGCGGCGTGGATGAGCAGGCAGAACGGAGCTGCCACGACTGCGCCTGAAGCGTAAGCCCAGCATTTCGCCAGTGCAGTTCTCTCCACTCTTCCGCGTTGTTAGAGCGCGATTCCTTTCAGTTTTGCATTTCTGTGGGACTTGTCGAGGTGGGGATTTTTTTTGTTCGTGATCCTGTTTTCGTCGGCGGTGCTATTCTTTCATCTACTTTATGAACTACTGGCTCGACCTGTTCACTGGAACGTCGTGGCTCGAGTTTCAGGACGCCGGAGCGAGACTAGCAGTCAGTCTTGCAGGAGGATCTGTCTCGCGTTACGATGAGGCGGTCGTGCGCTTGAGCTTCTTGGGACTGGAACACCGATCCGAAGGTGGGAAATAAGTTTTCCCTAACTCTCTTCGTCGGTGCCCGGCCTCCAGTGCCCGCGCCAGTGACGAAGTAGAACTCTCCCGATGCGTTACGCGCACTTACTGCTGTTATTCGTCCCGCTGGCCTGGGCCACCGATCAGTCGCAGCAAGCCGCTTCCGATCAGGCCGCGCTCAACGGTACGGTCCAGAAAATCCTGCAACTATGCGACGCCCAGCTGAAAGCCCAACACTACGCCGAGGCCATCGCGTGCTACACGCAAGTGCTCGGAGTCTCCAACGCCGATCCGAAGATGCTGAACGCGGCCCGACTTGGCCTCGCCCAAGCCCAAATCGGCAAAGCCGCCGACGCTGCCCTGGCCGCACCAATGCCCATGCCGATCGCCGAGTTGAACAAGGCCGTCCAATCGATCCTGAACGACGCCGACAAGGCGCTCGCGGAGCACCGCTACGCTGACGCCATCGCGGGCTACACCGAGGCTCTCGGCTCCACTGGCGCCGATCCCACATTGTTGAATCAGGCGCGGCTCGGGAAGGCGAAAGCGAGTGTTGCGAAATCCGCCGCTGACAATCCAAGCGGCTTGGTCGCGCTCGGGCAATCCGTTACTACGGCGTGGAGAACTTCCATTGCCGCCATCGGCACGATTCTCTTCTGGATCGCCGTCCTGCTGCTTGTCCTTTTTATCCGTTCGCGTCTGCCGACCCGTGACGGTCTTCTCATCACAATGGAGGATTTATCAGCTACCGACCGCCCCAACGCCTCGGCCCAGCTCTCCCTCGAACTTCAGCAGTTGCTTTCCCCTTCCTCATCAGCTGGTGGAGAAATGCTCTTCGAATCGATGACCGATTTCGAGGGCGGAGGCCTGGCCGCGATCAAACCCATTATTCAGATGCCGGGCCTGGACCCCTCCACGCTCGCCACGACCGCTGTCACCCTAGGGCCGCTCCAGGTAACGCCGGCAGGCCTCTTAGCGCTTGGGCGCAGCTTGGCTGCACGCCGCTACAAGCAGGTTCTTTCGGGTACGCTATTCCAACAGGGGCCCCACACCGTTCTGAACGCGCAGATTCTCTCCCCGCACAGTGCTTCCCTCACACCGATTGTCTGGCAGGCCACAGACGATGGCGCGGACGCCCGCCGCACCGTGCTCCGCCGAATTGCAGCCCGTGTCGCCATTGCTCTGCCCGATGGCACCGGCGTCACGCAGGTGCCACAGAGCCTCGAATGCACTCTTGATGGGATCGACCGCCTGCGCTCTTCCAACTCCTCCGCCGGTTCGGCCGAGGCTCTGAGCGCCGCCAGGATCGCGTTTCAGGGAGCCGTCGCCCATGATCCGGAAAACTGGTTGGCTCTCTTCAACCTCACCGTTCTGGCGCGTCAGCTCAGCGACTATGACACCGCCATTCAGCATTGCCTGACGCTCGAGGGCATGCTCGAACGCAAGTCCCTTCCGACGTCGCTCGCCAATTGCCTGAAGACTCATCCTGAGTTCCGCATGTCGATCCTCTATAACCATGCGCTGGCGCTCGCCAAACAGAATGACTGGCGAAGCAACAAAGAGGCGGTCCGCTTCCTCGACTTGATCATTAAGGACGACGACGGTCCGCTGAAGCCACTCGCCCAGAGCGCGAGGGCGGCCGCACTCATATTCCAGTTCCAGCGCTTCCGCGAAGACCGAGCTGAGGAGCGCGAGAAAGCAGTCCGCCAGGACGTCAAGCGGTGCGTCGACGAATTAAACGGTCTCGCCGCCAGCGGCAATAGCCGCGCCCTCACCATTGCCCGCGCCGTAGCCTTGAACGCGTACGGCTACATCCTGGAAACCAGTGGCGATCTACGCCATGCATGCGAACATTTCGAGGCCGCCGTCGCTCAGGATCCGCAATTTGTTACTGCCCACATCAACCTGGGGCGGCTCTTCCGCCGCGGAGGTCGCACCGCGTCCAACGACTGGCTCGTCAAGGCAAAGGTTCACTTGAAGCAGGCCATCGCCCTGCAGCCCGAAAACCGCGAGGCCAACTACCAGATGGGACGCCTCCTAGGAGATCCTGCCGTGGGCCAGTTCGCCGAAGCCCTGAAGTCTTTCGACGCCGCGCACCCTCATAGCAACGCCGCTTTCTATGCGGGCAAGATCTATTGCGACCGCGGCCTCAAGGAGTTTGACCTCGACCAGGGCATCGGACGCTTGCGCATCGCTGTGAACCTCGCGCGGACGGTTGATTACCGCATGGAATCGCTCATACTCCATCTGTTGGAGGCCACCGAATCCCAGATCGTCGAGGCCTCTGGCGTAGCCGCCCAATCCACTTCCGGTCGAACCCCAGATCAGCAAAAGGCCTGCGCCCGTGCAAGGAACCTCCTGACCGAAGCCGAGAGCGACGTCGCGGCCTTCCCCCAAACCACCGAAGCCGAGCGACGCCGCGTCGGGCGCCTGTCCGCCCGATGCACCTCCGTTCGACAGCAGTATGAGACTTTATGCCGCCAGCGCTCCGCCGCCTCGCAGTTGACGCAGGCGATCGCGCCCACGAAATCCCCGCCGGCATGAGGGTGCGGTCATCTGGCCTCCCAACAGACCGTGTCGCTGAATCACGGCAAACCGGAAGTTAGTGGGTTCTTCAAGGTAAGAATCCGCAGAGCGCGAGATTTTTGATTTCCTCCGCTACGGCGGCTAGCGAGGGTAACTGTGGTGGTGTGTGCGGTGGGAAACAAGTGCAGGTGCGGAATCAATCGTTTCCCGATGGCCAACGAGACAAGTTTTGGAACGAATGATGGCCGCCTGGCACGGCCCAATCCGTCTCAGCTTGGAAACCTCTCTTGACATGCCCTTCATCGGGCTCCAGAACTGTGATCACCGTCACCGAGGCGGAGTTCACTGGAGTTTAATAGCGTGGTAAGTCGTACCACCCAGAAGAGGCACCTATGAACGCGACGCGAACCGAGCCGCCACCCCGGGAAAAAGACGATGCTGACACCTCCGAACTCAACTCGCGATCCAGGCACCGCTTCCTCGCCGAGAACGATACGATCCAGCGACGGACTCTTGCGTGGGGAATTGAAACGCGCCTTTGGCATCGATCTCAGCAAATCCCGGGAATCCGCACCGCTATCGCGCAAACCCTTTTTGGAGAGATCGGTCGAGACTTTCGCAAATTCCGCAGTGCTTCCGCCTTTGCCTCGCGGATGGGACTATCCCCGGATAATGAGATCAGCGGAGGAAAGGTTTTGTGAGTGGGAACACACAAGGTGAACTGCCGCGCGGCACCGGCCTCGCGCATGGCGGCTCAGTCCCTATACCACGGCAAATCCGCCCTCGGTGACTTCTACCGTCGCATGCGCGCAAAGCTGGGTGCGCCGAAGGCCATTACCGCGGCAGCCCACAAATTCACGCATCATCTTCCACCGAGTGACTACGCATCAGGAATTCGATGACAGCCACTTTGCCGCCGATCAACTCCGATTCCACAAGCACCAAATAACAGAATTCCGAGCTAAAGCGCGCGCGCTGGGCTTCTAACTCATCCCCTTGCAACAGGCACCATCAATGGTTCCTCTGGAGACCGCGACCAAACAACGTATCCCCGCTACTGATTTTGACCTCTCAGCATTTGATTCACAGCCTATGTCCGGATTTCGTAACAAAATACCCACGTCTAGCCTTTTGACTTTTGCAGAACTATAATCCCCAATTCGAAAAGTGTCGTGGGTCAGATTACATTCACGAGAGAGGTACACCTCGACGGATAGCGTGGCACGCTTTGGTGCTCTGTGACGATGATGCTGGTTCTTTGACCTTTTCGCAACCTTCTATTGACGATGAGTAAGGAATCTTCTGAAATCGACAATGCCCGTGTCACCCAGCGCTACCTTCTGACATTACAAGGTCAACATTGTGTTGACTTTCTTCCACGTAAAAGTTAATTTCTTCCGCAATTAGGCGGACGAGAAGTAAGGCTTTCGAGTTTCGCAATCGTCACCGGAACTCTGCGGCGGCAAAGGGTGCCCGGGTTCTGCGGCGAAAGCGATTAGGAAGTAGGACGATGGCAGTCCCGTAAACGCTCGACAGGTATAGCGCGACATTTAGGAGACCTCAATGGGGGTTCGTGACACCGTAACTCAAATTGTAAAGGGATGGGCTGGGATGCAGTCAAATCCCCGCGGTACCGACGCGCTGCACGCGCTTTGGGCAAGCAATCCTCTAGGATCTTGGTCCAATGCAGCAGATGATCTTGCGAACCAAATTAACCAGGCGTTCGGAACCGATCTCCAGGGGAAAGATTTCAATCCACCAGGCGCAATCAAAACTGTTGATGACTTGGTGACAGCAGTTACTTAGTTACAGGCATCGTCTTGCCGCGACAACACTGGCATAGGAGATACGTGTGAAACGAAAAACGAGCTTGCGTGCCCTGGGTTTAGTGCCGCTTCTTGTCCCTGCGTTACTCCTCCTCGGAAGCCATGCCGTGGCGCAGGCAGCCGGTTCTTGCACTCAGCAAGAATACAGACTTCTTACTCCAACCGCACTGGCGATTCGCTGTGTAGATGACGTTTCCGTACTAGGGATTCAGGGTGGCGCCGGGACAGTAATTTTCCATGGGGACTCAAACTATGCGCAATCGATAGGCAACGTGAAGATTTCGCGGTTCACCTCGGGAAACTTCTGGTTACTGTTAACGCTATCGGGTTCGAATGGCCGTCTTGAAGCAGGCAAGAAATACACCCTCACGTTGACCTATAGCATGCTAAGCGGATCCGCGCCGAAACCAGAATCGATTGACATTGATACAACCGAGACGGTGTCGGTTTCAGCCAGCCTAATCAACCGTCATTCAGCGCAATCTTTCCACCTCAAATCCGCGGTTGGGTTTTCCAGCACGGGCAATGCGCTCTCTTTCCTGGCGCGGAACGGGAACGTTCTGGAGCCGCCGCATAGTTGCATCATTTCCGTCCTGAACGGTGTGAATCACCTGCTCTCAGAACCGGCAAGATGCTCGACATTGAAGTCACTTTCTGCCTCTCCAACTGAGCAGGAACTGCAAAGCGTTGATCCGGACGACGTCGGTGTCTATGACGTCACGTTTGATGAAGCGCCTGCGACACCGCTTATCCCGGGTCCACTTCCGTTTAAGACGATTTTCGGGAATACGCCGAAGGTTGATTCGAAGTCGCGCTTTTCACCTAAGAAAGCGCCCGCGACAAAGGATGCGTCCCAGTACTATATCAACATGAACTGGGCAGCCGGTGTGGGAACCGTGCCGGCCTGGGTGCTGGACGGACAGATCGGGCCAAAGTTATGGATGCCAGGCGGTTTCGCCGTCGGACCCCTCGCCTCAGCCGATGTGGGCAACAACAAGCTTGCAGGCCAGACGTACACCGATACGATTGATTTCGGATTCACGGCACAAAAGCCACATTTCTTTCGCGACGGTCCGCACCCGGTCTTGGGAGAGCTTCTTTTCGTGACGGGCGCGAAGTATGAAACGGACGAAGAGTTTGATCGAGATAACGTGCTGGGCACTGCTGATCTACAGTACAACTTCACTGGCCTTTACCACACCCATGAGGTGGGTGCCCTGCAGCGGTATAACCGGGCGATGCGGCAGTACTTAGAACAAAAGAGTGCCGGATCAACTCCTCCATACCAGCCTCAAATCGATGACTTTCAGCCGCCCGTGGTCGGATATGCATTGGATTTTCATACTGGAGTCGAAGCGGGCGGCTCGGTCGTCGACACCACGGTGCACGCCTCCACCGGAAAGGCGACTCAGGTTTTGCCTGCTTATTCAATTTTCCGATTCGTTCCGCAAGTTCACGGGTTATTGGAGCTTTCGAAACTGTCGTTCGATGCCAACATGACTGGCCGCGGTCTTACTCTCACTGAAAATACAGTTCTGGAGACTGCGGCTCACTCGCTAATTTTGAGGCAGATACAGGGCTGGAAGGGTATTCTAACTTTGACTAATACGTACACTTTCGATTCCCAGGGACACTTTGCGCTAAATCTGGTCTTTAAGGATGGTTTTGCACCACCAACATATAAGCGTGTAAATGCAGTGCAAGGTGGACTTCTCTTAAAATATTAGCGTATTTCTTAAGAAGAGAAGTTGTGGATAAAACCGTTAATGTGACGGTCACGACAGCGAAAGGTTCAGCGACCGCGTCTTCCGCGCTTCAGTACGTACTCCCACTGCACTCTTATCGTCGCAATTTGTGCTTCGAGAATCACTTCTGCGAGGGCAACTCGCCAAACGGCTCGATTCGAGGACCGGGTAACGGCCACAAACACCATGACGCGATCGACTCCCGCGAGTTCTGCCAGCAACGCTTTGAGTTCGTCCGCTGTCAGGACCTCCGGGCGACTGTTCTTTAGCGACGATTGGCGGCAGTCAGAGAGAGCACAGCGAACGAAGTGGCTGCGTCATTCATAAAGAGCGCGGTCTCCGGACTGATGTGGTTCTCTTTGTTTTTGTTCAGAGAGTAGGACGCCCAGGAGCCGTCCTTCTTGTCCTGGTTCGCAGTGAGCCACGCAAGCCCCCGCTTCAGTTTGGCATCTTCCCGCGAAATCCCGGCCCGCTGTAGAACAAAGGTGACCAGCCCCGTCGCGTATCCGTCGCTCGTCGTTTCCTGAGACGTTCCATCCGCGCGCTTCCAGCCGCCAGACAGAGAAGACAGGCTCCAGCCACCGTCAGCCCGCTGCTTTTCCAGAAGCTCGCCAATGATGGCCTTCTGCCGACCTGGTTCGAGCAGTCCCGGCAGCTCCGCGGCGGCCCACAAGAGAAGGACTCGATTAATAGGGATCTGCACGGCAAATTCGCGGTTGAGGTACTGCCGCAATGGCCTGAGGCCGGTTTGGACTTCGGGCGTTGCCCGATAGTTTCCTGGTGCGATACCAACGGCGACGGCCGCCAGCGTGGCTCCGAAGTAGTCCGAATCGTCCGCTTCCCAGGGCTCGTTCTTAAAGCGTAGCCAGAGCCACGCGCCTCTCTGCTTGTCGGCAATTTGCTGTTCGGCCCACATGTTCTCAAACGCCTTTCGCGCGTCGTTGCTGAGTTGGCCGTTTTGCGCATCACGGCTCGAAAGAATCAGTGCGTTGAGAACGGATTCTGTTCCCCGCGACTCGACCGACTTGTATGGCCCGCGGTCCGCATCCTTGTAGAACGGTTCAACCTCCTTCCAGAGGCGCACGCGCTTCGTGACGCTGTCCAGCAGCCGTCGCTCGTTGGGAGATGGGGCTTGTTCGGCAAGGGCCGTTCGAAGAGCCGAACGCGACAGAGCATAAGGAAGAGCGGTGTGGCACGACACGCAGACAGTTTCATGGTCCCGCTGGGCTCTGGGCCATTCCATCCACCACGATTGCCGCCGGTCTAAGTAAGCGGCCGCAGCGTTCGGATCCCAAGAATTCGCGGTTTTTGTTTCCGGCTTATCGGAGTTGGCCGCCACGCCTTCTGAACTGTTAGGGGAAGCCGCCGCTCCCGTGCGCCAACCAGCCACGAAGATTCCCACCACCAAGCAAGCCACTAAACCGCCCATCAGTCGCATAGCGCTCTTCATGAAACCTCCCTCTCCGGAGCAACCAGTTCTGGTTAGTTTGTCCTTGCAGCCTGGATTCTGTTTCTCGAGTTTGTTTAATCGCTGTTGGAGGTCGGCCACTTTTTCATGTGCGCACGATTATAGCCTCAAACAAATGGCGCTCCAACGGATCCGACGGTTCAGGATGGATTGGTCGGTAATTACCGACCAATCTCTTGAATCACACCTACTAGGAGCTGCGAAGAAAAGTGCATGGTTCTCCAGGGGGACATTCTCTCGGAGAAGAAGAGTCTGCGGTTCGTCGGCAAGGTCTTGAGAGCGGAAGGTCACGAGCGCCCGTACGGATCTGGCTGTGGAGCAAGTATTCCGATAAAAGATGGAAGCGGTATCGGCCAGGCGGGGCAACACAGGAGCAGATTGGCCGCCACCATGACTGGCAGACCAAACAGCGAAGCTGCAGCGGAGGCGACATGTACCACCGCGAGCAGGATCATTCTTTCCCAAAAGAGCCCTACCACCCAGCCTGTCCCAACTTACCGCCCGCGAACTGGATCACACACTCCCCGACAGACCGCGCCTGTTTCCTCAAGAAGAGTAAACTAGTTGCCATTCCTCTAAAGCCGAGCGGGCAACTCGAACGGGAAACTTCAATATTCGTTCCAGTTCCGCTATGGAGTTGAAATTTGCGCGCAATCTTCGTCAGCTATCGACGGAATGATTCGCAAGGAGAGGCTGGTCGTTTGTTTGACGACCTGGTTACTCACTTCGGCGAGCAGAAAGTATTTATGGATGTCGCAGGCATCGAAGCGGGACGCGACTTCCGCAAGGCAATCGAAGAGAGCGTTGCCAATTGTGGTGTGCTGCTGGTGATCATAGGGCCGTCCTGGCTCGCCGCGAAGAATGAAGCGGGGGTACGCCGCCTGGACGATCCCGCCGATTTCGTCCGTGAAGAGGTCGCCGCGGCCCTGAGGCGGGATATCCCGGTAATACCGGTCCTCGTGCGCGGAGCCGAGATGCCGCGCGTCGAACAGTTGCCCGAGACCCTGACAGATTTGGCCTATCGCAATTGTGTCGAATTAACTCATGCACGGTGGAAATCCGACGTTCAGCTCCTTATTGAGCCCCTGCGGCGCCTCATTGGAATTTCGGGTGAAATCAAACCTCGTAGCGCTGGCGGCGAAGCAATCGTCGGCGACCTGGCACGACCCTCATCGCAGGAAATCACATCTTCCCCCAATGCCGAACCGATCACGGCGTCGCGTTTCGACGCTGCCACTCTGCAGCGAATCCGTCGAGAGCTTGCTCTGCACATCGGCCCGATCGCCGAGCTGGTGGTGGCCCGCGCAGCCCCGCTCTGTAATTCGACCGAGGACCTTTTTCTCAAAGTTGCTGAAGAAATTGAATCGCCACAAGAGCGCGAGGACTTTCTTCGGAAGATGAACTCGCCCTCCTTACTCGGCGGCACGACGCCCGTAAAACTGGAGGGCCAATCACCAGTCTCTCAAAGTCCGCAGAAACCGACCCACAGAGCTGATGTCGATCCCGTTCATGCTGCCCCGCCACGATCGTGGGTTCGCTCAATGAGTTCAATTCCGGTGATGATCGTTGCAGGGGTTCTGGTGCTGGCCCTGGCATTCGCGGCCGCCAAGCGGAGGCAGGCGCCTGGCGCTCCTGCTTCATCTGCGACATCCTCTGGTTCGCCGCAAGAAACCAGCAAACCAGCTTCTGCTCCAGAAGGTGTGCACCCAACCGATCAGTTTTCCGCAGGATCCG
>Ga0209624_10001561_pt1 | contig 17736 bp, 17 predicted proteins | sample JacPinW_OM2H0_O1_FD_188565 | JGI IMG/M metagenome (GOLD analysis project Ga0209624, IMG submission 188565) | Forest soil microbial communities from Algoma, Ontario, Canada - Jack Pine, Ontario site 1_JW_OM2H0_O1 (SPAdes) (version 2) | ecosystem: Environmental > Terrestrial > Soil > Boreal...
CCAGCCGCGTCATCAGCGAGTCCTTGATCCCCGCCACCGTGCAATGGTGACGTTCATTCATGTCGTCGATCATCTTCTCCGCAATCGCCGAAACATCCATCAAATGGTCCCGCAGCGGAGGCATCTGAATATTAAAAACATTCAGCCGGTAATAAAGATCCCCACGCAGTTCCCCACTGGCCACAGCCTTCTCCGGATCTTTATTCGTCGCCGCCACCACCCGCACATCCACAGGAGTCTCGACCTTACTCCCCAGCCGCCGCAGCTTCCTGTCCTCGAGCACGCGCAGCAGCTTGGCCTGCGTCGCCGCCGGCATCTCGCCAATCTCATCCAGCAGCAGCGTCCCTTCCTCCGCCAACTCAAAGCATCCCGCCCGACGCTCCAGCGCTCCGGTAAACGCGCCCTTCTCATGACCAAAAATCTCGCTCTCGATCAGCGTCTCTGGAATCGCCGCGCAGTTCACCGCCACAAACGGCTTCAACCTCCGCGCGCTCAAATCATGCAGCGCCCGCGCCACCAACTCCTTGCCCGTCCCACTCTCCCCCGTCACCAGCACCGACACATTCGACGGCGCCACCCGCTCAATCAGCGTAAAAATATCCTTCATCTGCGGCGACGAACCCACCAGCGGCCCCAGCACCCCCGTATCCCGCAACTGCCGCCGCGTCGCCTCCAGCTCAACATCCGCCTCCCGCTGCCGGCTCGCGTTATGCAGAATCGTCCTTAGACGAATCGGATCGACCGGCTTCGGAATATAGTCGTAAGCCCCCATCCGCATCGCATCCACAGCCGACGCGATCGACCCCTGCGCCGTCAGCATCACCACTGCGATCCTCTGCGGCAGCTCGCCGATCCGGCTCAGCAGCTCCATCCCATCCATCCGCGGCATCTTCAGGTCGGTCACCACGATCGCCGGAGCCCAAGCGAGCGCCTTCTCCAGCCCCTCCATCCCATCCGCCGCGCACTCTGCACGGTAACCCCAGCTCTCAACCAACTCCGTTAAACCGCTACGCGCATGCATCTCATCTTCAACAATCAGTACTTTTTCCAAGACCATCACCATCCATTTTCAAACTTCCAGTGCATACAAAAACGTGCAGATCGCACACAACAGGATGCAACCAGGTTCAACCGCGCTCCCAGTCTGCTCCTATTCTCGAAACAAGGTAGACCAGGAAAGAACATGGATTGCAACAATCCCTTCGCCCTGTTCCCAGGCCCTGTTCCCTGCACTCTTATAAGGATATCCTTAGAATCATGTTAGAGCCCGAAATCTCCGTCCAGGCATTCTCTCAGCAACGTCAGCAGCCCGACGCCCCTATCCTTTTAGACGTCCGCGAACCCTGGGAGCACCAGACCGCCAGCCTCCCCAACTCGCTCCTCATGCCCATGGGCGAAGTCGCCTCCCGCGCCCACACCGAGCTCGACCCCGACGCCCCCATCGTCGTTCTCTGCCACCACGGCGCCCGCTCCCTCAGTGTCACTATGTGGCTCCGCAATCAGGGCTTCGAGCAGGTCCAATCCCTTGCCGGCGGCATCGACGCCTGGTCTCGCACCATCGACCCCACTATCCCCCGGTACTAGGGTCTTATCGAAAACGATGATCCCGACCAACGGGAGGACCCAAGCAAATCGTCTCTGCAAGAAAAGGTATACCCGCCACGAAGTGGCCGCCCCACGCGTAGTGGGCCCGTCCGGCAGGACAGAGCCTCTAACAACACCAGAAATCAGCTATCATCCACACAACACTGGAGAAAAGACCGTGCGCAAACTAGCCTCAGCCCTCGTCCTCTGCCTCACCCTCGCCGGGACCGCTCTCGCCGCCTCCGCACCAAGCGTCTACAACTACACCCTCAAGTCCATCGACGGCCAGCCCACCAGCCTCGCGCAGTTCCACGGCAAGGTCCTCTTCCTGGTCAACGTCGCCAGCAGCTGCGGTTACACCCCGCAGTACAAGGCCCTCGAAGCGATCTACGAAAAGTACAAAGACCGCGGCCTGGTCATCGTCGGCATTCCCGCCAACAACTTCGCCAATCAGGAGTCCGGCACCGACGCCGAGATCAAGACCTTCTGCAGCAAGAAATACAACGTCACCTTCCCCATGATGTCCAAGGTCTCCGTCCTCGGTGCCGACAAGACGCCCCTCTATCAGTTCCTCACCGACAAGTCCGTCAACCCGCAGATCGGCGGCGACATCCAGTGGAACTTCACCAAATTCATCTTCGACCGTAACGGCAAGCCTGTAGCCCGCTTCGAGCCGGCCATCACCCCTGACTCCCCACAAGTCATAGCCGCCATCGAATCCGCATTGAAAAACTAACCCGCAATCCCATCGGCAGCCCGCAACAAGGGCTGCCGACAATCCTGGATCCGGATCAATCCCGATGCCCACCTCCGCCGACATAGAAACCCAGGCCGCGTCGCTCGAAGCCCTGCGAACCGCCGCGCCAGAAGTCATCGAACCCGCCCTCCAAAAAGCTCTGCGCCATCGCAACAACTACCTCGTCGCCAAAGCCGCAAAGCTAGCCGCCGACCTCAGCCTCGCCTCCCTCACCGACGACCTCACCGCCGCCTTCCAACGCTTTCTCACCAACCCCGTCAAAACCGATCCGCAATGCTGGGCAAAAATCGCCATCGCCAAAGCCCTCGCCACCCTCGAATACCAGGAGCACGAACTCTTCCTCCAGGGTATGCACCATCTCCAGCCCGAACCCGTCTGGGGCGGCAGCTCCGACACCGCCGGTCCCCTTCGCAGCACCTGCGCCCTCGCCCTCGTCCAGTGCCGCACCCTCAACAGCACCCGCGTCCTCGCCCATCTCACCCCGCTCTTCGCCGACAAAGAACTCTCCGTCCGCGTCGACGCAGCCCGCGCCGTCGAACAGCTCGGCTCCGACGCCGCCATGCTCCTCCTCCGCCTCCGCGCCGAACTAGCCAGCGACGACGCGGCCCTACTCGGCGCCTGTTACAGCGGAGTCCTCCACCTCGAAGGCCCATCCGCCATCCCCTGGGCCGCAAAGTTCCTTCCCCCCGCCGACGACGCAGCCGCCGAAGCCGCCATCGCCATCGCAGAAACCCGCACACCTCAGGCCTTCACAACCCTTAAAGCCGTCTACGAAACTCCAGAATCATCCCGGCAATCACCCCATCAATCACCACATCGATCACAAGACCCCTGGTTCCGCGCCGCCCTGCTCTCCGCAATCGCTCTCACCCGTCAGGACGAAGCCTACGCATGGCTCCTGACCCTCATCGAACGCGACACCGACGACAGCAAAGACGCCCACGAAGCCCTCTGCCGCTCCAACCCACCCGCCCCCATCCTCGACCAGCTAGTCCGTCTAAATAAACCCTGCAACCCAGGCTAGTGTCCTGAGTCTGAGACAAGAGTCTGAGCCAAGCGCCACAATTGCTTCTGCTGACCTGGAGTTGTCTTCCTCGCGTACACCCTCTCTAAACCACTACTCAGGAGCCGAAGCAGATCGCGCCCGCGGTGTCGATGCCTGCAATCCTCCCACCCATCTGCTTTTTACATCTCCGGCGGAGCCGGTTCAGGCTCCAGCGGCGGCAACGTCTGCGATGGTCCCGGAGCATCCTGTATCCGAGGCCCCGGCGCTGGTCCCGGAGCATCCTGTATCCGAGGCGCCGGCGCTGGCCCAGGAGCATCCTGTATCCGCGGCTCATCATCCTCCTGCTCCTGCGCCTTCTCGCTCTGCTCCACCATCCGATTCAGCTCCTGCTGCTGCCGCTGCGACGCCGCCTGCTGTTGCTGCAACAACCCGGCATCCTGCTGCCTCTGCTGCGCCGCCAACTCCGCATCGGTTGGCTGGTTATTCACCGCCGTCTGCACCGGCTGCGGCGCATCTACCCTCTGCCTATGCCGAGCCGGCTGCGGCGGCACTACCGTATTGCCCACGGCACCGGCATCATCAACAGAGAACGGTTCAAACCTCGGCGCGGGTGCAGTTCGCGGTACAGCAGCGGATGTCGGAGCGGGCACCGCGCGCTTGCATCCCTGCGGAAGCATCGCCATCGCCCCCACTCCAACCGCCAGTAAGCACTTCGATAAAGTCGTTCGCATCTAGTACCCTCACCAGCGCGCGCTAACCTGCCACGCTCTTATTGGATGCATCCCACACCCTCCCCGCACCGCTCGATTCATAACCGACATCATCTACCTCAGTGCGCTGAAAATAAAGTCGAAAAACCTGTCTCATTTTTTTCGCTCGATGGAACGCACGTCAGTTGACCATCTTTACCACACAATTCACCACACTTTGACCACAAGAAACACCACACCAACCACCCGGTTTTTCAAAAAACCCCAGCAAAAACCGCAACTTCCCCACCCACCACCACGCCCAAAAAAATTCCGCAAAAACTCCCCGCAGCAACCCCAAAAAACAACCAAACTCACTTCGCGCGAGGATGCGTCTCGTCATACACCCGCTGCACCTGCCCCACCGTCAACTGCGTGTACCGCTGAGTCGTCGACAGCCGCTCATGCCCCAGCATCTCCTGAATCGCCCGCAAATCCGCCCCCTCTTCCAGCATGTGCGTTCCAAACGCATGCCGCAGCGTATGCGGATGCACGTCCGCCGCCAGCCCCCGGCTCAGCGCAATGGCCTTCACAATCCGACCTACACTCCGCGTCGTCAACCGGCAATCTCCCCGCATCCGCAGGTTCGTCACCAGCGGCCCCTCATGCACCAAAGCCCCGCGCCCAGCGGCCAGAAGCTTCGCCTCCCGCAGCTGCAGAAACGCCCGCAGCGCCACCGCCGCCTCATCCCCCAGCGGAACATACCGCTCCTTCTTGCCCTTCCCCTTCACCAGAATCGCGTCGTTCTTCCACTGAATATCTGGCATATTGATCCCCACCAACTCCGAGTTCCGAATCCCGCATCCATACAGCAGCTCAAAGATCACGCGGTCCCGTTCCGGCCAAGCCGCCGCGTCCACCTCGTCCTTCCGCACCGGTCCACCACCTTCCAGCGAGTTCAAAACCCGGTTCACCTCCTCCACGCTAGGCACCCGAGGCAGGTGCTTCGGTAGCTTAGGAGTACTCACCAGCAGCGCCGGATTCTGCGCCACCTTCCCCTCCTTCGCCAGCCACTTGAACCAACTCCTCACCGCCGCCAGCGCCCTCGCCGCACTCGCCTTCGTCAGCCCGCGCTCATACAGCACCCCCATATAAGCCCGAATATGCAGATGCTCCACCTTCCCCACCTGCGCCCCCTTCCCCATCGTCTCGACCAGATATGCCGCAAAGCTCCTCACCTCGCGCGCATAAGCCCGCACTGTATGCTGCGAAGCCCCGCGCTCATTGGCGAGCATCGCCAGAAACGCCTCCGCCAACCCCTCGATCTCGCCGGTACCTTGCTGCATCGCCGTCTCCAATTTCGACAACCAATAAATCTGGGGTGCCCCACAGCCTGCCCTGAGCTAGCCGAAGGGTCCGGCCCCTCGGATGTGGGTTCAACTCTCGATCTAACTCGCCACCGTCATCGCCCGCCGCTTCCCCCGCGGATGGTGCTCCCGATGCACCTTCTTCAAGTGCCCCAGCGCCACATGCGTATAAACCTGCGTAGTAGCAATATCGGCATGCCCCAGCAAAGTCTGCACACTCCGCAGATCCGCGCCATGCTCCACCATGTGCGTCGCACAACTATGCCGCAGCTTATGCGGACTAGCCTGCCGATTCGTCGACCGCACCATCTCCCAAACCCACTGCCGAGTCAGTGCATGTCCCCTTACGCTCAAGAAGAGCGCCCGCTGCACTGAGTGAGCCTGATGCATCCCAGCCCGCACCAGCCCCGGCCGTCCCAACGCTAAATACCGTTCCAGCGCCTCCACCGCCGACCGCCCCAGCGGCACAATCCGCTCCTTATCGCCCTTGCCCCGCACTTGCGCCCGCGCCTGGTCCAAATGCAAATCCTCCACCCTCAGCGCCACAATCTCCCCCACCCGCAACCCACCCGCATACAGCAGCTCCAGAATCGCGTGGTCCCGCAACGCCAACCCATCCGCATCTGCACTCCGAGCCGCCACGCCCGTTCTGTCCAGCATCTCCGCCACCTCGCTCTCAGCCAGCGATTTCGGCAGCACCTTCCAGCTCGAAGGCGTCTCAATATTCACCGTCGGATCATGTCCAATCCGTTTATCCATCAGCAGCCAGCGATAAAACCCCCGCAGACAACTCAGCTTCCGCGCAATCGACCGCGACTCCACCCCATTGCTGCGCAGCCCCTCCATAAACCCACTCACATCGGCCTGCGTCGCTCCCACCAGCAACCCCTCGCGCCCCTCGACATGCTCCGCGAACTGCTCCAAATCGCGGCCATACGCCTCACAACTCGCCGGCCGCAAGCCCTTTTCTACCTGCAGATACGTTACAAACTCTCGCACCGTCCGCACATTCCCCGAAACCTGACCCGACTGCCGCATAGCTCAATTATCCGCTCCCAACTCACCCTCAAACTCCTCAACACGCACCCCGTATCCGCCTCGCCACGAAGCCCAAACCTTAACCAGCAACTGAAAAAAATAAGAAGAAAAAAGTCAGCCGAAAAGCACCCGCGAGCGTCTCATCCTCCCGGCAACCTCCCCCGCAACCGCGACCATCCGCGTTCATCCGCGATCCTCCATCCTCAACCCGCGCCACTGGTAAACTCTAGGTAGTCATGTTTGAAAACCTAAGCGACAAACTCCAGCGTTCCTTCAAGACCCTCCGCGGCCAGGGCACCATCTCCGACGAGAACATCTCCGACGCCCTCCGCGAGATCCGCCTCGCCCTCCTCGAGTCCGACGTCAACCTCTCCGTCGTCACCGACCTCATGGAGCACATCCGCGACCGCGCCATCGGCGAAAAAGTCGCCACCGCGCTCTCGCCCTCCGAGCAGATCGTCAAAATCGTCCACGACGAACTCATCAACGTCCTCGGCAAAGACACCGCACGCTTCCAAAAATCCTCACAGCCCCCATCCGTCATTCTGATGGCCGGCCTCCAGGGCTCCGGCAAAACCACCACCTCCGGCAAACTAGCCCAGTGGTTGAAAAAAGCCGGTCACCGCCCCATGCTCGTCTCGGTCGACGTCTACCGCCCCGCCGCCCGCGAGCAATTAAAAATCGTAGCCACATCCATCGGCGCCCAACTCTACGAAGGCAAGCTGACAACGGACAACGGACAACTGGGAACACCCGACGTCCTCCGCCTAGCCCGCGAAGCGAAACGCGAAGCCGCCAACTTCGGCTGCGACATGCTCATCGTCGACACCGCCGGCCGCAACCAGATCGACGCCGCATTGATGCAGGAGATGTCCGAGCTCAAAAAGCTCCTCAACCCCTCCGAGATCCTCTTCGTCGCCGACGCTATGACCGGCCAGGACGCCGTCAACTCCGCCAAGGCCTTCAACGATCTCCTCACCATCACCGGAGCCATCCTCACCAAGATGGACGGCGACGCACGAGGCGGCGCGGCCCTCTCCATCCGTCACGTGACAGGAGCGCCGATAAAGTTTTTGGGCACGGGCGAAAAGCCCGACGCCTTCGAGCCCTTCCACCCCGATCGCATCGTCTCCCGCATCATGGGCCACGGCGACATCGCCACCCTCCTCGAGCGCGCCGAATCCACCCTCGACCGCGGCAAAGCCGAGCAGTTCGCCAAGAAGGCCCTCTCCGGCGACGGCTTCTCCCTCGATGACTTCCGCGACCAGCTCCGTCAGATCAAAAAGATGGGCAGCATGAAATCAATCTTAAAAATGCTCCCCTCGGTCGGCCCCTTCGCCGGCATGCAGCAGGCCGTCGAAAACGTCGACGAATCTCAATTCACCCGCGTCGAATCCATCATCAACTCGATGACGCAAAAAGAGCGCCTGGACCACGAGATCATCAACGGCAACCGCCGCAAGCGCATCGCCCGCGGCAGCGGAACCACCGTGCAAGACGTAAACAACCTCCTCCGCCAATACGCCCAGATGCGCAAGATGTTCAAGTCAATGGGCAGCGGCGGCGGCATCAAAGCCCAGCAACGCATGATGAGCCAAATGCAAGGCCGCCAAAAATTCGGCCGCTAAATAAGCGTTGTTACATGACCAAAGAAGTGTCATCCTGACATCCAGACAGGGGAACACCAATGGCAAAATTATCTGAATTCATTCGTATTATTTTGACTGCAGTTGGCATTCTTCTGACGTTGGTAGTTCTGTTTTTTCTTTCTAGCAATCAAGGCGACGGTTTGCATAGACCCTGGAATTGGATAGTAGCTATCGTAGCGGGCCTAGTCGGCTATCGAATAGTTGAAAAGATCTACTCAATACCGAATAGAAGAGAATCATCCGGCACGCGGAAAAATCTTGAAGAAAAATGAAGCCACTCCGGCGAGTGGCCTACATCGAAAATGACTCCACAGAATCGGGTGCCCCATATCTCGATTCTGAGATGTGGGCATTCGCGCAAAGCGCGAACCCGATACTCTAAAATCATCCCATGCCGCTCGGGCTCAAGCGATATCAACAAGAGGGCGACGACCACTTCATTACCTTCAGTTGCCACAACCGCAATCCCTACCTCAACACCCCAGCCTCAAGAGACATCTTTCTTGACTCTCTCGAACGTGCCCGCGCTCACTATCATTTTGAACTCCTCGGTTACGTCGTCATGCCCGAGCACGTTCACCTGCTTATAAGTGAACCTCCCGGCGTTCCCCTCTCAAAAGCCCTCCAGGCCCTGAAGATCTCCGTCTCCAGACGTCTCACGCGACGTCCCTTCTGGCAGCCTCGCTACTATGACTTCAACGTCTTCACCCACAACAAGCGCGTCGAAAAGCTAAAGTACATGCATCGCAATCCAGCCACCCGAGGCCTGGTCGCTCGCCCAGAGGACTGGCCATGGTCGACCTATCGCCACTATCTGCTCAACGAACCTACGCCGGCGATGATCACGCAAGCCTGAGCAGCCGGGTGGCCCACATCTAAATTGAGCGAATCGGGTGCCCCATATCTCGATTCTGAGATGTGGGCATTCGCGCAAAGCGCGAACCGTACTCCTCCAACAATCAAAAGATCCGAAGGCGGGACAACACCTCCAGGACCGAGGCATCCGTCGTACGTCCCCAAACTAGTTCGATCCTGCGGAACTCGCTATCCAGGCGGCAAGGCTGGCGTGCTTCTCGTCCTGCCGCCACGGCGGGCCAATCGCCTTTCCCATGCGATGCAGATGCTGGTCGATCACTTCCCCCGAAATTCCTATATCCTTTGCCGCGCGAGCAATCAGATCTTTTTCCTTTACCGCAACCACGGGAAGACCATGATTCAGGCAAGCTCGCGCAATCGCGTTGCGGAACAGTTCGCCCTCGGCGGTGTGAAGCAAGGGGTGCGACGCCAGAATCTTATCAAGCGCTGGAATTGATCTCCCGGAACCGGTCAGAATGCAGCTGGTCGAAATCTCATAGCCCTTCTGCTTGGCATCTGCGATCACCTCCCGCACAGCTTCAGCCGCCAATCGCGCAGAAGCTTCAGCACAGGCACTCACCAACGCTTCCGCGCCCTTTAGGGACAGACCTTGGGCAGCATGGTACGGTTGCTTCGAGCCGGCGATCTTCGGATCGGCAATTTCAATTCGCCTCCGCTCCACAACGATCGGAGACTCCAGCGGTCCGGCGAGAACGACGAGCACAGCCCATCCGGAATGCGCCCGGAGACCCAGGGCTGCTCTCTTATCCGGAATTTTCGTTTGAGCTTTCAATAGCCCACACTATACGCGTCGGCTGCGTGGCCCACATCTCAACTGACACCACAAAATCGGGTGCCCCACATCTCGATTCTGAGATGTAGGCATTCGCGCAAAGCGCGAGCAGTCAGATGCCGAGAATCTCTTTGCAACTCGAGAGCCACCACCAAGGCGCGCCGTGCCAGAGATAGATCGCGAGGTTCTGCCCAATCACCACCATCGGGATCGCATACAAATAAACCTTGTGCACACGCCCGTCCACAAGAAGGTCACGCGCGACGCCAACCAGCATCACCGCATCCACACAAACATAGAAGAGACTGTGATTGAACAGATAATCGAAGCGGCCGAAAGCTGCACTGAGCAGGCAGCACGTGGCCAACACCAGGAAGCGCCGGTGCAGCTCCGGCTTGGTGCGCCACACGATCGCCAGTCCAAGCAGCGTGCCGAACGCCAGCATGTCGAAAAACGACACGCTGAGAAATGCAGGGTTGCCCAGATGAAGTTGCAACGCATCGAATCGCCCCATCACGACGGCAACCACCGCCCCCAGCGTGACCATCGTGGCCCCGAGAACAGCCCCAAACCATCCCAGCGTCCGGTGGACACTCACCTTCCGCACGCGCACCAGCGCCGATTGCAGGATAAAGAAAATCACCCACCCGGAAAATGCCGCGCCGTGAATCCACAAAAGCACAGGCCTCGGCGGAGCGGCATGAATCAGAAAGCGGTCGACCGTCCTGCTGAAACCGGCCACCACAATGCCTGCCACAACCAGAGAAATGAAAAAGTAGAAGTAACGATCCACCAGGCCGCCTCGGCCGAGAATCCGTGAGACCCGTGAAACCGGGCGCACCCCAACAGACTGACTGGCTGAAGCCATCAGAGCCTCCAAATGCTTACCTCAGGTCGAGGGGAGGAAGTGCGCATAAGAGCCCTGAAGAAGTTGAGATACTCTAACACAGCAGGTGGCCCATGTCTGAAACTTAACCACAGACTTGGTCCCCATCTTCGCAACGAACGATCTCCGCATTCCCTATCCAACAGCTTGTCTCCCTTAAACTGACGCATCCGTACGCATGAGTAGCGCATCAGATACGGACCAGGAAGCTCCGAGTAGCATCCTCATCAACCAAAAATCAGTGCCGTAATAGAAGGTTCACAGAAAACCAAGGAGAGTGTATGTCGAAGCTAGCCAATAAAGTGGCACTTGTTACCGGCGGTTCCCGAGGAATCGGCGCTGCGATCGCGAAACGTCTGGCCGCGGATGGAGCAAGCGTGGCCATCACCTACGCGAAGGACGCCAACGCAGCCTCCGCGGTGGTCAAAGCAATCGAAGCAGGCGGCAGAAAGGCCCTCGCCATTCAAGCAGACGCTGCCGACCCCAAAGCGATCAACGCCGCTATCGAAAAAACCGTCGCCACCCTCGGCCGGCTGGATGTGCTGGTGAACAACGCAGGCACCGCCATCCCGAAGCCGTTCGAGCAAACCACGCTCGAGGAGATGGACCAGATGATCAACCTCAACTTCCGCGGCGTATTGGTCGCGACGCTGGCGGCGCTCAAGCACCTGAACGACAACGGCCGCATCATTATGATCGGCTCCTGTGTCGGCGAACGTATGATGACTCCCGGACTAGCCGCTTACTCCGCCACCAAGGGAGCTGTGAAGATGTTTACCCAGGGCTTGTCCCGAGAGGTCGGCGGCCGCGGCATCACGGTCAACAACGTCCAGCCCGGTCCCATCGACACCGATCTCAATCCCGCCGCAGGCGAATGGGCAGCCCCCCAGAAAGCCGTCACCGCCCTCAACCGCTACGGCACCGTGGACGAGGTCGCCGCCCTGGTATCCTTCGTCGCCGGTCCCGAGTCCTCCTACATCACCGGGGCCAATCTCACCGTCGACGGCGGAACCAACGCCTGAGCCGGAAGATCGGCAAACCACTCCAAAAAACTTGACAGAACCCGCCATGGGAAACGGGGGCTATCGCAGCCCCCGAACACCCTCATCCATCAGGCGAAACCCCGAAGTCCAAGCCTAAAGTCTCTCCTTCGAAGACTTTGCACACTTTTGACGGGGTGGGGGGGCTACACTGCCGCCCAAAGGAGACCCCCATGAAACCCCTCATCCGAGCCGCAGTGCTCGTCACTGCCGCGCTCAGCACCTCTGTCGTCATCTCGCAGATCGAAAACAAAACCACGCAAACGCAACGAACCCCTCAGTTCGACAACGACGCCGTCAAAGTCTGGAAGACGGTCGTCCTCCCCAACCAGCCCCTCGCGATGCACCACCACGATCATCCCCGTGTCATCATCGCTCTCACCGGCGGCACCATGAACATCGTCGATCCCTCCGGCGCTATCGAGACCCATCACTGGGAAACCGGCAAAGCCTACTGGCTCCCCGCCATGCCCCCGAACACGCTCCACTCCGACGTGAACGCTGGCGACAAGCCGATGGAGGTCATGGTCGTCGAACTCGAAAAAGAGAAATAGTGCCGGGTGTTTCGGGCGGCTGGCCACATCTGGATCTCCCCCCGACGTTGTAGCTCCCTCAGCCAAAGTGCTACTTCCAGGACCGGCCACACTAATTACCTTGTTGCTACGAGACCTGCTCCCCATCTCTCGCGAAAAGAAACCGCAATTAAGGAGCAACCATGTCTAACCCCGCAGTTCTCTCGACAACCAAGACACCCATCCCATCCGAGCATCCCCCAAAAGACCTCGACTTAGCGTCCATTCTTCAATATCACCTGACTCCCTCTGCCCTCCACGCCCTTTCGGTCCTCTACCCCAGGGTCTTCCGCCCCAACTAACCCTACGCCCACCTGATCAAGGAGCATTGAACACCCAGCAAGCCCGCCTGATGCTCGCTAAACGATTGACGTGGCAATGGCCGCAAAAAAAGCTCTCTTGGCCCGGTTCCTCACAAGTGATAATGTCCATCAGCAGGCATTCAAGCAAGCGTTACCCAAAAAACGGCAACTGCCGAAGTATGAGTTAGCGCCGACAATGAATCACGATCCGCATTTTCATACTCGATGAGTCGCCGCCATGCGTGCCTTTCTGCTGGCTTTCTCTGCGAGCGAGCGAGCGCGGTTAATACTGCCAACAGGCGTGCTGTCGGGCGACGAATTCTGCGTTACGTCAAAGTAGACCGCTTTGGCCTCATCGGGCCCAAGGTGCGAGCCTCTCAGGAGGGTGAGCCGTGCAACGTAGTGGAAAGGCGCCTCCGATTCTTTCCATTCGACACTGGCATTTTCGACCCAGAAGCTGGCGTCGTGATGCTTGCCCCGATAGGTCATCCTCTCGGTGTCGAGGAACTGGACTCCGAAGTCGAAGCTGCTCATCTTGCTGTCTTCCTGCACGTGGCGGACGAGTTCGTCCTGGAGCCCGTTCGGATTGCTCTTTTGCAGAGGTCTCGCCAGATTGCCCGACGACGGCGTAGCTGAATACTTCACGACGTCGACCGGTCCATGACGAAAAGGCACGTTACTTCCGTAGCGCAGTTGCTGATACGGTTTGATTGCCTGGTGTGACTGCACCTGTACCATCGCGAGGGTCCTTATCACTCTCAACTTGTCTTTGGACGACAGGGACAACAGGCCTGCGGCACGGTTCGACGCTGTAAGTAACTTCATGATCGCCAGAAATGCAGGCGAATCGTTTATGGGCAAGGTTGTCGTGTTTTGCATTGAAAAATCCTGCCGGTCGAAGCTCGCGTCAGGAACAATCGTGCCATCCTTGGTGAGATCCACAGAAAAAGACAGCGATCTGACGTCTGCCTTGAAGTCAGAATTTTTCTTTGGATCTGCATTCCCAAACCGAACAGTGCCGGGATATACACCAGGCTTCGCGAACATCCCCTTCGCGAGCCGCGCCGCTAGTGCGGGATCTCGGCCTTCGGTAACATCAAATACTTCGAATTGAGCCCGTGCGCAGACACCCTTCGCATGAGTTCCACGAGCGAGAGCCCGGTGTTGTTTGGCGGCCGAATTTGCCTGCAGCAATAGGCTTCTCCGGGTGATCTCCTCGATGTCAGCCTGTTCCCGGGCGAGGTTCCGATCGGCGTCGCTAAAAGTTACTCCGAACGATCTGGTAAAGAAAAACATGCTGTTGAACCCTCCTCGGCGCTTGTCGTTCCTTTGTGCAAGACAGTAGTGATACCCGGGTCATAGTTTGATCAATCCAACGATCGGCGGAGCTTGTGCACGCCCTCCGTCACCCCAGATTCGAAATAAATTTGAGTGCGGTAATGCTTGGCAGAAAGCAGTAAGCGGCCGCTTTTGTCATTATGAAGGTTGAGAACCCCGTGATCTTGACCGGCGGCGCGCCATTCGCTTGCGGAATCACGAAGATGCTTTCGGCTGGATCTTGCGTGCCAATCATTGGATCTTTGGATTTGGGATCCAGCCTGACCGCGCCCGCGAACTCGCTGTCATTTACCCAATGCCCCAGCACGAATTCATATTGGTTCTCGATGCTTGAGTTGATGAAATAACCGAGGAGCCCGCGTGGGATGCCGTCATCTGGTTTCGCCGGATCGTAGGCTGGCCCATATGGCATGCCGCGACGGATCAGCCGATGAGTATTATTGGTGCCTCCGGGAACGCCTTGTCCAGTAACTGGCTGGCCTCGCGGATTTATACGTCGCATGTGGGCGCCCACGGGACAGAGCAGTCCCCTCGGATCGCCCGAACCATCGGCGTTCACGTAGTTGTAGTCGTTCAGTTGCTCGGGCGGAATCCCGCCTGGAGGGCTATCAGTCTCCGGCGACAACATAAGTGGAACGCCGTTGCGCCAGCGGCCACAAATCTTGGCGGCATGCAGTTCAGGATCGATCTTGTCCTTGTTTGATTGCAGGTGGTTCTCAAATCCGGCACAATCCGTTTCGATCATCTTGAACACGGCAAAGCTGCCGTTCAGGCCAAGTTCTCGAGGCTCCGGCAATAAATAATTCTCAGCATCGCCCTGCAAAACGAACAACCACGGTTCGCACGGCTCCTGGTGATCCGGCGGATATTTTTCCGGGCCGCCGTGAATGGTTGTCATGCTGATGCCATCGGTGTAACCGAAGTGGACCCTGAAGGTGGGGACGAGTTGGCCGTTTTGCATCTCCATCAATGCCATGCCGTCGGTGCGCCAGACCTCGCGGAAGGCGCCCCCTTCGACGAAGAGTGAGGAGAGACGGTCGCTGTAGGTTGTCATCGCTTCGGGGGAGATGGCGTGCAGCGTCACCAGAACGTGATCGCCCCCGCTGCCAAATTCACTGACCCAGTTCTGTGGAGCGCTTTCTCCTGTATCGCCGACTAAACTCGCCCGTTCGGCTGCTCCGTCAATGAACGCGCCGAATGACTTGAACGAGATCGCGGGGATGCGATCCTTCATCTCCAGCGCAATCATTCCTGGCCACGTAATCCCCACGTTGAGGCAGTAATCCGGCTTGTGGCGCGGGACATCGGCAGGATTGTCTCCGGGTCCCGGCGCAAACCCTACGTGCCAGTCTTCGGCAGTTGTAATTTGCGGCGCGTCTGCCTCATCTCCGCTGACTAGCCGACCGAGCAGCTTGCGTGCCTCCGCGGGGGTAACGATGGATAGCAGGAAATGCCGCACCATTGGCATTCTGTAACCGCGGAGAATGAATCCCTGAATGTCAGGAAGGTCGAGTGTCGACTTCGTCTCGTGGTGGCTTCGACCGAACAGACGGCCAAGGATACCCTCGCCCTCTTTCGCTTCTGTCGCGAAGGTCTTATCGTCCGCTTTTGATGTCAAAAAGCTCACTTGATCCTCCCTGACGACTACGCTGCTGGAACGCTGGATTGATTCGAACTTGATTGCGATTTGCTATCGGCGATAAGCGCGTGGATGTCCTGGACGCTTAAGCCCGGGTACGCCTGGTAGAACCCAATCGGAGTTCGGTTCGCTCCCGCCGCGAAGTCGATGAACTCCTGCAGGTACTTCCTGCAGGGCGAGGGTGGTGCGCCCTTGGTGAACTTGAATAAGAGATCGAAGACCTGTCCAATATTCTTTGTGAAATCAGAGATGTATTTATCGAAGTCGCCGTCGTAGACCGTGAAGAAGCCAATCTGATTGTCTTCGAGCGGCACAAACTGCGCGAAGTGCGGTGTCCCGACTTTGTCAAGGTCCGTCGTTGTCCCGTGTCCCCTCGCGCGCAGGATCAGTTGAACTTCGATATCGGCAAGTTTCGATTTCATTGGCAGGATCACCAGGAAGGGATTGAGCACCCCTGCGCCGGCGATGCCTGCCGCGGTTGCCAATGCCTTAATTTCCTTGGCGGTCGCGTCTGGATAAGCGGTGTAGAGATTCACCGCATGGAGAACACGCGCCGCGGTCCATTCGGCGAAAGCGTCTGCGTTATTTTCTACCGGAGTAGGCGGAGGATTGTCCACATGCTGCATGACGGCATCGAACACTGGCCCTGCCTGCCTGGCGAGATTGACCATGAGCTCACCAAAATCGCCGTCGAAGTCGCCAAGAAACAGCAGCGTCTTATCGCTCAGAACGGTAAAGCGCGAGTAGTGAATCGTGCCGATGGCATCCTCCGCCTGGAACAGGCCGGGCATTAGTGGTGGAAGTTCTTCCGCAATCGCCTTTGCGTCCGCGGGCGACTTCAAGGGAAAGCTAAGAGTAAAGTGATTCTGGTTTGTCACGTGATCTCCTTCTCTACGCGCTGCAACACGAGGCTAAGTGCACGGTTGTCAAAGTTCTGAGCCAGGCTGATTGGTAGTCTCAATTCACCGCGGTTCGATCTGCTTCAGCCGCATAGCTAGTGGTTGACTTTGGCGACTGCCTGCTGCACCTTCTTCTGGTCCTCTGCAGAGAACTGGCTTGGTCCGAGATTGCAGGTCAGCTTGTCGATTGTGCCGTTTGCTTGGGTCGTTCGGAAACTACCAGAACTTGCAGGCGGCGCCAGAAAAATGACTAGTGCTGCTTTGTCATGGTGTGCTGATCTCCAAGGTCTTCACGATGGATCGAAGCGCGCAAACGCAACAATTAGCACCAGCTTCCATGTCGGGCAAAAGGGCTCCGATCACATATAAGCACCGCGTTCAGGTCACTCGAATTAAATTTGGGCTTTCTAGCATTTTTGCTAAATGTGCGAGTTGGGCGAAGGGCCTATGCTCATTCTTCTGCATTAGAAGAACTGGCGGGTACCATCTTCTTTTCTGTTCCACACTCCCAGGCTCAGAACCCTGCCTTACAGGAGAAGCTTGCCGCCATAAAGGAGAGTTCTGCAGCGAACAAACAGGCGCTCGCTCATTACACATGGGTGGAGCAGCAAACGATCAGCCTGAAGGGCGAGGTTAAGAAGTCGCAGCAGTTCCAGGTGCAGATAGGTCCGGACGGCCAACAGCAGAAGACCGAGATCAACCCTCAAGTCCCCCCTCAACCTAGCGGCGGGAGGCTCAGGCAACATGTAGTCGCAAAGAAGACAGACGAATTTGAGGCCTATGGCCAGCAAATCGCCGCACTCGGCAAGCAGTACGCTCAGCTCGACATGCAGGCACTCCAGCAGGCCTATCAGCAAGGAAATGTCTCGATGCAGCCCAATGGTGCTGGGGGCACCGTGAGTCTGATCATCAAGAGCTACCTCAAACCAAATGACTCAGTAACGCTCGTCTTTAGCGAACAACAGAAGGCTATCCAAAGTGTCCAGGTTGCCAGCTACCTTACGGACCCAAGCGACGCAGTCACGATCGCCGTCCAGTTCGCCAAGTTGCCCGATGGCACCAACCATGTCGCGACCATGCAGGTGAATGGCGTCAGCAAACAGATGGGCGTCGTGACTCAGAATTCTATGTACCAGCCACTACCTTAGCGGCAAGAACCTCTGGATTGAGCTCCGCGATGCTGGCGATCAAGAACAGGCAACGGCAAGGACAAATGCGGGGATCCTTCCCCATTCGACTACGCTCAGGGTCAGGATGACGACATAAAACGAAACGCTCAGGATGACGACGTAAAAGAAAATGCTCATGGTGGCGACGAGAAC
>Ga0209624_10001562_pt1 | contig 17711 bp, 13 predicted proteins | sample JacPinW_OM2H0_O1_FD_188565 | JGI IMG/M metagenome (GOLD analysis project Ga0209624, IMG submission 188565) | Forest soil microbial communities from Algoma, Ontario, Canada - Jack Pine, Ontario site 1_JW_OM2H0_O1 (SPAdes) (version 2) | ecosystem: Environmental > Terrestrial > Soil > Boreal...
GACGATCAGACGCACGCCGCGAATCTAGCTACTCGGGCGGCGGTGTGTGCTGGCGGGGCGGCTCGACAGGTTGAGCCGGCTGCTGCGCAGACGTCGGCTGGTTGTTGATTGCCTCGCGGAACTCGCGGATGCCGTGCCCGAGCGCTTTGGCCATTTCGGGGAGGCGTTTGGGGCCAAGCACGATCAGCGCCACTGCAGCTATGAACAACAGGTGAACTGGATTCTCGATGCCCATCACCGCTCAGACTAGCGTGGGATAGGAGATCACTCCGACCGGCCCCCTACCCTCTTGGTGGTGGCTCAGGCATCCTCGGAAGCACAGTCCCCGCGCCGCTACCCGCCACCACCGGGCGCTGAGGCGTTCTGGCCAGTCCAGATAACGGTGCTGGTGGCAATCGGCCTGCAGATCGGCCTGTCCAAGCGCCTCACGGTAGGACCGGCGTGGCTGGTGCCTGCGCTCGAGGGAGTTCTGCTGATCGGCCTGTCGATGGCCACGCCGCGCCAGCTCGAGCATGAGCACACCGCACGCCGGCGCACGGCGATCGCGCTCACGGCTTTCGTCAGTACCGCCAACGTGTTCTCGTTGGTAGCCCTCAGCACCTTGCTTCTGCACGAAAACGTGACGAAAGGTCATGAGCTGATCGTCTCGGGCATGTTGATCTGGCTGACGAATTTCCTGATCTTCGCCTTGTGGTATTGGGAGATGGACCGCGGTGGTCCCGGGCGTCGCGCAGCCGGCCACGACGGACCGCCGGACTTCTTGTTCCCGCAGATGTCAGACGACCACATCGAGCCGCGCTACTGGCGACCGCAGTTCATCGACTACCTGTATGTGTCGCTGACAAACGCCACCGCGTTCTCCCCCACGGACACGATGCCGCTGACACCAATGGCGAAGCTCGTGATGGGCGTGCAGTCGATCGTGTCGCTGGTGACCATCGGGCTGGTCGTCTCACGAGCGGTGAACATCCTCTGATCGTTAGCTGATCGCGGGGAACATAGCGGCCCGATCGGGATCGATACCAGGAGCCACACGTGGTAGCAGCGAGAGCATGATCTCCCTCCTGGCCCTGATTCCCTTCTGGCGACGCTCGATCAGCTCAAGCTTGGTCAGCGCGTTCAGGTCACGTGTGATTGTCTTGCCCTGCTTGCCTGCGTAAGCCTCCACCAGTTGCGGTGTCAGGGTTGGGATCCGGCCCCTTGGCATGAAGTGTTCAGCGGGAAGCGCCAGCACAAGATCCCGCTGTCGTCGGGCTGTGATCGTATGGGCATCGGAAAAGATCGAGTGGACGTAGTTTGTCCATGCCGCCTCCACGATCCATCCGTGTACTTCGTTCAACTGCTGCTGAAGTTCGCCCACGAGCCCCTCAATCGCGTAAGAAAGGAAGCGGCCCAGATCGCCACCCGACTTCGATGCGTATTCAAGCTCTCTGTAATACCTGGAGCGCGTTGCGTTGTAATGGTTCGATAGGAGGTGGGCGGCTACGGACGGGATACCGGCAGCGGTGAGGATGCCGAACTCCACAAGCCTCGCGGTACGCCCATTTCCGTCTCCGAAGGGGTGTATCCACGCGATGTAGACATGGGCTACAACAGCCTTCAAGACGGCGAGCATGAAGTCCTTCGCATGGTCCTCGCCCTCACTGCGGAAGTCCGGGCCGTTGAGCCACTCACACATAGACGCGACGAGGTACTCACAGTCAGACGCTGGTGCGCCCCGATAGGCACCTCCTACAACGACGCTCGACGTCCGAAACTCTCCTGGGGCCACATGGTCGGGCACCTCCAGGTCTTTCAGCACCATCCGGTTGAGGTCGCGCAGTCGGTCGGGGTTGATCTCAAATCGACTCCCTGAGTAGATCTCGCCCTCGATCAGAGAGATGGCTTGAATGATGTTCTCGAGCTCTTGCTGTAGGTACTTCTGGCTCTGCGGCAGTTCCAGCGTGCCCTCCACAGCTGCGACAGCTTGCTCCTCGCTCAGGCTATTGCCCTCGATCGCAGTCGTAGCTCGCGCGCCCTTGGCTAGATAAAGCTGCTCCATCTTCCGAGCCAAGTGGGGCGAAAGCGGGGTCTTTGAGAGGTGTCGGCACTTTGATCGCGCTTCGCCGATCTGCTCCCAGAAGGTCCAAGGAGATTTGCTGACGTCCAGCCGAAATGTGATCCACGGATGACTTTGCAGGTATCCCCTGTTGTCCTGATTTATGTCCAGCTGCAGCGGCAAAAAAACCCCTAGATCTAAGGGTAATCGAGATTATGCATCATTTTTTGTCCGCTGTAGTGTACCAAGCGATGGTCGTCTCTATGGCCGCCGACAGAGTCACGCCCTCGCCTAGCACCCGACGAAAACTCGCCGGTAAACCTCAGCTGGCCATGCTCGGCTCGATCGCAAGCGCCTGTGCGACCAGGTCGTGCACCTCTTTGCCGGCGCCAAGCGAGAGCGCGCGCCTAAGCGCATCGAGCGCGCCCTCACGATCCATCAGCTGCAGGCGCAGGCGCCCGAGACGCTCCCATGCGCCGGCGTCGGTTGGGCCGCGCAACGCCGCCCGCTCAGCGGCCTCCGCGGCGAGATCCGCGGCACCCATGTCTTCATAGATCCTCGCCGCGAAGCGATGGGCAGCCGGGCGGTTGCCATCAACGCGTGCCCAGTCACGCACGGCACGACCGGCCTCCTGGAGCTTGCCTGCGTTCCAGAACGCGAGCGTCATCAGCCGTAGCACCGCCACATTGCGCGGCTCGGCATCGCGGGCGTAGATGAGGCGCTGCGCGGCGAGCTCGTACTCGCCTTCGGCCATCGCCCGCTGGGCAGCGATCAAGAAGCGTTCGACGCGCTCCTCGGACGGATCGGGTTTTGAGAAGTCAACGAATTTCATGCTGCCAGCGGGCACGGTGCGGATGCCATGGCTGAACTTCACGCGCGCCCACTGCTGCACCTCCTCGCCTGCCGCCACTGGATCTGAGGAGAAGTAGATGCCAGCCACCGTTCCCACCCCCCACTCGGGATAGGTGAGGCAGCGGGCGTAGCGGTGGACGACCGAATGATCGGGAACGCGGCTGCCGAACGGATCGTTTTCGGCGCGATCTTTGGCCATCGCTCGCGCGCGCTGTTCGGCTTCATAGTTGCGCTTGCCGGCCTCCTCGCGCTCGCGGCGCGCGGCGGCGGCGCTGACCTTGACGGCGTTGGCTGAGACCTTGCCCCCCCGCGAGCCCTCCGCCAGGCGCTCGAGCTGATCGGCTGCCTCATTGATCGCCTTGAGGTGGCGCTCGTGCTCGAACTGACGGCCCTGCGGCGCCACGTCGGGGTGCCAGCGCTTGGCCATGCGCCTGCGCGCAAGCTGCACGTCGCGCTTGGTGAACGGCGGCTCGAGCTCCAGCAGGAGCAAGTGCTGCTCGACATCAAGAACGGTCGTAGGCATGACCCGACAACGTTAGCGAGCGACGGCGGGCAGGGGCGGGATTCTCTGGGTGGGCGGGCCTTCTATGCTGCGTGCCGATGTCCTCTCAGTACATCTTCACGATGCACCGCCTGTCCAAGGTGCACCCGCCGGACAAAACGGTGCTGGACAACGTCACGCTGGCGTTCTACCCCGGCGCGAAGATCGGCGTGCTCGGCTACAACGGCGCGGGCAAGTCCTCACTGCTACGAATCATGGCCGGCGTCGACGAGGAGTATCGCGGTGAGGCCGCGCTGGCGCCGGGGGCAACCGTGGGCATGCTCGAGCAGGAGCCCCACCTGGACGAGTCCAAGGACGTAAAAGGCAACGTCGAGGACGGCGTGGCCGAGACGAAGGCACTGCTCGACCGCTTCAACGAGCTGGCCGCCAACTACTCCGATGAGACGGCTGAGGAGTTCGGCAAGATCCAGGCCAAGATCGAAGCCGCCGACGCGTGGAACCTCGAGACGCAGCTCGAATACGCGATGGATGCGCTGCGCCTGCCGCCGCCGGACGCAGACGTGAGCAAGCTCTCCGGCGGCGAGCGCCGGCGCGTGGCGCTCTGTCGTCTGCTGCTGCGCGCGCCGGACCTGTTGCTGCTGGACGAGCCCACCAACCATCTGGACGCGGAGTCGGTTGCGTGGCTGGAGCAGCACCTGTCCGAGTACAAGGGCGCGATCGTGGCGGTCACCCACGACCGCTATTTCCTCGACAACGTCGCCGGCTGGATCCTCGAGCTCGACCGCGGGAAGGGCATCCCCTACCAGGGCAACTACTCCAGCTGGCTGGAGCAAAAGCAGCTGCGCATGGCCCAGGAAGAGCGCACGGAAAAGGGCCGTGAGCGCACGATTGCGGCCGAGCTCGATTGGGTGCGCACGAACCCCAAGGGCAAACGCACTAAGTCCAAGGCGCGTCTCGCCCGCTACGAGGAGCTGGTCGCCGAAGAGGCCAACGTCAAGCTGGACGAGGTCCAGATCCACATCCCGCCGGGACCGCGCCTCGGTGGCAAGGTCCTGACCGCGACCGACGTCTCGAAGGGGTTCGGCGACCGCCTGCTGATCGAGTCGCTGTCGTTCGATCTGCCCCGCGCGGGCATCGTCGGCGTGATCGGCGCCAACGGCGCCGGTAAGACGACGCTGTTTCGGATGATCACGGGAGACGAGCACCCCGACAGCGGCAAGCTCGAGCTCGGCGACACCGTCCAGCTCGCCTACGTGGATCAGTCGCGCGACTCGCTCAACCCAGAGAAGACCGTGTGGGAGGAGATCTCAGAAGGCTACGAGCACATCAAAGTGGGCGAGCGCGAGGTCAACTCGCGCCAATATACGGCTGGCTTCAACTTCAAGGGCTCAGCTCAGCAGGCACGCATCGGCAAGCTCTCCGGCGGCGAGCGCAACCGCGTGCACCTCGCCAAGCTGCTGCGCAGCGGCGGCAACCTGCTGCTGCTAGACGAGCCCACCAACGACCTCGACGTCGACACCCTGCGCGCGCTGGAGAACGCGCTGCTGGCGTTCCCCGGTTGCGCGATCGTGATCTCCCACGACCGCTGGTTCCTCGATCGCGTGGCAACGCACGTGCTCGCGTTCGAGGGTGACTCGCAGGTGACGTGGTTCGAGGGCAACTTCGAGGCCTACGAGGAGCACCGCCACGCCACGCTCGGAGCAGCCGCCGACCGCCCCCACCGCATCACCTACAAGCGGCTCGTACGTGGCTGAGACGCAGCCCGGCGAGGCGCCTGCTGAGGCAGTCGCCACCTCGCTCGCCGAGGCTGCCGATGGCTCGCCAACCACCAAGTTCGATCGCGACACCGCCGTGTGGCGCGAAGCCGAATCGCACTCCGGCGTGGTGTTCGGCGCCGAGATAGCACCCGACTGGCGTGCCGGGCGTGGACCGCACGGCGGCTATCTCGCGGCGATGCTGCTGCGCGCGCTGATCGAGACCATCGCAGACGACGCCCGTGCGCCGCGCTCGCTGACGATCCACTACGCCCGCGCGCCCGAGCATGGCCCTGTTCAGATCAGCACCACAATCGAGCGGCAGGGGCGCTCGCTGAGCACACTCTCAGCGCGGATGCAACAGGATGGCGAGCTGGTCGCGATCGTAGTGGCGGCGTTCTCGAAGCCGTGGGGCGGACCGGAGCTCTCCGACGTGCAGATGCCTGCGGTCGCGCCGCCCGATCCTTCGCGCGAGGGCATCAAGATGATCAAACGCGGTGGTCCTGAGTTCGCCAACCACATCGTCCTGCAGCCACGCATCGAGGGCAGCGTGTTCGCGGGCGATGAGCAGCTGATGCAGATCCGTGGTTGGATTGGGCTCGCCGAGCCGCGCCCGATCGACGCGCTGTCGCTGGCGTTCTTCAGCGACGCCTTGATCCCAGCTCCATACATGCGCATGTCCGAGCCCGCTGCCGTGCCCACGGTCGACCTGACCGTGCACTTTCGTGAGCGCATGCTGCCGGCGGCCAACGCCGACCCACAAGAGCTGTGCTTGGCGCAAACCACCACCGAGCTGGTCCACGACGGCTTCTTTATCGAGGACGGCTTGATTTGGGCCACGGACGGGACGCTCTTGGCGCACTCGCGCCAACTCGCGATCGTGATCCCATTCGCGAAACGTTAGGCTCGAAGTTCAACCGCACCCCAACAGCGAGGCGTGAAAGCAATGGCCGACTACACAGCAAAGAAGATCAGTGAGATGGAGGCAGCCCATGGCGGCGGCTTCGTCAAGGCGAGAGCCGAGCTAGGCGTCACGGCTTTCGGATTTCAGGTGATCCAGCTCCCGCCTGACTACAGCGACTACCCGGAACACGATCACGCGGAAAGCGGCCAGGAGGAGGTCTACCTGGCGATCAGCGGCTCGGGATGGATGGACGTGGCGGGTGAGCGCGTAGACATGGACACAGAGACGTTCGTGCGCGTCGCTCCTGACCCGAAGCGCAAGGTACACGCGGGCCCCGAGGGGCTACGCATGCTGGTCATCGGCGGCTGCCCCGGCGAGGCGTACAAGGTCGCGGCGGGCACCGAGCTCGCCGCCGCCGCCAGCTAGAGGCTAGCCGCGCACCGCCTGCGCCTCGAGCGTTTGCTTAACGACGTTCGTGCCCTGCTGCATCAGCGCGGCGGTGCGCTCGGCTAGGTCATTCGGGAGCAGGTCCGCCGTCCAGACGAAACGGCTTGCGCCCATGCCCGCAGAGAACACCTGTGCGGAGGCGTTGTGGTGGGTGTAGGGGCCTTCGACGATCGACCAGACGAGCCTGCGAGTCTCGTCGTTGAGATCCACGAGCAGCTCGCGCAGGACGGTGCCGTTGAAGAACGTCACGATCCGGTCATCACCGTCCAGTTGCGTGTCCGTGACGAAACCAGGCACCAGACGTTGGTGTAGCGCGCCCCAATCGCGAACCGCCGCCCACACGTCCTCCGGGCTGGCGTCAACCAGGATCTCTGTACGAACACATGCCATTGCGTCTCTCCAATCTGCTCGGTTGCTGGCCGCGCGGTGTCAGCCACCACGCATTCGCATGAGCGTCGCAGCAAACACCGCCCCTGCCTTGGACATTCGTGCTCATCTGAGAGACTCGAGGGGCCATGCTGAGCGCAACCACGCTGCACGACGAGGCCGGCATCGAAATCTGCGATGTCGCCTGCCGACATCGGCGCGGCCGTGGGCTGCCCGGGGAGCAGGCGGGTGGATATGCGCTGGTGTTCATTCGCCGCGGTTGCTTCGTGCGCAGCAGCGATGGGGCGCAGAGCGTGCTTGATCCCACACTCGCCTACTGCATGAATCCTGGAGAAGAGCAGCGCTACGACCATCCACACGACCACGGGGACGACTGCACGTCGCTGTTCATTGACCCACAGCTGCTCGCGTCCGTCTGGGGCGGAGACCCGGCTTTGCCGCGCGAGCCGTTGCCCACCTCACCGCGAATCGACATCGAACATCGACAGCTGCTGAACGCTGCGCGCGGGCACGCTGACGCGCACGAGCTATTCGAGCGAGCCATCGTGTTGAGCGCATCCGCACTCGAGCAGGTCGAGGAGCGACGTGTCGCGGCGGGCCGTCCAGCCGGCACCCGTGCCCGACGCGCGGTTGCCGACGGCGTGCGCGAAATCCTCGCGGAGCGTCCAGAGCGCTCGCTGCCGGAGCTGGCCCGCGAGCTTTCAGTCTCTCCGCACCATCTCAGTCGCGTCTTTCGCGCAGCGACGGGTCACACCATCTCGCGTCACCGTATGCGTCTGCGTACGCGCGCGGCGCTCGACCGCCTGGCCGACGGCGAGCGAAGCCTCGCGCGGCTGGCCACAGATCTAGGGTTCGCCGATCAGAGCCATATGTGCCGCGTACTGCGCAAGGAGACTGGCAGCGCACCATCAACGCTGCGGGAGATCTTTTTTCTAGAGGACGACTCTCGCCAGCCGAGCGCCTAGCGCGCGAACGACGTCTCGCGCGTAAGCCGCATCGCAGCGGCCGCGATCAGGCGGGCACTCGCGTGCACGTCCTCGAGCTGAACGAGCTCAACGGGCGAGTGCATGTAGCGGATGGGGATCGACACGAGGCCGGTGGGCACACCGCCGCGGCTGAGGTGCACGGCGTCCGCGTCGGTACCGGTGGCACGCCCGGATGCCTCGACGGTGAACGGGATCTTCTCTGCTTGACCGGCGCCCGTGAGCAGCTCGAACACGCCGTTGTTGAGCGTCGAGCCACGGGTAATCACGGGACCTGAGCCGAGCTCGTGCTTGCCCGCCTCCTTGATGTCGATGCCCGGAGCGTCGGTCGCGTGGGTGACATCCACGACGATCGCCGCGTCGGGCTCGAGTGAGAACGCGCTCGTGCGCGAGCCGCCAAACGTGGTCTCCTCCTGGGCTGCCGCCACTGCGGCGAGTTCCCACTTGGCACCGCCCGCTGCTGCAACCAGGCGCGCGGCCTCGAGCGCGACGAACGAGCCGAGGCGATTGTCCAGGGCGCGGGAGGCCAGTCGGCCATTGGGTAGCTCAAGCGGCTCGGCAGCGATCACCGCCACGTCGCCGATACGCACCAGCTTGCGTGCCTCCTCACCATCGCGCGCGCCGATGTCGATGTGCAGATCGCGGATGTCAGCGACCTTCTTGCGCTCCTCCTCGCGCAACAGGTGGATCGGCTTCTTACCGATCACGCCGGGCACCGTGCCGTCGCGGGTGTCGAGCACGACCCGCTGGCCGACCAGTATCTGCGCGTCCCAGCCGCCGACTTCGCGAAACCACAGGTAGCCGTCGTCGTCGATGTGCGTGACGATCAAGCCGATCTCATCGATGTGCCCCATCACGAGCAGCCGCCGCGCGTTTTTCTGAAATCCGCGTCTGGGCGCCACGAGCGCGTGCGGCGTGCCGACCATGTCAGTGCCAACCTGCGCAAAGCCACTTGCCGTATCGCGCCACACGCCGGCTGGGGCCGTCTCATAGCCAGACGGGCCACGCGCCGTGAGCAGATCGCGCAGCACCGGCGTGAAGCCCAACGCCGCTTTTGTCTGTTTGGCTTTGGTGACTTTGGCTTTGGCGACCCGCGTCGGCGCCCTGCGCGCGGCGGGGCTCACGCGGCCTCCGCCAGGAGTGCACGCAGCACGTACTGGAGGATGCCGCCGTGACGGAAGTAGTCGGCCTCGCGCGGCGTGTCGATTCGCACGGTCGCATCGAACTCCAGCGGGTCGACGCCCTCCCGCTCGGCCGTCACGCGCACGGTGCGCCGTGGCGCGCCACCTTCCGCCATCGACTCGGCCAGACCGCTGATCGAGAATGTCTCCTCGCCTGTCAGCCCAAGTGAGGCAGCACTCTCGCCATCGGGGAACTGCAGCGGCAGCACGCCCATGCCGATCAAGTTCGAGCGGTGGATGCGCTCGAAGCTCTGCGCGATCACCGCGCGCGCCCCGAGCAGCTTCGTGCCCTTGGCCGCCCAGTCGCGGGAGGATCCCGTGCCGTACTCCTTGCCGGCCAGCACCACCAGGTCGATGCCTGCCTCGATGTAGCGCATGGCGGCGTCGTAGATTGACATCTGCTCGTTAGAGCCGTCCGCGAGGTAATAGGTATTGCCACCCTCCGGGAGCGGTTCCAGCCCTGGCACGTCGCGGCCAAGGAGGTTACGCAGGCGGATGTTCGCGAACGTGCCGCGCATCATCACCTCATGGTTGCCACGGCGGGCGCCATACGAATTGAAGTCGCGCGGCTCCACACCCTGCTGCTGCAGATACAGACCTGCGGGACCGTCGCGCTTGATCGAACCCGCGGGCGAGATGTGGTCGGTGGTGACGCTGTCCCCCAACAGCGCGAGCACCCGCGCACCAGCCACGTCGCGCACCGGCTCGGGCTCGGCGGGCATGCCGTCGAAGTACGGCGGTAGGCGCACGTAGGTGGAGTCGGGGTCCCATACGAAACGCTCCCCCACCGGCACCGGCAGGCCGTTCCAGTTCTCGTCGCCGGCGAACACCTCGCCATAGCTCTTGCGAAACATGTCCGCCCGTACGGCCTCGCCGATCGTCTCCGCGACCTCGTGGGCAGTGGGCCAGATGTCCCTGAGGTAGACGTCCTGTCCTTGCTCGTCCTGCCCGAGCGGATCATCGACGATGTCGATGTCCATCGTGCCGGCGAGCGCATAAGCCACACACAGGGGCGGCGAGGCGAGGTAATTCATCTTCACGTCGGGGTTGATCCGCCCCTCGAAGTTGCGGTTGCCCGAGAGCACTGAGACGACCGCGAGATCGGCCGCGTTGACCGCCTGGGAGACCTCCTCGGGAAGTGGGCCTGAGTTTCCAATGCAGGTCGTGCAGCCGTAACCCACGAGGTTGAAGCCGAGTTGCTCCAGCGGCTCGGTGAGGCCAGCGCGGTCGAGGTACTCCGTGACCACCTTCGAGCCCGGCGCAAGCGAGGTCTTCACCCACGGCTTTGAGCGCAGGCCACGGGCGAGAGCATTGCGCGCGAGGATGCCCGCGCCGATCATCACCGATGGATTGGAGGTGTTGGTGCAGCTGGTGATCGCGGCGATCACCACGTGGCCGTGGTCGAGATCCACCTCGGTGCCGTCGGCGAGCGTGCAGCGCGCCGCGCTCGCGGAGCGAACGGTAACCGCGCCCCCATCTCCACCTTCCACGTAACTCGGGCCGCCGTCAGCAGGACGCGGGTGGTCGTTGCCGTTGGCAGGCGGGTCGCTCGTGGGGAAGCTCTCCGCGTCAGCCTCGTCGCGCGCGTCGTAGTGCTCGACATATCCGCCCAGCGCCTCGTGGAAGGAAGCTTGTGCGTCGCTGAGCGCGATTCGGTCCTGCGGGCGCTTGGGGCCGGCGATGCTGGGCACCACCGTTGCAAGGTCGAGCTCGATGGTGTCGGAGAACGTGGGTTCTTCGGAGTGCTCGTCGTGCCACAGGCCCTGCTCCTTGGCGTAGGCCTCCACGAGTGCGATCTGCTCGGGAGCGCGCCCGGACAGCTTCAGATAGGTGATCGTCTCGGCATCGATCGGGAAGATCGCGCAGGTAGAGCCGAACTCCGGCGACATGTTGCCGATCGTGGCCCTGTCGGCAATTGGCAGGCCAATCAGCCCGGCGCCGTAGAACTCGACGAACTTCCCCACCACGCCGCGCTCGCGCAGCATCTCGGTGACGGTCAACACGAGGTCGGTGGCGGTGGCGCCCTCCGGCAGCTGCCCATGCAGGCGAAAGCCGAGCACCTGGGGCATCAGCATCGACATCGGCTGACCGAGCATCGCCGCCTCGGCCTCGATGCCGCCCACGCCCCAGCCGAGCACGCCAAGGCCGTTGACCATCGTCGTGTGCGAATCGGTGCCTACGAGCGTGTCCGGGTAGGCCTGTCCGGTCTTCTCGTTTCCGAAGACCACCCGGGCCAGGTACTCGAGGTTGACCTGGTGGACGATCCCCGTGTCCGGCGGCACGACCGCGAAGTCATCGAACGCTCCCTGACCCCAGCGCAAGAACACGTAGCGCTCCTGGTTTCGCTCGAACTCGCGCTCGGCGTTGATACGGAAGGCGTCGTGGGTGCCGAATGCGTCGACCTGCACCGAGTGGTCGATCACGAGCTCGGCGGGCGCCAGCGGGTTGATCTTGGCTGCCTCGCCGCCCATCTTCGCCATCGCCTCGCGCATCGCGGCGAGATCGACGACCGCGGGCACGCCTGTTAGGTCCTGCATGAGCACGCGCGCGGGCGTGAACGCGATCTCCTTGCTGGGCTTGGCCTTCGCATCCCAGCCAGCGAGCGCTTCGATGTCCGCGGCGCTCACCGAGCCTGAGCCCTCGGTCCGCAGCAGGTTCTCGAGCAGCACCTTCAGCGAGAACGGCAGGCGCGCCACGTCGAAGCGCTGCTGCAGGGCATCGAGGCGGAATATCTCATAGCTGCGGTCGCCTACCGCAAGCATGTCCTTGGCGCCAAAGCTGTTCTCCGACATGGTCATCTCCCGTGCGATCTGCGGTTGTACCGGAACCCTCCCGCCCTACCGCCAGTCTCGCAGAGTCGCCGCTGCAAGCCCGCGTCCGCGCGGTCGCAAACCACGATGAACGGGTTTGGGAGCTGTCAGTGCGCGAGCTCAGCAGCGCGCGTAACGCGCCCCTTGCCCTGGCGCTTGGAGCGCAGCAGCGCTGCGTCGCAGGCCTCCAACAACTGATCGGTGTTCATCGGCGCTTGCCACTGGCACACGCCGATTGACGCCGAGACGCCCGCACCGCCGCCGTCCTGTGCGGCGATCGCGCGCAGCCGCTCGAGCGCACGATTGGCGGCGGCAGCGGCGCTCTCCAGCTCCGCGTTGGGCAGGATCACGACGAACTCATCGCCGCCGTAGCGCGCAACACGATCGAACGCGCGGAACTCGCCCACCAGCGCATGGACTACGGCGCGCAGCATCGCGTCGCCGGCCTGGTGGCCGTAGCGGTCGTTGACGAGCTTGAAATCGTCGAGGTCGATCAACAGGCACGACAGCGGCCCACCTGTACGCGTGGCCCGGCCAATCTCCTCGTCCAGGCGCCTACGCATCGCGCGGTGGTTCATGCAGCCGGTGACCGCGTCAGTACCAGCCTCAGCACGCGCCCGCGTGAGCGCAAGCGCCGTGGCTGTTTGGTTCACGAGCGCTACCGCCAGCTCGACCGCCGATGGCACGAGCGGCTCGGAGTCTCCCCTGCGCACGAGCACCACCACGGCCTCAACCTCACCGCGCTCGACGAGCGGCAGCAGCAGCGCGCAACTAACCGATCCCGTTACCGTCAAGCGGGGAACGCTCGCCGTGAGCTCCTCCGAGTCGGCCGCAAGAAAACTGCGCCTGGTATTGGCTACCCAGCTGACACCCGGCGGGCGCTCGGCGCGGGGCAGCAGATAGCTCAGCCGTCCAATGCCCTCGAACATGTAGACGGCAACCAGCTCCTGCTCGTCCTCGCCCTCCACGAGATGGTGGACGTGGATCTCATCCGCGCCGGGGAGCGACAACAGCTCTCCCGCGAGCGCGCGGAACATCGTCTCGGCATCGCTTGCTTCGTCGGCGAGCGCAGTCAAATGGCGGATGCCGGCGAGCAGACGATCGACTCCGGCAGCCGCCCCAGAGGTATCCGTACCTGTAACGACATCCATCCCGACAATGTACGCCATGCAGGTGCGTCCTTGGAGCACAAGCGCGATGGGAGCGACCGCGTGGCCGCCCCCATCGGACTCTGAGCCCCTCGAGGTGTGGGCTCAGAGTCGGCCCGCGGGCCTCAGCGCCGGAACTTGACCGTGATGCTCGCGGAGGAGTGCGCGCCCTTTTTCTTGGGCACGAAGCCAACGCGCACCTTGAGCTTGAACGGACGGCCTTTGCTGCGCGCCGCGCGCGAGAGCGGGATCTTCAGCGTCGCCGCTTTGCTTGCGCCGCCCAACGTGCGGTAGGTGGTCGATAGCCCCCTGCCGCTGCCGCTGACACGACCCGCAGCGTAGGTCCTCACCGTTAGGTAGAGCGTGTTGCCGACGACCTTGTGGCCGACGATCTGCACGCCGCAGCCGGTCGGTGCGATGACAGTGTTCTGTTTGACCTGCTTGCCGTTCTGGCCGGTGATGACTGTGGGCATCACGAGCTTTGCGGTGCACAGGTTCGTGTTGGTTTTTTCGGCGGTCAGCGCCGAGTGGGGGCCCATCGGCAGGTTGACCGTGATGCTCGAGACGGGCACGTCCGGCGTGGTCTCGAAGTTCGTCGTGGTGATGCCTTTTTTGATGTTCGTCTTGCCTTCGACGATGATCCGCACGCCGTCACCTTCGAGCACGAGCTCGAGTGCTGGGAATTCTTCGCCTCCGTGCGAGACGAGGAACGCCGGGCCTTTCATCGCCACGGGGAGCGTCGGGGTCACCGCGGTGGCGGTACCTACTTCCGATCCGGGAGCGACTTTCGCGCAGCTGAGCGGGTTTTCTTCGAACGTCTTTGCCAGACACGCTTTCTGCAGTGTCGTCAGGCGCGACGGCAGCACTTTCGGCAACGTCACGAGCACCGATTTGATGTTCCCTTGGCCGGATGCCTGCGTGATCGTCGTCACAAGGCTCGCGCCGTTTTCTTTGGAGTGTTTCCCACTAGTGGATGCTGTGAACGCTGGCTTGAAGGACAGCCCGCTGCAGCCTTCCGCCTGGAATGGGCTCGACAGCCCTGCCTGGACCGCCCCGAACGTGGAGGTGAGCGTCGTTTCCGTCGCCTCCGCCGAGCAGTTAGTCGGGTTCAACAGGAAGCCCTGTTTGTTGACGTTGACGCTGAGCGAGCGCATCCGCAGTGGCACACCCTTGACGATCGTCGGCAACGTGGTTTCCGCTGTGACGCGCGCTGTCGTCTGGTTGATATTGATCGTCGAGCGGGTGACCACTGGCCCGAGGTTGAACGGGCCAGCGACAGCAGGCACATTGATCGACAGGCCGAACGGCGCGCCGTTGTAGGGGCCCGTCATGTACACCGGGCCGGAGAACGAGTACGGGAAGTTGCCCGAACCCGCCGCGACCGTCGCGGTGCCGATCTTGCTGGACGCCGGGCATTCGCCTTTGGACGCACCCGGTTCACCGCACAGGGTGATCGCCGGAATCTCGCCCACGAGCCCAGCAGGCAGCGTAGTCTTGATCTTCTGCAGGTACTGCTGGCCGTCTGCGCGCGCCAGGTTGAACGTGTAAGCGGTGTGCGCACCACCAGTAGCGGTGTCGCTTTCAGTGCTCTGGCTGAGCGCGAACGGCAGCGATGCTGCGCAGCCAGTGATCGACACGCCGAACGGTTCGATTTGCGCCGCCGTCCCAGAGACCGGCGTGAAGTTGGCCGAGCCGATAGGAGTCCCGCAGATCAGTGGGTTGGCAATCGACGTGAGCGCCCCCCTGTCGAAGTTGATGGTGAGGTTGCTGAACGGCTGTTCCGGGTTTTCCTGGAAGACCGTCGTCAACTGGCCCGTCACTTCGTTCGGTATCACTTCCGCTTTGAGGCGAACCGAGACGCCGTATCGTTTGGAGTTGGCGACAACGTAGATGATGTACGGAGGCGCCGTGATCGGCCCTGATTCAGGGCCACCGAGGTAGACGTTGCCGGTCAATGACCCGTTGGGGAGCGTCGGCACGTCGAGGCTGACCGTGCCCAGATCCGAGCCGGTCGGGCATTCCACACCGAATTCTTCGCTATGAATGCGCGCCTGGGCCGGCGTGCAGGCTTCCAACCCAGATGCAGCGGAGGGGTTCAGTGTCATGCCTTCAGGCAAGGTGATCGAAGCTGTCTTGACCTGTGAGGAGTCAACCGCTTTCGGATTGTGTTCCTCGAAGACTTCGGTCGTGATCTCGTTGGGCTCATCAGATGACGTGGAGCCGGAGTGCAGGGCGATTTCCGGTTCGAACGGGAGGCGTTCAAAGCCCGTTTCGCCGTTGCAGCCCTTTAGCCCGACGGGCGTCGTGTATTCGGTTTTGACCGTTTCTTTTTCGAGGTCAGTCAGTTTCAACGTGGTCGTGTTGTGCCCCGGACAGCTGGTCGCGTTGGTGACGAAATCGCCGGTGCCGTTGATACCTTCGAAGTCCAGCCGCGAACTGATCAGCGGCAGCGCCGGGGAGACGTTGATTTCGAAGTAGTCGTGGTAATCGCCCTTGCCAGTTCCCCTCGCCTGCACACCCCATTCGACGTTGCCTTCGATCAGGGTGTGGGCGTAGTATTGGCCTTCCTCCGCTTCTTCCTGTTCTTCCGCCGTCGGCACGGGGGCTTTTAGGTTTTCCAAATAAGCGAAGTATTCTTCCAGCGCACCGGCTGTCACCGCGATCGGAAGTTTCAGCGCGACGCCATACTCTGAAGCGAGACCTTCAGCCGGATCGAGGTTGTAGACGGTCCCTTCAAGCGCCAGGTCAACGCCGGTTTTCGCTTCCTTATTGAGCTCCACGAACACGGTCGCGTGCTGCTTGCCGACCTGGGTGGAGTTGGTTTCGCCCTTCTTCGCGCAGGTGGGCGCCGAGTAGAACCCGGTGCCCGGGAACACTTCCACGGCGCCGAATTCTTTTGTCGAGCAAGTGGGCACAGCGCTGGGGTTGGTGGCGAGCCCTGGGGCCACGTCGGTGCGCAGATGCGTGACCACCGACGTCGGCCTCTCGGTTGGGAGGGTTTCGCCTTCGCCCGTGGCCACCTTGAAGTCGGTGATCCCGTAGGGCACCCGACCACCGGCCTGCAGGAAGCCTTCAGATTCGGCTTCTTCCGCACTCGGAGCCTTCGGTTCTACATAGTCCTGTTCCCCAAAGGGAAAGCCCAGATTGATTTTTGTTTCCGTCTGGGCGCAGGTTTCGACCTTGCAGTTCACGGCGACCAATTTTGCAGACGGCACTTCCGCCCCCTGCGCCCCAGCAGACGCGACCAGAGATACGAGCACGCCCGTAAGCAGTGCCAAGAACCAAACCCGAGCGTGCGACGACCTCATACCAACCTCCCGTTAGAACCTAACCTCTAGCGATCTACCCTCATTGACTCCCCAGGAACCACAAAGTTGCGGCTTCTCCGCAGTCGTATTAGACGCTCTAGTCGAATTTCCTTCCGTAGCTGTCCGCTACCAGCTCTCAAATAGGTTGTCTGTTGGAGACGTTTGATTCCGGCGCAAATGGCACCGGCTCGCCGAAGCTCACCCTCAAGAGCGCCCCGCCACCAGGGGCATTTTGGGCTTCGGCCACGCCGCCGCACGCCTCTGCCGCCTGACGCACGATCGCGAGGCCCAGACCCGAGCCGGTGAGCTTGCGGGCATCGTCAGCCCGGTAGAAGCGGTCAAACACGAACGGCAGATCGGCCTCCCGGAAGCCGGGACCACGATCGCGCACGCTCAGCACGCCGTCCTCGAGCGCCACCTGCACCACACCGCCTGCAGGGCTCCACTTGCGCGCGTTGTCGATCAGGTTGGACACCGCCCGGCCAATCCGATCCACCTGACCCAGCACCATCGTCGGCTCGAGGGTCAGCTCAAAGCTGATCTCACCGCGCCGACGAGCGCTCGCCACCATCCCCTGCACCACCTCGTCCAAGCGCACGTCATCGACGGGGCCATCGCGGACCGCGCCGCGCGCTAGCTCCACAACGTCGCCTACCAGTGCCGTCAGCTCGTCCAACTCCGCCACGATGTCCGCGCGCAGGCTCTCCTGCTCTGGCGGCGCCAGCCTGTCAGCTTCGCCCAGAATCTGGATGTTCGCCCGCAGCGATGAGATCGGTGTGCGCAGCTCGTGGCTGGCGTCCGCAATGAGATGGCGCTGCGCGTGCACGGAACGCTCGAGCGCATCCAACGTGTCGTTGAAGCTCTCCGCCAGACGAGCCAGCTCATCGCGGCCCTTCACCTCCAGGCGCCTTGACAGGTCGAGGCTGCCCGTGAGCGACTCCGTGCGCTGGGTGAACCGCGCAATCGGTGCCAGCGCGGTGCGCGCCACCAGCGTCCCCAGCAACGCTGCCAGCAGTACGCCACCGACGCCGATCAGCACCAAGATCAGCAGCAGGTGGCTCAGCTCGTGCCCCACCTCTGTCAGCGGTTGGGCCACCAGCACCGCTCCCGCCGCGCCTGTGCCCAGCGTGAGCACGCGCAGCTTTGTTCCCTTGACGATCCTGTCGGTGAAGCTCGAGCCCCTGCCTGCTGCCGCGATCACCCCGTCGTGGGCGCTCAGCCCGATCCGCGTGGGCGCTGTGCCTTGGCCGCCAGGCACGAACACTCGCCCCTGCGCAGAGATGAACTGCACGTAGCCCGATGCCCCGCCAAACGGCGCTGGCTCGACATGGCCGGGAAAGCGGCCGCGGTTGGCGAAGCCGTCCGGACCGCCCGGTGCGGCCACGGGGGCCGCACCC
>Ga0209624_10001563_pt1 | contig 17709 bp, 16 predicted proteins | sample JacPinW_OM2H0_O1_FD_188565 | JGI IMG/M metagenome (GOLD analysis project Ga0209624, IMG submission 188565) | Forest soil microbial communities from Algoma, Ontario, Canada - Jack Pine, Ontario site 1_JW_OM2H0_O1 (SPAdes) (version 2) | ecosystem: Environmental > Terrestrial > Soil > Boreal...
ATGCAGCCGCAGGGCGCCCTCGAGCGCTTGGTCGAGCGTGGTCACGGCGGCAAAACCGAAGCCTCGGGTTGTAATGCGGGGGGTGGTCCCCCATAATTGCGGCCGTCACGCACCGTCGAGCGTCCGGGGCACGATCGATGAGCATCCTGCCGAAGCTGCTGGCCATCTACAAAGAAGGCGGATGGGAAACCCTGACCGGCTATTCGCCCTATCATTTCGGCGGCTCCGGCGACGTTCCCTTCACCATCTTTCTCAATCGCACAACCAAGCGGCCCATGGGTCATCATGGGCTCGCCTTGCAGGAAATCATGTTCCTCGAGCATTTCAGCTCCTATCTCGAGCCGAAACGGATTTTGGTCGTGGGCAACGCATTCGGATGGAGCACGCTCGCGCTCGCGCTGATCTTTCCGCAGGCCCGCGTCGTGGGCATCGACCCCATGGAGGACGGTAATGCGGTCACCAATGAATTGGCAAGCCGGCACGGCCTGAACGCCGTCGCCGTCAAGGGAGAATCGCCGGGCGACGTGACCTCCATCTGCGCCGCCCATCTCGGGGGGCCTTGCGACCTGGTGCTGATCGACGCGATCCATACCAGCGAGGCGGTGGTGGCGGATTTCGAGGCCTGTCTGCGCTCCGGTCATGAGGGCACGATCTTCGTGTTCCACGACGTCATCAATTGGGGGCTGATCGAGGGCTTCGAGCGCGTCTGCACGTCCCACCACATGAGCGGGCAGATCCTGACGCGCACGCCTTCGGGCATGGCGATCGCCTACCGGAAAATTCCCGCGGATCTCCGCGCTTATATAGAGGCCTTCGCTGACGATCCGGCGCTTTATCACCAATATCGCGAATGGGTGCTCAAGCAGCAGGCCGGCAAGCCGTCCGTCGCACCGAGAAAATCCTGATGCCGGATCCTAGTCCTTGATCAGAATGCGGCCGGTATAGTCGATCCGGTGCAAAAGGTATCGCTCGGCTTGCCGGCCCAGATACTCGTCGACCGCCTTGCGCGCGCCCAAGAAATGCCCGTAATCGTCGATGATCAGAACGCCGCGCGCCTGCAGCCTCGGGAAGAGGTGCTCCAGCTCATGCCGCGTCGATTCATACCAATCGGTGTCGAGACGCAAAAGCGCGATCTGCGCCGGGGCGCGTGCCGGCAAGGTTTTGCTCACGTCGCCGGGCGCGAAAACGAACCGTTCCATCGGATAGCCGGTGCGCGCGAGATTGGACCGCACCTCTTCGATCGGCGAATAGGCCCAATAAACGCTGGTGTTCCGGTCGCTTTGGTCGAGCAGGTCCTGGGCGCGGATGCCGTTGAGATCGACATCGAGTTCCGTCGGCGCCGTCATGCCCTCGAAGGTGTCGAATAGGTGAATGGTCCGGTCGGAAACCCCCAGGCCCATCAGGGTCCGGGCCATCATCATCACCGACCCGCCTTTCCACACCCCGCACTCCACGAAATCCCCCGGGATTCCTCTCGATACGACGAAACGCACCGCCTGGTAGAGCGCGTAGAGGCGTTCCAGCGACGTCAGCGTGAAGGGTTTGCACAGCTTCGCGTGTTCGACGAAGTCGGCTTCGAACAATTCCGGAGATTGTTCCATGTCCAGCAAGGGGCAGGTTGCGCGCGGCCTTCGACCGATGCCGGCCGACGGTCCCGCAGCATAGCGCGACCGGCCCGGCGCAGCGATAATCTTGGCATGGATCGCGTCATCGACCGTAATCCACCGATCTTTTCGTCCTTCGGGATAGCGGGTCAGACGCGGCCGGTCATTTACGGAGCATGAAGATCGAATATCCGTTCCTGAGAAAGCGATTCATGACGCAGACCTCATAGGCCGCGTCGTTGAGCAGCCGGTAGTGGTTGTCGAAATTCTTGAAGCTGATGATGTCGTCGAGTGCGATGATTCCGGCGCCGTAGACTAGGTCGAGCTCGCGCTTGCCGGTGAATTCACAGCCGTCAATCAGCACGAAGTCGAAGCCGTCAATCCGATTATCCGCCTTGATGCGGGCGATGCCGTCCAGAGGAATTTGATTCTCGGTCAGATAAGCGATGTCGCGCCGGAGCAATTCGATCGCGCCTTCCTCGGACAGCACGTTCGGGCCAGCGTGGCGCGAGCGGAAAAATTCACGCACCGCCGCTTCGGCGGGAAAGTCGGCGAGGCCGACCGAGGAAACGTTATAGGGCTTTACGTCCGCGCGGCCGGCATAGCGGCCGGCCAACTCCTTGAAACGCGCCTTCGAGGCCTCGACCGCGAACAGCACCGGTCGATTCTCATTCCGGGCGATGCCTTCGGCCAGCGCCTCGGTGCTGCCCGCGCCCGAGGATGAGCCGATCTCAAGTATGGTCTTGATTCGGGCATGTTGTGCCAGGAAGAACAGCGCGCCATAGAAGTCGTCATTCTTGATTTCCGGCGGGATGATGCTGTCGAGCTCGGCGGCCATGGCGATGTTCCTTGCTTGTGAAGCTTAAACTCTCACCGCGTCGGTCACCATAATGGTTGCGCCGCCGCTCAGGCCGCGCCCGCGCACCATTGGCGCCACATCTGCCGCAGCGCGGCCTCGAATTCGCGCGCGAAACGATTTTCGTCGCACAGCGGCGAGGCGCGCAAACGCGCACGCAGGCCGCGGCGCAATTCGGCCAGGCCGGGTACATCCTTCGCCGTCTCGGCCGCCCGCCGCACATAGAAGTCGACATCCGGCGCGGCGAAGCGTTCGAGCCCGATCCGGGACAGCAGGTCGAACCCGACCCGGCCCGAATGCCGGTCGCCGATCAATGCCATGACCGGCACGCCCATCCACAACGCCTCGCAGCTGGTGGTGGTGCCGTTGAACGGAAACGGATCGAGCGCGATATCGATCTCGCCATAAGCCGCCAGATGATCGGCCAGATCGCCGCGCCAGCGGATCATGGTCACGCGGGCGGGGTCGATGCCCGCCGCGGCGAAGCGCTCGCGCAGCCGGCGCTGGATTTCGCCGTCCGCCATCATGTTCGATTTGAGCACCAACCGCGCATCCGGGACCGATTGTAGAATCCGTCCCCAGGCGGCGACGGTCGCGGGGCTGTATTTGAGGTGATTGTTGAAGGAGCCGAAAGTCACGAAGCCCTGGGCGAGCGCCGGCGGCGGCGCCGGCTCGGGCGCATCCGCCGGCGGGCGATAGCACAGGAAGGGGCCATCGAGCCGCATCAGCTTTTCGGTGTGGAACGCTTCCGCGCCAGGCGGATCGGCGACGGCGTCGGTGACGCGCCAATCCATGTTGGGCAGACCGGTGGTGGCGGCATAGCCCAGCCAGGTCGCGGTCACCGGCGCCGGCTTTTGGGCGAAGGCGGTGAGGCGGTTGCGCGCGGTTTGGCCCGCGAGATCGATCAGTATGTCGATGCCGTCGCGGCGCACCTGGCGGCAGAATTCCTCATCGCTCAGCTCGGCGGTGTCGCGCCAATGACTGGCAAGCCCCTTGAGCCGGGCGGTGATCTCGTCCGCGTCGCGGCCCTCAACCCCGGAATAGCAGAAGGTCTCGACCAAGGCGGGGTCGTAGCGTTCGAGCAGCGGCTCGAGGAAAAAGCTCACCGAGTGGCGCTTCAAATCGGCCGAGACATATCCAACCTTGAGCCGCTTTCCGGGATCGCGCGCATTGGCGAAGGCGGCGGGCTTGGCGCCGCCCGCTTTCGCGACCGTCTCTTCGCCCCATTTGCGGTGGAGATCGTGGATCGCGGCCGCGCCGACGCTGCCGTCATAAAGCGGATGGGCCAATCGCACCGACACCAGCCCCTGGCGGCTCGATTTGGACTTGGGGTTGAGCGCCAATCCCTTTTCAAACGCCGCCTCGGCCTCGTCCAAACGGCCGAGCTGCAGGAGCATGTTGCCGAGCTGGCCGTAAATCCAGTCGAGCTTGGGATCGAAGGCGAGCGCGCGTTGCAATGTCTTGACCGCTTCGCTCGGCGTCGCCTGTTGCGCGTGGCCCAGCGCGCTCAAGACCTCGGCGTTGCCGGGGTCGAGCTTGAGCGCGGCGTCGTAAAATTCGACCGCGCCCGCGTTTTGCTTCTTGCGCAGCTGGACGTTGCCGGCGTTGAACAGATATTTGGCGGCGGCCAGACGCAGATCGCGGGCGTCGGCGGTCTTGCCGGTTTTCTCCTGCCGCCGCGATTCCTCCAGCAGCAGATCGGCGGCGCTCTGATAGGCCGGCATGTGATCGGGATCGAGCGCGATGGCGCGGCGCAAACTCGCCTGCGCCTTCTGGAACTGGCCGAGATGGCGCCAGGTCTCGCCGAGATTGTGGTGGATCTGCGCGTTGTTGGGGTCGCGTTCGAGCGCGCGGATGAAGAGCTCGGCCGCCTTGGGCAATTGCCCGCCCTGTCCCGCCGTCATGCCAAGCAGCACCAGCGCCTCGACATGGCCGGGGTCGAGGTCGAGCGCCTGGCGATAGTGCCGCTCCGCCTCGCTAAGGCGGCCGGCCCGGTGATGCCCGATGCCCTGCTGCAACAGCGCGGCGATCGAAGACGCGGAATCGGTGGTGCTCATGAATGCGCGGCCGGGTTATGCTGTGCCGTCCCGTACGCAGACACCGGAGTCCGGCCATGAAACCGCGCGAACGCGCGCCTTATTCCGCGATCGTCGATCGTCCGCCGTTGAAATTTCCCGAAGGCGTCCGCCTCGTCATCTGGCCGGTGGTGAATCTCGAAGTGTGGCAGATCGAAAGCCCCATGGCGCGCCAGATCCTGCCCGCGCCCATGGGCGGCCAGCCGCTTCTGCCCGACGTGCCGAATTGGAGCTGGCACGAATACGGCATGCGCGTCGGCGTGTGGCGCTTCTTCGACGCCTTCGACAAGGTGAAGGCGAACGTCACGCTCGCGATCAACGCTAACGTGGTCGAGAGCTATCCGCGCGTCGCGGCCGCCGCGCGCGAGCGGCGATGGGAGTTCATGGGCCATAGTTACGTGCAAGGCCCCATCCACAAGCTCGAGGACCAGCGCGGCACGATTCACAAGTCACTCGAAACGATCGAGAAATTCGCCGGCAAACGGCCGGTGGGCTGGCTCGGCCCGGGCCTGACCGAGACCTACGAAACCCCCGATCTGCTGGCCGAAGCCGGAATCCAATACATCGGCGATTGGGTCTATGACGACGAGCCGACCGAGATCGCCACGGCGCACGGGAAGCTGGTCACGCTGCCCTACACGGTGGAACTGAACGATATCCCGATGATGGTGGTGCAGCATCATCATGCCGATGTTTTCCTGAAGCGCGCCTGCGACCAGTTCGACCGGCTCTATCAGGAAGGCGCCGCGCGGGCCAAGATCCTGTGTTTCGCGATCCACCCGTACATTAGCGGCGTGCCGCACCGGATCAAGTATCTCGAGGCCTTCCTCGATTACGCCGCATCCAAGCCCGGCACCGTGTTCTGGACCGGCGAGACGATCCTCGACTGGTGGCGCAAGAACAACGCGGCCGGGAACCGGGGATGAAACTCCATATCGGCTCGCGCCAGGCTCGCGAGGGCTGGAAGACCTTCGACATCGCACCGGGCCCGGAGGTCGATTTCACCGGCGACTGCAAGGATCTGTCGCAATTCGCCGACGGCTCGGTCGAGACCATCTATGCCAGCCACGTGCTGGAACACGTTCCCTACAACCGCGAGATGATGAAGACGCTTCGAGAGTGGTTCCGCGTCCTGAAGCCGGGCGGCACGGTGATGATCAGCGTGCCCGATCTCGATACGCTGTGCCGCCTGTTCGTCCATCCTCAGCTGACGCCGGAAAATCGTTTCGAGGTGATGCGCATGATGTTCGGCGGCCAGCTCGATGCGCACGACTTCCATTACGTCGGCTTCGATTGGCACATCCTCAACTCTTATCTGGGCAAGGCCGGCTTCGAGCGGATCGCGCGCGTCAAGGAATTCGGGCTGTTCGAGGATACCAGCGCGATGAAGGTCAGCGGCGTGCCGATCAGCCTCAACGTCAGCGCGCGCAAGCCGGGCTGATAGGCGCCCGGCCGCGGCTACTGCTGCTTCTTGCCGCCGAGCAGGCTTTTGAGCTGGTCGAGATCGGACGGGTTCTTCAGCATGTTCTGCAGCGACTTGCCGCTCTGCGTCACCACGCCCTTCAGATCGGGACGGTAGGAAAGATCGTCCCAAGGCCCCGTGATGTTCACCGGCAAGGCGAGCGCGCCCACGATCTTGGGCGTGAGCTTGTAATCGACCCGCTGCTGCGGCAGGTCGACGGTGCCGGCGCCGGTCATCGGCAGCCCGGGCGAATCCATTTTCAGGTCGCTGTTCTTGAGGATGCCGTTGGTGATGGTGTAGGTCGCGGTCAGCGTCGAGAAATCGGTCTGGTTGGAGCCGCCGACCAGGCTCGAGGCCGCGTTCTTGACCATCGCCACCATGTCGACGCCCTTCAAGGCGCCCTTGTCGATCGCGAGCGATCCCTTGCCGGCCAGCGACGAGACGATGTCGCTCTGGCTTTTGCCGTGGCCGGTGACGCTCATGTCCAGGCTGCCGGTGCCGGAAAGCAGGCTGACATTGGCGGCGTCGTGCAGCAGCGGCTGCACGTCGAATCCCTTCAGCGCGAAACTCTCCGCGATAGCGGGATTCGCGCCCGAGCCGTCGATCGTCACCTCGCCCTGGCCCTTGCCCCGGTAGAGCTCGAGATCGGAGAGATCGGTGACCAGCACGCCGTCCTTGAGGTGGATCGCGAGCACGCTCTTGTCGATCGCGATCTGGCGATAGCGGATCGCTTGCGCGCTCAAATCGAAATCGGCGTCGGCAAGCTTCAGGACCGAGAGATCCATCGGCTCGGTGTTCCAGCCCTTCCGCGTCGAGGCGCCCGCGCTACCGCCCGCGCCTTCGACCCCGGCGGAGGGCGCCGCGCCCGTCTGGGGCGGCGCGCTTTCCGGCGCCAGATAGGGATTGAGGTCGAGCGTCTCCACCTCGAGATCGCCCTTGGCATAGGGCTTCGCATGCGAGGTATCGACCGAGACCGCGCCCGTGGCCTTGATCGCGTCGAGCGCGATCTCCGCATCCGAGAAATCATAGCTGTCGCCCGCGACCTCGACCTTGCCCTTGATCGACAGCGGCCCGAGTCCGCTGCCCGCCATGGTGATGGGCGTGCCCGCCCATTTGGCGAATTCCCGCACCGACGGCACGGCGAGATCGACCACGCCCGAAAGCTTCATCTCGGGGCCGCCCGCGCCGCTGCCGGCGAAATCGAGATTGAAGGGATTCGAGACGAGCTTGACCGAGATGTCGGTGGGGTTGCCGCCGGCGAACGCGCCTGGCTTGGCGATGGCGACGACAAGATTGACCTGCTCGCCGTTCCACATCGCCGAGCCCTGCGCCGCCAGCGGACTGTCGAGATCGGTCATCGACAGCGTCACGTTGATCGCGTTCGCGTCCCAGCGTTTCTCGCTGCGCTGGTCGGCATAGCTCACCTCGCCGTTCTGCAGCTGGATATCGCCCAGCCGCAGCGAAGACAAAGCCGACAGACCGCCGCTCTTGCCGCCGGTCTCACTCGCGGTTGCGGGCGCGCCCTCCGGCGATTCGGTCTTTGAGAAATCCCAGTTGGGACGGCCTTGCTTGTCGATTTCCAGCGCGATCGCCGGCTCGACCAGCACCAGGCTGTTGATCTCGACGGTGCCGGTCAAAAGCGGCAGCAGCTTGAGCTTCAATGCCATCGATTTGAGCTGCACCATGTCTTGCGCGATGCCGCCGGGCGCGTTGGCGAATGACACGTCCTGCGCCGACAGCGCGATCTGCGGCAGCAGCGAGAAGCTGATCGGTCCGTCGATCTTCAAGTCGCGGCCGGTCGATTCCTTAACCGCGGCGATCAGCTTCGCTTTGTAGATGTCGGCCGGGATGACAAAGGGCGCGGCCAGGGCCGCCGCCACCAGCAGCAAGATGAGAACGAGAATTCCAATCATGAACTTCTTCATGGTGTCTCCGAAATGCCTCACTGTCCGATTATCCGCACGCTAAGGCGCGGGATTGCTTCACCGTTTGGGTGGGGCATGCTAAATGAATCCTGGATATGGCGGTAGCTGAGTGCGAAACACTTAGCTGCTCCTAACCAAAAAACGTGGTGCGAAGCCGGTTTTGCCGATTCTGATACCGATTGTTATGGCAAAGGTTTTGCAACACGGTAGGTGTACGGCAAGCAACGGCCAAGATGATCCAAGAGATTTGGCCGTCGCTACTGTCGCGTTACTAGGCAGACCGCCTAGAAAAAAGGCACCGGTGACCCGGTGCGGTGAAGGCGGTGGGTTCGTGTCGCGTCTTATGATTTGAAGGGGGTAATAAACCATGTCACTGCGATCCGTCATCACCTACGCTGCGGCCGCCACTCTCGTTGGCGTCTATGCCGCGCAATCCGCGCACGCCCAGGCGCTCGCCGCACCCGCCGATCAGACGGCTCAGGCTGCACCCGCCGACCAGTCGGCCGCGCCGCCGCCGCCTCCCAAGCACCCGATTTGGTCCGGCACGCCGCTCGGCGACATCCAGTTCTCCGGTCACACCGAAGTGGGCCTGTCGATCAATCCCGACGGCCCGAAAAATAACGCCAATTTCGGCCAGCCCTTCACCAATGGCGCCGATGCCTTCCGCATGAATCAGACCATGCTCGATGTCGAGCATGACACCGATTCGACACAGAATTTCGATTACGGCTTCAGGTTCCAGGGCTTCTACGGCACCGATGCGCGGCTCACGCACTTCTACAACGAGTGGGACCGTGCGACCAACAGCCCGTATCAGTGGGACATCAACTACCTCGAAGGCAACATCCATTCGTCGATTCCGGGCACTTCCGGCGTCGATATTCAGATCGGCGAATACGCCACGCCGCTCGGCTACGAGGTGATCGATTCCACCGGCAACCCGTTCTACTCGCACTCCTACATCTTCACCTACGGCCTGCCCTATAAGCACACCGGCATACTCGGCACCTTCCACGTCAACGACACCATCGACGTCTGGGCGGGTTGGGATACCGGCGTGAACGACTCCTTCGTTGGCGCCCATGGCAATGTCAATGGCAGCATCCTCCACGGCATCGTCGGCTTCGGCCTCAACAATCTCGTGGGCGGCAATCTGACCATCATCGGTCTCGCCCACATCGGTCCGGAAAACCCGGCCGGTTCCGCGATCATCAACACCACTACCGGCGCCAGCCACGGCTTCGATGTCGACTCGTCTCTTGTCGAATATTATGACGCGAACGCCGTCTGGAAGATCACCGACGCTCTGACCTCGGTCACCGAGGTGAACATGGTCCATAACGACGCCTACAGCGTCACCGCTGGCGGCGCCGCGCAGTACATCCTCTACACCCTCAACGACCAGTGGACCTTGGGTGCCCGCGCCGAGGCCTTTGCCGACCAGGCCAAGAATGGCTTTGCCGGGTTCGTCTGTAATTTCCCGGGTTCGCAGGACGCGGTTGATGGTGAGCGCAATATCCCCTTCAGCAACGCGAACACCAGAAACCCGGTGGGTAACCAAGCCTACTGCGGCAGCGGCAGTTCGGCCAAAATCGGTACGCCCTACAACGCCGTCTATGGCGAAGTGACCGTCGGCGCGACCTACACGCCGACTTGGCCGCCGCTGCCGGGCACCTGGGGCTTGGCCATCCGGCCCGAGGCACGGTTCGACACGATCATCGGCGGCAGCGGGCATGTGGACCCGTACGATGTCGGCTCGAGCGGTCATGGCACCAAGTCGAGCCAGGTTACCTTGGCGGTGGACGCGACACTCTCCTTCTAACCCGCGTCCTTCGTTCGATCCAATCGGGGCGCCGCCGGGAAACCGGCGGCGCCTTTCTCTTTATCCGCGCGCTTGGCTCATAAGCATGACGCGGCATTAAAATGATGTCTCGGGCGGCCCGGGCGGGCGGAAAGGCGGATGGCGGTGGGCATTCTGGTCGATGGCGTATGGCGCGAGGGCTGGCACGACACCGGCCGCACCGGCGGCCATTACGTCCGCGCCGATGCGGGCTTCCGCCGCCGGGTTTCCGCCGACGCCGGCGCGGAATTTCCGGCGGCGGCCGGGCGCTATCACCTTTACGTCGCCAAGGCCTGTCCCTGGTGCCACCGCGCCATGATCTTCCGCGTGCTGAAAAAACTCGAAGACGTGGTGTCGATGAGCGCGGTCGAGCCGCTGATGCTGGACATGGGCTGGACCTTCGCCGCGCCCGATCCGCTCACCGGCGCCCGCTATGTCCACCAGATCTACCAGCGCGCCGATCCCAAATATTCCGGCCGGGCCAGCGTGCCGGTGCTGTGGGACAAGCAGACGAGCGCCATCGTCAACAACGAATCCGCCGAGATCATCCGCATGTTCAACCGCGCATTCCGCGACTTCACGGACGACCGGACGGATTACTATCCGGCCGAGCTGGCGGCGGAGATCGGCGCGGTCAACCGGCGCGTCTACGAGGGCTTCAACAACGGCGTCTATCGCGCCGGTTTTGCCACCACCCAACCGGCCTATGAGGCGGCGGTCAAAACCGTCTTCGAGACGCTCGATTGGCTCGATGCGCTTCTGTCGGGACGCCGTTACCTGCTCGGCGACCGCGTCACCGAGGCCGATTGGCGGCTGTTCCCCACGCTCGCGCGATTCGACGCGGTCTATTTTGGCCATTTCAAATGCAATTTGCGCCGCCTGACCGATTACCGGGCGCTATCGGCCTATGCCCGCCGGCTTTATGAGATGCCCGGCATCGCGGCAACTTGCGATTTCGACGAATACAAACGCCACTATTACGGCAGCCACCGCACCATCAACCCCACCGGCATCGTGCCCCTGGGGCCGCTCGAGGATTTCCGCAGCGCCGGATGAAGGCCGCCCTGCGGCGCGGCGCCACGGCCGGAAATCAGGAATGCACCTCGAGGCCGAGGCCTTCCAGGAGGCCGTAAAGCGTCGGCCGGCTGATGCCCAGGAGCTTGGCGGCGCGCGACAGATTACCGCCGCTTTGCGCCAACGCCATCTGGATGACGCCGCGTTCGGCACGCGCCCGCGCCTCGCGCAAATCGAGCGAGCCGAAGGGCAGTTCGGCCGGTGCGAGTTCGAGATCCGACGCCGAGATCGCGGGGCCTTCGGCCATCACCACCGCCCGCTTCACGCGGTTTTCCAGCTCGCGCACATTGCCGCGCCACGGATGGACGGTGATGGCGGTGAGCGCGTCGGAGGCGAAGCCCTTGACGTTGCGGTCGAACTGTTCGTTGAACTTCTTCAGGAAGAAATTGGCGAGCAGCACGGGATCGCCCTCGCGCTCGCGCAGCGGCGGCACGTTCACCCGGACCTCGTTCAGGCGGTAATACAGATCCTCGCGGAAGCGGCCGGTGCCGATGAGGTGGTCGATATCCTGGTTGGTGGCGCAGACGATGCGCACATCGACCTGGATCGGGCGGTGGCCGCCGACGCGCTCGATCACCTGGTCGTGCAGGAAGCGCAGCAGCTTGACCTGCATCGGCAGCGGCACGTCGCCGATCTCGTCGAGGAACAGCGTCCCGCCGTTGGCGCCTTCGATCTTGCCGATGGTCTGCTTGACCGCGCCGGTGAAGGCGCCCTTCTCGTGGCCGAACAGCTCGCTTTCCAGCAGGGTCTCGGGGATGGCCGCGCAATTGATGGCGACGAAGGGCTTCTTGGCGCGCGGGCTGAGGCGATGGACCGCCTGGGCCAGCACTTCCTTGCCGGTGCCGCTTTCGCCAAGCAGCAGCACCGCGACGTCGGTGGGCGCGATCTTCTCGATGGTGCGCAGAACCCGGGTCATCTGCGGGCTGGCGGCGACGATGCCGTCGACCGGCGTGCGCGGCGACAAATCCTGCAGGTGGCGGTTCTCGGTCTCGAGCGCGTGCAGGTTGGCGGCGCGCGCGATCATCAGCCTGAGAACGTCGAGATCGACCGGCTTCTGGTGAAAATCGTAGGCGCCGAGCTGGATGGCGCGCAACGCCACGTCGCGGCTCTCGTTGCCGGTGGCGACGATGATCTTGGTCTCCGGCGCCATGCCCAGGATGGCTTCGAGCGTGGCCATGCCCTCGGCGGCGCCGTCGGTTTCCGGCGGCAAGCCCAGATCGAGCACCACCACCGCCGGCCGCACGCGCCGGAATTCGGCGATCGCATTCTCGCGATTGCCCGCTTGGGCGACGTCGAAATCGCCCAGCGCCGATTTATATTGGCGGGCCACGTCTTCGTCGCTCTCGATCAGCAGAATGCGAATCTTGGAATTTTTCATGACATCACGCCGCGGTTAAAGCGGTGCCTTCATTCGTGAGGGGAAGAACGGCGTGCGGCGCGGCGCCGGCGCCGGGAGACGGGACGAAGGGGGGATACGTCCGCGCCTCAGCCGGCGCCGGACCAGGCGCAACAAAAGGCGCGCGCGTGATCGGGAAAAACTCGCCCGGTCCGGCCAAGAGGGCCGAAACCGGCATGACGGGGCCGAAGATACGCACCATGTTCGCTCTCGTTCCTCATTGCCAAGGACGCGAGACGGACCGGATTGCGCGTTCTACGAACCACCGACCTGTCAAAGCCTCCGACCGCGGGAGGCGCCGCTGTAAAATTCCTACAACAACCTGGAAGAATTTCCAATACATAATCGAGTATTCGCGATAAAAATATGCGATTATTTTAATAATATGTAATGGCGTAGAATAAAAACCACTATATTTACTGTAAAGCATACAGTAATTGGTTGATGAAGACTTAGCCGAAGCAACAGGTTGGTTAAAAGCGGCCGAAACGCTCCGGATTCACCATGATTTTCACGGGATTTCCGCCTGCGGCGGCGCGTTCCGGCGCGGCTGATCTTGCGGAGACTTGGCGCCGCCCTATCAGCCCCGTCGCGGCTTTTTGCGCGCAGGGGCCAGGTTCGCATGCATGCGGCGCAACGCGCGTTTGAGCGCCGCCAAATCCGCCGCCGCCACCCCGTCCATCGCCGCCTTCTCATAGGCCTGCGCGAGCGGAATCAGGCGGGCGACGACGGTGCGGCCTTTCGCGGTGAGCCGGATTCCGACCTCGCGGTTGCTGGTCGCGGAACGCGTGCGCGCCACCAATTCCATGCGCGCCAGCCGCGTCACCATGCGCGACAGCGTCGAGATGTCGATGCTGGTCATGTCGCCGAGATCGACCTGGCGATGCTCGCCGTTGCTCGACAGCACCGCCAGAACCCGCCACATCTCGATGCTCAGGCCGCGGCGGGCGAGCGCGTCCCGGCCGAATTCGACCGCCAGGGCCACGCCGACGCGGTTCACCAGATAGGGCAGATAATCTTCGAGGTCCAGGCGGGGCCGGCTTGCCACAATCGGCGTCCTTCGCGATAAATTGCTTTTACAATAGTTGCATATGCATTAAATTGGATCAACCGGACAGATAGATCTGGATGGGGAGGGGACGATGCTCGATTTCGGCTATTTCACGCTGAGCGACAACCACTACGAGAACAACAAGCGCTCGGCCAACCAGTTCGTCGCCGATATCGTCGCCGAGGCCCTGCACGCCGAAACGCTGGGCCTCCATTCCGCCTGGATCGGCGAGCATCATTTCAATTCCCTGGGCGTGCTGTCCTGCCCCGATCTGGTGCTGGCTTATATCGCCGCGCGCACCTCGCGCATCCGCCTCGCTCCCGCGGTCACGGTGCTGCCGCTGCATCATCCCATCCGCGTCGCCGAGCAATGGGCTTCGCTCGATCTCTTGTCCAACGGCCGGGTCGATTGGGCCTGCGGGCGCGGCTATGACCGGCGCGAATACGCGCCCTTCAAGGTCGATTTCGACGACAACCAGGGAATTTTCGAGGAGGGCCTCGAGGTGGTGCGGCGTCTCTGGGCGGCGGACGGAAAGCGCATCTCGCACAACGGCAAGCATTACCAATTCGAGGATGTGCGCATCACGCCGCTGCCGGTGCAGCGGCCGATCCCCACCTATGTCGGTTCCTTCTCCAAGCCATCGATCGAGCTGGCGGCGCGGCTGGGCTGCGGCCTGATCGTGGCGCCCTTCGCGGCGGCCATGACCTTCGGCGGGCTGCAACAGGTCTCGGATCTTTACCGCGAATCTTGCGCCAGGCACGGCCACGCGCCCGGCCGGCTGATGTGCAGCTATTTCATCCATTTCTTCGATACCCAGGAACAAGAGGACGCGGCGCGCGCCCGCCAAATCCGTTACTACAAGGAATGCGTCATCCCGGCCTTGCCCGGCGATCCCAAGACCGCGCCGCCGAGCTACCGCTATTTCGTCGACATGGTGGAAAGGCTGCACAAGGTGAAACCGGGCGATCTCACCGAGAATTCGGTGCTGATGGGTTCACCCGCCCAGATCGCCGACACGCTCCGCAAGGTCGAAGCCGCCGGCTTCGACGAGGTGATTCTCTATTTCAACGTCGGGCTGAAGCCGCACCTTCAGGTGAAGGACGAAATGGCGCGCTTCGCCGAGCAGGTAAAGCCGCATTTCCACGAGGGCTGACCCCCGTCTTGCGGGGTCGGCGGGCTAGATCAGCCGCGATATCTCGGCCAGCACCTTGTCGCCCATGTCGGTGGTCGAAATCTTGTTCATGCCCGGCTGCATGATGTCGCCGGTGCGCGCGCCGCTTTCGAGCGCGGTTTCGACCGCTTTTTCGACGAGCTTCGCCTCGTCCTCCATGTCGAAGGACCAGCGCAGCATCATGGCGAGCGACAGGATGGAGGCGAGCGGGTTGGCCGCGTTCTTGCCGGCGATGTCGGGTGCTGAGCCGTGCACCGGCTCGTACAGCGCCTTGCGCCGGCCGCTCTTGTCCACCGCGCCCAAGGATGCCGAAGGCAGCATGCCGAGCGAGCCGGTCAGCATCGCCGCGCAATCGGACAGAATGTCGCCGAACAGATTGTCGGTGACGATGACGTCGAACTGCTTGGGGTTGCGCACCAGCTGCATGGCGCAATTGTCGGCGTACATGTGCGACAGCGCCACGTCCTGGTATTCGGTGTCGTGCAGCTTCTGTACTTCCTCGCGCCACAACACGCCCGATTCCATGACATTGGCTTTTTCGACCGAGGTGAGCTTCTTGCCGCGTTTCCGGGCGAGCTCGAATCCCACCCGCGCCACGCGGATGATCTCGGCCGTGGCGTAAACCTGGGTGTTGACGCCCTTGCGGCTGCCGTCGGGCAATGTGGAAATGCCGCGCGGCTCGCCGAAATAGACCCCGCCGGTCAATTCGCGCACGATGATCATGTCGAGCCCCTCGACGACCTCTTTCTTCAAGGTCGAGGCGCCGACCAGCGGGCCGAAGACGAAAGCCGGCCGCAGATTGGCGAACAGCTCCATGTCCTTCCTGAGGCGCAACAACCCGCGCTCGGGCTTCTGCGCGAATGGCAAGCCGTCCCATTGCGGCCCGCCCACCGCGCCCAGCAGCACGGCGTCGGCCTCCATCGCGGTTTTGAGCGTGGCATCGGCCAAGGGCGTGCCGAACCGGTCGAAAGCCGCGCCGCCGACCAGGTCTTCCTTGACCTCGAAACTGGCCACCCGCTTCTCGCCGAACAGCGCGAGCACGCGCGCGGCCTGGCGCGTCACCTCGGGCCCGATCCCGTCGCCGGGCAGGAGCAATACGTTCTTGTTGGACGGCATTATTCCCCCTCGAATCTCATTCCCGGCTCAAAGCCAGGGCTGGTGCTTCCGGTGCTTGTCCTCGAAGCCCGCGATCGCCTTGTCCTTCTTCAGGGTCATGCCGATCTCGTCGGTCCCCTGCAGCAGGCAGCTTTTGTGGAACGCGCCGATTTCGAAATGGACGGTCTGGCCGTCGGGCCGGGTGATGGTCTGCTTTTCGAGGTCGATGGTGATGCGGGCGTTCGCGCCCTTGCGCGCGTCGTCCATCAGCTGGGCGCAGACTTCCTGCGGCAGCCGGATCGGCAGCACGCCGTTCTTGAGGGAATTGGTGTGGAAGATGTCGGCGAAGCTCGGCGCGATCACGGCGCGGATGCCGAAATCCAGCAGCGCCCAGGGCGCGTGCTCGCGCGACGAGCCGCAGCCGAAATTCTCGCCGGCGATCAATATCTGCGCCTTGCGGTAGGCCGGCTGGTTCAGGACGAATTCCGGCTTTTCCGAACCGTCGGAATTGTAACGCATCTCGTCGAACAACGCCTTGCCCAGCCCGGTGCGCTCGATGGTTTTGAGGTACTGCTTGGGGATGATCATGTCGGTGTCGACGTTGATCATCGGCAAGGGCGCCGCGACGCCGGTGAGGGTGGTGAACTTGTCCACGCTTATTTCCTCCCCGCCAGCTCGCGCACATCGGCGAGCTTGCCGGTCACCGCGGCGGCGGCGGCCATGGCCGGGCTCATCAGATGGGTGCGTCCGCCGCGGCCCTGGCGGCCCTCGAAGTTCCGGTTTGACGTGGAAGCACACCGTTCGCCCGGCTCGAGCCGGTCGGCGTTCATCGCCAAGCACATCGAGCAGCCGGCCTCGCGCCATTCGAACCCGGCTTCGAGGAAGATGCGGTCGAGCCCTTCCTCTTCGGCCTGGTGTTTCACCAGTCCCGAGCCCGGCACGATCATGGCGTTGACGCCCGCCGCCACCTTGCGGCCCTTGGCGACGGCGGCGGCCTCGCGCAAATCCTCGATCCGCCCGTTGGTGCAGGAGCCGATGAAGACGCGCTGCACCGGCACGTCGGTCAGCTTGGTGCCGGGCACCAGGCCGATGTATTTGAGCGCGCGCTCCATCTGCTCGCGCTTGCCGGGATCGGCCGCGTCGGCCGGGTCGGGCACGGAGCCGGTGATCGGCAGCACGTCCTCGGGGCTGGTGCCCCAAGTCACCTGCGGCGCGATCTTTTCGGCGTCAATTTTCACCTCGGTGTCGTATTGCGCGCCGGGGTCGGAAGGCAGCGTCTTCCAGAACGCCACCGCCTGCTCCCAGGCCGCGCCCTTGGGCGCGTTCGGCCGGCCCTTCAGGTATTCGAATGTCACCTCGTCGGGCGCGATCAAGCCGGCGCGCGCGCCGGCCTCGATCGACATGTTGCACACCGTCATGCGCCCTTCCATCGACAGGCGTTTCACCGCGGCGCCGGCGTATTCGATGACATGGCCGGTGCCGCCGGCGGTGCCGATATGGCCGATGACGCCGAGGATCAGATCCTTGGCGGTCACGCCGTGCGGCAGCTGGCCCTCGACCGACACGCGCATGTTCTTGGCGCGGCGCTGGATCAAGGTCTGCGTGGCCAGGACATGCTCCACCTCGGAAGTCCCGATGCCGAAGGCAAGCGCGCCGAAGGCGCCGTGGGTCGCGGTGTGGCTGTCGCCGCAGACGATGGTCATGCCCGGCTGGCTCATGCCCTGTTCGGGGCCGATGATGTGGACGATTCCCTGGCGCACATCGTCGATGGCGAAATAGGGAATGCCGAATTCCTTGGCGTTGCGTTCCAGCGTCTCGACCTGAAGGCGCGATTCCGGATCGGATATCCCGTGCGAGCGGTCGGTGGTCGGCACGTTGTGGTCGGCGACCGCGATGGTGGCCAAGGGCCGGCGCACCTTGCGGTGATTGAGGCGCAGGCCCTCGAAGGCCTGCGGGCTGGTCACCTCGTGCACCAGGTGCCGGTCGATATAGAGCAGGCAGGTGCCGTCGGGCAGTTGCTCGACCAGATGGCTTTCCCAGATCTTGTCGAAAAGCGTGCGTTTCTGGGCCATGGCTTTACTTTTTCGTTTTGGCCTTCGCCGCGGCCTTGGCCTCGGCTTTGACCTTGGCTTCGGTCTTCGGCTTGGCCTCGGCTTTGCC
>Ga0209624_10001564_pt1 | contig 17704 bp, 23 predicted proteins | sample JacPinW_OM2H0_O1_FD_188565 | JGI IMG/M metagenome (GOLD analysis project Ga0209624, IMG submission 188565) | Forest soil microbial communities from Algoma, Ontario, Canada - Jack Pine, Ontario site 1_JW_OM2H0_O1 (SPAdes) (version 2) | ecosystem: Environmental > Terrestrial > Soil > Boreal...
AAAAAATTTAGTCTCAAAAACGTTGAAACTGCTCTGAAGTGGCTCAAGCGTAAAAATTATCAAAGTTTATCAGCATACTTTAAACGATCTGAACAGATCTTTGGGGGTGCTTATGCGTAACTACTGTAATCAGGACAAAAACCTATCTCAGTAATTTTTTTGCTTAAGAGCACCGCTACGCTAAACATATTCCCATTTTCTACAGAAGTTTTCCCATCCCAGGGAATAAAGCACAACAAATCGCGGAACTCTTGCGCATGATAGCTTTCAATTGCCTGCTCCGATTCATTCGTTCCTATTACGGCTAGTTTACTGTCATCCAGCAGATTCCCAAAATGTGCAGCGCTAAAGTTCTGGTCTTGCATTGCCTGTACAAATAGACGCGTTAAAAGCCGCTTTTGAATTTTAATAATTTGGATTGGAATTTTTGAAAAAAGATTGTTCACGCTTAGTGATTCTGAAAGAGGTTTAGTATAAGTAGCCCACAATTCTGCCATTTCTTTACTTGGATCTTCCATCGCTGGCAAAGCAACTGTGGTGATTAGAAATGCGAGAGTTATAATTCTTTTTTTCATTGTGTTATCTCCTTAAAGGGTCTATCGTATCTCTTCACATCTGCTTTTATATTCTTTAAATAACGCTGCAATTTCGTGACGGCCTTCCCGTTGAGCAAGTAATGGGGCAGTCAAATACTTTTTGCAATCATGGGGTGGCGCAGCTCTACGTTCTCTTGGCCCTCTCCAGCTCGGCGGATAATCCTCATCATAATACCCATAACTTTCTTTACAACTTTTACAGTGCTCAATTTCAACATTCATATCTGCACCAGCATCAAGCAATGCTTGAACCACTACAAAATGATTGCCTCGAGTTGCCTTCATTAACGGCGTCCATGTATTATCATCACGCCCATCAAGGGGAGCACCTCTCTTAATAAGATCTTTTACTGCCTCTATTTGCCCTGCCGCTGCTGCTTCATGTAACAGTTTGTTCAATGTCGATTGATCGGCAGCAAACTCATTACGCGATGCCTGCCGCGCTCTATCGTCATCTTCAAATCCCGGTGGTGTAAATGCAAATCCAAAATTGGTAATAATACTGCTCGCAAGTAATATTTTGTGTAATCGCATAGTTTTTTTCACGATGTTACCTTTTTTGTTTTAATCCTATCTGCGCTTATATGTTTTCAATACGGCCAATTCAGCATACTGCTTTTTGTTTGCTATATAATTTAAAATACGTTCTTGCTCTTTTAATTCGTTTACACGCATAATTTTGCAAAACTCAGGCTTAGGCTTAACAACTTTGCTGCTGGGATGCGTACATTGTCTCAGATGTTCAGCCGCAAACTCATTTTGTGGTGCCCACCAATCCATTCTGCCGCCCATTTTCTCAGATTCTTCTCGCGAATATTCTTCCTGCTCTTCTAATGCTCGATATCCCCACCACATGCCATACATCTTCCCACTCAGTAGTAGTACCAACAGAAATTTTTTAGCCATCGCTTTCCCCTAACAAAAATGTTGAAAATATTTTCTGATTCACAATTTATTTTTGCCATATCATAATTAAAAAAAGTGTTATTGTAAAAGCTCTTTATATGATCTAAAGATATAAGAAAACATTATTGCAAAGTTTAAATGGTTCTTTGTTCAGTGCAACTAATAGTTATTTACTTGATGGCTCTTGAAAAACATACCACGGCTCTTCACCCTCATACTCAAGGCATCGTTCAGCCGTAATGATTTTTGCACTCACATCCCGCGGCAACATAACGGTATAATCGCCAGGAATAGAGAGGGTTAATAGCAGATTGTTTATTAGAGTACCATTGGTGGTTATTGTAATATCCCATGGCTTCCATCCATCTTTGCCGGTATCGCGCAAAACTGTCACAACTTTGCCCAGCTTCGCACTTACTCCTATGTGTTGCAACGTATGCCGAGCAAGGTTAAAATGAATAATATTTTCAGCTTTTTTAAGTTGTTCTTTTTCTAGTTGCTCTTGCTGCCCTCTTTGTAGTTGTATTGTTAGCAATTCTTTGGCCATTTTCAGTGGGTAGGTGCCGACATAGGTCTTTTCATTTGTAATCTCATCAGTAGCTACCCGCAATGCGTGCACTTGCAATTCTTTTTGATGTTGGCCTTTATCTGCCATCCACATTTTCATAGGATGCAAAGATGGCGGAATAAAAAAGATAATTGAAAAAAAAAGTACAGAGCATCTATTCATTACACATCTCCTTTTGAGAACCGCTAACAACGTATACCTACCCTTCATTTTTACAGTATCCACAAGAATGTCGACTTCTTTGTACGTCTTAAAATATAAAATAGACTTCTTCTGAAACTTCCGCTCGGGTCGATGGACCCAGGCTTCGCTGAAGCTACGCTAACAAAACTCCCTTTTATGGAAATATAAGATTTATGTGAAAATAAAGAAAACGGCATAAACCTTTAATTTTTTTAACTTGACCTATAGTAGCTTATAAGCTACTATATGCGTATGAGGTATGATAAAAACAATTACGTATAAGACTGATCCTGGAAAAGAGCCTTTAACTGAATGGTTAGATGATCTTGATTTTACCGAACGCAGCATAATAAGTACTAGAATTGCTCGCCTGAGGTTAGGTAATTTCCAAAATTGTAAGCCAGTCAAAGGAAGTAAATCTGGGATCTATGAGATCGTAATAGATCATGGGCCGGGATATAGAGTGTATTATGGAAAAAAATCATTAGTAATTGTTATACTATTAGTAGGGGGAACTAAACGCACCCAGCGACGTGACATACAAAAAGCAGAACAATATTGGGAAGCGTATCAAAAGGAATAACTATGAAACAAAAAAAACAACACCGTAATTTTCAAGAATACTTGTATGAAAAGCTTCAAGACCCAAAAGAGGCTCTTGCATATCTGAATGCGGCATTACAAGACGAGGATGATCGCGTTTTCTTATTAGCTTTAAGAGATGTTCTTGAAGCCCGTGGAGGCGACATTTCTGATTTAGCCGATATGACTAAACTTGATCGAGTAAACCTCTATAGAATTCTATCTATTAAAGGTAATCCTCGTTGGTCAAGCATAAAAGCAATCATACATGCCTTAAATTTGAATCTTACCGTTAATCCTGCACGCAATTAATTCTCTTTTTACACGCTGTTTATTTGATGTGTTCTCTCAACTACTAATAATTTCAAGCAATAACTACTAACTAAATTTTTGCTTTAAAAAAGATTATAAAATAAGAGGGAATAATATGGCGCGTAGCAGAGATTTTAGATTAGAATTACTGGTTATGTAATTCTGTCTTAATGATCTGGATAAATTCTTTTTCCCATCCTGGTTGCTGTGCTTTTTCCAACTGTGCAAGTGAGTTGCGAATTCGTTGCTGAGATGTTTGCAACTTTATTCGTTCGTTCTCTTGGTCAATAAAAGCTAATTGTGCGGGTGTAGGAGCTAACAAAGGAATTTCTTGTTTAAGAGCTGGTTCTTCAAAATTTGCTGCCGGTTGCATTTCGGGAACTGGAGCTTGAATTGGTTCATGGCGCTTATGTTCTTCAAGTTGCGTTTTAAGAATGATATAGATTTTCATAAGAACAGTAGTTACGCATAAGCACCCCCAAAGATCTGTTCAGATCGTTTAAAGTATGCTGATAAACTTTGATAATTTTTACGCTTGAGCCACTTCAGAGCAGTTTCAACGTTTTTGAGACTAAATTTTTTTCTTTCAATTTGCAACAATGCATAAGCAAAAAACACGTTCATTATATGATTTTCCTGGGCAATTTGCGTGCGAGCTTGGCAGTGATTAAGACCCAAGTGCTGTTTCGCTGTTCTAAAAAATTTTTCAATTCCCCATCTGAATCCATAAATTTGGGAATGCTCATGAGCGCTTGCTTTATAGTTGCTCACTTGATAAACGATGGTAACTTTGCCATTTTTTGATGTTCTTTTAACTGCAGTAAAATAGAGCTTCATTCCCTTCCACATGCCAGGCTTTGTTCGAGCGTGTCGCCTGCCTTTGAGCTGTAAATCATTAAGTTCTCTTATTGCCACTCTATTTTCTTTGTATTCAATTACACGATTAGAATGAAATCTCATTTCAAAAAGTATGCCTAAATTCAAACATTTTTTGAGCATATTTTCAGTTGCATATAATCCATCTGCAATGAGCATGTACATTGGGATTTCTGCACGTATTTTAGCAATAAGTTCATGTGCCACTTGCCATTTTTTCTTGTACTCACCTTGAGCAAACTCAGCTGATAACCAAAGTTCTTGATCAACCGGAATCACTGTTTTACCATCGGTAAGAACAGCCGTTATGGAACAGAGTGATCGATATGTGCTGCCATCAGATGAATCGTAGTTATCGCATGCACCTTCAATAACTTTGGCATAGATTTTTTCAATAAGTGTGTCATCAATAATGAGGTACCACTTTTTCCCCACTAATACTTTTTTTGCAAGATTGATTAGATCATGCATAGTAACGGTTTTTTCTTTGAGAATTCTGCATAGTTTGTCGCCACTTACATTGGCAATCACAGCCATTGCTTCACATGTTTTTCGCGGAGATGTAGACAGAAGTAATGCAACCGGATAAATTAATTGACGTTCAATATTGATCATGAGCTCTTCCTTTTTTTTGACTAAAAAATAAGAGCTCATTTTTCTTAAAATGTCAAATCTGATCAGATCTTTCGGTTATTGCGGAACTACTGTATAGTTAAAATATTGGTAGAAAGCGGTGCTGATGTTGAGCATAAAAATTGCTACGGCTCTACGCCGCTTGCGCTTACAGGAAATGAGTTGATAAAAAATTATCTAAGTAAAGCAATTGTAGAGAAACATATACGATAAAATAAATATTAGAATGGGGTATTTTTATGAACCATAAATCAATAATTAAATTATTCAGTTTAGTGCTCTTAGTGTTTGGCGCAAGTCAATCAGCACTAGCAATGGAAAAAGAGCCGCACAATATTGTTGCAGCCGCAGAGCATAAAGATATAGAAGCAGTGAAGCGATTTTTAGACCAAGGGGTGAGCCCGGATGCAACTGACCCTGCTGATGAGCATGGCTGTAGGCCCCTGGGATGGGCTGTGGCTAATGATGATGTGGATATGGCAAAACTTTTATTAGCAAGAGGCGCAAATATTGATTGTGCAAATAAATTAGGTCAAGTGCCATTATTAATTGCTACCACTCGTGGAAACGTAAATATGGTCTGCTTGCTTGTGGAAAAAGGTGCAAATATTAATTATACAGATGAAGTTAACATCCCATCATTAAATTACGCCTGTGAATTATATTCTAAAGCAAAGCATAATGAAGATGAGCAATTAAAAGGGGGAGATTGGAGGCGTAAATGTTATACAGGTTATGAAGTGCTACCTCCTAGTGCAAGTTTTTACTCAATTATCAAAAAGTTATTAAAGCATAAAGCTGATGTTGCAATAGCAGATAGAAATGGAAATACTCCTTTGCATATCGCTGCATGGGGCTCAACGGGCAAATTGGAATTAATAGCACTATTACTTGATCACGGCGCAGAGATTAATCGAAAAAATAATAAGGGCGAGACAGTGCTAATGATAAGCTGTCATGATCTGGAAAGAACGCAGTACTTAATTAGGCATGGTGCGGATATTAATTTAAAGGATAGTGAAGGGAAAACAGCACAGCATCGTGCATGTGAATGGAACTATAGTAGCGTGGCACACTATTTAATAGATGTGGGTGCCGCTGTTAATGATGCTGATAATAAAGGAAATACTCCGCTTATATATGCTTGTAAGCACCAAGATGAGAAAGCCATTGATATTGTGCGGACTTTGCTGAGGCGAGGTGCTTGTGTTAACTGCGAAGATGTACATGGATATACGCCCTTGATGCTCTCTTGCAGCTATAGCCATACATCTTTTGGCCGTGATGATTCCGATGATAAGTATACACCAAGTTATGATTTGGCAGTTATGGAAGAGCTTTTAAAATACAAGGCTCATGTTAATCACAAGAATAAGCAAGGCGAGTCAGTGCTTGGTGTGGCTGTGCGGTATTGCCATTTCGATTATGCAGCTATAGAAGAATTAATAAAGAATGGTGCCAAGATTAATGGAGAGAACTTTTTAGAGCAAATTTGCTCTAAGGGATATGATGTTGGATTAGTGGAAACGCTATTGGCATACGGTGCGGATCCCAATTTTTATAAATGGACTAGTAGTCCTTTGAGTACAGCTTTACAAAAAAGAGCAGATGAAAAAATAATTAGAGCATTATTAAAAGCAGGTGCTGAGGTGAGCGATGAAGATATTGCCAAAGCTCCTTATGGGTTCACACATGATATCATAGCTTTGCTTTCTGAAGCAAAGGCACAGCAAGAAGCATTAAGGAAAGCAAAGATGGCGGCTTACTTTAAAGAAGATGTGATGAAAAGGCACATGCTCATATTTGATAAAAAAGATGAAAGTTCTCCACAAGCGCAAGCATTACTCGCATCGCAATCTTCGGTAGCCAATCAGGCTTTAAGCCCGTTGCTCAACAATTCATTTGTGTTGTATCGGGATAAAGCATTTGCCTCTGAGAATAAAGCTCTCGCTGCCCATAAACAACCACTGATAGTTCAGGCAGAGTCAAATCAGACTCCTTCTCATGAACAAAAGCCATCATGGTTTGCAAGGACAATAACGTCTTTATTTTCTGCATGGTCCGATTTGAGTGATGCAACAGATTTTGATGAAAAGAACAATGGCTAATAATTAAATGGAGTATTTTTATGAATTTCAGATTGGTTTTTCAATCGGTTAGTTTAACACTTTTAGCGCTTGGCGCAGGCCAATCAATGCTATCAATGGAGCTTCCCACTCTTAAAGATGCTGAAAATGCAATTAAGAACGGAAATTTGTTCGCAGTGAGGGACTTTATACAGACAGGAGGAAATGTTAATGAATGTAATAAGTTGGGGAAAACTCTTTTGCATACAGCCTGTTGTTATAAGGATTTAGAGGTGATTAAGACATTAATTGAAAATGGGGCGAATCTTAACCAGCCTGACCGAATAGGGGAAACGCCGCTGCATTATGCCGCAACAATAGGAAATATAAATATCATTAACCTGTTGCTAAAAAATGGTGCAGATAGCAGTTGTAAAAATTCCTTTGGAAGGACAATGCTTTATAATGTGCGATTGTGGCATACAAACTCGGAAATGGAGCAATTGGTTATAAAAGCAATAAAAGAACAACACGAGATACGTTAATAAATGGAGTATTTTTATGAACCTCAAATTAATAAGTTTAGCGCTTTTGGTGCTCAGCATAAGCCAATTAGCTGTGGCAATGGAAAAAAAAGTTAGTGTTTCTGTTAAGCCTCTTGCTTTTGAACAAGTCATGGATGCAATCGAGAGAGGTGATGGCTTAAAAGTGGTACAAGATTTTATAATGGCAGGCGGGAATGTTAACCAATATAGCAAGTATGGAACAACTTTTTTGCATAAAGCGTGTTTTGCAAATAAGCAAGCGATTGTTGAAAAATTAATTGAAAATGGTGCTAACGTTAATCTGCCTGATGAAGAATTTAATGGAGCTCCTTTGCACTATGCCGCATTGGCTGGCCATGCAAATATTGTTCGCTTATTAGTAGAAAATGGAGCAGATATTAATCACAAAGATAACTGCAAGCAAACAGCACTCGAGAGAGCTGCCTCTACAGAGGTTAAAAAAATTCTTGCGCAAGAGGCTAAACGCCAAAGAGAAATACGATAATAAACGGAGTGTTATGAATTTCAAATTAATTGGATTAGCGCTTTTAATGCTGAGTACAAGCCAATCAGTTTTAGCAATGGAAAAGGAAGAGAAAAATATTAATGCTCTTACAACAAGTGTTTATTATGGGCAAACAGAAAAAATTAATTTGCTTATAAGGGATAGAGCGCTTATTAATAGTAAAAATGATTTTGGGAAAAGCCCGCTTTGTTGCGCTATTCTTGCTGTTGTGAGGTTTCTTGATCATGCTGAATCTATCAAAATAGTTAAATTGCTTATTGATGCAGGGGCAGATATTAACCAGCAGCCATTTTATGATACGCGTGCTCCTGAAGGTACGGTGACTCCTCTTTATTATGTCATGTATCAGTGCTGCAAATCATTTGATCGTAATATCAGAGAATATAGTGATCGTTATAGGAAATTAGCGGAAGAGTTGATAATAGCTGGCGCTGATATCGATATAAAAGTGCCGGCGGATATGCTCACTATCCGCGAACTAGATACTCAAAATGAGATCCCTGGATGGAGCAGTTATGGCAAGCATGCTCCTATAATACTGTCTGCAAAAAATCTCAAGCGACTAGAAGGGATAAAGAAAGACCGTCAACTTGCATTAAGAACAGAAAAGGGTCTTAAACTAAAAAAGATTGAACGGGAGAGACTTGAGATTTTCTTGTTAGGCAATGAAGACAAATATAATATTCTGAGCGCGCTTGCTACTATAAAAAGAGAAATCAAGGAAGATGATTAGCAGCCAGAGTTCTGGATCATTGGCCGCACGCCGATCTATCTTTTGCCGACGAAACAAGATAAATCACAATCTAACTGTTTAATTTCTTAAGCGCACATTTATAATATTCATTCTTGCTTTTTACCAATAATGCTATACATTGCTCAAATAGTTATTTTAAACTTTTTGTTATAAGTAATAAGGGGATCTTTTAGGAAGAGAGCAACAACTGAGACTTTGTTATTTTAGCTTTTCTTATAAGTAGTAAAGGGACATTTTTTTTATGAATTTATGAATTATAGATTAATAGTTAAATCAATAAGTCTGATTTTTTTGTTATGTGGCATAAGCCAACCGGCCATGACCATGGAAAAAGAAAATGAGCCAAGCACATTGGTTGAAGCTGCTCGTTGTAATAACAAAGAAGCAGTGCAGAGGTTTTTAAATGAGAGCGTATCTCCCGACCAGATAGATGTTACTGATAGGGAGGGTTACCGCCCGTTGGGGTGGGCTGCCCAGCATGGCAGCAAAGATATTGCACGCTTGTTATTGGAATATGGCGCTGATGTGAACGCTAAAAATAATATGAGGCAATCACCATTGATAATTGCTACCCATGCGGGAGAATCAGCGATGGTACAGCTCTTACTTGAAAACCATGCAGATGTTACTATCACCGATTTGAGCAATTGGTATGATGCGTTGAAATATGCTATCGATAAAAATTATGAGGCGATTGCGGTTCAACTGATAAAAGCGGGCTCTAGTGTTAATGAAGAAAATAGAGATGGGTTTACGCCATTGATGGTTGCAGCATTGCGAGGGCATATTAGCATAATCAATCTGCTTTTAGAAAATGGTGCGGACATTACTCAAAAGAATAAAAGTTGCCGTACCGCGCTTGACGCAGTTAAAATTCAAAAAAGAAGAAGAGAGTCGAAAGAAAAAGAACCGGTCGTAGAATATGATCAGGTTATAGAGCTGCTCGAACAAAAGGAAGCTCAAAATATTAACACCATAGGAAGTGCTATTTTAGCTGATAACTTGCAAGTAGTGCAGGATTTTATAAAGGCAGGAAACGACATTAATCAATACTGTAGAGTAGGATTTACGTTGCTGCATATTGCTTGTTATTCCAAGAATAAAATAATAGCTGAACTATTAATTCAAAATGGCGCTGACATTAATAGGAATACTTCTGATAATTCGACAGGAACGCCGTTACATTATGCTGCACATCATGGGCACGCGGACATTGTGGGCATATTGATAGAAAATGGAGCAGATATTAATCAGAAAGACGGCCGGGGGAAAACAGCTCTTGATATGGCCAAACAGTTTTGCGATAAAGAGACTGGTAAAGAGACTATTGATATACTTACTCAAGCTGAAATCAAACAAGATATTCGATAAGGAAAGGATTGTTTTTATGAATTCTAAATCAGTTTTTAAATTGACATGTTTAACATTTTTAATACTTTGCATAAGCCAATCAGTGGTGGCAATGGGAAAAGAGGCGTACGGTAGTTCTAATATTAACCATATTAATCTTACAAATGATAAAGGCCAAACTCCATTACACATGCAATGTTATGGTGAATGTAAGGATGCTACTGCTGTGCTGGATCAGATTGATAAACTAATAAAGAATGGAGTAGACGTAAATGCAGAGGACACGTGGGGACAAACAGCATTGTGCTATGCCTGTCATTATAGGTATCCTTTTGATGTCATTAAAAAATTAATCGATAGCGGTTCTTCAGTTAACCAGGGAAATCGGAAGCCATTACATGTTCTTGCTATTCATACTATTACTCCACCTGATGTGAAAGTGTTACGAGAATTCCTGCAATTTAAACCTGACATCAATGGTCTTTGGGAAGGAGATTGTACTGCTTCGCACTTTGCTGCTCAGAGCAACGATGTAGAAATAATACGAGCGCTTATAGAACATGGTGCTTGTATCAATATAAAAGATAGACAAAATGGCCGTACGCCTCTTCATTATGCAATAGAATGCAAAAAAAATGCTACCGTTCAAGAGTTAATAAAAAATAAAGCAGATGTTAATTGTAGAGATAATTCTAGTTGCACCCCTTTATGCATAGCTGTTGACACTTTGAATGATCGTAATTCCAATGAAATGATAAAGATAGTTGAAGAATTGATAGAAGCGGGAGCTAACGACGTGAGAGATAGTGTTGGAGCATCACTAGTCTATGCTGCCAGGGAAAAAGGTAATCTTGCTATCGCTGATCTGATTTCTCAAGTTGGGCAAGCTGGAATTGAAAAATAGCTTATAGCTCTTTAATCTGCAAAAATAGATTTTTCCAAAAGAGTTTGCTGCTGCCGGGCATTGGTGGCTGCGAGAGTGCTTTTTTGAGGTGCATAATCATTGTGTATGCTTGTTGTGCTTTTTGTTTCTCTTGTGCCACTACACTTTTTTTATAAGTAGTGCTCCAATGTATCAGCAATGCATCAAGCAGTTCAAGGCTTTGCCATTCGGTGGGATTTGCTGCTTCCAACTCTTTGGTAAATGCCAGTGGATCCTGAAATGCCGTGGTGGTGAAATAGGGCATCAATGATGCAAGTGCTGCCGTTGCTGTTTGTTGGCCAATAATTTGAATTAAGCAGCGCGATTGTATGGTGGGCAAAATTGCTTCTTGCCGCTGTGCCAGCAATATAAAATGATAGCCGGCGGGCGGCTCTTCTAATGATTTTAATAATGCATTTGCGCACGCGGGAGTGAGTGTGTCTGCTTTTGCTAGCACAAAGAAAAAGTGATGGCCAGGATCTAAAGAGAATGAGAGCGTACTGCTAATGATTTTGAGATCATCGAGCGCATACTGCTTTTCTGGATTGAGCCATGTAATTGATTCATGCTGCTGCTCTTGTATTTTGCGGCATATAATGCACACACTGCAGCCGTGCTGTGTGCACAAGTGGCGCTGCAAAAGTATAATCACCTGTTCCAGCAGCTCTTGTGGTTGGCCAATAAAGAGTGATGCTGGATGAGCAATGAATGAATTTAAAGAAGTTGTTGTTGCTGTATCCATGTAATGAGTGCGGTATAAGCGTTGTGAGTTACGGTTTCCATTGGCAGTGCTCCATCAATAGTAATAACATCATCTCTCTTTTTATACAGCTCGTCAAAGCCATGTACTAATTTTTGAATAAACTCATTTTTTTCTTTTTCAAAAGAGGTGAGTGCTGCATTGCGTGCTGCAATGCGTTGTGCAGCAATGGCAGCATCAACGCGCACAAAAATAGTTTTATCGGGCCTGATGTTGTTCATGGCCCATGCGTTGATGGTAGCAATCATAGTTTTATCAAGGCCGCGGCCATAACCTTGGTACACCAGCGATGAATCGGCCATACGATCGGAGATGATCAGTTTTTTTTGCGCGAGCCATGGTATGATGTATTCATTAAAATGTTGTGCGCGATCGGTGGCAAAAAGCAGATACTCTGCTTGCGAGCAGATTGGCACTTTTTTTTCTTGTACGATGGTGCGCAGCTGTTTGCCCAGTGATGTTGCGCCTGGCTCTTTGGTCAGCACTGCCGGGTATGCTTCTTGCTGCAAGTGGGCGTACAAGTTTTGAGCTAATGAGCTTTTACCCGATCCGTCTATGCCTTCGATGGCAATTAAAATACCTTTTTTTAATGTATGCATGGATGCCTTTAGATTATCCGTTCGTTTTCCTTTAAAGAGAGAGTTGCGACGCTCGTCTCTTTTACTTAGATTATTAGTATAATACGAATAGCAAACCGAACAAGATATCACGTATTGGAAAGAATGAAAAAAGTACGCATTGAGCCCGGATGCATCACCTGTGGATTATGTGAATTTATTGCACCGGAAGTTTTTACCGTGACCGATATATGCCATGTAAAAGAGGATGCGGATTGTGATCGTTATAGCGATGCCATCGATCAAGCGGTCCGCTCATGTCCGGTGGCGGTGATTGTGGCAGAACAAAAGAAAAAGGAAAATGATGCTGAATAATGTGAATAATAATGAAGCAACGTTTTATGCGTGGCTAAAAGAGTATGTAACGATTAATGGTAAGCTGATGAACCTTGGCCAGCTTCTTTTTACTGCCAACCAGCGGTATAGCAAGAATGTTGCCTTGATTTATAAAGAACGCACGGTGGTGTACCAAGAGCTTTTTTATCGCGTCACCCGCTTTGCACAGACATTACAAGCGCAGGGGGTGAAGCCGCGCGATCGCATACTGCTGTTTTTTGAGAACTCAATCGAATTTTATATCGGGTATTACGCTATTGCTCAAATTGGTGCAGTGGTTGCTCCACTCAACACCTTTTTAAAAGAGCATGAGCTCAATCATATTATTAAAGATGCCCAGCCAAAATTGATGATTGCTTCAAGTCAGCTGCTTAAAAAATTGGAACAAGAGCATGTTCAAGCAACCGTGCCGGTGCTTACTGAACATGATATGGATTTGAGCTCTGCTGTTGATAGTGCGCAATTGCAAGATATTCCTGCCTATTTAGATGCTGATGAGATGGCAGCGCTCTTATATACCTCCGGGACCACCGGATTACCCAAAGGAGTTATGCTCAGCTCTCGTAATATTTTAACGAACTGCATTCAAGGAATTGCGCGCTTAGGATTTGTGCAGGAGGAGAGAGTGCTTGGTGTGTTGCCCTTTTTTCACAGCTTTGCCCAATGCACCAGTATATGGGCTCCGCTTTTAGTTGGCTGCACGGTGATCATAGTACCCAAAATTGAACGGCGCTACATTCTGGAAGGCTTAACGCACAAGCCGACCATATTTTTAGGAGTCCCCGCACTTTTTGGCTTGGTCTGCTTATTGCAAACAGCGGATCTGGCGAGCATAAAATATTTTGTATCGGGTGGCGATGCAATGCCTGATAAGATTAGAGCCGGGTTTGAACTCATTTACCAGCGCAAGATTTGTGGTGGCTATGGCTTGAGCGAAACATCGCCTGCTGTCTGCGCAGACTTAGAGGATTATACCAAGCCAACGAGTAATGTGGGTGCACCGTTGCAAGAAGTGGAGCTTGCTATTCGCAATGAAAATGGCCTTGATCTGCCTGATCAAACTATTGGCCGCATCTGGGTTAAGGGGCCGAATATCATGCTTGGCTATTATAACGACTCGGTAAAAACGGCCGAGACTATTAAGGATGGCTGGCTTGATACGGGCGATTTGGGCTATATCGACGAACAGGGCACGCTGGTGATTACCGGCCGCTTAAAGGATCTTATTGCCCACAAGGGGTTTAAAATCTACCCGCAAGAAGTTGAGAATATCATTATGATGGATCCGGGGGTGATACGGGTGGGAGTTGTGGGGCAAATTGATGAATCGGTGGGAGAAATTCCGGTAGCCTATGTGCAGATGCGGGCCGAAGATCCGGATGCTCCCAAGCGCTTGAGAGAGCTTTGTGAGCGCCATTTGGCAAGCTATAAGGTGCCGCGGGTTTTTGAGTGCAGCGCGCAGGAATTACCATTAACGGCTACCGGCAAAGTTGATAAAAAAGTTTTGCGAAAAAATAAAGCGCTATGAATTTTTAAAAAAAATTTGATTTTTGGTTAAAGCTCGTATACATTATTGAGTGTTAAGTAATTAACAAGTTTAAATCAAGATAACCTCCATTTCCCCTATCCGTGACGTTCTGTCTGGATGGGGGTTAAATTTTTAGATGAATAATAAAAATACAAATCGAATTTTCCCCTTAATTAAGAAAGGCCGATTTTACAACGGTCCAAACGATATCTCAGAAAGTTTCTTATTCCATACACTTCCTTCATTTATTGCTGCAGCCATTGGCAGAAAAAAAAGACTGCCTGAAAATATTGATGCGTGGATCGGTGCTGATCCTGTTACGCGATTGAGCAGCGAGCCGGTTATTACCTGGATTGGCCATGCTACCTTTTTGATTCAAGTGGCAGGGATTAATATCCTGACCGATCCCATTTTTGGTGATGCCTCTTTTTTGTTTAAGCGCGTTTTGCCGCCCGGTGTTGCGCTCAAAGAGCTGCCGCCTATTGATTTAGTATTGATTTCTCACAACCACCCAGACCATTGCAACAGAGCAACGCTCAAAGCATTGCGCCATGCCCACCCAAATGCGCGCCTTTTAGTACCGCAGGGGGATGCTCATTGGCTTAGGGCACAGGGGCTTGGTCCAGTTTCTGAACATGCATGGTGGCAACCGTATCAGCATCAAAAAGATCAGAATGTACCAGTTACTTGCACCTTTTTACCGGCGCACCATTGGTCTGCGCGTGGCATGTTTGACCGCAATTATTCTTTGTGGGGCAGCTGGATGATTGAGTCTGCTGGTACTCATATTTATTTTGCCGGCGACACGGCATATAGCCCGCATTTTAAAGTAATTGCACAAGAGTTTAACACCATTACCAGCGCTTTATTACCTATTGCGCCTGGCGAGCCGCATCCTTCTATGCGTAGGACCCATTTAGATGCGCAGGAAGCGGTGCAAGCATTTTTAGATTTGCAAGCATCACAGCTTATTCCCATGCATTGGGGCACCTTTTTATTTGGTAAGGATCATTTTGATGCGCCGATTCAACAGCTGCATGCTGCATGGCACAAGCACACTATTGCTGCAAGCAAACAGCTTTCTATTGTAAAGGTTGGGCAACAAGTACGGTTATAGCCTTTTTTTACAACATGAATTTTTAAATAAAATAAAGTTCTTGAAAAGGGCTTTATTGCTGCTATTATAAGCAATTATGTTGGGCCTATTCTGGAGCTTTCGCTCGAATGGATTCGATCCAGCCTTCGCTAAAGCGGAGTTTATCCTGAGCTTTATCGAAGGGGTACCACGAGCGGTTAAATTTAAGTTTCTCCCCGCTCGTGCTGAGCCTGTCAAAGGATTCGAGTGGGTAATTTGTGATTTGCTAAGATCTTTGTAAGGAATTTTTCATGAAAAAATTATTGATATGTGCGGGCTTGTTGTTTTGTTTATCAGCGAGTAATGCTGCCGGCATACGTGCACTGCAAGAAACGATGAGTAATAAGTTAACATCATTGCCCCGAAATTTAAAATTGACTGCGGCAATAGCATCTTATGAGATAAGTGGAGGAGCTGGTATATACGTACTTGTGGGGATTGCTATGGGAGTTGATTTGAAAAAAATAGATAACATCATAGGAGTATGTGGGTTTTCTGCAATTTCGCTGCTCACAGGCTATTTAGGGCATCGAATATATAAGCATACGTATACCCATGAGGCACAATTAGCAGAACAAAAAGCAAAAGCTCAACAAAAATAAGAACAAAGCAAAGAGATTTGTTATGAAAAAGTTATTGATATGTACGGGGTTGTTACTTTGTTCAGTCGCAAACAGTGCCTTTGGTACGAGCATGTGCAAAGAATTAGCATCATTGCCGCGAGGCTTGAAAGTAACGGCAGGATTGACATGTTATGGAATAAGTTGTGTTAGTGCTGTGGTAGCATTGGCAAAGGGGTATGATTCCTTATTTGCTCTTGATGATTGTAAAGAGGTTGTAACACGTGCAAAATTTGCTGCAGTTTCGATAGTTAGTGCTTATTTGGGGCATCAAATATATAAGCACGCATATACTTATGAAGCGCAATTGGCGCAGCAAAAAGCTAATGCAGCACGGTGACAGCAGCTCTCGTGCTGATAAGCTGTTATGCAGGATATAAAATATATCAACATGTGTTTAGCCAGGATGCAAAATTAGAACAAGAAAAAGCGAAGGCTCAAAAAAGATGAGAATATATAATGTGATCATGCTCTTTGGTATTTTTGGATACCAAGCAATTTGCTTTGGTTATAATACAAACAAAACTATTGTGCCGATAATAGTTGCAAATGAAAAGCAGCAGCAATATGAAAAAGCATCATGGTCATATCTGCCAAGTATAGCGACATTTGGAGTAGGAATTTTGACAGCTAAAGCTTGGATGGGCTGGTACACCAATATGTGTGTTGGAGAAAAAAAGTTTTCATGGAAAAATTTTAAACATGAGAATGCGCAAGATTATTTGTTGCTGAGTGCAGTTTTGTCAGCTATTACTATGGTAGGAGCTGGTTTATCGTATTATGTACATGCGAAGACGTTTCCAAAAAGTGATATGAAACTGCAGCAAGAAAAAGCTAAAACAAAAAAAATATAAAAATAAAACAAGAGGTTACAATATGAAAAAATGTTTGTTATTAGTTATTGCTGTTCTTTGTCTCGTGTTCAATGGTATTGCGATGCAAATTTCTGGCATTGCAAATGCTTTAGTTACACAAGTGCTTAAGGAGCAACCACAGAAAAAAATTGTTATTCACACTGCTCAAGGTGAACTAAAAGAACGGAAAGATCCTTGGAAAGAAAAAGCAATTGGTGTTGCAGAATTAATTGTGGCAGCAGGTTGTGGTTATACTGCAAAGCGTACATTTGGTACGGCAATGCGTCTTGTCAGAGATCTTGGTGGATATTGTCTGGGTAAATACACCAATTTGCCGCACGACTTGGGCAAGAGAATCTTACCCACGCTTGGCTTTATAGTATCTGTAGCGGGCGGTTCTTATTGTGGTTATGATGGCCTGAAGCGATTGCGCAGTTAAAACTCATTGCTTTTGCATGTGCAACCTTGATACAGTCAAAGAGGGTAAAGGGACTCTTTAATGATCGGGGGGATCATGGCAGTAACAAAGCGTACGCATGGTGCACAGAGCTTTCAACACAATGTACTAGCCGAATATATTCAGCGATGGGGAAATGGCAGCTCAGTAGCACTGTTTGATTCAGCAAGCTTATTTTTTAGTACTCCTGACATTGAAGGGGTGATTGGTTATCGCAAAGCTGGTAATGTTGCAGTGGTATTTGGTGATCCCGTTTGTGCCCGTTCAGATATGCCGCTCTTATTACAGGCATTTACGCACTATTGCAAGGAACATGGTTGGCGGGCTACGTATATTGCCGTGAGTGAATGGGTGTGCCAGTGGGTTTTGCAGCATAAAAAAACGTCGGCAGTAAATTTTGCTTCGGAAATAATTATTAACCCAAGTATAGATCCACAAGCATGCACTGGGCATGATGCGCGCGCATTACGCAACAAGCACAATCAATGCGTGCGTGAAGGTATCGCAGTTAAAGAATATAAGGGTAATGATATCTCAGTAGAAAAAGCGATGGGCGATGTTGCGCAGGCGTGGTTGCA
>Ga0209624_10001565_pt1 | contig 17701 bp, 16 predicted proteins | sample JacPinW_OM2H0_O1_FD_188565 | JGI IMG/M metagenome (GOLD analysis project Ga0209624, IMG submission 188565) | Forest soil microbial communities from Algoma, Ontario, Canada - Jack Pine, Ontario site 1_JW_OM2H0_O1 (SPAdes) (version 2) | ecosystem: Environmental > Terrestrial > Soil > Boreal...
GTATGACTTGTCGAGGATAACGTTGCGACCCTTCGGACCGAGCGTCACCTTGACGGCGTTGTTGAGAATATCGACGCCGCGCAACAAGCGGTCACGGGCGTCCGATGAGAACCTGACGTCTTTGGCGGACATGATGTTCAATCCATCGTTCGAGATGAGGGGACAGGCGGCGTCAGGCGGCCTTCTTCTTCGAGGCGGTTGCGTCCTCGATCACTCCCATGACGTCGGACTCCTTCATGATCAGGAGCTCCTCGCCATCGATCTTGACTTCAGTGCCGGACCATTTGCCGAACAGCACCCGGTCGCCCGCTTTGAGCTCGAGTGGGATCAGCTTGCCGCTCTCGTCCCGAGCGCCAGGCCCCACGGCGATGACCTTGCCCTCTTGCGGCTTCTCCTTGACGGTGTCGGGAATAATGATGCCGCCCTTCGTCTTTTCGTCTCCTTCGATGCGGCGGATGATGACGCGGTCATGCAATGGACGGAAGTTCATGACTGTTCGCTCCCGGTTGACCTGCGATGCCGGCCTCGAGCGACATGCCCGGACGTTTCGGCTCGGGTCTTAACTCGAGGTAAAATAACTGGCGTTGGCACTCATTACAAGAGAGTGCCAACCTTCCCAGCCCGATTGAATTGAAGCGCGTCGCCTGGTTAAAAAAGCGCCTGCGTGCAACACATATTGATCAGAGATAGACTCTGAGAGGAGATTGGTCACTAGGGAAAGCCAAGGCGTTGACATTAATCGAACGCGATGGGTTTCAGCAGGTAGGGATGCTCACACAGGAGATGGCGGGAACGCGCAAATAGTGGTCGTTTGCTAACGGTTCGGCGAACGGGTCAAGTCGACCGAGGTCGTGTAACACAGGCTCGACCCTTTGCGACCATTCCCGGTCAGCTTGGAACGGGCGGTGAACCTCACAAAGCGGCCGTAGGTTGAACACGACAGACGCCCGAATGTGGATGTTCGAAAGCAAACTTAGGAACGCGTCAGCTCGACCTTGAGCGGACCTTCGACCGATAACTTGGGATCGCCTCTTTCGGTTGGAATGTTTCGCGACGTGCGCTGCGAGCGCGAATGGGTCTAGGTGGGTTTGATTACATGCGCTGCGACTTGCTCCCGCCGGCCGCGCACCGCGATGCTTTTGCCCTCGCCCACAAGATCGCCCGGGATCGTCAGCAGACGCAGCAAATCCCCCGAAACGACCAACTGCTGATCGACCGCCTTGCAGTGCTCGCATAGCCGCGCTGCGACGTTCATGGTGTCACCAAAATAGGCAAGCTGGCGTTTGGTGTCTCCGCATTCGCTGACAATAACGGGACCGGCGTGCACCCCGGCGCGGAAGGCCGGGACAACCTCAAACTCGCGACGGTAGTCGGCCGCGAGGCGGGCCATCTTGCGTTCAATCGCGAAGAAACACAGGACGCAGCGCGCATTGCGCGCGGGATCGGCAGTAATCGGCCAGCTGACGATCACCTCGTCGCCGACATAGGCGTGCACAGCGCCGCCATAGTCACTGATCGGTCCGTCGATATCGAAAAAGAAACGCGTGATGAGGTCGTGCACCCGAAGCTCGCCCATGGCTTCGGCAAGGCCCGTCGAGTGAGCGATATCGAGAAACATCACGATCAACTGCTGGCGAACGGGGCGATGGTAGGTCCCCAGAACGACGCTCGTGAGAAGCGCGCCGCCGATCAGCCGCCGCGTCTCCGTCACGATGCCGACAACCAGGGAGAATCCAAAGGCGATCAGGACGACTCTGGGCAGAGTGACGGTCAGCCAGAGCGGGGTGAGCCAGTCGAGATGATAGGATTGCCAGTAGAGCAGAAACTGCATGGTCAGGTTAACCATGATCACCACGGCGGCCATAACGACCGCTCGTACGACGAGTTCGCCCGGGACCGGAAGTCTGCGCAGCGTCGAGCCCAATCGGTACTGCGCGCCCGACGCAAACCCGATCTGCACCGCGAGAACGGCCAAGGCGACTCCCGCACCCTGTAGCCCGCTGCGAACGAAGTTGATTAGGTCTCGCTCGACCGCCGGATCGAATAGAAAGCGATACGCGACCCCGACGGCAAAGCCCGCGAACAAGGAGGCGACCAAAAGGCCAGGCTGGCGCGCGGCCTGCCGCAGGAAATTCGAGTGCCCGACGCCGTGCTCGCCGGTGCTCAAGATGGCTGCATCGATGGTCATGCATCCTCCAATTGGCTGTGATGTTCCACCACCCTGCCGTGGCCGAGCGGCTCAATTTGCTCCGGATGCATGTTCGAACCGACCTCAGGATTGGGCCTCTTGATCCGGAACCACGCCACATAGAGCGCCGGAACGAACACGAGCGTCAGAAGCGTTGCGATCGCGAGACCGCCCATGATCGCGTAGGCCATCGGCCCCCAGAAGACGGTGGGCGCGATTGGGATCATGCCGAGAATCGCCGCTGAAGCGGTCAACAGGATGGGGCGGAAGCGGTGGGCGGTGGCCTCGATGACTGCATCCCAGGGATGCAGCCCCTGCGCCTTCTCCTTCTCGATCTGGTCGATCAGGATCACGGAGTTGCGGGCGATCATGCCGGTGAGCGCAAGCACGCCCAGGATCGCCACAAAACCCAGGGGCTTGTTCGAGAGGAGGAGGGCCGCGACGACTCCGATGAGGCCCAGAGGGGCCACGCTGATGACGAGGAAAAGGCGGCTGAAGCTTTGGAGCTGCACCATGAGCACCGTTAGCGCCAGGACGAGCATCAGAGGCAGGACGGCGACGACGGACGCCTGCGCTTTGTTGCTCTCCTCAACTGACCCGCCAACTTCGATATGGTAGCCGCTGGGCAAGCCGGCGTTCAGCGCGGCGATCTTCGGAACCAGAGCCTGTACGACCGTGGCGGGCTGAATGCCCGGCGTGACATCGGCCTGCACCGTAACGGTCGGCAGCCGGTCCCGGCGCCAGACCATCGGATACTCCTGGCCATAGTCGATGGAGGCGATCTGGCCTAGGGGAACAGTCCGTCCGTTCGACAGCGGGATCTGAAGCGCCCGGATGGTGGCCAGCGACATGCGCTGCTCGACTGAGGCTCTGACCAGCACGTCGACGAGATAAATGCCGCTGCGCATCTGCGTGGCTGTCAGGCCGGACAGTACCGTGTTCAGAGCCTGGGCGAGATCCTGTGAGCTTAGGCCCAAAAGGCGGGCCTGATCCTGGTCGACCCGGATCTTGATCGTGCGCGCCGGCTCGATCCAGTTGTAGTTGACGTTCCCCGCGCCGGGAGCGGAACCGATCGCCTCGGCGACCCGGAACGCGATCGCGCGCACCTGGTCGGGCTCCCGCCCGCTTATCCGGTACTGAAGCGGCCATCCGACGGGAGGGCCGAGCTCGAGCGGGTAGACCCGACCCACGACGCTCGGAAAATCGGTCACCAGCGCGCGCTCGAGCTTCGCCTTCACGCGCTCGCGTTGTTCGAGTCCCTTCGTGACGACGACGGCTTGGGCAAAAAAATCATTCGGGAGCTGAACGTTAAGGGGAAGGTAGAACCGGACGGCCCTCGCCCGACATTCGTGCTCCAATGGTCGACGTCTTGATCGTCCCTCAGGAGCTTGTCCAACCGGGCGGAGGCGTCCTTGGTTGCGTAGATCGACGCGTTCTCGGGCAGCTGCAGATCGACGAGCAGCTCAGGCCGGTCGGACGACGGAAAGAACTGCTGCGGAACGAAGCGCATGCCATAGAGCGCCGCCCCAAACAGGCCGAGCGTCACAAGAATCGTGGCCCAGCGCGCCCGCATGGCCAGCACGAGAAGGCCGCGGAAGACACGCATGACCGGACCAGGCTCCTCTGAGCGCGTCGCCTGGGGTCGCTTTAGAATCCAGACGCCGAGCAAAGGCGAAAAGAGAACCGCCACGCACCAGGACGCGATCAGCGCGATGCCGACGACGGCGAAAATCGAGAAGGTGTACTCGCCTGCACCACTGCGCGCGAAGCCGATCGGAACGAAGCCCGCGATCGTGACCAAGGTGCCAGTCAACATCGGAAAGGCGGTCGAGGTGTAGGCGAAGGTGGCGGCGCGCTCTTTGTTGTCGCCTTGCTCGAGCCGCGTGACCATCGATTCGACTGTGATCATGGCGTCGTCGACCAGCAAACCGAGGGCGATGATCAGGGCGCCCAACGAGATGCGCTGAAGGTCGATGCCGGTGAACGCCATCGTCACGAACACTGCGGCGAGCACGAGCGGGATCGAGAGGGCCACGACGGCGCCCGCGCGCAACCCCAGGCTTACCAGGCTGACCCCAAGGACAATGGCGATAGCCTCCCAAAGCGCCTCCATGAAGTCGGCCACCGCGTGCTCGACGGTAACGGGTTGGTCGGCGAGGAGCGTCGGCTCGATCCCAACGGGCAGGTTGGCCTTGATCTCAGCCATGGCGCGCTCGACGTTGCGCCCGAGGGCGAGGACGTCGCCGCCCGTCCGCATGGCGATCGCGAGACCGACGCCTTCTCGTCCGTTGACGCGGAAGATCGGCTGCGCCGGGTCGGCCGGGCCACGGGTGACGTTTGCGATGTCGCCCAAACGGATCGTTCGGCCGTTCGAAACGAAGCCCACGTTGAGGATGTCCTGCTCGGATCGGAAGGAGCCCGAAACACGCACAAGGATCTTCTCGTCCCCGGTCTGCACGACGCCCGCGGGAATGACGGCGTTCTGGGCCTCGAGCGCGGCGATCGCCGCTTTCTCAATGTCAAGGCCTTTCAGCTTCTCGGTCGAGAATTCCACGTACACTCGCTCATCCTGCGCCCCAAGGACGTCGATCTTCGAGATGTCTGGCAACTCGACAAGCTGCTTGCGGACATCCTCCACGGTGTCCCTCAGCTCCCGGTGGGTGAATCCGTCGGCGGTGAAGCCGTAAACGATGCCATAGGTGTCGCCGAACTCGTCGTTGAAGCCGACGCCGGCAACTCCTTCCGGCAAGGTGTTGCGGATATCGCCCACCTTTTTGCGCACCTGGTACCAGATGTCGGACACTTGAGCGGGTGGCGTCGAGTCTTTCAGGTTCACGAAGATCGTGGCCTTGCCTGCGGTCGTGAAGCTCTTCAGATAATCCAGGTTCGGCGTCTCCTGGAGCTTCCGCTCAAGACGGTCCGTGATCTGCTCGAGCGTGTCGCCGACCGTCGCGCCCGGCCATTCCGCCTGCACCACCATAGTTTTGACTGTGAAGTCTGGATCCTCGCTGCGCCCGAGCCGGAAGTAAGACCCGATGCCGGCGATCACGATGACGAGCATGAAATAGATCACGAGCGAGCGATGCCGAAGAGCCCACTCGGAGAGGTTGAAACGATTCATGACACGGCTCCCAAGAGGCGCACCTTCTGGCCGGGGTGCAGGCTCTGCACGCCGGCGGAGACGACGACCTCGCCGGGTTGCAACCCGTTGGAGATCAGGACGGCGGCCGGCTCGTAGCGCGCGATTTCAACGTTGCGCAGGGACACGGTCTGGCTCTGCGGATTGACCACCCACACCGCTGGGCGACCGCTCGCCTCGGTGAGCGCGCTCGCCGGGACCTGCACCCCTGGCTGCGGAGCGAAATGGATGCGACCGGTAACTGTCGACCCGAGCCGCATCGCCTCGGGCGCGTCGACGAGGCCGACTTTGACCTCGAAGGTTCTTGTGGCTTGGTCGGCCTGGGGAGAGACTTCCCGCACGCGGCCGGCGGCCTTCACCTTCGGGTCGTCGGCGAGGACGACCTCGACCGGGGGATCTCGAGGAGTCGTTTGAAACAGTTCCTCGGGGACGTCGAAGTCAGCGTCGCGTCCGTCCTGACGCGCAACCTGCACGACCATCTGTCCCGGACGGACCACTTCGCCGGGCTCGGCGCCGACGGCGGTCACCACGCCGGGGGCGTCGGCGGACAATGTGGCGTAGCCAAGCTCATCATGGGCGATCCGCGCCCTGGCCTCGGCGGAAACCACCTGGCTTTGGACAGTCTTGAGATGTTCGGTGGCGCCGTCGAATTTCGCCTGCGCCACCCAGCCATCCTTAAGAAGCGCCTGCTGCCGCTGAAAATTGAGGCGCGCCTCGACCAGCTGCGCCTGGGTGGCGGCAAGGGTGGCTTCCGCAGCCTGCAGGGCGTTCTGTTGGGTCGAGAGATCGAGCCGGGCGACAACTTGGCCCGCCTCTATCAGGTCGCCAACATGGACGGGCCGCTCGATGACGCGTCCGTCGAGGCGAAAGGCGAGGCTCACCTGGTCCTTGGGACGAACCTGGCCTGTCAGAGAAGCGATTTCGTCTTCCGCGCCATTATGGACGGTGACGGCCCGAACGGAGCGGGCCTCCGGCGTCGGCGGCGCGGCTTGGTTGCAGCCCGTGACGGTAGCCGCGACCAAGGCTGCTGCTGCAATTCGAGACTTAAACATTGGCGCCGCCTTCCGTAAGGAACGCTAGAGTGAGATTCTGCCTGTAAGAGTTGGGCGGCCGGGGTCGTGCTGAGGCGGATTTCGCGAACCCGATCTGCGCGAACAGGCGCAGCGTTTCGATGGCGCCGGGGAGCCCGACGAGCCCTTCTTTTCGTTCGAGGACGACCACATCGACGCCCGCGATCCCGAGCAGATTGGCGAGCATCAGCCCGATTGGGCCTGCGCCGATGACTGCGACCTCGCAGCTTGAAGGGAGACCTGCGTCGACGCCGACAACCGCACACATTGGACATCCTCCCGGCGGGGCCCACGAGGCCTTTCTCTCGAAGTGACTAAAGAGTCAGGATGACCTAATATGTCAATAGGAAAAATGAAGCGAATCGAAAAAAGGATTTCCATGGCCAGGATCGACCTCGCTCGCAGGGCTCAAATCGGCAGGGATCGGCAGGCGCGGACGCGGCGCGCACTCTATGCCCTGACCCCGATCGAGGCGGTGACCGTCGACGACTTGGTCGGCGAGGCGGTGGCGAAGAAAACCTTTTGTGCCCACTTCGATGGCCTCGCTGAGTTCCAGGCCGCGGTCGCCGACCAACTCGCGCACGAATTTGACGAACTGTTGCAGCCTCGCCGGCGGGCGACCGAGGACCCGGTCGAGCGAATTGCTGCGGGCTGCGGGGCGTTCGCCGGCGATGCGCTCAGCAATCCTGCCTGGGGCGCGCTCGTGGCCCGCAGGGCCTATCCACGCCGAACATCGCGCTTAGCGCGCGGGGGCGCCTGATCGAAGACCTCGCCTGAGGAGCACGAAATTACCGCGACTCAATTGCGGATCGGCGGCTTAGCGAGCGATCACCATGAGCGGCGCGCCGGGCTTCTTTCGCGATCTCGCTTGCGATGATGATCAGAAAAAACGATGTGGTCATTGTGACTTTATGGTGTATTACTCCGGTATCGAGCAGGGTGCACCATGGCGAAGGTCAATCTCGAACGGCGGGCGGAGATCGGTCAAGAGAAGCGGGCGCGGACCCGGGCGCAGCTCCTTGCAGCAGCCTCAGCCCTGTTCGCCAAGCGCTCCTGGGCGTCGGTCACCATCGACGACCTCGTTCGCGAGGCGGGAGTCGCGAAAGGAACGTTCTATGTCCATTTCGAGGACATGCACGCCCTCACCGTCGCCGTTGCTGACGAGCTGATTCGTTCGTTCGACGAAATGATCCAGCTGAGACGCGCCTCGACCTCCGATCCGTTGCTGCGTGTCGCCTTCGGCTGCGACGCCTTCATCGAAAGGGCGCTCGAGGATCCGGCGTGGGGCGCGCTGGTCGCCCGCATGGCGCGATCCAATCCAAGCGTCGGCGAAAGGGCGCGTCGCCGTCTGAAGGAGGATCTGGCGCGCGTGCTCAACAATCTTCCCGGCGGCGGCCTTTCGGTGGATCTTGCCCTGGAGGCGGCGATCGGCGTCGTGCTGCAGGTGCTCGCCGCGATCGGCGAGGGTCGCCTCAAGGGCGCCGTCGGACAACCTGCTCTCGGCGCGGTGCTCGGGGCGATTGGGATCGGAAAGCAGCAGGCGGCGACGACGCTTGCGAAGCTCAAGCGCGCCAAGGCAGCGCCCATCGAGAGGGCGCCCGCAGCGTAATCCGCCCGCGAGCGGGATCAGGCCGCGGTGAGGACGGCGGTTGTCTGTTCGCCGAGGTCGAGCGCGCCGTCGGCGCTGAAAATGCGCGCCGCGACCGTGTCGCCGGGCCGCAGATAATCAGCCCTGCGTCGCTGCGCTTTCAGGAACAGCCTCCAGAACTGGCGCTCCGGCAAGAGCTGGACGATGCGGCGGACCGGGGCCGGCGGAAGCCGCAAGGCACAGGCGCTTGGCGTTCCGGTGAGCAGCACGTCGCCCGGGGCGACATTGGCGAAGGTAGACAATTCGGAAATCGTCTCGGCCGGCTTGAACACCAGGTTCTTCGTCGAATCCCGCTGCCGGACCGCGTCATTGACCATCAGCTGGAGTTCAAGGTCGTCGAGGAAGGCGAATTCGTCGGGTTCGGGCACAGTCAGCCAGGGGCCGATCGGGCAGAAGCCGCGATAGCTCTTGCCCTTGAAGAATTGCATTTGCGGCAGCTGCACGTCGCGGGCGCTGAAGTCGTTCGCAATGGCGACGGCGAAGACATAGTCCTTGAGCTTCTCGCGCGTTACGGTCACAGCCGAGACGATCGGCCGCCGGAAGATCAGGGCAAGCTCGATTTCGTAGTCGAGCAGCGAAACGTGCTTCGGCGGCGTGACGGTTCCCTTCGCCGAAGTGACGGAGGCGTCCGACTTGGTAAAGAACATGTTGAACGCTTTGGCGTCCGGGTCCATGCCGGACTCGATCATATGCTGGCGATAGTTCGCGCCCTGGCAATAGATGCGACAGGGCGTCGTCACCGGCGAAAGGATCGCCGCCTGCTCGAAGGACACGCTCGGCGCTCTCGCCGAGGCCCGGCGCCAATCCGCTTCCCCATACTCCATCAGCGCCGCGGTCGTCGGATAGCCGCCGTCGAGCGGCGCGATCCCTGACGCTGACGCGACTCCCCAATGGGGCGCGCCGTCGAGCTCGTAACGCATAAGATTTGTCGCCATGCCTTGAATCCTCCTTGGGAGCGCAGGGGTTAGGACCTGTCAGGACGATCTTTTTGTCCAGACGAACTGTTCATAGTGACTATTTAGTCGCTATGACGGATAAGGTCAACAGAAAAGTTCGCAGTCGGAGGAAGCCATGACGCTTAAGGACACTTCGGGGAACGCCGGTCGGCCGCTCGCGGCCGAGGTCGCAATCATCGGCGCCGGGCCGATCGGGCTCATGACCGCCAATTTGCTCGGCCTCGCCGGAATTCGCGTGCTGGTTCTCGAGCGCAACGCCGGGCTCCTCGGCCTGCCCCGCGCTATCGCCTATGACGCGGAGACGCTGCGCCTGTTCAGTCAGGTGGGCCTCTTTGACGACATCGCGCCGGGCCTCATTCAGGACCCGCACGTCCGGCATCGGAACGCGCGCAACGTCACCCTGATGGCGGCCGACTTCACGCACGGCCTTTACGGCCATTCGTCGCTCGGCACCTTCTACCAGCCCGACTTCGAGAGGGTCCTGCTCAAGGGCCTCGCGCGATTCCCGTCGATCCGCGTCGCCTTCGAGCATGAGGCGACCAAGCTCGTCCCGGGTGCGAAGAGCGTGACGCTCTCCATCGCGACGCCATCGGGCACGACCACGGTCGAAGCGGACTATGTCGTCGCCTGCGACGGCGGCGCGAGTCCCACGCGGGAACGCCTCGGCGTCAGGCTCGTCGGCTCGACCTACTCGGAGCGCTGGCTCGTGGTCGACGCGAACGTCAAGAATCACAGCGTCAAGCAGATCACTTTCACTTGCGATCCGCGCCGGCCCCGGGTCGAGCTGCCCGCGGTCGGCGAGCGGGTGCGGTGGGAGTTCATGCAACTGCCTGGGGAAAGCGAAGAGACGCTGAAGCGCGACGAGACGATCCGCGCCCTTGTCGCGGAGGCGGGCGGCGCCGTTTCGTTCGAGATCGAGCGCAAGGCCGTCTATACCTTCCATGCGCGCGTCGCCGAACATTGGCGGCGCGGCCGCGTCTTCCTCGCGGGCGACGCGGCGCATCTGATGCCGCCCTTCGCCGGGCAGGGCATGAACGGCGGAATGAAGGACGCTTCGAACCTGGCCTGGAAGCTGGCCGCCGTCCTGCGCGGCTTTGCGCCGGACGCGATCCTCGACACCTACGAGGTCGAGCGCGCCCCGGTCGTGCGCAAGATGGTCGAAGTCTCGCGTCGGCTCGGCGCCGTCATCATGCCGACCAACCGGATCGCCGCTGCGGCGCGCGACTCGATCTTCGCCTGCCTCAACCTTTCGAGCCGGTTCCGGGCCTTCATCCGCCGCGGCGGCGTCGTGCCGCCGCCGGCCATCCGCCGAAGCGGTCTCACGAGCCGCGATCGGGATGCGCTGGTCGGGCAGATGGCGCCGCAGCCGACAGTCTCAGCGGGTCAGGGCGCTTCGCCGCTCGATCGCTTCCTCGGTTGCCATCAATGGCTCGCGCTCGGCGTTGGAGTAGATCCGGCGACCATGATGTCGGAGCGCGATCTCGGCATCCTCGAGGCGCTGGGCGCCCGCTTTATTTGTCTCAACGGTCCCGCGAGGAACGGGAGGACCCTGTCGGTCGGCTGCGATGATCCGGCCTTCGCCGACTGGGCGCGGCGCGGCGACATCCGCGGGCTTCGGGTGCGGCCGGACCGCTTCATCGCCGCCCGGCTCGCCCCCGGCAGGGACCTCGACGTTCTCCAGCCCTTCGTCGCCGCCCTGACCGCCGCCCACCCGCACGTCGCGGCCTGAACCCATACCAGAGAGGAGATATCACATGTATCATTCAACTAATGTCCGGCAGGGTCCGGGAAGCATCGAACTGCCGCGCAGCCGCGCGCCGGTGGTCAAGGCGAACGCGCTGTTCTATGCGCATTTCGAACGGCCCGAACTGAACCGCGCGCGGGACTATCTCGTCGACTTCGGGTTGACGGTCGCGACGCAAAGCGAGAACGAACTTTTCCTACGCGGAACCGGCTCGGCGCCCTACATCTATCGCGTCAGTCGCGGCGGCGCGGCGCACTTCGTCGGCTTCGGACTGTCCGTTCCCTCGGCCGAGGACCTCAAGGCGCTGGCAAAGGCGTCGGGCCGTTCCGTCGAAACCGCTGACGCGCCGGGTGGCGGCGCCGTCGTCCGCCTGGTCGACCCGCTCGGCGTCGCGGTCAACGTCCATCACGGCTTCGCCGCGGTTGCGCCGGAGCCGGTTCGCGCGCCCATTCCCCACAATGCCCCGAACCAGACGGTTCGCGTCAACGACACGCAGCGTCCGGCGCTGGCGCCGCCGCAGGTGACGAAGCTCGGCCACCTCGTGCTCGAGACGCTCGACTTCGACCGCAGCGCACGCTGGTACATGGACATGCTGGGCTTCATACCATCGGACGTATTGTGCCTTGCGGACGGGACCCCGGTCGGGTCGTTCATGCGCCTCGACCGCGGCGACGAACCGAGTGACCATCACACGCTGTTCGTCGCGACCGGCCTCGAATCGAAGGCCGATCACGTCGCCTTCGAGGTCGTCGACCTCGATGCGGTGGAGATGGGCCAGCAGATCCTGATGGCGAAGCGCTACCGCCACGCCTGGGGCGTCGGACGGCATCTGCTCGGCAGCCAGATCTTCGACTACTGGCGCGATCCCTGGGGTCAGAAGCACGAGCACTATGCCGACGGCGACCTGTTCGACGCCGCCCAGCCGCCCGGCTACCACGTGCTTGACCGGGCAGGTCTCTATCAGTGGGGCCCCGACCTGCCGGACGACTTCATCGACGCCAGGCTCACGCCGCGCCGGCTCCTCAACGTGCTCAAGCTGGCGGTCAGCGACAGGCCGCGGCTCCAGAAGATGCTTGCGCTGAAAAGCAGCGTCGCGAAGCCTGCCCGCCCATGGCGGTGATTCTCCCGTCGGCGGCCCGGCGCCGCCGCGGTCGACTTTTCCAGAGGAGCCTCACGTGCCGATCCGAAACCAGTCCGACATCGCCGCGATCGAAGCCATTCCGCTCTCGGCGCGGGCGCTGCCCGAGAGCTCCTATGCGGCTCTCGTCGAGGCTTCGAAGCGGAGCCCCGACGGCCAGGCGCTTTCTTTCTTCCTGTCGGCCGACCGGCTCGACGAGGCGCATGTCTGGACCTACGCCGAGCTCGTCGCGGACGTGACGCGCGCGGCGAACCTCTTCGCCGCCCTCGGCGTCGCGGCCGACCGCCCTGTGGCCTATGTCCTGCCCAACCTTCCCGATACCCACTTCGCGATCTGGGGCGGCGAAGCCGCCGGCACCGCGCTCGCGGTCAACCCGATGCTCGAACCGAGACAGGTCGCGGACATCCTGCGCTTCGCCCGCGCTTCGATCCTCGTCACGCTCGCTCCGGCTATGAACCCCAAGGGGTGGTCAGGTCTCGCCGAGCAGCTTGCCTCGCTCCCGGACCTGAGCGCGATCGCCTTCGTCGACATGGCCGACTACCTCGACGGCGAGACGCGCGGGGCCGCGCGCGCCTCGATCGAGGAGGCCGCGGCCGGCTTGCAGTTAAAGGTCGTCAATCTTCGCGAAGCGATGCGCGACCAGCCTTCAGACCGGCTGGTCCCGCCGCGAACGATTAAGGCCGACGACATATCCTCATACTTCTGCACCGGCGGAACGACAGGGGCGCCGAAGATTGCCGTGCGGACGCATCGGAACGAGGTGTTCGACTCCTGGGCCGTTTCGAGGACGACGGAGACCACCGGCTTGCCGGGAACCGTCCTCTGCGGTTTGCCCTTATTCCACGTGAACGGTCAGCTCGTCACCGGACTTCAGCCGTGGATGCGCGGCGATCATGTCGTCATCGCCACGCCTGAGGGCTATCGGGGAAAGAACGTCATCGCCCGATTTTGGGAGATCGTATCGCGCTACCGCGTCACAATGTTCTCGGGTGTTCCGACCTTTTACGCCGCCCTGATGCAGACGCCTGTGGGCGACAGCGACATCTCCACCCTCCGGTTCGCGATCTGCGGCGCCGCGCCGATGCCGGCGGCCCTCATCCGCGTTTTCGAAGCAAAGACGGGAGTGAAGATTCTCGAGGGCTACGGCCTCACGGAAGCCGCCTGCGTTTCGTCGGTCAATCCGGCCGCAGGCGAGCGGCGGGCGGGCTCGATCGGCCTGCCGATCCCCTATCAGCGGATGGCGGCTGTCGTGCTTGACGGCGACGGGCGCTTTCACCGAATGGCCGACGTCGACGAGGTTGGTGTCATCGCGATCAGCGGGCCTGTCTTCAAGGGCTATCTCGATCCCCGCCATGACGCGGGCGTCTGGATCGACATTGACGGCGAGAGCTGGCTCAATACCGGGGATCTCGGCCGACGCGACACCGACGGTTATTTCTGGCTGACCGGGCGCAAGAAAGAGCTGATCATCCGGGGAGGACACAATATCGATCCGAGGACCATCGAAGAGGCCCTGGCGAGCCATCCGGGCGTCGCCATGGCTGCGGCGATCGGAAGTCCTGACGCCTACGCCGGCGAGATGCCTGTCGCCTACGTTCAGCTGAAGCAGGGCGCGGCAGTCACCGAGCAGGAACTGCTGGAGCACGCCGCCCTGACCATTCCCGAACGGGCGGCGATCCCGAAGCGGATCAAGATCTCCTCGTGGCTGCCGACGACGGCCGTCGGGAAACTGTTCAAACCGGCGCTGGTTGAGCGCGAGATCGAGGAGACCGTCCGCGCAGAAGCGGACCGCGTCGGGGCAGCGGTTATATCCGTCACAGTCGATCACGATCCCAACGTTGGCCTCCGGGCGATCGTCAGGGCTGCCGGCGGCGCCGAGAAGATAAAAGAGGCTCTCGACCGGTACGCTTTCCGGTCGGACGTAAGTCAGGGATGAAGCTGGAAACGGCAATCGCGCCCACCCGACTGTTGCGATGTGCCTCGGGCCTGAGGCAGGAGGCGCCTTCGATATTCGCGAAGTCCCGCGCCGGCGCCCTGGTCCAGATGAAATCGAGATTGCGGTCGAAGCCGCTTCGGTCAACCCGATCGACGTTTCTCGACCAACGTGGCGAGCATCGCGGCTTCGCCGCCATGCAGATGATCGGCGCCGGTGGAGTCGATGACGATTCCGTCCGGCGCGTCGGCGGCGATGATCGGCACGAAACGCTGGAGCATCCACGATGCCAGCCGAACGAGCGCCTCGGCGTCCGCAGCCGGATCGGCGTCTTGGATCACCAGGTCCTGGACGAGCGCCTGGGCCTTGGTTGCGGGCATGCCGACACGCAAGCCCGCTGCTTTAGCGGCGGCATCAACCGCCATCACCACGCGCCGCTTTCCGTCTCGGCCCACCAAAATCAGCGGCGTCTCAGGCGGAGGCGCTGTGTCGCCCGCCTTCCGCCTGACCCGGTCGGTGGACAAGGTCGGCAGGAAGACGGAGATGACCCTTATCATCGCACGCCTCCAGTTCGAAGTCTGCGCTCTCCCCAGCGCCGCAGCGGATCAGCTCGACCAGCCAGCGCCATCGGCCGACGCCCGGGGCCGGAAGCGGCGTTGAAGGCAGCGCCGAGACGCGCCAGCGGGTCGTGGCGGCTGTGGGCTGGCCGAAATCGGACGCCTCGGTCTGGCGGCGCCAGCGGCGCAGCGCGATGCCGATGGCGCCGGAGCCTTCGGCGGCAAGTTTAAGCCGTCGCGAAGCGGTCATGGGCAAGCGCGCGATCTCAGCCACGACGGCGCCGAGTCCGCCATGACGCAGACCCTCTTCAAAGCAGGCGAGGACGGTCTTTTCGTCCGCGCCCTCGAGATAGATGACGCGGTCCGACTTCAGGCCGGCTTGGGAGAGCGCCGGTGCAAAAAGGTCCGGCCGCGTGACACACCACAGCACCTTACCCCGTGTGCGGGCGGCGATGTCTGCGGTGAAGAGCGCGGCGGCGGCGCCATCGATTGCGCTGTTTCCCCCGCCAGCGACTTCATGCAGTGCGCCGACTGAGAGGCCGGCCCCGGGAAGCCGCGAGTCCACAGCAGCGATCCCAAAGGGAAGCACCGTTGTAGCGCGCCGGCGCCGGCCTTCGATTTGCCGGACTTGAACGCGCAGGGACTCGATGGCGGACGTGGGCCGCACGTTTCGCCTCTAGCTTTGGCGAAGGCATCGTGTTCTCTATTTGTTCTTCATCTGCTAGGGGGAGGAGTCAAGCGCCTCTTGGCGACGTCGTCGACTTGGACGGCGGCTCAGGTCCTTAACCAGAAGATGGAAGTTTAAACCGGTCGCTGGCTTGGCGATCCGACGGATGGCTTGGCGGAGACCGAACTGACCGCCTCGGGCGGAGTCATTGGTCCCGAGCGATAAGAATTGTCGCGTCGATCTTTCCTTCACACGGCATCATCAAGTTGGCGATGCCTCGCGCCTACATGATCCCCGGTTAGGCAGATGTTCCCGAGCCACCGGCCTTCCGCTGTCCATCAATCAGGCGGCCCACGACCGCGGCAGGGATTTCCTGTTCGCGCCATCGCCTCCGAACCTTCGCCTGATGAGCGAAGGAGAAAAGGATGGCTACCGCTAGCGCCGGCCGCGCCGCAAGGGTTCGTCGCGGGGCTCCCGCGCGTTCCGCGCGCCCTTGCAGCGCGACCGCCTCGCGGTCGACGGGCAGGGCAGGGGCGAAGAGAAGCCCAAGGCCAGACAACCGAGCTCCTGCGCTCAAACGCAAGGAGCGACCATGAGCGACCCGGAAATCGAAGAACTGCGCGACAAGGTGCATTGCGCCGTCGTGCTGGAGCGCACGCCGCCGCCATGGAAGCTCGACCGAAAGGAGAGCACCAAGCTCAGCCTGAAGTATCGCCGCGGAAAGGGCGAGATCCTGATCGTCAGCCACGGCGGACGCGGTTGGTGGGATCCGACGAGTGACGCCAAGGGCGATGTCTTCGGTCTGGTCCAAAGGCTGGAGCCGGCGGCCAACTTCGGCCATGTCCGCAAGCGCCTGCGCGAATTCGCAGGATTGTCGCCGAGCTTTCCGATCGCCGAAAGGGCAGGGCGCAAAGCCTCGGACAGACCCGTCGCCGAACGTTGGGCCGATCGGAAGGCCGTGTGGTCGGGTTCGCCGACCTGGCGCTATCTCGCCCGGAAGCGCTTCCTTCCGTCGGCGATCGTCGAGGCGGCTTCCGCGGCCGGCGTCCTGCGGGAGGGCCCGGCCAGCAGCGCCTGGTTCGCTCATGTCAACGGCGCGGGTTGCGTCGCCCACGTCGACATTCGCGGGCCGACCTACAAAGGCTCACTCATCGGCGGCGCCAAGTCCCTCTTCCGTATGCCCCCGTCGGCCCTAATCCGCCCACGGCTCGTTCTCGCCGAGGCGGCGATCGACGCCCTGAGCGTCGCCGCCATCGAGAGTCTTCGCGCCGATACGCTCTACGCGGCAAGCGGCGGGGGCATGGGGCCGGGCACGATCGCCGCGCTCGAGGCGCTGCTCACAACAATGGCGACGCTCCAGGGCGCACTCTTCTGCAGCGCCACGGACGCCAATGGACCGGGCGATCGCTTCGCAGAACGCCACCGATTGCTCGCGGACAAATTCAGCGTGCCGTTCGCACGGCTTCGGCCTCCAATTGAAGGCGGCGACTGGAATGACGTCCTTCGCGCCCGCTCACAACATCAAGGATCGACGCCATGACAGCCGACACCACGACCTCTCCCTCGGGCGCAGATGATGACCCCGCATTCGACATTGACCCAGACGGAGACGCCGCAGCTTACGACGAATGGGCGGCGCTCACCTGCGAACCGGCTCGGCCGCCGCCTGATCACCCGCAAAGCGATTTCGCCGATAATCAAGCTTCTTTCGCCGCGATCGCCTTGAGCCTAACCAAAACCCAGATCAAGGCTGCTTCTCACCCCGGATCCATCCTCGTGTTGGCGGGGGCTGGCACAGGCAAAACGTCGACGCTGACCGCGGCCGTCGCACACCGGATAGCCGTCGACAAAATCCCGCCCCTCCGCGTCCTGGCCGTGACCTTCACGAACAAAGCCGCCGGCGAGATGGCGAGTCGGATCCGCGCGACCCTCGGTCCTGACGCCGCTCCGCACTGGCTAGGCACGTTTCATGGCCTAGCGGCCCGTCAGCTGCGCACCGGTCCAGACGTCGCATCGTTGCGCGACAACTTCGACATCCTCGGCGCCGGCGATTCCCGCCGCATCCTCCGCCGGATCATGAAGGCGATGAACCTGTCGAGCGACGAGGCCGAGGGCGGCAAACGCGACCCCGCCAAAATCGTCGCAGGCCACATCGGGAAATTCAAAGACCTGCTCATGACGCCGAAGGGCGCGAGGAGCCATGTCGAAAACCGGATCGCCGAAGGGAACCGTACCGGCGCCCCGATCGACGCCGCCGGACTGACGATGGCGGCCAAGGTCTACCCAGAATATCAAACCCGTCTGAGAGAGGCCAACGCGGCCGACTTCGGCGACCTGCTCCTCTGGCCGACGCTGGCTCTGGTCAACGACGCCGACTATCGCGCGCGCTGAGCAGGCAAGTTCGACTGGGTCCATGCTGACGAAGATCAGGACGTCAATTTCGCACAGTACACATGGCTGAAGGCGCTCGCGGTCCCACGCCAGACGCATGTTCGCTGTCGGCGACGACGACCAGTCAATCTACGGCTGGCGCGGCGCCGACGTCGCCTTCATCCGCCGTTTCAGACGCGACTTCCCGGATGCGGTCGACATTCGCCTCGAGGAGAATTTCCGCTCGACCGGCCATATCCTCGCTGCCGCCAACGCCATAATCGCCGAGGA
>Ga0209624_10001566_pt1 | contig 17691 bp, 12 predicted proteins | sample JacPinW_OM2H0_O1_FD_188565 | JGI IMG/M metagenome (GOLD analysis project Ga0209624, IMG submission 188565) | Forest soil microbial communities from Algoma, Ontario, Canada - Jack Pine, Ontario site 1_JW_OM2H0_O1 (SPAdes) (version 2) | ecosystem: Environmental > Terrestrial > Soil > Boreal...
GTACGATGGCATCCGTATTCATGTTTGCGCCAAAAGCGTACACACTGTTGACTCGTTCTGGATTCTTTATTGCCATGATGAGGCTGATGATTGCTCCATCACTCCAGCCAACGAAGGACGCCTTCTTAAGGTGTAGCGTATCCATTATGGCCACCACATCGCTCTGCATTTTCTCGTAGGAAAGCGGATAAGGTCCTAGCGTGCTCCGCCCGTGGCCACGACTATCGATCAAGATCACCTTGTGGTGAGTCTTGATCAAAGCTGGAACCTGATTTCCCCAACTCAGGCTGCTCGCCATTCCTCCGTGCAATAAGACAACTGGCTCGCCCTTACCGGCCGTTCCATACCAGATCCGAGCTCCGTCAGGATCGACGTAACCCTCTACTGCCATCGCTGAAAGAGGTTGTTCCGCCGGCAGGGTTTCCCAGGTTGGAGCCGAAGGAACATTGCTCACTGTAGGCGGCACGATAAGCGCAATAGCGCGCAGAACCGAAGTTGTCGACGACATGCTATCTCCCACCCTCACCGGGCACTGGATTTGCGGACGCCCTCCGGCTCCGGAACTGCCTGAATCGGTGTACTCGTATCGGATATCTCGATTGCACCTTGCCATCTCAGGGGTTAGTTCTGAGTCTGACCGCAGTCTCCAGGTACAGATTGAGGTGCCTTTGAGCGTCCTCGAGAGCGGTGGACCGCTTGTTGATCCGTGCTAGTACTGTTGCTCCTTCGAGGATGGAGATCACGAGGTTGGCGACCGAATGTGGGTCAATCTCCGGGTTGATCTCTCCGGCTGACTGACCATCTTCGACAATCTTCGCCAAAAAATCCTCCCACCCCTTCAGCGCCTTTCTGACCCTTGCGCGGAGGGCGATGTTGCCGTCATCGGCATCTACCGCAAAGTTCAAAAGAGGACATCCCCCTGGGAAACTCGGGGTGTTGACATAGTTGTCTAGGTGCAGTTTCAGTTTGCCTACCGCATTTGAAACGGTGTCGACGTGCCGAAGTCGTTTGTCACTCGTATCCTTCCACGCATAGTCGAAAGCAAGGAGTGCCAGCTCTTCCTTTGTAGAGAAGTGGCCGTAGAGCGTCCCTTTCTCCAGGCCTGAAGCCGCGACGATGTCCCCCATCGAGCATCCAGTGAACCCCTTCTGGTTGAACAGCACTGCGGCGGTTTCTACGATCTTCTGACGGCTGCGCTCGCCCTTCGTGCCAGCTGCTTTCGCTTTTGTAGTCATAACTCCGCGCTCCTTGAAATCCGTCAATGGCCTTTCTCCTGCAGCCACAATTGTGACCTTCCACCAGTAGACGCCAGAAACATCTTCGGGGATTCATAATATTCAACCGACCGGTCGGAGTTTTTATAAACATGTCTTTATGCCCTAAAAAAAGAATTTGTAGTTTGGTTTTTTTGACAAATTAATCCGACTGGTCGGAAACTTAAGAATCATTTGCATGCCTTATGATATCTACCAATCGGGAGGCCACATACATGGCAAACGAAAAGAAAATAGCTTTAATCACTGGTTCCAATCGCGGAATCGGTTTTGAGACTGCACGGCAATTGGGCCAGCAAGGCGTAAGGGTTATTGTCACCGCGCGCACTGAGCGCGAGGCTGCAGAAGCTGCCGGCGAATTGCGCAGCGAAGGTATCGAAGCAGAGGCACTTGTACTGGATGTGACCAAGGCAGCCGATCGCGCTGTCGCGGCAAAATTCGTCGAGTCACGCTACGGCAAGCTGAATATCCTGGTTAACAATGCTGGCGTGGCGCCGGCAGATGGGATCATCGGCCTGCGTGCGAGTGAATCGACCGAAGAGGAGTTGCAGAGGCGTTTACAGCATTAGCGGATGGCTGTGAGATGAAGTTGAACCGTCCGAGACGGTCCAACTCACGTCACGGTGACGAGGTTTGGTCTTGCATGGAGCCAGAGCGATGATCGACAAGATCGAACTTCGCTTGCCGCCCTGGACGGACTTCAGCTGGTCGGTGACGGCTCAATTGCGGGAGTACGGCGCTACTCGTCCAGGTCTGCACTACTCAGGTGTGCTGGACCCAGACCACGCGGATTCGATGCCATGCTGCATTACGGCAAGAGAAGGGGAGAGCAAACTCACAAGCTAGAACTCTTCGAGACGGGTAAAAAGACACATAGCGACCTCGCTTCGCTTATCGAGTGTGTAGTCGAAGGCGATTCGGAACGATTGGAAGTGATGCGGATCGATCTATGCGCTGACATCCCCGACGTTTCAGTCTCATGGTTCCATGCTCACGCACGCTTTCGATATAAGCATCGCGAGCGCCGTATCGGACGGTTAACATCCGATGTCATCTGCCGCACGGCGATTGAGACTCTCACTGCCGGAGCGAGGCCGAATGTCATTCGCATCTACGACAAGATAAACGAAGAAAAATCAAGATTTCGCAAAGCCTGCCGGAAACAGAGCCGTGATGCTGACCCCTTGGAATTCGAACGGGAGTACGGACACAAAGAAACAGACATGCTGACTCGAATCGAACGTCAATACGGCGGTGGACGGTTGCGGGAATCGCTTCGGACCTTTGGGATGATTGGCAATGCCGCAGAGATCGATCCGTTCGAAACAATCGAATTGGTTTCGAATCAGTTTCGTATCCCACGAGTGGAGGACCATGAGTTTGGGGAGTGGCTGAAAGGGATGCGTTTGCGCGATGAGGCGCAGGCACGCGGGATGCATAATTTCCGCCGATGGCTCAATAAGTATTCGAACGGCGATGCGGCTCGCATGATGAGGACGTATGCCGCTTTCATGCCTGGATCGGACACCCGCGCAATCGAAAGAGCAGACATCGTCAGAATTTACCAGGAATCCACCATTCGACAGTTGGCCGCATAGCCGATCATCTTGCTATTCTCTAACTTCCACCGGAGGCACCATGAAAGACGCCTTGATTTACACCTGCGTATCGAGCCGTGAGCAGCAACAAGAAGGATTCTCCCTCGGAGCGCAAGCGAAGCTGCTTCGCGAGTACGCTGACCGTAGCGGCCTTCAGATCGTGAAGGGATTCGAAGATGTGGAGACGGCAAAGGCCTCCGGAAGAACACAATTTTCTGAGATGGTGACGTGGTTCAAGCGGAACCGGTCATGCCGCATTCTGTTGGTAGAGAAAACAGACCGGCTTTATCGCAACTTCCGTGATGCGGTGACGCTGGAAGACCTGGATATTGAAATTCACTTCGTCAAAGAAGGCTCTGCCGTATCGAAGGATTCCCGGTCGCAGACCCGCTTGATTCAAGGCATCCACCTCGTAATGGCGCGGAACTATTCGGAAAACTTGCGCGAGGAAGTGAAGAAAGGGATGCGCGAGAAATTGTCGCAGGGTGGGTTTCCCGGTCTCGCACCGTTTGGTTACCGAAACAACAAAGCAGAGCGCACTATCGAAATCGACCCAGTCGATTCTGTCATCGTTATCCGATTGTTTGACCTTTATGCGACCGGAACTCATACTCTATCGACTTTGACGAAGGCCAAGCGAATTGAAACGGGAAAGTCGATCAGCCGGAACAATGTTCACCGTATTCTAAAAAATCGGTTCTACATCGGTTTGACGGAATGGACAGGACAAACCTATTCGGGTACGCCTCCGGTTTTCGTTAGCCCGCAGACATTCGAGCAAGTGCAAGCGGTCCTCACGGGTCACAACCGGCCAAAGTATTCGAAGAAAGACATCGCCTTCCGTGGCTTGATGACGTGCGCCTACGACGACTGCATGGTGACCGGCGAGGTTCAGAAAGCGAAATATGTCTACTACCGATGCACCGGGCATAGGGGCAAGTGCGACCTTCCCCGTTTCCGGGAGGAAGACATTGCCAACCGGCTAGGCGAGCCGCTTGAAAGGCCTCCAGGTCCCTCCGGAGGTCGTGTGTCAGATCGTCACCGCCCTACGCGAGGATCAAAAGCAAGTCGTGGGCAAGATCGGCGCAGAACGGGCACGCCTGGAGGTGCGGTTGACCGGCATTGGCAACCGCATGGTTGCGGCCTACGTTGACAAGCTGGACGGCAAAATTCCGGAGGACTTCTGGGAACGCAAAATGAACGAGTGGCGGATGGAAGAGCAGCAAGTCAAGATGGCAATCCACGGTCTGAGCACGGCGGAAACCGGAGACAGGGCGCTCGACGCCCAAAGGATTTTCGAACTCGCGAATAAGGCCTATTCACTGTATGTTTCGCAGAATCCGGTGGAAAAGGCCAAATTGCTCAAAATGCTATTTTCGAACTGCTCCATTGACGCCGTAAGTGTCACGCCTACATACAGAAAGCCCTTCGACATGATCTTCGAAAGGGCTCGTTTGGAAGAATGGTCGGGGCGACTAGATTCGAACTGGCGACCGCGCCCATCCCAATTCTATTGGTTAGCAAACGAAATGACTTAGAGAAACTACTTAAGACCTGACAGGGCAGGAAATACTCTCGGACGGCAGTCGAGCTTACACGAGCGCACTTCCATGGCAGAGAGGGAGACAGGCCTCCTGTACCCTTCGGGCACCATCGAATCTCTGTTCCTCTCTGTGTTCCTCCGTCCACCCGCGTTATCAAGTTGGATCTGTACTTTCACACCACATCAACTATATTCCGTACGTAGGCGAGCAGATGTTGGCAGCCCGCGTTCCCTCTGATATGGACAAAGAATCGCTCTACCTGTGGTGCGCATACCCCGAGGATGCTTCAACTGAAGCTGCCATCCAGTTGTGCCTTCCGCTGCTGAGTGGGGACGAGCACGCACACTGGCAGGCTTTTCGGTTCGACAGGCATCGCCGCGAGTATCTGACTACGCGTGCACTGGTGCGCGCCGCGCTGTCCCATCACCATCCGCTCGCCCTTGAGGCCTGGCGCTTTCGAACCAACACCTACGGTAAGCCTGCCGTCGACCCAGATTGCGGCCTACGCTTCAATTTGTCCAATTCGACCGGCTTGGTGGTTTGTTTGATTGCTCGAGGGGCAGAGGTGGGCGTGGACGCTGAGCCTATTGAACGCGCGGAACAGATCGCCGAGCTTGCACCTGAAGTGCTTTCCCCGTTGGAAATGGAACAACTTGAAGTCTTGCGTGGTCCCGAGAAGTTGGACCGCGCCCTATCGTTGTGGACACTGAAGGAGGCCTACATCAAGGCAAGAGGGATAGGGCTGTCTTTTCCGTTGAACAAGGTATCTTTCCTGTTTGGCGGCAACGAGAGAATTCGCTTGGAACTCGACCCGTCCCTGGGCAAAGAGGCTAGGCGGCCCTGGCGGTTTTGCCTGATAGAACATGCCGGACACCGCATCGCATTGATGGTCGAAGGGGCGACGGCTCCCGAACTTCAGGTGTGGGAGGCACGGCCTCTGCTGGCACATCCTAAGCGACTGGCTGTTGGCGGGAAGCCATGGTTTCCGAATTCGGCAGAATTGTCTTGAGTTCTTCGACGACTATCTGGACATGAGGCTCATTGAGTACGTTTCCGTGCTCGCCGGGGACGTCACGAATCTCCAGTCCGCCACCCGCTAAGCTTCCCCAACCCAACTCCTCGTCCTCGCGTGTGCCAAGAAGCTCCATACCCAGGTAGCCGCGGCCTTCTGCTCGCAGCAGCGTGATCTTGCCCGGGTATCTCTGAATTTGGTAACGCGCCAGGGCTCGAAAATGAGCTTTCTGCACCTGATAGTAGCGAAGGCCAACCGGCACATCCCGGCCTATCCGTGTGTAACCAACAAGGGCTACATCTTTACCCAGTCTGACCAGCCGCTGCCACCAGTCATCGCCCTTCAATGCAATCTTCCGCAAAAGATAAGGAGCGCCCTGTTCTCGCAGTCTTCGCCGGAACCCACGCATTTTCTCGGTGGCCGCCACCTGGTGGACGCTCCCTGGAGCGGAAGTGTCGAACAGAACAACCGACGCCGGTTCCGCACCTTGCGCGTAGAGCTGTTGTGCCATCTCAACGGCTACAATTCCCCCAAACGACCCACCTCCTATCAGGTAAGGCCCATGCGGCAACAAGGCCCTCATCTCCTTGATGTAAGCCGATGCCAGTTCTTCTACGCTGGCTTCGCGAATACTCTCTCCAGCTAAATGGAGGGAACGAAACGCATAAAAAGGCTGGTCGGGCCCGAGCGCCTTTGCCATTGGCTGATAGTTAAGCACCCCTCCGCCGACACCATGAACGCAGAAGAATGGGATCCTGGTGCCATTCGTCTGAATCGGCACCAGGGTAGACCAGATCCTCAGTTCGGCGCCGGACGGCTGTTGTGACTTGCGAATGACGCCCGCCAACTCGCGTACTGTGCGCGCTTCAAACATGACAGCAAGTTCGAGGTCCACCTGATATGTCTTCTTTATCTTCGCTAGAAGGCGAACTCCGATCAGTGAATGTCCTCCCAGACCGAAGAAGTCGTCATCCAGCCCTGCCTGTTCCACGCCGAGCAGTTCTTGCCACCAACCGGCCAGCGTATCCTCCAGGCCTTCACTGTTCGGTGTGGCACTGGGCGCCGCCGCCGCGTCTGCCCGCGGCATTGGAGTTACGTTGCGCTCGTCGAGGTCTTCGAGAGGCTGAGAGACAGCGAGCAACGCGAGCGGAGTCCTGGCCAGAAGAATGCGCGTCAAAGCCCGCGCGCCGTCGAGTGGCAGGATTCCAGAAGGATCAAAGACTTCAATGGGCTGCTCCCCGCCGCGGAGCGCAGCATCGCGAGATGGCGTAATCTCCTCGGGAGCCTTGGCGGGATCAGCAACGCGGCGCATCGCAAAGCCTTCAATCTCCGCCAGCACTTGGTCCAACTCATCGAAAAGCGTGATGTCGAACGTTACAATCTCGCCATGAAGCACATTCTCCCGGCGGGGACGGATGTGGCTGAATAACCTGATTGGCAATGGGCGGTAGAGGCACAGCCTCTTGTAGGAAAACGGTAGATAAAGATCGTCGGAGGACTCGTAGCCTGCCGTCAGGTAGAGGGAGCACCCCGTTGCCAAATCGAGCAACGCAGGATGGATTTGGTATGAGGAAGAATCCACAGATACCCCATTATCCAACTCCAACTCTGCTAGGCCCTCCTGCTTGCCGATGCGCAGGCGCTTGAGAGAGTGCCAGCGGGGGCCAAAATCGAAGAAGCGCTCCTGCCTAGTCCTGTGCTGTTCATCGAAAACGGTCTCCCCTTCGCGACAGCGAGCCACGATGGCGGCGTGATCGATCTGCGATATCGAGCGCGTCAGGCATGGACCAATGCGACCCGTGGAGTATTCGACCCACCCGCCGGCTCGCGCAAATACAGAGAAGCGGAAGCTGCCCTTCCGTGGCCCCGCTTCATCGTCGCGTCTCAGTTGGACATGCACCTCTCTGGATTCAGAAGGATCAAACGTCAGAGGAGCGAGAAAAAACACATCCTCAAGTTCGACCGGGCCACGGCTGGAACCGCGCGCGAACGCCGCGGCAGCCATCTCCAGATAGCCCGTCCCTGGGATAAGAGCTTTACCGGTCTTCAATCTGTGTTCAGAGAGCAACCATTGCTGTTGCTGTGAAAACTGGCTCGAGTACACAATCTCCGTAGGTGTTGCCAGCAGCCGTTCGTCCAACAAAGGATGCGGTGAGGCCGACCGCACACCCATCCCAACCTCGCGCCACGCGCCCCAGTTAACCACTGTTACGGGATCCTTGCGGCTCAGCGCGAAAGCATCGAGAAACGCATTGGCCGCCGCATAGTCTACCTGCCCCGCCGGAGGAAAGATGGAGCTGATAGAGGAGAACAAGACAAAGCAGCTCAAAGGTGCATCGCGGAGAGCCTCTTCCAGAACCAATGTGCCGCGCACCTTTGGATCGATAACCCTGGCTGCGTTTTCCGCGGTCTTCAGCATCAAAGGGCCATCGTCGAGAACGCCTGCGGCGTGAAAGACACCGTCGATTTTTCCATATCGCTGTCGAGCCAGCGCAACGACGTCACGCATCTGACTGAGATTCGTGACGTCCGCTTGAGCAACCAGCAATCCACCCGCAACGGTTTTAATCTCAATCAGCTTTCGAATCCTCAGCTTGTTGGCAGCGGTCTGATGTGGATCGTTGAGCGCGGATTCCCACTCCGCTTCGAGCGGCAGTGCAGAACGGCTCACAAGAACAAGCCGAGCGTTGTATTCGCGGGCCAGGTGTTCGGCGACGACCAATCCTATGCCGCCCAACCCGCCGGTGATGAGGTAAGCGCCCCGCAACTGCAAACGGCGGTGTTCCGGAACAGCGGCTAGATTGAAGGGATGGAGCGTCTCAACAAATCGCTCGTCGCCGCGAAACGCAACAGTCGCATTGTCGCCGATGGAGGCCATCTCGGTGACGATCTGGGCAGCGCACTCCGAAGCCTTGTTGCTCTCAAGGTCCACATCGATGCTGCGGCATGTGATTTCAGGAAGTTCTTTGGGGATAACTCGCGCCGGACCAAGCAACATTGCACGAGCTGGATTACGGACTGGTTCCTCGGAGACTTGTTGCAGCCGGTTTGAGATCAGAGCAATTTCGACTCCCGCGATGTCCTGATTGGCAAGCGCCTGGGCGAGATAGAGAGGGCTATAGAAGCTGCGATCCACGGTTTCCGCCAGCGGCAGCTCTGCGCCCTCCACCGACCAGAGGTGGAGGATTTTCCTTGCCGAATTTCCGCTCTGAATGCAGTCGGCGATCAAGTTGTCGTAGTCGTCGCGAACATTCGGCCTGATCGTATATCGATCCTTCTTTGATCGCTTATAGCCTGAACCCGCGGCGACCAGGATTACATCCTGCTTATTGGCTCTGAGCTTCGCGGCGATTTGATCGCCAAGTCCAAGCGAGTCATTGAAAATGATCCAGGCACCGGCTGCGCCAGTCGATGCAGGAGTTGCCAGAGCAGGCTTCCAGACGCGACGATAGAAAGACAAACCTCTGTCGTCCTCCGGAACCGGCACCTGGGAAGGCGTCGCCGCGAACTGAACTTTATCCGGCTCGATCCAACACTTCTTGTGCTCAAAGGAGTAAGTCGGCAACGGGACGCGATGAACAGAGCCGGATGGGTTCAGCGTCGTCCAATCGACGCTCACACCCGAAGCCCAGGCCTGGCCCAGAGCCTGAAGCGCGCAGCGAAGACCCGTGATGTTTTCCCGTGGATGCGGAAGAGACTGGAATGCCTTTGCCGTTGCCCCGGGCTGCTGACGCGCCAAAGACGTGAGTGCATTGCCGGGTCCGGCCTCAATGAGAATCCGACCCGGCTTGCGGAATAGCTCAGCCAGGCAGTCGGAGAAACGGACCGTGTGTCGCAGGTGGCGCACCCAATAGCCTGGATCGGTAGCTTCCTCAGGCTTGATCCAGGTTCCGCTGACATTGGAGAGATAAGGAATGCTCGGCGGCTTAAGCTCGATGCTTCGGAGCCGCGCTTCGAATGTGCCCAGGATGGGATCCATCATCTCCGAGTGGAACGCATGCGAAGTGAACAGGCGGCGGCAAGAAACAGACTGCTTTGCGAGACTCTCTTCCAGTGCCGCGATCTCAGGCGTCGGCCCGGAGACTACACAGAGGTCTGGATTGTTGATTGCGGCTAAACTAAGTGCGCCACTGAGACGAAGGTCGCTCGGGGCAAGGGGAACAGCAAGCATCGAACCAGACGGAAGGTCATACATCAGACGTCCGCGGAAGGCAGAGATCGCGAGTGCGTCTTCGAGCGAGAAGACTCCCGCGAGACATGCCGCCACGTATTCGCCGATGCTATGGCCCACCATCGCTTCAGGCTCGATACCAAGCGACAGCCACCAACGTGCAATGGCGTACTCGATCGAGAAGAGGGCGGGCTGGGTAAGCCAGGTCTGATTCAACCTTTCGGACGCTGCATCCTTTTCCTCCTCCGATGGATACAGTGCCTGACGCAGATCGAGCCCGAGCGGCTGCATGAGCTCTTGCGCACACCGATCGAGAGCTTCGCGAAAAACCGGCTCGTTCTCGTAAAGATCGCGGCCCATATTGACATACTGGGAACCCTGCCCCGAGAACATGAAGACAACACCCGGTGGGGTCACTGCGGCAACACCAGAGGCAAAGGACTTGTGCTCTCCCTGCGCAAACGCACTTACTGCCTCTCGCGTATTCTCGACAACCAGTGCGCGCCGATGGGGGAAAGCATGCCTGCCGACCTGGCTGGTGAAGGCAACGTCTGCCAGACTTAGCTCAGGATGCGTTTGGAGATGCGTGGCAAGATTGGTGAACATTCGATCAACGGCGCTGTCGGTCTTAGCAGAAGCAACCAACAGTTGATAAGGCTTCGTCGGCTGGGCTTCTACTGGTCGCGGAGCCTCTTCGAGCACAACGTGTGCATTGGTGCCGCCGATACCTAAGGACGTGACACCCGCACGCCTGGGTGACTCGATGGAAGGCCATTCCTTGAGCTGGCTGTTGACAACAAACGGACTCCCTTTTAACTCGATATGAGGATTCAGATTCTGGAAGTGCAGGCTGGCGGGTATCTGGCCGTTCTCGAGCGCGAGGACAGTCTTTATCAGGCCGGAGACGCCCGCGGCTGCATCGAGATGGCCTACGTTGGTCTTAAGTGATCCGATCCCGCAGTAGCCGCTGCGGGCTGTAAACTTGCGAAACGCTTGCGTAAGCGCCCTGACCTCGATGGGATCGCCAACGGAGGTCCCCGTCCCGTGCGTCTCAACGTAGGAGATGTCCGCAGCATTGATCCCAGCGAAATCCAGAGCTTCGGCAATGACCTCAGCCTGGCCTTCAACGCTCGGGGCCAGGTAGCCCACCTTGCGCGCGCCATCATTGTTAATCGCCGATCCGAGGATGACGGCATGGATATGGTCGCGACCTTCGAGTGCGTCTTCAAGGCGCCGCAGTACAACAATCCCCAGGCCACTTCCAAAGATAGTCCCGCTGGAAGCTGCGTCGAAAGCACGGCAGTGGCCGTCGCGCGAGAGAATCTCTCCTTCGCGGTAGATATAGCCCTGACCATGCGGAATTTCGATCGTAACTCCACCGGCGAGGGCCAGGTCGCACTCGTGATTGAGCAGGCTTTGGCAGGCAAGATGAACCGCTACAAGGGAAGTGGAGCACGCGGTCTGCACATTAATGCTGGGCCCGCGGAGGTCAAACTGGTAGGAGACACGCGTGGCCAGAACGTCTTTGTCATTGCCGGTCTGTTTGAGTTGGAATAAGCCCGTGCTCTCAACCAAGTGGCGATTGGCAAGAAGGTTATGGATGAGGTAAGTGTTCATGCCCGACCCGGCGAAGACTCCGATCGTGCCGTCGAAACGCTGGGGCGGGTGGCCTGCATCTTCAAGAGCCTCCCATGCGCACTCAAGGAAGTGCCGGTGCTGCGGATCCATAATCGAAGCGTCTCTTGGACTCAGGCCGAAGAAGGATGCATCAAACATGGGAACATCGTCCAGCACCGAGGCCCGCTTCACATAGTCCGGACTGGCCAACTCTTCCGGAGTCACCCCGGCAGCGAGTAGTTCAGCATTGGAGCAGGAGCGGATGGACTCGACTCCATCGCGCAGGTTTCGCCAGAACTCGGAGACATTGCAAGCGCCGGGAAAGCGTCCGGCCATGCCAACGATCGCGATTGCGGAGGGCTTCGTCATTTCCTGCCTTTCAGTGTTCCCGAGCTAATCTGCGGCGTTGTGCGCGGTCTGACAATTGAGCGTGCGATTGGGTGCCAGCAAGGTGTCTGGCCAGCGCACTCACCGTAGAAAACTGGAACAGGTCAACGAGTGGAATCTGACGCCCCAGCGTCTCTTGCAGTTTCGCCTGTACCTCGGCCACGCTTAGGGAGTGAGCGCCAAGGTCGAAAAAGTTATCGTTCATGCCGACGCTGGGAACTCCCAACGCATCTTGCCACGCGGCCGCTACGATGCGTTCGATTTCATTGTTTGGTCGATTGGTGGCTTCGCCTGCCGGCTGATCCGCGGCCGAGGCGATGCTCGGCGCCGGAAGTCTAAGCAGGGCCTTGCGATCGATCTTTCCGTTATCCGTGAGCGGCAACGCGGGGAGAAAGACAAAGGCTGAAGGAACCATGTAATCAGGAAGCTTTGATTCTAGCACACTGCGTAGGGAGCCAGCCTCCTCCGACCTGGCAGCCTCGGCTGCCAGGTAGGCAACCAGTCGCTTGTCGCCCTCCCTATCTTCTCGAACTACCACCACAGCCTGCCTGACTCCGCGGCATTGCTCCAAAATGGCTTCAATCTCACCCGGTTCTATCCGGTGGCCGCGAAGCTTGACCTGGTAGTCGGCCCGGCCAAGAAACTCGATGTTTCCATCCGGCAGAAAGCGTGCAAGGTCGCCGGTGCGATAGATGCGATGCGGTAAGAGGGAAGGAATTGTAAGAAAACGCTCGGCCGTAAGATCGGGACGATTCCAATAACCGCGGGCCACCCCCTCCCCCCCAATAAAGAGCTCTCCAATTTCCCCTATGGGAACGGGCTGCAACTCGGCGTCGAGCATATAGATCTGGGTGTTGGAGATGGGTCGGCCGATTGAGACCGTGCTCCCGGGTTGTTCCACGCGATAGGTTGTGGACCAGATGGTGGTCTCTGTCGGCCCATACATGTTGTGGACCTCACCGCTGAAAACCTGGCGAATATGGTGAATCAGGGAAGCAGGCACCGCCTCTCCTCCCAACAGCATCTGCTTGAGTAGGCCGAGTGCGGCGAACGCGCGCGCATCCAGTGTCAGCATGCGCGCCAGCGACGGGGTCATCTGCAGATGAGTGACACAATGCCGTCTGATCTCATCGGCAATTGTGGCTGTTCCCTCGTCGCCATGGACCACCACGGTGAAACCACGCGTCAGGGTCCACAGCAGTTCCAGCACCGAGATATCGAAAGAAACACTGGTGACGGCGAGCCAGACTCCAGGTGTACTGCCAATAGCCCCGTCCATGCCGGTAAAGAAGTTGACCACATTCCGGTTTTCGAGCATTACCCCCTTGGGTTTCCCCGTGGACCCGGAGGTATAGATAACGTAGGCAAGGTTATGACTGGCCGCGTTGGTTTCGACTTTGTCAGAGCTCTCGAGGGCAACCGCGGGATCCTCGACATCGAGCACTGTAACGCCCGTGGCGCCCAACGGGACCCGATCACGCGTCTCGGACGTGGTGAGGAGAATGGGCATCTCCGAGTCTTCGATGACAAGAGAGAGGCGCTCTTTGGGGTGGGTGGGGTCCAAAGGGACATATGCCCCACCGGCCTTCAGAATGGCCAACAGGCTCACGACGAGAGCCTCAGACCGTCCCATCGCAACGCCAACGAGTGTGTCCGGTCGCACTCCTAGACTCCGCAAATGCCGGGCAAGGCGATTGGAGCGTTCGTCCAATTCGCGATAACTCAACTGAATACCTTTTGCGATGATGGCAACTGTGCCCGGAGTTTTGTCAACCTGCTGCTGGAATTGGTCCTCAATGGTGCTATCGCGCGGATAATCAACCTCGGTTCGATTCCATTCAAGCAACTGATCTGGTAACACGGCAGTTCTCCAGAAATAGGAATTCTATGCCAGTTCCGAGAAATGTCTCGATAGCTTCATCGGGTGTATTCACAATGGGCTGCCCTTTGACATTGAAGCTAGTGTTCAGCACCATCTGGCGGCCCGTAGTCTCTCCCACAGCCAGAAGCAGCGCATGAAAATCCGGATTGTCATTCACGGACACGGTTTGCAAACGAGCAGAACCGTTGACGTGGGTTATGGCAGGAAGTAAAGACCGGTTTTCGGGACGAACATCGACCACGCTGATCATGTAAGGATGTTCTGCTCCAGGAGTTACCTCGAACCAGCGGTGTGCTTCCTCCACCGAGCAGGCGGGCGCAAAAGGCCGGAACCCTTCGCGCTTCTTGACCATGGCGTTGATCCGGTCGCGCATCTCCGGGTGCCCGGGATCGGCAAGAATACTGCGATTGCCCAAAGCCCGCGGACCATATTCCATGCGGCCACGGTACCACGCGATGACCCGCCCATCGGTAATGAGTTTGGCAGCGGACGCGCAAGTGGGCTCAAGAGAATCAAAGTACTCAACTTCGATTCTGTCGCCGAAACGTCGCAATGAAGCTTCAATATCGCTCTTTGAGTAGCGTGGTCCAAAAAGCGGCGCCGGCAGGCGGTGGTTGGGAACAACGCCCGCAAGCGACGTCCGATAGAGAGCGGCTCCCAGAGCCACGCCGTCGTCCCCGGCCACGGGCTGCACATAGACTTCATCGAACAACCCCGAACCCATCAGTTTGCCATTGGCCGTGCAGTTCAGGGCAACACCTCCGGCCAGAGCAATGCGACGTAACCCCGTTTGCTCCGCAAAATGGCCACAGACGTGGAGGACAACTTTATCGAGGCACTCTTGAAGAGCGGCAGCCACGTCCTCATGGATGGAGGCTACCGGGTCAGAAGGGAGTCTGCGCGGGACGAGGTGTTCGTCCAGATTTGCACGCGTGGCTGTATAGTTTTCCCGCTCCTCGCGAGACCGGTTCAACTTTAGAATCGGAATTCGAATGGTCCCATCGTCGCGAAGTTCTACGGCCTGCTCAAAGAAGCGGCGGAAGCGAGCAGGGTCACCGTAGGGAGCCAAACCCATGATCTTGTATTCATCTGAATTGAAGTCGAAGCCCAGGTGCAAAGTTACGAGCGAATAGAGAATCCCGATCGAGTCATTGGCTCCCACCGTGCGGATTTTATCGAATTCCCCGTCGTGAAAATCGTAGACGCTAAGGCTCTCGATCTCGCCCATCGCATCGTTTACGACCACCAGGCATTCGTCCCAACCAGAGGTATAAGCCGCACTGGCGGCGTGCGCCAGATGGTGACCAACCGAGAAAACTTTGTCCTCCCGAAATCCGGGCAGGTCTCGCCGCACCTGTGCCAGCAGCGCTTCTCTGGAGAATACCTGGTTATAGCGCCTTGCCGAAACTTCATCTTTCAGATAGAGGTCGCGATAGGGAGAATAGTCGAATCCGAGGACGATTTCGTCGATTTCGCCGATTGAAATACCGGCCTCGGCCAGGCAAAATCGGATGGCGTGGATCGGGAAGTCGCCGGTGTGTTTCTTCCCGCTGAAGCGCTCTTCTTCCGCAGCGGCTACCAGCCGGCCGTCAATCAGCAGCGCGGCCGCAGCATCCATCCCTTGTGCGATCCGATACTCACGCTCTTCCAGGCCGGGCCACGTAGCCTGTTTGAATGGAACGGAATTCTCCAGCCCGCTAATCCCGATGACCTTCACGCCCACCCCCTTCGAGGGAAGAAACTGAGGCGTCCCTCAGCCGGGTGAACTCTGGGTTTTCGTGTCTTACCGATCATTAGGCGGACTTTCTTGATCCCTTTGCTTGATAGCCGACAGTACTAGCTTGTGTTGGCCGTAAAGGATTCAATTGAGCAAAGCTCAGGAAAGAATCAAGTTGCTGCAGCCGGTGACTTTCACAGTACCTCTTAACCATACTGATTGACAGCAATAGCTTAGTCTCTTTTTTGCCTGCCACTTTCTGGTTATCAGTGGTCCAGTGAATGGGACTGCCCGTGCCGCTCGAAAATCCGTCAAAGCAGCGGATCATCTGACAGTCGAGCTAGCTCCCACTTCTGTTATGCGGCGGAACGCCAACCTGACAAGGCGCATATACGTATTCGGGTAGAGCACAGCTTCAGGGCTTGGGTCGCTGTCATCCCATTGAAAGCTCAATTCCTTAGAGAACCAGTTACTCCCATCGCGCGTGAGTACAGCGGAAAAACGCAACGGGCGATCCCCTCTTTTGGAATGGACCGCCCCGACGCTCGCAATCCAGGCGACATCCCCGGATGACCAGATTACGGAATCGTCGGCTGCGAACCGAAAGTCTCCCCAACCCAGCCAATCCTTCCGGATAAAATTAGTTGCCGCAGGATAACCGCGCACCCACTCGCCAGCGTCGGTCCCCAGAATGAGAACATCGTTGTTCTTTTGAAAGAGGCGGCTCATGAAGGAGTCCAGATCCATCGGATCGCGCTTGATAACCCATCCTAAAAGACTCTCAACGCCGTTAGCACCCCCGCACGCACCGCGGGTGGTGCGTTTTCTCGCTTGCTGCAAATATCGCTGCCCAGCATCTCTGGAACCTCTGGCAAGCTTGACGTTTTCGGGGAACTCACATCACGACCGAAGATGCGGTTAACACACGCGGGGAAATACGCCGCAGATGCGCCCTTCTCGCACTGTAGACGGCAACTCCGCTGGCGCAGCATGCGGCATGGGTCCCGGCACCGACGGTATGAGGTCACTGCTGACCACGCTGCGAGCAATGTCTGTGACGCCAGTCAGCAATCCGGTACCGGTCAGTTGCTGAACGACATCCGCAGTGCCAATCGCAAGCCGGGCGAGTTTCTCTACTTCGCCCCACTCCTTCGCGATCTCCAGAGCAGCCTTCTCGAACTCCGGAGTATGCTCAATTTTCCGAAAGTGCTTCATCAGAGCCCCGGTGTTGATCTCGATCGGGCAAACATCGGCGCATGTTCCGTCTGCCGCGCAGGTCTCGATCGCCAGGTACTCGTACTGCTCAAGCAAGACCTTGAGCAAAGGCGACCACTCTTCCTGTCTCGCCATCTCGCGACGCAGCACGATCCGTTGGCGGGGAGTTGTGGTTACATTTCTGCTTGGGCAGACGGGTTCACAGAACCCGCATTCAATGCAATGTGAAGCCTCAGAGATGTTCTCGATTTCCGGAGTGGATTTCAACTTCTTTAGATGGATCAGGGGTCCTCCGAAAGCAATGGCACCCACACCTTCTCGGGATCGAAGAGCCTTTTGATGCGCGGCATCACGCCATAGGCCTTTTCTCCCCACTCTCTCTGAACGAATGGCGCCATGTTGATCCCCGTTCCGTGCTCCGCCTCCAGTGACCCGTCATATTTGTCCACCACCATTTTGGTCATCTCATCCATGAAGGAGGCATAGCGTTGCTTATCCTCATTCACGGTTAGATTGACCACAAGAGAGAAGTGCAGATTGCCGTATGCCGCGTGGCCAACTATAGCGGGATCGAACTTGTACTTGTTGCGGAGGTCCATCAGGTCCTCCGCAGCATCTTTTAGCCGGGCGGGAGGAAAGCAGACATCTTCCGTAAGAATGGCCGTTCCCTTAGGACGTGAGCGGCCCATCAGTCCTAGGAGTCCTTCTCGCACATGCCAAGCCAGTTCTATGCATTTCTCGTCGCGCATGAAGCTGAGAGGCTCCAGCATCTTCACTCGAGAAAGCTCTTGGCGCACTTTCTCCTCAATCTCGTCGAGTCCCTTTTCGTCGCTCGCTCCGAATTCTACGAGCTGCGATTGTCAGGGTGGATGCGACCATCATCTCCACCGCCTCAGCCCCGAGCGTTACAAGTCTGTTCACCACTGCCATCGCCTCTCCGATCCACAACGCTGGGCACATGGTCTTCGGGCCGGCGGAAGCCTTCACTCCAGAGCAACTTGCCGAGCTTTACGACATCAATGTGCTGAGCACACACAGCGAGTCAATCGCGCGGTGCTGCCGTATTTGCGGAGACAGCGGAAGGCGCTCGTCCTCGGGTATCGAGCAGCAGCAGTGCGGGCGGCACGCCTCCCTATGCGTCATAACAACCTGTCGATATGGAGAGAGGTGGAACTGAGCTAAGACGATCAATCGCATGCTTGACAAGTCCTTGCACCTCAGATGGTGATACGCCGAGAAACTTCGCAACCTCTGCTTCAGACGAACGGATTATC